>Ga0207866_1000045_pt1 | contig 192252 bp, 166 predicted proteins | sample HigsolmetaAR203D_FD_184835 | JGI IMG/M metagenome (GOLD analysis project Ga0207866, IMG submission 184835) | Ionic liquid and high solid enriched microbial communities from the Joint BioEnergy Institute, USA - AR20-3-D (SPAdes) (version 2) ... | reverse complement strand
CATTTTCAACGACAAAGGATAATGCTTGAACTTTTGACCTTTGATAGCCATAAAAAATTCACCCCTTAAAGTAACATCGGTTTTCCCAAGGGGTTTTTCCAATGTCTACTTTAAGGGGTGCACTCTAACACCCTCGTGGTGCTTTTTTGTTATGTCCGTGTTGAGGAGGAACAGAATTGGCAGTCCGAATGAACGGGAGGCTTATTTCCGCGAGGGAGCGAAGAGGGAGAGTATACTATTCCGCCTCTCTTGTCTGGAATCAACTCGATGCGCGTAAGTTTTTGGGAATATTAACAAAAATGGTTGATATTGCAAACGATATATATGTATAATCAACTTTTGTATAGTCCCTATATAGATTTAACATACGGTAATAAATAAGTGTAAGGAGTTGGTTATCATAAGAAAGTGGGTGCTTACTGCGGGGGCAATCATCCTCGTGTTATATGTGTGTTTTTACAGTCTTCACCTTAACAAAAGACATTTGGAAATAAGGATGGAATCTATTGTAGGACACCATTTGTTTTTATTGCTGACTTCTTGCGACGATGTTGAGGAAATGCTCAGATCAGAGAGTGTGGACAGCCAAACATTAAAGAAAATTGACGAGAAACTATTTGAGATTTACGGATATTCCATGGTTATTGACAGCATCTTGGACAATGACTCACTTCACAACGCAGCATTTACGTTTAGACAGATCTTCTCTTTGTTGAGCGAGATGGAAAATAAGCAGCAAGGTATGCACCTATCTCAGAATTTCGCCCAAATTAGCGAATTGCTCCAGGAATGGCAAGATGCTATCTACGCAACATACTACGATAAGAGCGATATTGAGGGAGGTAAAGCAAAACTGGAAGATCTTGATTTTCGAAAGATAGACACGATTAAGAAGAAAATAGAGGATTTCAACCAGGGAATAAGAAAAAAATAAAAATCACTCATCTATGGTTGTTAAAACACTAGAAACTTCACTTTTATATACGAAAAGTAATTCTGGCCAGATTACTTTATCTCAATAATTATAAAGGTGGGGTTTCAAATGGATTTGAGTGGAAAAAAGATTCTAATCGACCCAGGACATGGCGGAGCATTTCCAGGTGTAACATATAAAGGTCGTCAGGAAAAAGATTGTACTCTGAAGATTAGTAAAGCTCTCGAAAACCTGCTTGAAGAAGAAGGAGCAACCGTCTACATGACGCGTACTCGTGATAAGGACTTTGGGGGTAAGGATATAGAAGACGATATCAACAAGCGGGTAGAATACATTAATAATAGGTACACTGGTAAGGGTATTGATGTATTGCTTAGTATCCATGTAAATACTGAGCGGTTTATTAGCCGAGTTGGAGTCCTTTATCCCGAGAAAGGAAAAGCTTCCAAGATTTTGGCAGAAAATCTTGCAAGGAAATATGCAACCTTTATGTTGAACACAATGTATCGTGAGGCTGACCTTGCAATATTGAGAGATACTAAGGTTGCTGGAGCAAAAGCGTTAATTGAAACTGGGAAGATCAACCAATCCTGGTACGATGATGATGAGGAAGTAGAGCGCGCAGCATTCGCAATTGTCGCTGGTCTTTACGACTACTTCCGAGAAATCGATTAATTAAAAACATGGGTGAAGTGACTGTATTGGTCACTTCACCTCAGCGTGTAGACCAAGTACTGAAGGTACAAGATCTACACGCTTTTTGCCGTTGTAAGGAACTGAATGATATATCAAAATGCAGTGATTAACTTCAGGCTTGCATGCCTGCCAACTTTTCGGAAGAGGTTAATTTCGAAAATTCAACGTATTGGTAATAAAACGGATCAAACTGAAGAGTAATAAAAGAGCATAAAAAAACGATGATTGTCACTGAATTCGGATGCTGCACTTATGTGGGTGCCGAAAACGAAGGCAGCATGGGGGCGTGATCGACCGGGATTCCCGCCCCTGGCGTCTGAAAAAGCCGTTGGCCCGGGATGAGGAGCCGCAGGCAAAATACCTTACCGAGATGCTTTCCCTGTTCGAAGATGAAGGGATGGAAGTCGCTTTTGTTTTCACGTTTGTGAGTCCCAGTTACCCATCCAGCGAGAACCCGGAGTATGACCAGGATGTGGCCAGTTTCAGTATAGTTCGCACGTGGAAACAACGCGAAACATCGCGGTCACCGCTGCAGCAGAAACCGAAGCAAGCGGTACACGAGATAGCACGATATTATGGTGATCACATCATGTGATCCGCCATCGTGCCGGAGGACATAAGCAAACAACCCGATCGCATATGATCGGGTTGTTTGCGCTATTGATGTATTTTCCTCTTTGCTTCTTCAAATCCAGCATTGAAATCCATCTTACGACAGTTATCCGTTCCTCTAGTCCCAACCTGTTTTCCCCGCTTCGTTTCGTTATAGACCGTGCAAACAGGCAGCAGACCGCATTGACACCTAAAAAAAATGGTGCTATAATCTATACCACTCTAAAATTAATATTTAATTATAACGTAATAATCACCAATTGTCAATGGGTATATAACATTTTACAAGAGGGGTTTGCATGAACAATTTGTCCCGTCTCTTTACCTCTTTGACGCTATCCGCCCAGGAACAGCATATGATCCAGTTGCTTGAGCTGAACGAAAAGACGAAACGTTTCGGGCTGACGCTCGCCCCCGACGACATCAAAGAGTTGCTGGCCGCGAAAAATCAGATACTGCGTCATTACGGGCGGCTGGAATTGGGAATCGAAGCGACGAAGGAGATCATCGAGGTGTTTTCCGAATCCCCATACATCACCCAGGAACATTACGTGTCCACACTGCATGAACTGCACGAAATCTTCTACCATCTCAAAAACGAAACTGAAGACAAAATTGGCGATGCCAAGCTCATCGGAATGATGAAAGATTGCTTTGACCAGGAATGCGAAGGTTCTTTGGAACTGTTAAAAGACAAGCTGGAAGAATATGCGGCGGCATTCAGAGTCGAAGCGATGCGAGACGAAATGGGGGACGATGACGAATGAATGTCGGAAAGATGGGCAAGACGGACAAGAGCGCAAGCGATCGCGGAGCGCTGGTATCCCGGCACGGATTACATCCATCATCTTTAAAGCGAAACCAGTATACCCTGTCGCTCATGCGTGAAGGTCAGCGCGCAGGTCTTCTGGATCAGCAAGACATTTCCCGCATCCAATATGAGTTTCTCCTCCTGCTGCAAGAACAGATCATACGCTATACGCAGGGCGAAAGTTCTTCCGTCGCTACCGAAACGGCTGAGCAATTGCTTGCCTCCGCCATGTACGCGGTGGATGCTTGCTTGTGGAGCATGGAAGATCCCGAGAAGGCGATTGCCAGCCTGAAAACAACGGAGATCGCAAGGCTGCATGCAATGGGGGTCGAACAGGTTCGGCAATGCCTGGAGGAGACGAAACGTCTCTACCATGAGGTCAAAAAGCACAAACTGGATGTTCCGGTTGACGCGTACAACATGACCATTGAGGAATCCCTGCCCATTTTTCTTCAGAAATACAACATTCTTTTTGATGGGCATAATACGATGGCCAGCATTGATTACCCGTTGGGAATCGACGATATGAGTCTGCAGGGCGTATTTTATTTCAGGCAGTATCTGGAGCGATTGCACATGGAAGATCGGTTTTGCCGCCAATGGGAGCGGGAAGATCTGCTCCGTTTGCTGGAACACTTCGGTCGCGTATGTAAATTCGACTACCGACTTGAATTATTCAATATCTTTGAACTGGTGCTGCATCATGCCTTGTTTTCCGTTCTGTCGGGCGGAGATCCTCGCCGGATTCTGATTTCACCGGTTCAATATGAACAGCTTGAACGAATGTTCACCCATGCGGATGCCGCCGCGGTCGGCCATCTCATTGACAGGGGAGTAGACCGGTTGCTGGACCAACTGCCGGCTCAGGATTCCGATACGACAGATTACATGAAACGATGCTGCCGTAATCTTGTGCGGCGAATCGTCAACGCTGCGGAACATCGGAATCTGCAAACGGTCATCTTAGTAGACAAGGAAGACGACATCAGGCCTGTCACCATATCGTTGAAAACGGGAGACAGTATGAGCAATGTACAGCTGCGCCGTCTGCTCGACGACATCAGCCGCAGCGAGTCCAAGGAGGACAAAGTCCGGCTCATCCGGTCTCATTTTTTCTCTTTGCACGATTATCTGGATCTGTTGGAGAGCGACTGCCTGTACGGGGAAGATTACGAAGAGCTGTACGCCTCGTTTGGTGACACGGAACTGGCGATCTTGTGCAAGATCATGTTCTATGAAGAGTTGCGAGGCGGGGCTGCGGACCTTTACACCATTATCCAGGGGCGGGAAGGGGCGGAGCGCGATTGGCAGAATCATTTGATCGGCTTTATGAAACGTCTTGACGCTTCGCGTATCCGGGCGATTGATGAATGGATCGGCAGCATTACGTATGAAGAGATCAGCTTTTATTGACTGCACATCGCTCGGTGTGTTGAGGCGTGCGCGCCGAGCGATGCATTCCCCCGCTTAGCCATCCGCCGGTTCATCGCTTCGATGGATGTTTTATCCCTTCAACCGCTCCGTTTGCCTGGCAAGAATGTGAGCGGATCGTTCGAGGTAGTCGAGGATCAGCCGCAGTTCGTCTGCGCTGTACCGGGAATACAGCTCGGCCATGGCCTCGCCGAGCGGCGCGAAGACGTCCTGAATCGGTTGAAGGTTGCTTGGGATTGGTTCGACATAGACGACGCGCAGATCGTTGGGATCTTTTGCCCGGCGGACAAATCCCGCTTTCTCCAGGCGGTTGATCACGCTGGTGATGGCGCCTGTCGTCAGTCCCGTGAGCTCGGCCAGCTGCCCGGCGGTCGCTCTTCCCATCTCCAGCACAATATTCAGGCACTTATGATCGGTGATGTTTAGCCCCAGCGATTTGGCTACGGCCTGGTGGAAAAACACGGTCTGGGTGGACAGCTTCCGGGAAGCATCCTGCAAGGAAGCGTACAGTTCCGGTGGAACCGGTTCGCGGCGATTCATGGACAATCCCCCCATCACAATTTCATCTCCGACCAAAGTCGGGGAGCAAATCGGGCTGCAGCCGGTACAAGAAGCTTCTCATTCCCCGTAATATGGATATGGAAAGCGGAGCGCATTTTGCATATATTTTAATTATTAAGATATAGGAAATCGTCCGCTTATGCAAATGTGACACCTCCGGCCTTATATCTTAATTTTTAAGATAATAACCAATGTGTCCAAGGAGGAGAATGACACGATGCGAAACAAGCGAGCGCTGATTATCGGCTGCGGAATTGCTGGACCTGCGATTGCGATCTTTTTGCGGCGGGCCGGATACGAACCGCGCATTTATGAAGCACAGCCGGATCATGATGATTACGCCGGCCTGTTTCTGAATGTGGCGCGCAACGGCATGCGCATCCTGAGCGAACTGGGCGTAGACGACCGCATTCGCAGGGAAGGCATTGAAATGCGCGTCATGAGTTTTCACAGCAGCAGCGGCAAATGGCTGGGGACGATCGGCGACCGTTCCGGAGAAGTGCAAGGGTTCACGGTGAAACGGGGATTTTTGCACAAAGTGCTGCGCGAAGCAGCCTTGCAGGAAGGCATCCCGATCGAATTCGGCAAAAGGCTTGCAAATCTGCAGATGACGGATCGGCAGGTGACCGCCTTTTTTGAAGACGGGACCTCTGCGGAAGGCGATTTGCTGGTCGGCTGCGACGGCATTCATTCCCGCACGCGCAGGCTGATATTGCCCAACGCTCCGGAACCGGATTACACGGGCCTGATCAGCTTTGGCGGCTTTGCGCGCGGCGTCGATGTTCCGCGCGAGCCCGGCACCCAGCACATGGTATTCGGGAAAAAAGCGTTTTTCGGTTATCTGGTCAAGTCGGACGGAGAAATCTACTGGTTCGGTAATCTCGATTATCCGGGCAGGCCGACGAGAAAAGAATTGATGTCCATACCACAGGCGGAGTGGCGTCAAGTGATCAGCAACCTGTACCAAGGCGAACTTCAGCCCGTTCCGGACATTATTCGCAAGACGGAAAGCGACATCGGCGTCTATCCGATCTACGACCTGATCTCCGTCTCCGCCTGGTACAGCGGACCCGCGGTACTCATCGGCGACGCGATTCATGCGACTTCGCCCAACGCCGGGCAGGGGGCTTCGCTGGCGCTTGAGGATGCCTTGATGCTCGCCAAATGCGTCCGGGACATCGGCAATCTGGGAGAGGCGTTCCGGCACTTTGAGCTGTTGCGGCGGGAACGGGTGGAGAAGATCGTCAAGTATTCAAGAAGCATTGGCCAGCGCAAACATGCGACGAATCCGGTACAAGTGTTTTTCCGCGATTTGATGCTCCCTTTCTTTCTGAAGATGGCGAGCCGTCAATCTCTCGCGTGGATGTACGATTATCGCGTGAACTGGCATGACAAGGTAACGGTATAAAGGGGCTCCTGGAGGGAGACGTAAAGGAGGCAATTTCGTGCTCGAGGCACTGTATGGTCTGGAATTTATTCTGTTGTTGGCGCTTGTGATCGTCTGGGGGCTGACCGGACTTGCGGCGAATCGTCTGAAATACGTTTCGTTTCGGCAAACCGGTGTTTCCCGGTGGAGAAAAGCGGTGCGAGTCGGCGTTTGGGCGGGCTTCATCCTGCTTTTCCTCTGGGGTGTCGTCATGACGGTAGCCTATTTCACGCTAGGCTGGTATTTCGTCATGGATCGCGTTATCGTCATGCTGCCGCTCTTGGCTCTGCCGGCTATTTTCGTGGCCAGAAGCGCTCTGCCATTCTTGAAGCAGAACACGGTCATGACGCCGAAATCTTTGGTGTTCATCGCGGCATCCATTCACACGATGGCAGCCGGGGCCCTCTTGGTGCTGTCTCTGGTAATGTTCGATATTCCATCCATCCCGGATGTGAGAGAGTCCACGCTGTACCTGGCCGTGCTGGTGGGATGCGCCGCTCTGCTGTGGTTGTACCATCGGCGGCGCGTAGAGATCATCCGGTCCCGCCCCCAGGGGATTCTGGCGCGGGTATTGAGAAAAACCGCGTTGGCATCAGCGGCGGTTGTCCTGTTGGTGGCGTGGTTTCAGTGGTCGCTTGCAAACAGCAAATTTCCTGAATCCATGGCGATGATTCACCCGGAAACGTTTGAATATGGCGGAGGTTCCGAAATTTCGAGCGTTGTATCGTCAGATCATCACGGTCACCATGCCGTCATGCCGGCAGGAGGCAGCGCAGCAGCGGTGAGCGTCGCCGATTTGACAGGCCCCCGCACCGGCCAACCCGACAAACGCTTTACGCTCGTCGCGCAGAAGAAGACGATCCGGCTCGCATCGGGACACACGGTCGAAGCGTGGACATTTAACGGCCAGGTTCCGGGCCCGCAGCTGGTGGTGCACGAAGGAGATCTGGTGGAAGTCACGCTGCGGAATCAAGATATTGAACAAGGGGTTACTTTGCATTGGCACGGCGTCGATGTTCCAAACGCGGAAGACGGGGTGGCGGGATTGACCCAAGATGCCGTCATGCCCGGCGAATCCCATACGTATCGCTTTGTCGTGGAAGAGACGGGCAGCCATTGGTATCATTCCCATCAAGTTTCTTCGGTCCAGGTTGCCAAAGGGCTGTTCGGCGCCTTCATTATCCTGCCCAAGCGCAGTGATGCGAGCAGTGCCGGGAATGGTCAGACGAGCGGCGAGGAAGCCGATGTCACGGTTTTCGCTCACGACTGGGAAACGCCGGATGGAGAGACAGCGGTTCTGCATCTGCCAGCCCCCGCTCAAAGCCAAATCATAAAGCCCGGTACGAAGGTGAGGCTTCGGCTCATGAACAGCGCCAGCAATACGAAAATATTCTCGCTTCATGGGACGCCTTTCCAAGTGTCCGCGATTGACGGTTGGGACATTCACAAGCCGGGGGTGGTGACCGACCGGCGGCTGAAAATCGGGGGAGGCGGCCGGTATGATGTGACATTTACGATGCCTGAACATCCGGTAACATTGGCGCTGGATGAGAGGGAATCCCAAGCCGTTGTTGTATTCAGTAAAGACGGGCAGGGGAAAGCCGACATCCGGGCAGGAGGTCCGATCCTGGACCCGCTGGAATACGGTGCTCCCGCTCCGGCACCAATTGATGACACTGCAAAGTTTGACCGGGAATTTCTCATGGTGTTGGACCAGATCTATTTGGGGAATTACAATGGCTCCTCGAATCACTTGTGGGCCATTAACGGGGAAGTGTTTCCGCATACGCCGACGTTCGTGGTGGAGGAAGGGGACCTCGTCAAGACGCGCATCGTCAACCGGTCGTTTTCGGAGCATCCGATGCATCTGCACGGACATCATGTTGTTGTCCTAAGCCGAAACGGCAAGCCGTACAAGGGCAGTCCGCTCGTGCTTGACACTGTCCTCGTGGAACCGGGCGAAACCTACGAAGTGGCATTCCGCGCCAACAATCCGGGCATCTGGATGGATCACTGCCACATACTGGAGCATGCGGCGTTGGGGATGTCGATGCATTTGACGTATCCCAACGTGACAACGCCTTATACGGTTGGCGAGGCGTCGGGGAATCACCCGGAATAAACGATACGGACTAATGGAAAGTAGGGTGAAGTGTATGGAGATTGTCGAACTGAGCATTTCGTTTGAATTTAATGGCACAACCAATGTGATCTATCCCAGTTTGATCGTATCGGAGAATGAACTGGCTTTGGTTGATACCGGGTATCCGGGGTTTCTCCCTCTCATCGAAAGCGAGATCGCAAGAAACGGCTATGACGCGAAGAATCTCACACATATCATCATTACGCATTACGATGATGACCATATCGGCTCACTGTATGATTTTAAAGCAAAATACCCGTGGATACGGATTATCGCAAGTGAACAGGAAGCCAGGTTCATCAGCGGTGAAAGCAAAGCGGAGCGATTGATTCAGGCTGAAAACCTGCTGCAGCATTTGCCTGAGGAACAACAGGCATTTGGCAAATGGTTCATCCAGCAGTTGAAGAGTTTGAAACATGTGCCCGTTGATCACGTGGTGCGCGATGGCGACATGCTGTTTTCCAATCAATGTAAAATCATCGCTACTCCCGGACATACTTCCGGGCACATTTCCCTGTATGTTCCCGAACTGAACAGCGTGATTACCGGTGATGCTGCGGTGAATGACAACGGTCAACTCGTCGTCGCCAATCCGCATTATTGTTTGGATCTGGAAAAAGCGGAGCAATCGTTGCGAACCATTACAAGTCTGCACGCTGCGCATTATTACTGTTACCACGGCGGAAAATTAGGCTGAGCGCTCTTTTATCGTTATGAAGGAACAGCCCCCTCAAACAAGTCGTTTGGGGGGGCAGCGTGTAGACAAAGTTCGCGGCGCATGGGAGATCGGGCCCGCTCGCTCGCTTGACGCCCAGCACAGAAGCGAATGAAGTCCGCTCCAAAACGAGACGCGGGCAGGGGACAAACATCTGGGTATTTCGAGGAAGTGAGACTTGTGTCCCCTGTTGATTCCCGCGTCTTCGTTTTTCCGCTGAGCAGGTCGTCAAAGGAGCTCGCTTGGCCCATCCCTCCATGCGATGCACATTGTCTTCCGCTTCGGTTGATGAATGGGCAGGCCTTTCGGCCTGGAAATCATTTTTTGTGGACGCTAACTCAATGAACCGTTTGTCTTCGGTCCGCCCCCTCAAACAAGTCGTTTGGGGGGGGGTTTTATACGCCCATCACGCCAATAAAATGTTTTTATCGAACCTCAAATCCCCATTCCATCATCTCTTCATCCCTCCTACCAAGCTCCTCTCTACCGATCAATCCTATGTGAGAAAACTCCCAAGCCGCTGGAAATTTCGCTGCAAATCCATAGGTCTATCAACTTTCGCGGTATAGGAAATATTGACCAGTAACCTAATTCGTTATATCATGAATGTGACAAAAAGACACAATATATTACAGAAACCACTAAAATCCACTAAATTTCGACAAGGTTCGTCAATGGCAAACTTATCGAAAGATAAGGACGCAAAGCCTCGGGTCTAAGTTGTCAAAACTATGATGGCCGGGTTGCCGAAACCGATGCGCTCTATTTCACTCAGTCTCAGGAATGGCGGCTATTCGGGTAACCGAATAGTCTTTTTTGTGAACATTCCAGCAAGGGAAAATGGTTCCACGGCCACCGTTATCGTCTGCTTAGTGGCAGCCGGTTTTGCCAGTCCAACCTTTCGAATGAGCGAAAGGGGGTTACAGGTTTGTTCTAGGATGCCATTTCATATCACTTCAAACCAACAGACGATCGGAGGTAGAAACATGAACGCGACGAGCAAAAAATGGGACTTCCAGTGGCGCGGGTTGCGGTTGCGCAGTTTAAAAGCCCGTGTCCTCTTCTTGTTTGTGATCATTCTCGTCCTGCAATTGGGAATGTCCTCATTTGCCATCAGTTATTCCAAACAAACCATTCAGCAGGAGGAGATCAACAAAACAAGCAGCCTCCTGCAGTCCAAGATTCAGCTGATCGGGGAAGAGTTCGAAAAAATCGGGGTGGTCAGCAAGCTGGCCAACTCTTCGTACGAGAAAAAGCTGGAGGAACTGCGCGGATATCCGGATGACCTGGTCAACCAGTTGTTTGAGAGCAAGTATCGGATGAGCAACGGGTTGTACGCGTTGGACGAATATGTCGCCAAAACAAAGGCGGACATCGGGAATGCGCGGATTGAAAAAGGACCGCTGACCGTTGAGCAAAAGCGGCAGATTTTGGCGTCCGAGAGCTTCGACGGTCTGTTTGCGACGATTAAAAAGACAATTCCCGAATCGCAGTGGTACTATTTTACGACCGTTCACAAGTTCCAAAAAATTTATCCGTTCGTGGATAACAAGGAAGGCGCCTATACGACCGACAAATCCATGGCCAATGAATTTTTCCAAATCGCCGTGCCCGAAAACAACCCCAGCCGGGAGATTAAATGGACGAAGCCGTACAAGGACGAATTGGGAACAGGCATGATGGTGACGGCTTCCATCCCGATTTATGCACAGGACAAGTTCCAGGGCGTCTTCTCCATCGACATTTCCTTGACGGGTGTGGCGGACATCGCCAACTCGCTCTCGCTGGCGGACGGCATGCACGCCATGGTTGTTGATTCCTATCAAAACATCTTGACGGGCGCAGTCAAACAGGTGGAGACAAACGAACAGAATACGCTGGAAACCGATATTGAAGATCCTGCCATGAAGGCGTGGATGGTGAAGGTATTAAACGAACAGAAAGACAGCGATCTGTACACCGATCAGGACGATCTCGTGTTTGCCAACAAGATCGAAGAGACAGGGTGGTATTTGTTCCTGTGGGTTCCTGTCAAAAACATTGAAAAATTGTCCGACCAGCAGGTGATGCTCATCAGCCTGATCATCTTCATGTTCATCGTGGGGATTGTGATTGTTTTCGCATACATCTCCAAACGTCTGAACGTGCTGTCGGACGTACGCGACCGTCTGGTTGCCATCGCCTCGGGCGGCGGAGATCTGACGGGGCGCATTCAGGTATCCGGGTCAGATGAAATTCGTCAATTGGCCGACGCATTTAATGAATACCTGAACCAATTGGAGAAGATGATCGCCGACATCAAACGTTCGGCCACGACCGTTGTTGACTACTCCATTCAATTGGAGGAAAACATCGCGTCCAGTACCGAGTACATCGAGGGCATCAACCGCAAAACCAACGACGTAAGCAATGAGTCCACCAACATCTCCGCGGTGGCGCAGGAATTGAGCGCGGCGGTGGAGGAGATTGCCGCGACCACTCGGGACAACCTGTCCACGTTGGGCCATCTGGTCAATGAAATTACACAGATCAAGAACTTGTCCGAAAACTCGGAGGGCGTTGCCAACAAGGCGCTGGTCGGCATGGACAATATCGAGGTCGAAGTGAAGAAGTCGGTTGACATTGCCAAGCAGCTGGAAGACAGCATGAAACGAATCAGCGACATCGTGACGACCATGACCAGCATCAGTACACAGACCAATCTGCTCGCGTTGAACGCTTCGATTGAGGCGGCGCGGGCGGGTGAAGCCGGCAAAGGTTTCTCGGTCGTAGCCGAAGAGGTTCGCAAGCTGGCGGAAGAATCCAAGAACAGTTCGGACAATATTCACGGCATTATTGGCGAACTGCAAAACTCGCTCAGTGAGACCATCCACACGCTCAGCAAGCAGAGCGAGATTATTCTGCGGGAAAAACAAAATGTCATGTCGCTGATCGAACACATGAAAGAGATCAAAACGTCGATTGAAAGTTCCACGGAGCAGATCAAGACGTTCGAGGCGAATGTGGACGCGCAGGCTGACGGAACGGACGCTTCGTCCCAAAATCTGGGGCAGGTAACCGAAAGCATCACGGAAATGACGGCGGCTCTGATGACGATCAGCAGCAACATTCAAAATCAGACGGAGATTCAATCTGATATGAGACAGATTGCCGGTCAGATGAAAGCGACCTCCGAACAGCTCAATGAGTTGGTCAAAAAGTTTGTGGTGCGCGGCGATGCGGGTAAGGAGGAACAATCTGCATGATGATGGTGTTGGATAAGCCGTACGTATCTCTGCTCTTGTCCCAGACTCTTGCCAATGTGGGCGTACCGGCGGTGAAGTGCGGGGATATCCGCATTCCGCTGGATAAAACGCTGGAGATTTGGCAGTTGGACGAGGTGGCGGATCGTGTGCGTGATCCCGACCTTGCGCTGTTGTGCAATTCCGAGTATGCGGTGGCGTCCGTGTATCCGCTTCTGAAGGGAACACCGCTCATGGAACAGGCGGAGCTGTTTAAAAACAAGATCAAGTTTCGCGAGACCTTGCGAAAGCTGTATCCCGACTTCTTTTTCCGCGAGTGTTCCTCTGAGGAGATTTTCCGACTGCCGGTGGAGACACTTCCGTTTCCACTGGTGGTCAAGCCGACAAAAGGCTTTCGCAGCGTCGGCGTTTACCTGGTGGAAAAGCCGGACGAATGGCCGGCGATGTGCAAGCAGCTGCAGGCGGACATGAGAGCGGCTAAGGAGATTTATCCCGAGTCGGTCGTGAGCGCCAGCAGCTTTATCCTGGAGGAGTGGATTCAGGGAGAGGAATACGCGGTCGATGCGTTTTACGATGCAAACGGGGAACCTGTCGTCCTGAACGTGTTCAAGCGCATGTTTGCGCACGAAGCCGACACGTCCGACCGGATTTATTTCACCGGGAAAAGCGTGCTGCTGGAGGCCCTGGCCAAAATCGAGACATTTATGAAGCAGTTGGGCCATGAAATGCAGCTCCGCCGATTCCCGATGCACTTTGAAGTGCGGATTTCCAAATCAGGCCAGCTCATTCCAATCGAGGTGAATCCGCTCCGCTTCGCCGGCCTGTGCACGACCGATCTGGGGGCGCATGCGTACGGCGTCAACGTGTACGAGTACTTCTTCCAGCAGAAGAAGCCCAAGTGGGACGAGATCATTGCGTCCCTGGACGATTCCATTTTCAGTTTCCTGTGCGCGGAGCTGCCGTTGAGCATTGACGGAAAGTCTATTGAGTCCGTGCACGACCGGAAGTTTGAAAAGAACTTCAGCGACATTCTGGAATACAGGCTCATCCCGTATGAAGAATATCCCACATTCTCCGTCGTCTTTTACCGCAGCCCTTCTCTGAAAGAGAATGAGTACCTGCTGCATTTGGATTTGGAACAGTACCTGGTCATGAAATAGCTCTTGTCGTCAGAAGCGGCTAGAAACAGACGGCGTCGGGGTCCAAGCGGAATGATGACGCCGTCGCGCTGGAAAAAGCGAGGGTCCATCAGCCTGTGCTGCGTGTGTCAGCAAGGTGATGGACCCTTGTTTGTTGTTTGTGTATGCACACAGCCGTTACGTTTTGGGGGAATGCAGCGGGAGTTTGACGGTGAAGCTGCTGCCGAGTCCGGGGCTGCTCGTCACGGTGATCGTGCCGTGATGGGCTTCCACAATCCATTTGGCGATGGCCAGCCCCAGTCCTGTGCCGCCCATTTGTTTCGAGCGGTTTTTGTCGACCCGGTAAAACCGGTCAAAAATGCGGTCCTGCTCCTCTGGCGGGATGCCGATGCCGGTGTCGCGGACGGTGAGGCACATGGACGGGGGATTCGCCGTGTTGTCAACGGAGAGAGTGACCGTAATGTCTCCGCCGCTGGGAGTGTACTTGATGGCGTTATCCAGCAGGATGTACAGCAGTTGTTTGATCCGTTCATGATCACCGTACACCATCACCGTCGCTGGCGCATCCAGTCTCAGGGAGATCTTTTTCGAGGCAGCCACCGTTTGGGTGGAGCGGATCATCTGTTGGACAGCAGGGACCACGTCAGCGTACTCGCACTGCAGATCGGGGGGGCCGGAGTCGGAACGGGCCAACGTCAGCAAGTCACTCACCAGTTTGGTCATCCGTCTGACTTCATCTTTCATGTTGTCCAGAACGGTTCGTCCAACAGCGGAAAGCTGCTCGCCCTCTTCCATTTCCAATACATCCAGCGAAGACTGCAAGATGCTGAGCGGAGTCCTCAGCTCGTGCGAAGCGTCGGCGACAAACTCCCGCTGACGCTGAAAGGAACGACGAATCGGGATCATCGCCCGCTTGGACATGAAATGGCTGAGGAGGAGCGCAATCCCCAAAAACAAAATGCCCAGGACCGTCAATACGGTGAGCAGCCGTTTGAGCAAATGGTTGATAAACGAAATGTCGATACCCGTGTAGAGGATTCCCTTCATCTGTACGCCCTGAAAAATGGGGCGGCCCGTCATCATCAGTTCCAGCCGTCCGTCCGTCGGCGGCATCGGCTTGCCTCGCCGGGGCGGAGGCGGAACCGTCACGGTGCCGTGCCGGACTTCGTTGGCGGTGGGAATCCATCCCCGGACAAGCTCCAGGATCTGTGACTTGGCCCGCGGGATGAATTCATCGCCAAACAAAAGCTGTCCGTTTGCGTCCACCACATAGTAAAAGAATTGATTCCGGCTTTCCCGCATCCGGTTGAGGTTGTCGTACTCTTCCTGACTCAGCACGTCGTCTCGCAGCGCCTCTTCGATCAGCTTGACTTCCTGTTCGGTGATCATCTGCAGCTGTCTCTTTTGTTCATACGCAATCCCGATGTCGACGAGGACGTAAACGATACCAATAAACAGAGTGAGAAAGACCATGAGCAAAATGCTGTATTGGACGGTCATCCGGTTTTGCGTATGCACAAACAGATCCTTTTTCCAAACGCGACGGCGCGAGAACCAGTCAGTCATCAAGTTTGTATCCCACCCCGCGAATGGATTGAATCATCTCCGTCTCGCCGTTGAGCTTCTTCCTGAGCAACTTGATGGTGGCGTCTATCGTTTTCATGGACACGTCGGAATTCAAGCCCCAGATGCGCTCGAAGATCACCTCTCGCGACAATACCTGTCCCTTGTTGCGTATGAGCAGTTCCAGCAGCTGGTATTCCCGCGGCGTCAGGTGAATTTCCTTTTCGCTGTCATGGACTGTGCGGTTGGTCAGATTGACGGTGATCGAATGGATCTGCACGATCTGCTCCTGAATCGGGGCAAAATTGCGGCGGGCCAACGCGCGCAAGCGGGCGAGCAGTTCCTCGATTTCAAACGGTTTTACCAGGTAGTCGTCGGCTCCGGAGTCCAGCCCCTCGATGCGATCCTGGAGCGCGTCTCGCGCAGTCAGCATCAGAATGGCGCCGTTGTATCCCTGCTGGCGCAATCGGCTGGCTACGCGCACCCCATCTTCTCCGGGCAGCATCCAGTCCAGAATCAGGATGTCAAAGTGGGCCTGCAGGGCATAGGCGAGGGCATCGTCTCCCTGTGTCACCCATTCAACCTGATAGCCTCCTTTTTTCTTCAGCATGTACGCGATCAATTCACCCAGTCGAATGTCGTCTTCGGCCAGCAAAATATTCAAAAGAGACACTCCTTGCACAAAACATGAAAAGGTGTCTGGTCTCATTCCTCTCTCCATACTACACGCTTTCAATGAAAATTGGGTGAAAAAATGGTTTCGGCATCGATCAGGAAGGCGTTTTCCTTTTCACCGTTTTTTCACCGTTGCTCCCTATAATGAGCGGGTAAGACTTGTCAGATACGTCTAGGGGGAATGCTGCGTGAGTGAGTATGCCAAGAGAAATCTGGCACTGTTCTTGCCCGGCAAAAACAGGCGACGGGTCGTGACGATCGGCTTGGTCGCTGTCCTGTTGGGCGGGGCGGGAACCTTTGCCTACCAGAAATGGGCGTCTTCGCAAAGCCCCGCCTCCGTGATGCGCGTGGAGACCGTCAAGCGGGGAAATGTAACGGAAACGGTCTTTGCATCGGGAACCGTGCAGGCCTCCAAGCGTGTTTCGCTGTCTGCTTCCAGCGGCAATGCAGTCATCAAATCGATCCGTGTGAACGTCGGCGACCGTGTCAAGGCCGGGCAAGTGCTGGCCGAGCTGGACGATTCGGAAGCCCGATTGCAGGTAAAGAATGCGGAAGCCAATCTCCTGTCCGCCAAGGCCCATTTGGCTGAAGTGACAAAGCCCAAGACCGCGGCGGAAATCAACGCGCTGCAGGCGAAGGTGAACCAGGCGAAGGCCGCACTGGACGCGGCCCAAAGCGGTTACGACGCAAAAAAGGCCGATTACGACGTGGAAAAGGCCAAAGCCAATCTGGAGAACGCGCAACGGACCTACAACACGCAAAGCGCGCTGTACAATCAGGACATCATTTCCAAAAGCGAGTATGAGCAAGCAAAGAGCAGTCTGGATCAGGCGCAGCTGGAGTACAACAGCGCCGTGCTGGCCCGCAGCCAGACACAAGCGAAAGCCAAGAGCGAACTGGAACAGGCGCGGGCGACGTATGAAACGGCGGTGGCCGACCTGCAGGAAGCCAAAGCGGGGCCGGACTCCTCGGCTGTGCAGTCTGCACAAGCCGCAGTAGCACAGGCGGAGGCGCAGTGGCAGCAGCAGGTAAAAAACCTGCAGGACACAACCATCAAAGCGCCCATGGACGGGGTGATTGTGCAGATAAACGGAAATGTGGGGGAAAGCCCGTCCAATCCGTTCATCATCATGGATAATTCGGACGCCGGCAATCTGGAGGTGCTGGCGCACGTCAGCGAAAGCGACATCGGCAAAGTGAAGGCGGGGCTGTCGGCCAGCTTTACCATCTCATCGTATGCCGATCAAACCTTTGCCGGAAAGGTGAAGCTGGTATATCCGGAAGCGACGACCGATTCGGGGGTCACCACGTATCAGGTGCTCCTGTCCGTCGACAACAAGGACGGCCTGCTGAAAACCGGCATGACCGTCAACGCGAGCATCGTAGTGGGAACGCACGAAAATGTGCTGTACGTCCCTGCAGCTGCCCTGAAAACCCAGAACGGGAAAGATGGTGTGTACCTCGCATCGGCCAAGGGTGAGGCCGGCGCTGCACAAACAGGAGGCGCAGCAGCAGGCCGGAACGCTGCCCGCTTCCGCTTCCAGCCGGTCACGATCGGTTACTTCAGCTCTGACCGGGTGGAAATCACGTCCGGTCTGCAGGAAGGGGATCAAGTGGTCCTGACCTTTGAGAACACTGCCGCCTCCGGCTCCAGCAGCAGGTCAAACGGCATGGGAGGCTTCCCGGGCTTTGGCGGGATGGGAGGCCCTGGCGGAGGACCCGGCGGAGGATTCGGCGGCGGCATGAGAGGGAATCGTTGAGATGAAACCGGTCATTCAGATGGAAGAGGTAAAGAAGACGTACGTTATCGGTGATCAGGAAATTCAAGCGCTGCGCGGGGTAAACCTGGTGATCGAGGAGGGGGATTTTGCGGCGATCATGGGTCCCTCCGGTTCCGGCAAATCGACGATGATGAATCTGATCGGCTGTCTGGACAAACCTACGTCGGGCGAACTGTACCTGGATGGTCACCCCGTGTCGCAGGCGGATGACGACGAGCTGGCCATCATTCGCAATCAAAAGATCGGCTTTGTGTTTCAACAATTTCATCTGCTCCCCCGTACCAGCGCGGTGGAAAATGTGGAACTGCCCTTGCTGTATGCGGGCGTTCCCGCGAAGGAACGGCGCGAACGAGCCGTGCAGGCGCTGGAAAGCGTGGGATTGGGCAACCGGCTGTACAACAAGCCGAACGAACTGTCAGGCGGGCAGCAGCAGCGGGTGTCGATTGCCCGGGCGCTGGTCAACAATCCCGTGCTGCTTTTGGCTGATGAACCGACAGGCGCGCTGGATACGAAAACGAGCATTGAGATCATGAGCATTTTTCAGCAGCTGCACGAGCAAGGCAAGACCATCGTGCTGGTTACACACGAACCCGACATTGCCGAACATGCCAAGCGGATCATTCGCTTTCGTGACGGACAGATCATCGCAAACGAAGCGGTTGCCCGGCAGAGACGGGCCAACCTTGAGGATGTGAAGGTATGAATTTCGCGGAAAGCCTGCGCGTCTCTTTGCGCAGTATCAAAACAAACCGATTGCGCTCGATGCTGACCATGCTTGGCATCGTGATCGGGGTTGCCGCCGTCATCGCGATGGTGGCCATCGGGGAAGGTGCTTCCGCCGACGTGGCGTCGCAAATCAACGCCTTGGGGAGCAATCTGCTCATCGTGACGCCCGGCCAGACTGCCCGGGGGCAAATCAACCTGGGTGCCGGTTCGTTAAACAGCCTGACGCTGGCAGACAGTGAAGCGCTCACGAAAAACAGTTCCATCGCAGCAGCTTCGCCCAGTGTGACGGGGCGGGCTCAGGTCGTCTGGCGAAACAAAAACTACGCCACCTCGCTCGAAGGCACCAATGAATCATATCCCCAGGTGCGGAACGTACAGGTGCAGCAGGGCCGGTTCTTTAACCGACTGGAAGTGCAGAGACAATCAAATGTAGCAGTAGTGGGTCCGGACGTGATCGCCAATTTGTTCGGCGACAGCAATGCCAGCCCGATCGGACAGACCATCCAGATCAACCGGATTCCGTTTGAAATCATCGGCATTTTGAAAAGTCAGGGCAGTACGGGAATGACCAACAATGACGACAAAGTGATCGTCCCGATTACAACAGCCATGAACCGGCTGACCGGAGGCAGGTTTGTGGGCAGCATTTACGTGTCGGCCGTCTCTGCGGAGGCGCTGCCTCAGGCGCAGTTTGACATTCAGCTGACGCTGAGAGCCCAGCACAACCTGCGGCCAAGCCAGGAAAACGACTTTCAAATCCGGTCGCAATCGGAAATTCTTAGTACAGCTGAAGAGGTGACCAGTGTAATGACCGCCCTGTTGTCCGGCATTGCCGCCATTTCGCTGGTGGTCGGGGGAATCGGGATCATGAACATCATGCTGGTTTCGGTGACGGAGCGCACGCGTGAGATCGGCATCCGCAAAGCGCTCGGAGCAAAACGCTGGGACATTCAACGGCAGTTTTTGATCGAATCCGTGACCATCAGTTTGCTGGGGGGAATCATCGGCATTCTTTTGGGTGTCGGCGCTGCTATCGGCTTGCGGCAGTTTGCCGGCATTGCCACATCAGTCAGTGTGACGCCGATGCTGTACGCGTTCCTCTCTTCCGTGCTTGTCGGCGTGATCTTCGGGGTCTACCCGGCCCGCAAAGCCGCGCGGTTGAAACCGATTGACGCATTGCGTTACGAGTAGCGCGCAGCGGGTATCATCCCCCATCGAACAACCGAAAGCCACTCCTATGTATTGGAGTGGCTCAGACTGAAGACAAACCGATTGTACCGCAGGAGAAGCACGTTTCCAGGCAGAGCGACTTGTGAGCCCTACCGAGCGGAGTGGCGATTTGCGGGAAAAAGGAGCGCCACCTTTGAATGGGCTGCGTAGCCATGCGGCTTTGGCGATCCCCCGCAAATCGATGCGGAGCGTACAGTTTGTGCTTCCCTGCTGGGCGAGCACGGAGCGGATGACGGAAACGTGTTCTCCTTGCAATAGTCACCTTGTCTACACACTGAAGCCACTCCTGTGTATTGGAGTGGCTTTTGTGTTAGATAAACGCCCAATTCGATATGGGCAGGCAACCAATCTGGGAAATCGGAATATTGTGCACTGTAGCAGCAATCAGAAAGATGGTGAAAGGGGAAAGGTTTCATTGAGCAGCACACCCGTTGAAAGCCAACATGGCTATATACCTTACGACACAGCCGTGTACGATCCGCAGTGGTATTATTGGCCGCACCCGTATCAGGTCATGTATTCGCCCTATCTGTCTTACGTGCCGGTTGTCTACCAGGCGCCGTTCTATGACGAATATCTGGACTACGTTGATTATGTTGACCCGTACGCAGGCTACTACGACGTGTACGACGCGTACGTTGACAGCTTTTGACGATGGCCGTTCCTAAATATCCAGGTCAATTCTTGAATGGAGGTATCACAATTGGACGATTTCAAAAAGGAAATGAGAAACTTGGAAGCGGATGAATTTCATGCGAGCGAAATGGTTCCCTATGAAAATCCGGAATACGAATACGCTCAATTCAATTGCGGGCGATGTGGGGGACGCTGCCGCAACTGTTTTGCCCCGCGCTGCCGCAACTGCTTCTTCCCACGCTGCGCCAATTGCTTTTTCCCGCGCTGCTTCAACTGCTTTGTCCCACGCTGCCACAACTGCTTCTTCCCGCGGTGCGGACGGTGCTGGGGATAGCCCGAATATCGTTTTTATTATTATTGGAAAAAGAGCCGAATCCCTCCACTTGCAAGGGGTTCGGCTTCTTTTTCGGTTGGAAGCGACGGGTTCGGTTGGAAGTGACGGGCCTGTCAGGATTCGTGTCAAGGAAGCGGGCGGTCTAATGAAGCCCTCCCCACAAAGTAGGCAAGAAGGACAAATAGCGGTACATATGATGAACACGAAATGTCATTGTGGGATGGATGCGCATAGTCAGCACGGCGAACGGGAGGGACCATGGGGATGACAGGTTTGAAGCCTTCGATGCGTCTGAAAGTGAAGGGAGACACGTTTTTTCTTCCCGATCCATCCGGCGGAGTACATGTTCGGAACAACGTCGGCTCGCTTTACATGGAAGGCAGGACGATCCTGCAGTGGATGGAAAAACTGATGCCGGTGTTGAATGGCGAGCATACGCTGGAGGAGTTGACGGACGGTTTGCCGGCCCCGCACCGGAACCGGGTGTATGAGATTGCAGAGGTGCTGTACAAAAACGGTTTTGTCCGTGATGTAAGCCGGGATCGGCCGCATCAACTGCCGGAAGGGATACGCAAACGATATGCGGAGCAAATCGAATTTTTGGACAGTTTCGCGGACTCGGGTGCCTACCGCTTTCAGACGTATCGTCAGACCAGGGTGGCTGCGGCGGGCGCCGGCACGTTTTTGCTCTCGCTGGCAGCGGCATTGTTGGAGTCGGGACTGCCCAGGCTGCACGTACTGATCACGGATGAGGCGGTCACCAATCGGCAGCGGTTGGCGGAACTGGCGGAACATGCACGAAAAGAAGACCCTGAGGTATCACTGGAGGCCATTTCGCTGCAAAAAGGGGGAGTCTTCTCCTGGCGGGAGTTTGTCCAGCCGTTTGATGCGATCCTGTACGTGTCAGAAAAGGGGGATGTCGAGGAACTGCGTCTTCTTCAAGACATTTGCAGGCAGGAAAAAAAGGTGTTCCTCCCGGCTTTGTGCATCCATGAGACAGGGATGGCCGGTCCGCTGGTGCATCCGGACAGTGCGGGATGTTGGGAGTCGGCGTGGCGTCGCCTGCACCTGTCGGCAGTGCGCAAAGACCCGAAGCAGCACGCCTTTTCCTCCACCGCGGCAGCCATGCTGGCGAATGTCATGGTGTTCGAATGGTTCAAAACGGCGGCAGGCGTATTCCGGACAGAGCCGCAATTCTTTCTGTTGGACCTGGAGACGTTGGAAGGAAGCTGGCATTCGTTCCTGCCCCATCCGTTGGTGACGGGCTGTAAACCAATCGAGTGGATCAACGTTTCCGATCTGCCGCTTGAACGGGATGCCGGCAGGCGGGATACGGACGGATTGACTCCGGTTTTCAGCCGGCTCACATCGCCGGTAACCGGCATTTTGCACGTGTGGGAACCATTGGATACCCGGCAGATTCCATTGGCACAGTGCGTGGTTCAGGCTGTCGATCCGCTGGCGGAGGGGCCGGATCGCCTGCAGCCGGCAGTGGTTTGTACAGGGTTGACGCATGATGAGGCGCGGCGGGAAGCGGGGCTTGCGGGGATCGAAGCGTACGTGACGAAATTGGCTGATCGGCTGTTGTCGGCGCTCTCCGCCGAGCAGGAGGCCGACAAGATCACGCTCCAACCGGATGAATGTATCGGCATTGGGGCAGGTGAAACAGCAGCAGAAGGCGTAAGCCGGGGACTGCGGAAGTGTTTGACCGAGGCCTTGAGGAGACGATACGCAAGCGAGCAGCCGCGCATCTCTTTGCTGCAGGTGGAAACGGTCGCAGACGAGCCCTGCCGCTATTACTTGCAGGCGTTGACCACAATGCAGGAGGCGCCGCTGATCGGCTTGGGAGAGGACGTCTGCGGGTTCCCCGTGGTGTGGGTCGGCTTGAATGGCCGGTGGTATGGCAGCGTGGGGTTCCACGTGGCGTCAGCTCTGCGGCAGTCGCTGCAGCAGGCGCTGCAAAAGGCGCAGAACCAGGCGGCGCACTCCGGGATGCAGGCGGTGGAGGTTCCCGACGTGCTGCTGGCAGACAAGACGCCGCAAAGCCTGAGCATCCCGGCGTGTGAAGCGGACGATCATGTCATGGTTGTGCAGTCCGCTTTGCAGGTGCTGCGACGAAATAACAAGCGGCTGCTGGTCTGTGATCTGGTCTGTGATCTGGCGCTGGAGCCGTTTTTGCGCGAAGGATTGGCAGGGGTGTTTGGCGTGCTGGTGCGAGAGGAGGAGTCCCGGTGAGTGCTGGCGTGGTTGTTGTTGGAGAAGGGCTGTTGGCCGACTTCGTGAGCAGGGCATTGTCCTCTCAATACCGGATTGTTCGCCATGCCGACGTAAAAACCAGCTTGCCGGAATCGGCGGACCTCGTGCTGGTTTTGCACGATACCTGGGAGCCTGCTGTCCATAAGCAGGCTGAGGCGCTGTTTCAACCGGCCGGCATTCCCTGGCTGCGGGGCTTTGCCGCATGCGGCGAAGCTGTAATTGGACCGCTGGTGCGCCCGGGGAAGCCGGGTTGCTCCCAGTGTGCGGACCTGCGGCGGATCGTGGCGAGAATAGATCGCAGCCAGATGTGGGAATGGAAACAGGCGCTGGCGGAGCAGGGAGGAATGCCGCGGGACCCGTGGGCGTCGCGGACCGGGATGCTGCAGACAGCTCACCTGCTCATCGCCGAAGCCGAACGGGTGCTGCAGGGCGGGCAGGCCCACCTGGAAGAACACGTCTGTCTCGTCAACCTGAAAACGCTGGAGAGCTCGCGTCACTTTTTTCTGCCCGACCCGCTGTGCCCGGTTTGCGGTGAACTGCCCGACGATTCACCGATGGCGGCGCAGATTTCGCTCGCACCCCGCCCCAAGCTGAGTGCCGACAGGTACCGCTGCCGTTCGCTGGAAGAGCTGAAAGACGTTCTGAGCAGGGACTACCTGGATTCCCGGACGGGATTGCTCAACGGAAAACGGAACAACTACGAGGCGCCGTTTGCCGTTGTCAGCGTCAATCTGCCGCTGTTTGTGGGGGACGAATCGACGGCGGGGCGGACGCATTCCTTCGCGGAAAGCGAGTTGTTGGCGATTTTGGAGGGATTGGAGCGGTACTGCGGTTTGGAACCGCGCGGCAAACGGACGGTCGTGTACGACAGCTACCGCAACCTTGCCGATCAAGCGCTCAACCCGCTCACGGTAGGGGTGCACGCCAAGGATCAATACGCACGTCCTGATTTTCCGTACCGACCGTTTGACCCTGACCGCCCGATCAAATGGGTGTGGGGCTACTCCTGCATGCAGGAGCGTCCGATTCTGGTTCCGGAGCTGTTGGCCTATTACAGCCTGAATTACGGGGACGGCTTCGTCTATGAGACGTCCAACGGATGCGCCTTGGGGGGAAGTCTGGAGGAAGCAATCTTCTACGGCATTTTGGAAGTGGTGGAGCGCGATTCGTTCCTGATGACCTGGTACGCCCAGCTGCCGCTTCCGCGCCTTGACCCCGATTCCCTCGACGATACGGAACTGCAATTGATGATCGAGCGTGCGAAGACGGTGGGAGGCTACGACCTGCATTTTTACAACGCGACGATGGAGAACGGCATTCCAAGCGTGTGGGTGCTGGCCAAAAACAGAAAACAAACAGGAGTGAATCTCATCTGTGCGGCCGGAGCTCATCCGGACCCGGTCCGGGCGGTGAAAGGGGCGGTCCACGAACTGGCTGACATGATGGGTACAATTGACGGCAAATTTGCGGCGTTTCGGGAGAAGTATGAGCGAATGATGGACGATCCGTTTCTGGTGCAGGAGATGGAAGACCACTCCATGCTGTACGGGTTGCCGCAAGCGGAGAAGCGCCTGGCTTTTCTGCTGAATGAAGACCGCCCGCTGCACACGTTTGACGAATCATTTCCGCAGCAGAAGAAGTCGGCCGACCTGACCGATGACTTGAAGGATATGCTCCAGGCATTTCGGCGTGTAAACCTCGATGTCATCGTGGTGGACCAGACCACACCGGAGATGCGGCGAAACAGCCTGTACTGCGTAAAAGTGCTGATTCCGGGGATGCTGCCGATGACGTTCGGGTATCACCTGACCCGCCTGGAAGGGTTGGACCGGGTGCTGCGTGTCCCCATGGAGCTGGGATATGTCAGGCAGCCGTTGACACCAGATCAGCTCAATCCCCATCCGCATCCGTTTCCATAATCCCGGACGGGAGGAAGTCTTATGCGTCTGGATTCATTTTTGCACCACCTGCACGGTAACATTGACAGGCTTGAGCCGCCGGACTGGGAGGTGGATTGGAGCGACGCGCCTCTCGGGTATAAACTTTACCGCGGCCTGCCTGTCGTCCCGCTTTCGGCGGAAGTGCCGCTGACGCTGATAGGACGGGAAGTGACCGGAACGCCTGCGCTGTCCGACATCGGCCATTTTCTCTGGTATGTGTACGGGCTGACCAAGGTCAGCCAATGGGACTATCCCGGGGATGGAATGGGATGCGAAGGCGGCGTGATGCATGCGTTCCGGCGCTTTGTTCCTTCCGGCGGGGCACTGTATCCCAACGAATTGTACCTGTATTTGCGAATCATGGAACTGCCGACAGGGGTCTATCATTACGATGCTGCACATCACCGCCTGGTGCTGCTGCGGGAAGGCAATTTTGACTCCTATGTCGCCAGGGCTCTCGGCAATCGCTGTGACGTGTCGGCGTGCTTCGGCACGGTGTTTGTCTCGACGGTGTTTTGGAAAAATTTTTTTAAATACCATAACTTTTCCTACCGGCTGCAGGGGTTGGATGCTGGAGTGCTGATCGGGCAGCTGCTGGAGGTGGCGAAACGATTTGGCTTTTCGGCCGGAGTGTACTTCCAGTTTCTTGACAGGGCCATCAACCATCTGCTCGGCCTGTCCGAACAGGACGAGAGCGTATATGCGGTCATTCCGCTGTCAGTGGAACCGGGGATGACCTGGTTTTCTGACAGGGGGAGTGACGAGGTGATCACGGCCAGTGAATTGTGCCGGGAGTTGATGCCTGTTGCGCATGAGCACTACGTCCGATCGCAGCGGGTCCGCCCGTATCCGATGCTGGTCAGGATGAACGAAGCCTCCCTGCTGGAATCGACACGGGCGTTTGTGCAGATAGAGGGTGAGAGGCAGGAGTCTGTAAAGGGGCGGGCGGTGTTCCTGCCCGAGGCAGAGCGGTTGGTCTATGACCTGGCAGCAGCGTGCAGAGGGCGGCATTCGCCGGGGATCGACTTCGTGCTGGGCCGGGTAAGCCAGGAGCAGCTGGCCGCAATGCTGCGGGAAGCAATTGCTTCCTTCGCCTACCGAAATGATTTGGACGGCAGCAGCGCGAATCCTCACCCTCGCATCTCGCTCTATCTCTGTCTGCATCGTGTGGAAGGAATCCCGGACGGTGCCTACCGCTATGACAGCGGTGCGCATGCCTTGCAGCTGGAACGTCCCGGCGATCATCGGCTGTCGCTCCAACAGGCCATGACGCTGGACAACGTCAATCTGCTGCAAACCCCGCTATGCCTGCATCTGGCGGGGGAGCGGGATCACCTCAAAACGGCACTGGGCTACAGGGGATACCGCATTCAACAGATGGAAGCGGGCATGCTCGTGCAGCATGTGCTGTTGGCGGCAACAGCCCTCGGAATGGCGGGGCATCCGCTGCTTGGATACGATGCGGATGTGTGCGACGGGATTTATGGCATCGCCTCACGCGGCCAAACTTGCCTGATCCAGCTCCCGGTAGGTCCCTGCCGCCCTGCCGCCCGTCTGGAGGGGAGCTTGCACAGCTAGCCGCACCGATGACGGCATTCCGCGAAAAAAGACACCTGTGACCGGGTGTTTCAGACTGAAGACAAACGGTTCATTGAATAAGCGTCCATAAGAAAATGATTTCCAGGCCGGAAGGCCTGCATATTGATCAACCGAAGGTGGAGATAAAGTTCGGGCATGGAGTGATGGGCCAAGCGAGCTCCTTTGACGACCGACTCAGCATAAAAACGAAGACGCGGGGATCAACAGGGGACACAAGTCTCACTTCATCGAAACACCCAGATGTTTGTCCCCTGCCCGCGTCTCGTTTTGGAGCGGACTTCATCCGCTTCTGTGCTGGGCGTCAAGCGAGCGAGCGGGCCCGATCTCCCATGCGCCGCGACCTTTGTCTACACGCTGAGACACCTGTGACCGGGTGTCTTTTTTCATGGGAAAACGTGATATGAAATATTGGACATACAACCCATTGATACGGCGCTTTTTTCCAAAAACGCTGTTGACAGATACCCGGAACGTGTTAGAATAGTACCTGTCATGAGAATGATAATTAATATCATTATTGGTGCCAGTGGCTTTTATCCGCGAGAAAACATCCCGAGTCGATCAGGGAAGAGTAAGGAAGCGACATGAAAAAGAGATATCTGTTTACTGCGCTTATCGCACTATCGGTTACATCCATTTTCATCGGCGTCAAGGACATCTCCCCGCTGGATCTGTTCGGCCTTCGTGAAGACCAGGCGCAGATCTTGTTGGTCAGCAGACTGCCTCGATTGATCAGCATTATCATGGCGGGCGCGAGTATGAGCATCTGCGGATTGATCATGCAGCAGCTCAGCCGCAACAAGTTTGTCTCCCCGACGACGGCGGGAACGCTGGACTCGGCCAGGCTGGGTGTGTTGGTATCCTTGCTGCTCTTTACGAGCGCAAGTCCTCTGCAAAAGATGATTGTTGCGTTTGCATTTGCGCTAATCGGAACATTCGTGTTTATGAAAATTCTTGATCGAATCAAGATGAAAGACTCCATTTTTATCCCGCTTGTGGGGCTGATGTTTGGCAACATCATTACGTCCATTTCTACCTTTTTTGCGTACAAATACGACCTGATTCAAAACATATCGTCTTGGCTCCAAGGGGATTTCTCAATGATTATGAAAGGCAGATATGAACTGCTGTACATAAGCATTCCGCTGCTCATCCTCGCGTACCTGTACGCCAACAAGTTTACCGTGGCAGGGATGGGAGAGGAATTTTCCAAAAACCTGGGGCTGAACTACAAGCAAGTGGTGAATGTCGGGTTAATCATCGTCGCTCTGGTGACGTCGTCCGTGGTATTGACGGTGGGAACGATTCCGTTTCTGGGGTTGATTATCCCGAACATCGTCAGCCTCTACATGGGCGATCATCTGAAGAAAAGCCTTGCTCACACGGCTTTGCTGGGTGCAGTCTTCGTCCTGTTTTGCGACATACTCGGCCGGATCATTATTTATCCGTACGAGATTTCCATCAGTCTTACCGTTGGGGTCATCGGAAGCGGCATTTTTGCGTACTTGTTGATGAGGAGACAGGCACATGGGGGATAAAGCAAAAGTCGGCGCTCTGGCCGCGGTTTGTGTGATACTGGTCGGCGTATTTCTCTTTATTAAACTCGGCGGCAATTGGGACTACGTCCTGCCGAAACGGCTGGGAAAGGTTCTGGCGATTCTTTTGACGGGCGGCGCCATAGCCCTGGCGACGACCGTGTTTCAGACCATTACGAACAACCGAATCCTGACCCCCAGCATTTTGGGTTTGGATTCGCTGTACATGCTCATCCAGACGGTCATCATTTTTCTGTTTGGCTCGAAGACCCTGACGATGATGAATCACAATGTAAACTTTCTCCTTTCCGTAGGGGTCATGATTCTGTTCTCGGGCGTGCTGTACCACGTGCTGTTTAAGCGGGAGAATCAACACATCTACTACTTGCTGTTGATCGGGTTGATCTTCGGCACCATGTTCCAGAGCATGACCACGTTCATGCAGGTGCTCATTGATCCCAATGAGTTTCTCGTCGTCCAGGACAGGATGTTCGCCAGCTATGCCAACGTCAATACGAAGATCCTCGTCCTCGCCTGTATCGCTGTCGTGCTCGTGCTGTTCTATTTTGCGCGGTTTGTCAAATACCTGGATGTCCTGTCCCTGGGAAGAGAGCAGGCGATTAACCTGGGCGTCGAGTACGATTACGTGGTCAAACGGCTGCTCATCGTCGTCGCGGTGCTGATCTCCGTCTCCACCGCACTGGTGGGACCGATCACGTTCCTGGGGCTGCTCGTGGTCAACGTGACCTATGAGTTCTTGAAGACCTATCGTCACAAATACCTGCTGGTGGGTTCGGCACTTATCAGCATCATCGCCTTGGTCGGTGGACAATTGGTTGTGGAGCGGGTCTTTTCTTTTTCCACGCCATTGAGTGTGATTATCAATTTCGTTGGCGGCGTCTATTTTCTATATCTGCTGGTAAGGGAGAATAAGGCATGGTAGATGTGAGAAACGTCTCGAAACGGTACGGTTCGAAAAACGTGGTGGAAAATGTATCGGTCACCATCGAAAAAGGGAAGATCACGTCGTTTATCGGCCCGAACGGGGCAGGCAAGAGCACGCTGCTGTCCATGATCAGCCGGCTGATTTCCAAGGATCAGGGAGAGATATACATCGACGGCCAGGAAATTGGTCAGTGGAAAAGCGGCGAACTGGCCAAGAAAATCTCAATCCTCAAGCAGTCCAATCACATCAGTCTGCGGTTGACGATACGGGAACTGGTCTCCTTTGGACGCTTTCCCTATTCGCAGGGCAGACTTTCCGAGGAGGATTGGCGCTATGTTGATGAAGCCATCCGCTATATGGAACTGGAGGAGATCCAGCACAAATACCTGGACCAATTGAGCGGCGGGCAGCGGCAGCGGGCCTATATCGCCATGGTCATCGCCCAGAACACGGAATACATTCTCCTCGACGAGCCGCTCAACAATCTGGATATGAAGCATTCCGTCCAGATCATGAAGACCCTGAGGAAAATGGTGGACGAACTGGGCAAGACCATCGTGATCGTCATTCATGACATCAACTTTGCTTCGTGCTATTCCGACTATATCGTCGCGCTCAAGGACGGCAAAGTCATCAAGGAAGGCAGCACGAACCAGATTATTCAGCCTGACGTCTTGCGCAGCATCTATGACATGGATATTCAGATCAAGGAGATCGATCAAAACAAGATCTGTGTCTATTACGCATGAGTTACATCCCTAACGGTTTCAATTATTTGATGGTTTGACCGACGCGGGCAAAGGGTCCCCGCCTGCACATCTCCGGTGATACACATCCGCAGGGCCTGCGCCCGTGAAGTCCAGCCATCAAATTATTGAATATACACAAACAATCATAGAGGTGAGCAGAGTGACCAAGAAACTGTCTGTAATTCTCATGTCGTTACTGGCAGCCGTCCTTGTGGCTGCATGCGGATCGAACAACTCCGGTCAGCCAGCGGGGGCAGGATCGGGCGCGGCACAAAGCGCAGAACTGACGATCAAGCACGAGCTGGGCGAAACAACCGTCAAGAAAAATCCTCAGAAAGTGGTTGTCTTCGACTACGGTACGTTGGATTCGCTGGACAAACTGGGCATTGAGGTGGCGGCTCTCCCCAAAACCAATCTTCCGCCGTACCTTTCCAAATACAACGATGAGAAGTACGTCAATGCGGGCAGCCTGAAAGAACCGGACTTCGAAAAAATTAGCGAAGTGCAGCCCGATCTGATTATCATTTCCGCCCGCCAAGCCAACCTGTATGAAGAGTTTAAAAAGATTGCCCCGACCATCTACCTGGGGATAGACACGAAGCGGTACATGGAGTCTTTTGCAGAGAATGCCAAGACGATTGGAAACATCTTTGACAAACAGGCTGTTGTGGAAGAAGAACTGAAAAAACTGGATGAATCCGTCAAGAAGCTGCATGAAAAAGCAGCGGCCAGCAACAAGAATGCGCTGATCATCCTGGCCAACGACGGAAAAGTAAGTGCCTACGGACCGGGTTCCCGTTTCGGCTTGATTCACGACGAGTTTGGCTTCAAGCCGGTGGACACGAACATCGAGGACTCTACGCACGGGCAAAGCATTTCCTTTGAATACATCGTGGAGAAAAATCCCGATTACCTCTTTGTGGTGGACAGAGGGGCGGCCGTAGGCGGCCAGTCTTCGGCGAAACAAGTGGTCGAAAACGAACTGGTCAAAAACACGAAAGCCTATAAAGAAGGAAATGTGGTCTATCTCGACCCGAACTACTGGTACCTGTCCGGCGGCGGACTGATTTCTGTCGCGGAGATGGTGAAAGAGGTAGAAGCCGGTCTGAAATAGTCGTTGCGGGGATCGGCGAAGGCTGTGAACCGAGGAACATCATTATAAATATATGTATCGAGCCCCTACTTGTTTTCGCGTAATGGCGGACAGGCAGGGTTTTTTCGTTACTGCCGCAGCACGGGCGGGGAGGAGCGCCAGCTCTTTTGCCTTGCGACGCCCAAACTGCACTCGGGTACACTTGGTTTATTGCCTGTCGGAGGAAAAACGTGAAATCATAAGGGAGAGGTGAGAAGCAAGATGATTCGCTTGAGCGTACTGGACCAATCCCCGATTGCCCAGGGCAGCACGGCCCCGGAGGCGCTGTCCCAGACCGTCCGCCTGGCCCGTGAACTGGACCGCCTGGGCTTTCATCGCTTTTGGGTATCGGAACATCACCATACGCTGGGGTTGGCCGGGTCCAGCCCGGAAGTCCTGGTGGCCCATCTGGCGGCGGTCACCACAAACATGCGGATAGGTACTGGCGGCGTCATGCTGCCCCACTACAGCGCGTACAAGGTGGCGGAAACGTTTCGCGTGCTGGAAGGACTGCACCCCAACCGGATCGACCTGGGAGTAGGCCGGGCACCTGGCGGCATGCCGCTCGCCACAAGAGCACTGCAGGAGGGAAAAGTAGCGGGCATCGACCGATACCCAGAGCAGTTGGATGATCTGATCGGCTATTTGTACGACACGATTGACGAGAACCACAAGTTTCCGGGGCTGCGGGCAACGCCCATCGTCCCCACCGTGCCCCAGTTGTGGCTGCTCGGCTCCAGCGGGGAGAGCGCCAGACTGGCCGCCGAGCGGGGAGCATCGTTTGCCTTTGCCCAGTTTATCAACGGGGAAGGCGGCGAAGAGGCCATGCGGTGGTACCAGAAACATTTTCAGCCGTCCCTCGTAAACGATCGACCGCAGTCGATGGTGGCGATCTTTGTCATCTGTGCCGAGACTGAGGAAGCAGCGAATCGAATTGCTTCCAGTCTCGACCTGTCCCTCTTGCTGCTGGAAAAAGGGGGCGGCAGTCAGGGCACCCCTTCCGTCGAGGCGGCGCTTCGTTATCCCTATACGGATTATGACCGCTACCGGATTCAGGAAAACCGCAAGCGCATGATCGTGGGCACCAAGGAACAGGTGAAGGAACGAATCCTGCAGATGAGCGAGCGATACAATACAACGGAGTTTATGGTGGCCACCATTACACACGATTTTGAGGCTAAGCTGAAGTCGTATCAACTGCTGGCAGAGGCATTTGACTTGTTGCCTCGGTAGGAGCGGCTGCCGCACGCAAGCACGTATGAATCGCCACGCAAGGGCACAATGAAAGCACCCGTATTGCTGCCAGATCGCAGCAGCGCGGGTGCTTTTGTGCGATAAGCGGCTGAGGACATGCCTAGCTCATCGGTTTCTTTGGCACAAACTGGAATATCTCGTGTGTTTCAAACGAGTCGATCAAGCGGGAAAGCCAGTCGTAGTATTCCAAACCGTTCTCAATGCGTTGAATGCTTGTTTGCACGCGTTCTCTCAGCTCATCCGACAGGTCTTCGCTTTGGAGAAGGGCGTGCAGCTCCTGGAGTGATTTTTTCATCGCATGCACGTTGTATTCGGCCGCGCTTCTCCAACGGAGCGAGAACAAGTCAATGAAATTCTGGTACCAATCGAGGTTTACCTCGTAGTGATCCTTTCGTGCTCCTTTTTTCCAAATTTTTTCTACCATTTTTAATTCCATCAAGGTGCGCACACCGGTGCTCATGCTCGTCTTGCTCATGCCCATCGCTTTGCCCATTTCATCAAGCGTCATCGGCTTGTCTTGAAACAGCAGGGTTCCGTACAGCAACCCCGTGGACATGGTGATTCCGTACAGATCCATGTTTTTGGCGAGAGCTTCGATTACCCGTTCTTGAGCCCGTTGAAGGATTTCTTCATGTTTGGCATCCATAGCAAACAAAGCAGCTCCTCTATCCATTTTACCTGATTCGAATTGTACTAGGGAAACGACTAGAAGTAAATGACCACATCATACAGTATATACGAGATATTCTTAGTATATAGTAAAAAAAGTACGTAAAGTTTTTTCTGAACGCTATATAGTCCCAAATATCGCGGATTACCAAATTTGTGGCAGCCAACCTCGCTTCGCTACAATGAGGGGGAGCGATTGCGTCCGTACAAAAACGTTGGAGGTGACGTTATGCCGAAAATCAAGGTGGAAAATCTCACGAAAATCTTTGGACGTCAGCCTCATCGCGCGTTTGACTACCTGAAGCGGGGATGGTCCAAGCAGGACATCTTGAAGGAGACAGGCTTGACCGTGGGGGTCAATCAGGTCAGCTTTGAGGTGGAGGCGGGCGAGATTTTTGTCATCATGGGTCTGTCCGGCAGCGGTAAATCGACCCTGGTGCGCCTGATTAACCGGCTGATCGAACCGACGGCCGGCAGCATCCTGATCGATGGGGAAGACATCGTCCGGATGAACGCCGAACAGCTTCAGCAGGTCCGGCGGAAAAAGCTGGGCATGGTCTTTCAGAAATTTGCGCTGTTTCCCCACCGAACGGTGCTGGAAAACGTGGAATTTGGTTTGGAAGTGCAGAATATTCCCAAAAAAGAGCGGGAAGAGAAGGCGAAAAACGCCTTGGCGCTGGTCGGCCTCAGCGGCTGGGAAAACAGCTTTCCCGATCAGTTGAGCGGCGGGATGCAGCAGCGGGTCGGGCTGGCGAGAGCGCTGGCCAACGATCCGGACGTCCTCTTGATGGACGAAGCCTTTAGCGCCCTGGACCCGCTGATCCGCAAAGACATGCAGGATGAACTGCTGGAACTGCAGACGACCATGCAGAAAACGATCCTGTTTATTACCCACGATCTGGACGAAGCCTTGAAAATCGGGGATCGGATCGCGTTGATGAAAGATGGAGCGATCGTCCAGATCGGCACGCCGGAAGAGATTCTGACCAATCCGGCCAACGAGTACGTGGAGAGGTTCGTGGAAGACGTGGACCGCTCCAAAGTGCTGGCAGCGGAACACGTGATGAAGCGGGCGGAAACCATCACCCTGGACAAGGGGCCGCGGGTCGCCCTGCAGCTGATGAAAGACCGGGGCGTCTCCAGCCTGTACGTGGTGGACAAAAAGAAACGGCTGATCGGTGTGATCAAGGCGGACGCGGTCAATGCCGCCTCGCGGGAAGCGAAGACATTGGAAGACGTGATGGAACGCGAGGTGCCGACCGTCTCGGCCCATACGCTGTTAAACGAAATGTTCGACCTGGTGGCGTTTTCCGACGTCCCTGTAGCCGTCGTCGGCGAGCAGAACCGCCTGCTGGGTGTCGTCGTGAAAGGGGCGGTATTGGGTGGACTAGCCGGCAAGGTTAACCGGATAACGCCGTCCGATACAGAAGCAGAAAGGCAGGTGGTAGAGGGTGAGTGAGCTGTTTCCGAAACTGCCGCTCGATCGCTGGGTGGAGCGGCTGGTCCAGTATCTGGATGAGCATTTCGGCCTGGTTTTTGACGTGATTTCGGCCATCATTGGCAGCACGGTGGATCTGTTTGCACTGATCTTTACCAGTCTGCCCGACTGGCTGTTGATTCTCGTTTTCACACTGTTGGCCTACATGGTCGGACGGTTGCGCGTCGCCCTGTTTACGCTGATTGGCCTGCTGTTGATCGCCAATCTGGGGTATTGGGAACATTCGATGGAAACGCTGGCGCTGGTGCTTACCGCCGGGTTGATTTCGATCGTGATCGGCGTGCCCGCCGGCATCTTGTGCGCCCGCAAAGATTCGGTGCGCAACGTGGTCACGCCGCTGCTCGACTTCATGCAGACAATGCCGGCCTTTGTCTACTTGATTCCGGCCATCTTTTTCTTCGGTCTTGGCAAGGTGCCGGGTGTGATCGCGTCTGTAATCTTTGCGATGCCGCCGACGATTCGCCTGACCAATCTGGGTATTCGCCAGGTGCCGGGGGAATTGATCGAAGCCTCGGACGCATTTGGCGCCACCTCCTGGCAAAAGCTATTCAAGGTGCAGCTTCCGCTGGCCAAGACGACGATCATGGCGGGCGTCAACCAGAGCATCATGCTGGCGCTGTCCATGGTCGTGATCGCATCCATGATCGGTGCCAAGGGGCTGGGAGCCGATGTCTACCGGGCAGTCACCCAAATCAATATCGGCACCGGGTTTGAAGCGGGGCTGGCAATCGTGATTATGGCCATTTTGCTGGATCGCATCACCCAAAACATGGGGAAAAAGAAAAACCTGCGGGAGGGATAAATAATGAAAAAACGTTGGGTCAAAGGTTTGGCGGTTCTCCTCGGAATCAGCATGCTGATGGTCGGTTGTTCCTCGAAGGAGCAGACGCCGCAGGACGCCGGCGGAGGCAGTGTCGGCCAGCAGGTGGGGTACAAGATCATCGGGATCGACCCCGGTGCCGGCCTGATGAAAGCGACGGAAAAGGCCGTCGGGGAGTACGAACTGAAGGACTGGGAGCTGGTGGAAGGCTCCAGCGCGGCGATGACGGCAGCGCTCAGCGAGGCGATCAAAAACAAAAAGCCGATCATCGTGACCGGCTGGACTCCGCACTGGATGTTTTCCAAATTTGACCTGAAGTATCTGGAAGACCCCAAAGGGGTGTACGGGAAAGAAGAGCAGATTCATACGATCGTCCGCAAGGGGCTGAAGGAAGCGCACCCGAGCGCGTATGCGTTCCTGGACAACTTCACCTGGACGCCGAGCGATATGGAAAAGGTGATGCTGGCCATCTCCGAGGGCAAAAACCCGGAGGAAGCGGCAGCTGAATGGGTAAACAACAACCAGGAACTCGTCAATAAATGGGTGCAGGGCATCAAGCCGGGCAACGGCGAAACCATCACCCTGGCCTACGTCGCCTGGGATTCCGAAATCGCCAGCACCCACGTGGTGAAAAAGGTGCTGGAAGAGAAGCTGAACTACAAGGTAGAGCTGAACCAGGTGGAAGCAGGCCCGATGTGGGCCGGCGTGGCCAACGGCGACGTGGACGGCATGGTGGCGGCCTGGCTGCCGACGACGCATGCGGATTACTACGAGAAATTGGGCAAGGACGTCGAAGACCTCGGCCCCAATCTCAACGGCACGAGGATCGGTCTGGTGGTGCCGAGCTACATGGACATCACCTCGATCGAGGACCTGAAGAAGTAAGAAAGCGAACGGGACGCTCGCGCACACGCGGCGTCCTTTTTTTGTCCTGGTTCATACGAGCTGCGTGAGATAAGATGAGAGAAACCAGATGATTGTGCAGTGGCTGGCCTGTTGGGCGGCACTTGCACAAAGGAGGAACGGTCATGACGATAGAGCGGGAAACACGAGCGGTCGCTCTGGTTACGGGAGCCTCCAGCGGATTTGGCCTGCACACGAGCGTTGCCTTGGCGCAGGCGGGGTATCGCGTCGTCGCCACGATGCGCAGTCCGGAAAAGCGGGATGCCCTGCTGCATACGGCCGAGGCAGCCGGCGTGCGGGAGAGCATCGACGTGCGGCGGATGGATGTCACCGACCATGCGGGTATTCGCCAAACCCTCGAAAAGATCGCCGCGGACTACGGCCGGATTGACGTGCTGGTCAACAATGCCGGATTTGCTGCCGGAGGAGTCGTCGAGGAAGTGGACGATCACACGTGGCGTGCGCAGATGGAGACCAACTTCTTCGGGACAGTCGCCGTCACCCGGGCCGTCCTGCCGCACATGAGAAGACAGCGGCGGGGGACAATCATCAACATCAGCAGCGTCAGCGGGAGGATCGCGTTCCCGGGGTTCGCCCCCTACGCCGCTACCAAGTTTGCCGTCGAGGGGTTTACCGAAGCGCTGCGACTTGAGGTCCTGCCGTTTGGCATCCACGCTGTTCTAATCGAACCGGGAGCGTACAAGACAGAGATTTGGCGCAAAGGATTTGCGACCATCCCCGCGCGAAAGGACTCCCCTTATCAGCCCATGCTGGAGGCCGTCCTGCGCATGACCAGAAAGACGGCAGATACGGCGCCGCCCCCGCAGGAAGTGGCGGCGGCGGTGGTGAGAGCGGCGCTCGCTCCCGCGCCTCGTCTGCGTTATCCCGTGGGACGGGGGACAGCGGCGATGAATCTGTTCAGAAGCCTGCTGCCCTGGAAATGGTACGAGCGGATTGTGTTGTGGGCGCTCCGTCGGTGAGCGAAGGCGGAATACGGTCTGACCGGCCTGGTCCTGGGCGGTCCGGGGCTGGCCGTGGCGAAAAAAACGGGTGGTTTGGAACAGAACCCGCCGGGGCAAGCGCCGCCGGCGTTGTAACGCGGCGGCTTCCCCTCCCATGTCCATCCTATGAAGTGGATTTCCCGCGAGCCATTTACTTGTCGAACGTACATTCGTAGAATAGAGAAAGAAGGTGGTGTTCGACGTGAAAATCAAGCTGGACATGGCGCAGGTGTTGGAACGGTTGCGCCAGGACGAGCGCTTTGCGCGAAACATCGTGCATTGGAAAACCATCGAACCCCGCGAGGCGCAAACGGTTCCCTTTCCCCCTGACCTGGACGGGCGGATTCGGGAAACACTGACCAAACGGGGGATTTCCTCGCTGTACACCCATCAGGAGACGGCTTTTCGCCACGTGCGGGATGGAAAGCACATCGTGGCGGTGACGCCCACCGCTTCCGGCAAGAGCATGTGCTACCACCTGCCGGTGATGCAGGCGCTTGCGGAAGACCCGGAGGCACGGGCGCTGTACCTGTTTCCCACGAAGGCGTTGGCCCAGGACCAGAAAAGCGAGCTGCATGAGCTGATCAACGAATCGGGACTGCCGATCAAGTCGGAAACCTACGACGGGGATACGCCCGCCCAAATCCGACAGACGATCCGCAAGGCCGGCAACATCGTGATCACCAACCCGGACATGCTGCATGCGGCCATCCTGCCTCATCACACCAAGTGGGTTTCCTTTTTTGAACATTTGCGATACGTCGTCATCGACGAACTGCATACATACAGGGGCGTGTTCGGCAGCCACGTGGCCAATGTCATCCGCCGGCTGAAGCGGATCTGCGCGTTTTACGGCAGCCGTCCGCAGTTCATCTGCACGTCGGCCACCATTGCCAACCCGCGGGAACTGGCGGAGCAGCTGACGGAAGAGCCGATGGTGCTGGTGGACAACAACGGCGCGCCCACCGGAAAAAAACACTTCCTGTTTTACAATCCGCCCGTCGTCAACCGGCAGCTGAACATCCGGCGCAGCGCCACGCTGGAAGCCCGGGACATCACGGAGCTGTTTCTGTCCAACGGGATTCAGACGATTTTGTTCGCACGCAGCCGGGTGCGGGTGGAGATCCTGCTCAAGTATCTGCAAGAGCTGGTCAAACGTAAGCTGGGGCCCAAGACGATCCAGGGCTATCGCGGCGGCTATCTGCCCAGCCAGCGGCGAGCGATCGAAAAGGGGCTGCGCCAGGGAGAGATCATGGGCGTGGTCAGCACCAACGCGCTGGAGTTGGGCGTCGACATCGGCCAGCTCCAGGCGTGCGTGATCACCGGCTATCCCGGTTCGGTCGCCAGCACCTGGCAGCAGGCGGGCCGGGCCGGGAGGCGGCAGGGGGAGTCGGTCGTCGTCCTGGTCGGCAGCTCCACGCCGCTGGACCAGTACGTGATTCAGCATCCCGAATACTTTTTTGAACGCAGCCCGGAGTCGGCCCGGATCAACCCGGACAATCTGATTATCCTCGTCGATCACATCAAATGCGCTGCCTACGAACTGCCTTTTTCCGAAGGGGACCGCTTCGGCCGGGCGGAGATCACGGAAATCCTGGAGTTTTTGACGGAAGAGCAGATTCTGCACCACGCCAAGGGCAAGTGGTTCTGGATGAACGACTCGTTTCCAGCGCACAACATCAGCCTCCGTTCGGCTTCCCAGGAAAACGTGGTGATCATCGACATCAGCGAGCGGGGCAACGAAAAGGTGATCGGGGAGATGGACCGCTTCAGTTCGCTGACGCTTCTGCACGACGAAGCGATTTACCTTCACCAGGGCGTTCAGTATCAGGTGGAGAAACTGGACTACGAAGAGAAGAAAGCGTACGTGCGGGAAGTGCAGGTGGATTACTATACGGACGCCAACCTGGACGTCCAGCTGAAGGTGCTGGAGCAGGATCAGTCCCGTCGCGGGCCGCAGACCGAATACGCCTACGGGGAAGTGTCGGTCCACGCCATGGCGACCATTTTCAAGAAAATCAAGTTTGAGACACATGAAAACATCGGCTCCGGTCCGATCCACCTGCCGGAGGAAGAATTGCACACCAACGCGGCCTGGATCGGATTTTCCGAAGCGCTGCTGGAGGAAGTGGGGACAAGCGAAGTGGAGCGCGGGTTGGTGGGGCTGGCTCACGTGCTGCAGCACGTCGCCCCTCTGTTCGTGATGTGCGATCCGCTCGATCTGCACGTGATTCCGCAGCGCAAAGCGGTGCACTCCGGTCAGCCCACGATTTTCCTGTACGACCGCTATCCGGGCGGCATCGGATTGAGCGAGCAGGTGTACAAACAGATGGAGACGATCCTGGCCCGGGCGGAGGAGCTGATCTGTTCCTGCCCGTGCGAGTCTGGCTGCCCGTCCTGCGTCGGCGCGGCGGAAGAAGGAGGCGGCAAGGAACTGGCGCTCTCCTTGCTGCGGGTCGCCCAGGGGGGTAGCCCGCATGTCTCTTAAAGCGAAGCTGAACCGCCTCAAACCGCATCTCACCCGGGAAGCCCCCAGGCAGCCGGAGGGGGACGGGATACCCGGCGGGGCTGTCAGTTCTCCGGCGGCCTCCGATACGGCGTCGCTTCTGGACATCCCGTACCGGGAAAAGTGGGCCGGCCTGCAGGCCAAACCGTACGTGCTTGACGGCGAGTACGTGATGGTGCGTGAGGTCCGCTACCCGGTAACGGCGCGGCATGGAGCTTACACGTTTGCCCAGCTGTACGAGACGATCGACGCCTGGGAGCGTGCGGGCATCCGCCATCCGCTGTCGGCGGCAGGCAAAACGGCGGAAGACCTGCTGTTTTTTGACACGGAGACGACCGGTCTGCACGGCGGAGCGGGCAATGCCGTCTTTTTGCTGGGACACAGCCGGTTCGAGGGAGACTGCGTCGTCGTCCGCCAGCACTTTTTGACCGCTCCTCACGCGGAAGCCGCCCTCTACCACTCGTTTCTGGAAGCGGCGCGGACGGCGACCGATCTGGTCACGTACAACGGCAAGTCGTTTGACTGGCCGCAGGTCAAGACGCGGCATACGCTGCTGCGCGATCTTGTGCCCCGTCTGCCGTCGTTCGGCCATTACGACCTCTTGCACGGGGCGAGGAGGCTGTGGCGGGAGGATCTGGAGTCCTGCCGGCTGTCGCTGATCGAGCAGGAGAAGCTGGGCGTCCGGCGGGAGAACGATCTTCCCGGCTATTTGGCGCCGATCCGGTATTTTGAGTATCTCACGGACAAGGACCCGGATACGATCAAGGGCGTCCTCGCCCACAACGAGATGGACGTGCTCTCCTTGATCACGCTGTACATCCGCCTCTCTTCCCTGCTGCTCGCCTGGGACAGGGAGGACGTCTCCGCGGAGGAGCGGTTCAACATCGCCCGCTGGTATGAAGCGTTGGGCGACGGCGAAAATGCCCTCCGCGCCTACCGATTGGTCGCAACTAGCGGTCATCCGCTTGGCGTGAAGGCGACAATCGCGATGGGCAACTGCTACAAGCGGCAAAAAGACTGGAAACAGGCAATGCGGTTGTGGGAAGAAGTGGTCCGATCGGGCAGCTACGTGCCGGAAGACGTCTATGTCGAGCTGGCCAAAATCTACGAGCATCATCTTAAAGACTATGAACAGGCGCTGCACTGCACACTGCGGGCGTTTGACCTGTGGAAGAAAAAAAGCAGCCTGCTGCGCCGCAAGTCCAAGGCGGAGGAAGCTGCCTACCGCAAGCGGATCGAACGGCTGGAGCAGCGGTTGGAACAGCATGCGTAAAGGAAACAATGAGGGGACAGGACCAGATGATTCCTGTTCCTTTTTTTGTTGACCCTCACGTTGCGTCAGCCATTATGATCGAGGTGGAGGTGATGACGTGCCGTACATGGTGAAGGAAGTGGCCGAACTGGCAGGTGTGAGCGTGCGGACACTCCATTATTACGACCAGATCGGGCTGCTGAAACCGGCGGCGATAACCCCGGCCGGGTATCGGCTGTACACCGACGAGGACCTGGAGAGATTGCAGCAGATTTTGTTTTTCAAAGAGCTTGGCTTTCCCCTGCAGGAGATCAAGCAGATTTTGGACAGTCCCGGATTTGACCGCGCGCAGGCGTTGAGGGACCACAAGCAGTTGCTGCTGGAAAAAAAGAAACGATTGGAAGAGATCATCCGCACCGTGGACAAAACCCTCTCTTCCATTGAAGGAGGAATCACAATGGATAAAAAGGACATGTTTGGCGGGTTTGACATGACAAAGATCAAGGAACACCAGGATAAATATGCGGCGGAAGCGAGAGCGAAGTACGGAAGCGCGATCGTCGACGAGACGGAAAGACGAACGAACGCCTACACAGAGAGCGATTGGGCGCGCATCATGGGGGAATGGGAGAATGTTATCCGCGGGATCGTCGAGGCGATGGAAAACGGACCGGCCGATCCGCAGGTTCAGGAAGGCGTCGGAAAGCTGAGACAGCACATCACCCGCTACTACTACGAGTGCACACCGGAGATTTTCAGGGGGCTGGGTGAGCTGTACGTAGCCGACGAACGCTTTACAGCGACGTTTGACAAATACCGGGAAGGGCTGGCCGCCTTTTTGCGGGAAGCGATCCAACTCTACTGCGACCGGCTGCAGACTAATTGACCGAAATGGGATTGTGACCTTGGCCCATAATCTACTGAAGGTGGCGAGCATCCATCTGACTGCCATCAACTTAAAGAAACCAAGTAGCCAAAAAATGGACGGAAACCTTATCGGTTTTCCGCCCATTTTTTATTTTGGGGACTTATTGGACAGCCTCTTCTGTCAATCCAAATACTTCTCGCATAGTGATACGTACTTTCCATCTGACTTGAGCCCTTCCAAAATGCTTTTCAACATTGCACTTCTTTTGGGAAGCCGCTTCTCGAACTCTGCCACAAATGTGTCCTTGTCCCACTGTGATTTGCCAGCGTGATAAAACAGCTTTTCCAGGCGTTCCAACTCGTCGGCAGTAAAGCCAGTGGCTAAGGCCAGAATCGCAAAGCTTTTATGCTCCTTGTTCACCATATCTAAGAGTAACGTAATTGCGTCGGTGGCTAGACTCAATTTTGCTTCAAGATCCTTGATTCTTTCCTCGTACATAGCACCCTCCTTGTACTATAGTAATACCCAGTCTACGAATTTTGAAATGACCCAACCAACCTGTCTCGCTGTACTCAGTGGTACTCCCAGATCATATAACACCCCGCTAACTTGATCTTGAATGATTTTGATAGAAAGGTCTTTCCAAGAAGCTATGGTCCGCAAGGTATCAGCAATATCATCGGCATATTTCCTGATAGTATCTGCTACTTTTTTACTGCCGTAATCCTCAACAAAGTCGAGCAATTTTTTTATGGCTTGCGATTCCAGCATATCTGCTAACTTCAATACCGCTTTCTGGAGTGCTGCAGTTTTGACACCCTGTGTTTCTACCTTTGGCGACACTGTGTTGACCTTCGCCACAGAAGGGTTGAGTTGTGACACCGTGTTTGTTTCTGCGGCAAAAACAGAAGTAGGTACTGCTACCGCCAAAACAGACAGAGCTAAAACAGGAGAAAAAATTCTTTTGAACAACTTCATAGACAGCTTCATAAATTTCTCCCCCCTTTTATCTTGACGACCAGCTAAGAAGTTGTAATGTCCGCTCCAAAACGCAACGCGTGCAGGGGGCAAACATCTGGGTAGTTCGACGAAGTGAGATTTGTGCTCCCCTGTTTTTCCCCGCGACTTCGATTTTCCGCTAAGCAGGTCGTCAAAGGAGCTCGGTTGGCCCATCACTCCATGCTCGTACTTTATCTCCACCTTTGGTTGTAAAAAGTGCAGGCCTTCCGGCCTGGGAACGAGGGTAGATTGTTTCCTTGAGGAACTCAATGACAAAAAGTACAGTTTGTCTTCAGTCTTTTTATGGCGGCTAGACGTGTTTCTTCAGGTGCTGCGCTCGGTATTCGTCTTCCAGGATGCTCATGATGATCGAGTCGTGATACTGGTGGTTGTAGTACAAGGCTTCGCGCTGCACGCCCTCCCGCTGAAAGCCGAGTTTTTCATAGGCGCGAATGGCCCGCGAGTTGTAGGAGAAGACGTTCAGCTCAATCCGGTGCAGGTTCAAAATCCCGAATGCGTAGTCGAGCAGAAGACGCATGGCTTCCGTGCCAAGCCCCCTGCCCTGGTGTTCCTGGGAATTAATGGCGATACGGATATTGGCATTGCGGTTCACGTTGTCGATGCTCTGCAGGGCGATGTCGCCGATCACCTCGTCCGTTTCCCGCAAGGCGATCAACAGTAGGAGCGACGACGGGTCCTGCGTTTTTCCTTCGATGTATCGGTATATTTGTTCACGGGTAAAGCTTTTCTGCGTGCCGGTCAGTCTCCGCACCTCCGGGTCAAACAGCATCCGGAAATAGAGATCGGTATCGTCAAGGCCGATGGGCCGCAAGTACACCCGGTCACCCTCGAGGAACCGCACGGGCGCAGTGGGGGTGTCCTGATTGTTCATGGTAATCCTCCTTTTCTCCTAACAATAGCAAAATTGCCCATGCTTGAAAATGTGCGGGTTTGGAAAGGATTGACACTTGGCTCGCATTCCTCTTATACTGCAGGCGTGAGGAAAATGATAGAAATAAAATATTTTCCTTGGTTTCCGAGTGGAAGGAGTGGGATGCCCTTGCAGGAACGCATTGTTCAGGCGGCGATTGAAGAAATCCAGACCAGAGGCCTCAAATTTACGATGGCGGACCTCTCGCGCCGTGCGGGTGTCAGCACGAAGACACTGTACGGCCATTTTCCGTCCAAGGAAGCACTGATTGGTCATCTGATCGAACAGGAAATTCAGGACGTGCGGGACAGCATGGAAACCATCGTGAATCGGCAGGATCTGGATGTGACGGAGAAGCTGCGCCGGCTGCTGACTTATGTGCCGAGCGGGTTTGGCGGCACCGACCTGCGGTTGTGGTACGAATTGAAGCGATACTATCCCGCCCAGTGGGCACTCGTGGACGCGTGCATTCAGGAAGAGTGGGACCAGGTCCGGGCCGTTTTGGAAGAACGGATGGGCAAAGGCGTGTTTCGCCGGGTGAACACGGACATCCTGATTCAGATGTATGTGGGCGCCTGGGAGCAGTTAATCAACCGGCAGTGGCTGACGAGAAACAACATGACTCTTGATCAGGCGCTTGACGCGGTGATCGACATCTTGCTGGGCGGAGTGGTCCGTACCCAAAAACGACAGGAGGAGAGCGTATGAGCTGGTTGTATCTGGCGTTGGCCATCTGTTTCGAGGTGGCGGGCACCACATTCATGAAGCTGTCGAACGGGCTTAGCCGGCCTGTTTTTACCGTATTGATGTTCGTGTTTTACGTCATCAGTTTTTCGTCGTTGAGCATGGCGCTCAAACAGCTTGAGGTGGGCACGGCATACGCGATCTGGTCGGGAGTGGGGACGGCGGCGATTGCCGTCATCGGCTTCCTGTTTTTCAAGGATGTGCTCACTGCGCAAAAAATCATCGCCATCGCGCTCATCATCGTCGGCTGCGTAATGCTGAATTTGAGTGGCGCGGCGCACGGGGAAAGCGCTTCGGCCGGGCCGGAAAAAGGCGTTGTGGCGGAGAGTGAGGCCAAATGAAGCGGCTGACAGGGTTTTTCTCTGTTCATCTCGATCACCGGATTTGCCAGTCTGTACGCGTACCGCAGGAAAAACAGCTGCTGGCGGCCGTTGGCGCTGATCTCGCTGGTGCTGACGTCCTGTTCCGGTCTGCAGGCGATCTCCTTTTGGCTGTTCAAAGGGGATTTTGATCCGGTTTGGTGGATTCCCAACCTGTACCTGTTGATCTATCCGCAGTTCTTTCTGCCTCGTTTTTTTCGGGAGCAGCCCGTCGTATCGGCTCCGGGCAAGGCTTGATCACATCCCGTAGGGCAGCGTGAGCAGTCGGGTGCTTCGAGTCGCCATTTCACGTCCCCATACGGTATGTTCCATCCTCCGGCACCGCTTTTTGGCGGTGTCTTTTTTGCTGCCGGGCCTGCTGGTCCAGCACCTTCTTCATCACAGGGACTGGCAGCATTTTATCCTTTATTTTTACGGCGATAAGTTTGTATATTTTGACAAAGGGCAATTGATTTGAATCCAACTTGTAGCCATTTGTCGAATTCATACGTCATTACAGGTAAACGACAAATTTGTTCGCGGAGGTTATGCGGAAATGAATATGGCGAAGTCCAAGCACTGGCTGCTGCACATATGTGTCTGCCTGCTGCTGTTGGCCGGACCGCCCGACAGCCGGGCAGCAACGGTACATGCGGAATCATCTGTACAACTGGGCGTCACGCCCGGCATTCGCGGTGAGTACAAGCAAGCAGGCGTGGTCCCGGTTCAGGTGACAGTCAGCAATGGCGGAGCGGATGTGGAAGGCAGTCTGGTCGTAGCCGGAAGTAAGAATGACGACTTTTCTGTAGGGTACTACCAGCCTGTATCCGTCGCCAAAGGAGCGACCAAGCAGGTAACGATCACCGTACCGGGCAACGCGATCGACCCATTCGGATACGTGGCCCTGATTCAAGGCGATGAGATCGTGGCCCAAACGAAAATCGGCGGACGCCGGCATGGTCCGGACACGCTGTTCGTGGGCGTGCTGGCGGCCGACGTTGACACCGCCAACTTCCTTGGGGCGATGCCCCAATCGGTCTTACCCAATCCGGTGCGGGTCCTGCCGATGCAACCGGAGCAGATCCCGACTTCAAAAGTGCAGTTGGAAATGCTCGACATTCTGGTTTTGAACAATTTTGCCCTGGACGGGTTAAATGGACAGCAGGTGCAGGCGATCCGCGACTGGACAGCGGGGGGAGGCATGCTCGTGCTGGCCGGCGGTGCCCACTACAACAAGACGGCGGGGGTGCTTGCCGACCTTTCGCCGGTAGAGGTGACCGGTGTTACGAGCCTGACCGCTTTTTCCAGTCTGGCGGTGGAGAAAAACAAGCCGCTTGTGCTGGAAAAGCCGTTTACGATCAGTGCGGGACGTCTGAAAACGGGCAGCGTGGTCCATGCGGAGGGGGGCGTTCCGTTAATGGCGGTGCGTTCGCTGGGTGAGGGCAAAGTGCTGTACGTTGCCTACGACCTGTCGGAAGAGCCGGTGGCAAGCTGGAGCGGCAACAGCCGTTTCTGGGCGGAGACGCTGACCAAGGCGTTTGGCTCATCACTGCAACGAACAGAAAGAGATCCCATGGATGGCATGTGGGGATTAAACCAGGCCGCCGACCGCGTTCCCCAGCTGAAATTGCCGGACGTGAAGTGGACAGCGCTGTTTTTTGGCTGCTACGCGCTGCTGGCGGGTCCGGTCTTCTATTACCTGCTGCGCCGCAAGCGAAAGCAGGGCTACATGTGGGTGGTTGTCCCGGTGTTTGCCGTCATCACCGGCGTCGCTATTTTTTCGTACGGCGCGCTGCAGCGGGGAACTGGCGCGCTCGTGCATCAAACCGGCATCATCCACTTGCAGGGGGACGGACAGGCGCGGGCCAAGGCGGTCACGGCGCTGTTTGTGCCGACGAGCGGCGACTATGAGCTGGAAGTAAAGGGCGACGGCAAGGTGTGGCCGATTCAGCACCATTACCTCGGTGAAGCGTCGACGAAGGCGTGGGTCTCGATGCAGTCGGATCGGTCGCTCGTGCAGTTCCGCGACGTCGAGTTTTGGTCCATGCGCAAGGTGGGGATGGAGCACATCGTCACCGACGCTGGTTTGTTTGAGGCCGATCTGGTCTACGCCGACGGCACCGTCAAAGGGACGGTGACCAACAAGTCAAAGTATGCGCTGCGGGACGTCGTCATCGTCTCGGGCCGCAACGTGCAAAAGGTGCCCGAACTGGCGCCGGGATCGAGTGTCCAGGTCAACCTGCCGTTTAATCCGGCACAAATAGACAATTCTGTCTATCAGTCCAGAACCGATATTCTCCCGCCGCACGTGGACTGGTACGACCCGTATGAAACGAGTCGGGAAGGCGAGATGATCCACGATTTGGATCGAGGAAGCGGCTTCCGGCCGGCGTCACTCATGCTTTTTGGCTGGACACAGACCCTTGCGGTGGAGACGGACGTGAAGAACAGGCGGTCTCAGACGGAAAGCCTGACGTTGGTGACGCAGCCGCTGTCGCTGAAGCCCTCCACGGACGGCCATATTGTCTACCCGCCCGGAACGATTGTGCCTATCAAAACGAGCAGTTCGGTGAAGGTTGATGAACGCGACGACGGGTATATGATGCAGGCGGGCGAGATCACGCTTGACTTCCCGATCGAACTTGGGGACAAACAGGTGAAGATCACGAACATTTACCTCTACACCTGGTCGGACAGCAATACGCAGTTTGATAAACAGGTGTACAACTGGAAGACCCATAAATTTGATCCGTTCGAAAAGGCGTTTGCCAACAACACGATGACCGGGGACAAGACGCCGGTGTACCTCTCGCCCGAAGGCACGCTTCGGATCAAGTTTTCGCACCGGTATGAAGATTACCGCCACCTCGGCACCCCGGTGATCAGCGTGGAAGGAAAGGTGATGCGTCCATGATCCAGATCAATCGGCTGGTAAAGCGATACGGCAAAATGGAAGCGTTGAAAGGGCTGACGCTGGAGATTGAGAAGGGCACCGTGTTTGGCTTCGTCGGCCCGAATGGAGCCGGCAAGTCGACGACAATGTCCATTCTGGCCACCTTGCTGGAGCCGACCAGCGGCCAGGCGTACGTCGGCGGATACGAAGTGACAAAGCATCCGCGTGAAGTGCGCAAGCTGATCGGCTACATGCCTGATTTTTTCGGGGTGTACGACAATTTGACGGCGGAGGAGTACCTGGACTTCTACGGAGCCAACTACGACATTCCCGCCCAGGAGCGCCGGCAGATCATTCCGCAATTGCTGGAGCTGGTCAATCTGAGCCACAAGCGGGACGCGTATGTAGACTCGCTGTCGCGGGGGATGAAGCAGCGCCTGGGATTGGCCCGCTGCCTCGTGCACAATCCGGAAGTGCTGATCCTCGACGAACCGGCATCCGGATTGGACCCCAGGGCCCGGATCGAGCTGCGCGAGATTTTGAAGGAACTGCGCGACATGGGCAAGACCATCATCATCAGCTCGCACATTCTGCCGGAGCTGGCCGAGATGTGCGACGTGATCGGCATCATCGAGGGCGGCAGCCTGGTCGCGTGTGGCAGAGTGGACGAGATTTACCAGAAGATGCAGGAAAAGCGGGTGCTGCGCATCCGCCTGCTGGACCGCGTGGAGGAAGCGATGACCCGGCTGCGTGAAGTGCCGACCGTATCAGACGTCACGCGCGAAGGCAGCTGGGTGGTAGCCGGGTTTACGGGAAATGACGAGCAGCAGGCAGCGCTGCTGCGCGATTTGGCGGCCGCGGGACTGCCGGTGGCCGCGTTCAACGAGGAGCAGGGCAATCTGGAAGAAATCTTTTTGGAAATCACGAAGGGGGTGGGCTCATGAACCTCATGCAGCGATTGCGCAACCCTGTGCTTGTAAACGAGTGGAAACTGCGGATGCGGACGCGCCGTTCGCCGTGGATCATCGCCTTTTACCTGCTGGCGTTGGGCATGGTGACGCTGACGTTTATCTATCTGGTGACGGGAGGCCGCGGCTACTACAACATGAACAACTCGCGCGAAATGTTCATCGTGCTCTCAATCCTGCAGTTGGGGATGATTTGCTTTGTCGTGCCGGGGTTGACGGCAGGGGTGATTTCCGGCGAGCGGGAGCGTCAGACGCTGAACGTCTTGCTGACAACCAACATCAGCGCGACCAAACTGATTTTGGGCAAATGGCTGGCGTCACTCAGCTTTGTGACGTTTCTCGTGTTCTCCACTATCCCGCTGTACGCGATCGTCTTTTTGTACGGCGGCATCTCTCCCGCCCAACTGCTGAAGGTGTTCGGCTTTTACCTGGTTACCATGTTGGCATTGGGCAGCGTCGGGGTGCTGATCTCGACATTGATCAAACGGACGGGAGTCGCTACGGTGTTGAGCTATGCGGTCGTCTTCGCGTATACCGCGGGCACCGTCATCCTGGCCGAAGTAATCCGTGAGTTCATCGAGTACCAGCAGCGGCAAAACCCTGCGCCGGTGCGCACGGAGCCGCTGTTGCCTGATCTGCTGCACAGCATCAATCCGCTGGTCGGAATGCTGGGCATTTTTAACGAAGGACCTGTGCATGATCTGCGCCGGACGCTCAGCAGCCAGTTCTCGTTCGTTTTGGTTGACCCGTTCTGGCTGTACGTGCTGTTTCTGACGTTTGTCACCGCAATCTGCCTGGCGCTGGCTGTTTATCTGATCAAGCCGGTGCGCCCCCGTTTGCGAAAAGCGGCGAATAAGGAGTGATGGGTCGTGTCCATCCGGCAACAGAAGGAACAGAAGGATGAGCTGTCCGCGCTGCTCCGGCCGATCCGCAGGAGGTTGAGCGTCCAGAAGCTTGTGCTCAGGCTCACGGCGGGTGTCCTGTGGGGACTGGGGGGAAGCCTGATGGTTCTTCTCATCGCCCGCCTGGTGCCCATCCCGTACTACAAGGCGATTGCGGCCGCCATCTGCCTGCTCGCAGTGGCGGCGGGAGCGATTGTCGCCTTTATTCACCGTCCTGATGAGCGGGAGTGCGCGCTGCTGGCCGACCGTCAGGGATTGGCACAGCGGGTCGTGACGGCGCTGGAGCACCGTGAAAGTACGTCGCCGCTAGCTGTTATGCAGCGGGAGGACGCCGTACGCCGCTTGCGCGAGGCGCTGCCGCAGGTGCTGGAGAGCATCCCCGTCCTGCCAGATGCAAAACGGCCCGCGTACGCAGCGGGATGCCTGCTCTCCCTTTGTCTCCTGCTGGTTTTCTGGGCCAACCCGCAGGATGAGCGGCTGGCACAGCTGGCCCAGGAGCGGGAGGCGAAGAAAGCGGCGCAAGAGGCGGTGACGAAGCTGGAGCAGGAGGCCAAAGCCGCTGAGGGGTTGAGCGACGCGCAAAAAAAGAAGCTGGAAGAGATACTGGCGCAAGCCAAAAAGGCGCTGTCGGAGGCGGACAGTCAGACCGAACGGCTCCAGGCGCTGAAGGCAGCGGAAAAGCAGTTGGATCAATGGAAGCAGGCGGAACTGGCGAAGCAGGCGGCACTGCAGCGTTTGCAGCAGTCGCTGGCGCAGCATCAAGGACTGCGGCAGGCGGCGGCTTCTCTCAGCAAAGAGGACCGGCAGGCGCTGGTAGAAGCGCTGCGCCAGTCGGCTAAAGCGCTGGAGGCGCTGTCTGCCAAGGAGCGGCAATCTCTTGCCGAGGAGCTGCAAAAAGCGGCGGAACAGTTGGCTCAGGCCGCTGCTGACGCCGGGACGGAAGACGCCGCCGCCACCGCGGCGCAATTGAAGCAGGCGGCCGAGCAGTTGGCCCAGGGCAACGTGCTGTCGGCCATGGCATCACTGCAATCCGGCTTGCTGCAGGCCATGCAGCAGGTGACACAGGCGCAGCAGGGAGCGCTGCTGGCCGCACAGTCACTGGCCGCGCTGCAGCAGTCGCAGATGATGCTGGCAGCAGCCGGTTCCCCGTCCGGCAGCGCCGGCCAGACAGGGATGGGCTTTGGCGCGGGAACAGCGGGATCAGTCGGCGCGGGAACGGCAGTCCCCGCCTCCGGGTCTGCGGGGGCGAATTCCTCGGGAGCAGGCTCCCAACAAGGCCAAGGGACATCCCCAGCCGGCAGTGCAGGTGGAAACGGCCAGGCAGGCGGAGGAAGCGGTTCCGGTGCGGGTAATGGCTCCGGGAATGGAGCAGGCTCCGGCAGCGGTGCCGGGGCGGGGGGAGGTTCCGGCAAAGGTGGCGGCAAGGGCCCGGGTGCGGGTCTGGGCGCAGGCAGACATGAACTGGTGACCGTCCCATCGCCCCGCATCGGCGCAGAAGGGCCGACCGATACCGTGGGCGGTCCGCTCGGAGCCGGTCCCTCCCAGTCCCGGGCCAGCACCACGACACAGGTATCGTCGGGAGCTGCCCGTCCCTATGAAGAGGTATACAGCCAATACGCTTCGTTTGCCCGCGAGAGCCTGGAACACGGGAAAATTCCGGACGATTACCAGGACGCGGTCAAAGCGTATTTCAGCAGTATCGAACCCTAAGCGAAAACGTGAAGCAAGGAGACGTGGCGATGACACAACATGCAGTGGAAGAGTGCCTCAGCCGGGTGGAACGGGTGAGGCAGGAGATCGGAAAAGTGCTGGTGGGGCAAAAAGACGTGGTGGAGCAGCTGCTCTGGGCGGTTTTTGCCGGCGGCCACGCGCTGCTGGAGGGCGTGCCCGGGCTGGGCAAGACGCTGTTGGTGAAGACGCTTGCGCAGGCGTTCGAACTGTCGTTTCAGCGGATTCAGTTCACCCCCGACCTGATGCCCACCGACATCACGGGGACCAACATCCTGCGCGTGGACGAAACGGCGCAGCAGTCGTTCCAGTTCCAACCAGGCCCCGTCTTCGCCCATGTCGTGCTGGCTGACGAAATCAACCGGGCTACGCCGAAGACGCAGAGCGCGCTTTTGGAGGCGATGCAGGAGCGGACCGTCTCTGCGGGCGGGAGCACGCGGCCGCTCCCGGAGCCGTTTTTCGTGCTGGCGACGCAAAACCCGCTGGAGCAGGAAGGGACCTATCCGCTGCCGGAAGCGCAGATGGACCGGTTCCTGATTAAAATCGACGTGCCGTTTCCCAGCGAGGATGAGCTGAGGGAGATCGTTTTGCGGACGACGGCGGGACAGCCGGCGTCTGTGGAAAAGGTGGCCTCCGCACGGGAGATCGCCGAGATCCAGCAGGCGGCGCGCGACATTCTGGTGGCTGATCCGGTGCTGCGATACGCGGTCAAATTGCTGCTGGCCACCCATCCCGGTGAACAGGCGGTGGAGTCGGTCAACCGGTACGTCCGTTCCGGGGCGGGACCGCGCGGCGTGCAGGCAATGGTGGCGTTGGCCAAGGTGCGCGCCCTGCTGGCCGGCCGTTTCAACCTGGCCTACGAAGACATCGACGCGGTTGCGCTGCCGGCGCTCAGGCACCGCGTGTTTCTCAACTTTGAAGGGGAAGCAAACGGCATCCGCCCTGACCGGATAATCACCGACATTCTGGCCGCGCTGGAGAAGGACAAGGCATGAGCGGGCAGTTGTTGGACCCGGCGTGGCTCAGCCGGCTGGAGCGGATGCAGGTGTTGAGCAGGCGGATGGCCAGCGGCACCCACGCGGGCAAACGACGTTCCAAACGGACAGGCAGTTCGCTGGAATTTGCCGATTACCGGCCGTACGCTCCCGGTGACGATCTGCGGCAGTTGGACTGGAACGCCTACGCCCGCTCGGGAAAGCTGTTTTTGAAAAAATTTCTCGATGAGCAGGAACTGCATGTCACGCTGTACATCGACTGCAGCCGGTCGATGGCCTACGGGGAACCCCGGAAGCTGGAACGGGCGGTGCAGTTGGCAGCCGCACTGGGCTATATCTCGCTTTGCCATCTGGACTATGTGTCGGTATACGCCTTTAACCAGAAGGTGACGGCGTCGCTGTGCAATCTGCAGGGGAAACACAAGGCGGCCCACCTGCTCTCCTTTCTCTCCGGGCTGCAGGCGGGCGGGACAGGTGACATGAACCGGGCGCTCCGATCACCGGGCGCCGTGCGGGGCAAACCGGGCATCTCCATCGTCTTGTCCGACTTTTTGTTTGAAACTGGTTATGAAGCGGGCATCGCCTATCTGCAGGCTGCCCGGCAGGAGGTCGCGCTGGTTCAGATACTGGCGCAAGACGAACGAGAGCCGTCGTACGAGGGAGAGCGGCGGCTGATCGACAGCGAGACGCGGCAGTTTAAAGAGGTGTCGCTTACCCGGCAGCTCGTCGACCACTACAGACAGACCGTGCGGGACTATCAGGCGGAGCTGGCCAATTTCGCCTACCGGCGGGGAATCGCCTGCACAGCGGTGGAGGCGGAAGCGCCGCTGGAGCAAATGGTCTTTCGGGTGTTCCGGCAGGCAGGGTTGATTCGGTAGAGAGGAGGAGAAGGCAGTCATGCAGTGGATGGCGTTGGGCAATCTGGGATTTTTGCTGATCGTGCCGGCCATTGTCGCCCTCTACCTGCTCAAGCGGAACACGGAGGACCTGGAGGTGCCCAGCACGCTTTTGTGGCAGCGGACGCTGCAGAGCTGGGAAGCGGTGCGCCCGTGGGAAAAGTTGAAGCGCAACCTGCTGCTTCTGCTCCAACTTTTGGCCGCCGTCCTGCTGGTGCTGGCGTTGGTCCGTCCGGCCGTGCCCACGGCGGGAGCAATTGCCGACCATACCGTGCTTGTCATCGACACGTCCGGCAGCATGCTGACCAGGGAAGGGGAGCACTCCCGCTTTGAGCAGGCCCTCGATGCCGCTCGCGGCATCGTGGAACGGTTGAGCGGCGGGCAGGCGATCACACTGATCGAGGCGGGGCTGGAGCCGCGGGTTTTGGTGTCCAAGAGTACGGACAGGCAGGCGTTGCTGCAGGCACTGCAATCGCTGGCGCCTCGTCCGGGGACGAGTGATCAGCAGGCGGCCCTGTCGCTGGCCGCGGCGATCACGGCGACAGAGCCGGGCAGCGGGGTGATGTGGTTTGGCGACGGCGGGACCGCCCGCGCGGCCGAACAGGAGAGCGCCTTGGCAGTATCCGGTCCGTATCGCTTTGTGCAAGCGGGTCGGGCAAAAGAAAACGCAGCAATCGGCGCCTTCGTTACTCAGCCGGGCCAAGGCGGGACAGAAGGGCTGTTGCGGATCGACAACTACGGCAGTCAGCCCGTGCGGGGCAGGGCGACGATCTACGGCCCCGAGCAACAAGTGCTGGACGTAAGCGAGTTTGCGGTGGAGGCCGGGGCGTCCCGCACCGTTACCTTTGAACGCCTGCCCGCCGCCCCTGTCTACCGGGCGGTGATCGAACCGGAAAAGGACGGGCTGGCGGAAGACAACGAGCGGTGGAGCGTGCCATTTGCAGCCGGAAAAGGGCGGGCCGTGCTGGTCAGTCCGCAGGGAAACCGGTTTTTGCACCAGGCCCTGCAGTCAGTCGGCCGTTTGGAAGTGGAGACGCGCTCCGAGCTGCCGGATGGCACCGAGAGGGCCGACGTGTGGGTGTTTGACGGCGTGGTGCCCGACCGGCTGCCGGAGGGGAACATCCTGGTGATCGCTCCCGATCGAAAAACAGACTGGCTGCCGTACACCGGTGCAGCTGCCGTGCAGCACAGGCCGGAAACACTCCGGCCGGACGATCCGCTCGTGAAGCACGTGGATTGGCAGGACGTGCACGTGGCCCGGACCTCCGTGGTAAGCGAAATGCCGGGCATGCGGCCGCTGGTGAAGGCAGGAGACACCAACCTCGTCCTGGCCGGGTCATTGGCGGGACGAAAGGGTGTCATCGTCAACTTTGACCTGCACGATTCCGACTTTCCGCTGCGGCCGGCGTTCCCGATTTTCATGCAAAATGTGGCCTCCTGGCTGTCGTCCGCCCAGAACGTTCCGATCGGCCCCGCCGTTCCGGGAGAGACGCTGGCGATTCCGCTGACGCCGGGAGCGGAAAAACGGACGCTGACCTACCCGGACGGACGGGAGCAGGCTGTCGAGGCGCAGGGAACGACCTGGCTGTTCCGGGTTCCGGAGCAGACGGGGTTGTACCGGTTGACGGAAGAAGTCGCAGGAACGGCACAGGTCCGTTACTTTGCGGTTCACATGGACGAGGCGGAGTCGGACATCGCGCCGCGTTCGCTGACGGTCGGAAGCAGCGGGGCCGGCGAAGGAGAAGCCAAGCCGCAGGACGGCCAGGCTGCCGGAAGTCGGGAGCTGACCGGGTGGCTGGCGGCGCTGGCACTGTTGGTGGTGTTTGCGGAATGGAGGGTGTATCAACGTGGGTATTGACGTGCAGCAGCCGTGGTTTCTGCTCCTGCTGATTCCCGCCGCCTGGATGATTGCTTCCTGGTGGCGCGGCCAGCGCAGGATGCCGAACAGCCGCAAGACGCTGATCGCTGCCGTGCGCGGTGCTGTCTTTCTCCTGCTGATTTTGGCGCTCGCCGGGACACAGCTTCTCCATCCGGTGCGGGCGGAGACAGTGGTGGTCGTCGTCGACCGGTCGGCGTCGATGAAAGATGACCCGAGGGTGTACGAATTCATTCGCGCCGCGGTGGAGGAGAAGCGGGCCGAAGATCAGTTCGGCGTGGTGGCTGTCGGTGCGGGAGCGGCAGTAGACCAGCCGCTGACGACCCGGCAGGACGTGCAGCCGGTCGGGGTGGAAGTGAACCGGCATGCCACCAATCTGGCCGAAGGGATCCGCCTGGCCGCCGCGATGATCCCCAGCCATGCGCGAGGCAAAATCGTACTCCTGACGGACGGATTGGCCACGCACGGCGATGCCGCGCGGGAAGCAAAGCTGGCGGCGGAACGGGGCATTGCCGTCGAAGCGGTTTCCCTGCAGCAGCCGCAGGGAGAAGAAGTGGTGCTCACGGCTGTACAGGTGCCGGAGCGGCTGTACGCAGGCGAGGAGTACGCGATCAAGGTGGACGTCGAAAGCACGACGGCCACTCGGGCAACGCTCCGCCTGTACGAGGGGAATCGGGAAGCAGGCCGGCAGACCATACAGGTGGAAAAGGGGAAAAACCGCTTCCTGTTTACGCAAAAAGCGCTGCAGGAAGGGTTTCAGCGCTACCGCGTCGAGATCGAACCGGAGCGTGACACGGTACAGACCAACAACCAGGCACACGCGTACGCGCAGGTGGCAGGCGCCCCGACCGTGCTGGTTCTGGAGGGACATCCCGGCGCGGCGAAAAACCTGGTCAGCGCGCTTGCGGCAGGCAGCATCAAGACGGACGTGAAGGACCCTTCACTTTTGCCCAAGGCGCTGGATGGATACAAGCGGTACGCGTCGATTATCCTCGCCGATGTGGAGGCCACCCAGATGAGCGACGCCGACATGGAGCGGATACGGACGGCGGTCCGCGATCTAGGCGTGGGATTGATCATGACCGGCGGTTCCAACAGCTTTGGGATGGGCGGCTGGCTGCAGACCCCGATCGAGGAAGCGCTGCCGGTCCATATGGATTTGCGCGGCAAGGAAGATCTGCCCTCGCTGGGACTGGTGCTGGTGATCGACAAGTCGGGGAGCATGTCTGCGGACGCGCACGGCGTGGACAAGATGGAGCTGGCAAAAGAAGCGGCGATTCGGGCCACCACGATGCTGAACGGGCAGGATCAGATCGGCGTCATTGCGTTTGACGGGAGTCCCTGGGAAGTGGTTCCGCCCCGATCCGTCACCGACCTGGACGAAATCCATCGGCAGATCGGCGGCATTTTCGCCGACGGCGGCACGGATATATTCCCGGCGCTGCAGATGGCGTACGAGCGGATAAAGACGATGCAGACAAAGCGGAAGCACGTGATCCTGCTGACCGACGGACAGTCGGGCCGAAGCAGTGACTATCAGGCGCTCCTGCAGCAGATGGCGGGCGAAAACATCACCGTGTCCACCGTGGCCGTCGGTGATGACGCCGATACTTTGCTGCTGGAGGATATCGCCCAATGGGGAAACGGGCGCTACTACTTCGCCAAAGACGCGACGTCGGTGCCGAAAATCTTCAGTAAGGAGACAGCGCTGGCCAGCCGCACGTATATCGTGGAACAGCCGCAGGTGCCGAAGCGCACCGGAGGCGACGACTGGTCCGCGCTCCGCCAGCCCTTGCCGCCGCTGCACGCATACGTGGCGACGACGCCAAAACAGACGGCTGAACAGCTATTGACCAGCCTGGACGAGGACCCGATTCTGATCCGCTGGCAGTACGGGCTGGGACGGTCGGTCGCCTGGACCAGCGATCTGGAGGGGAAATGGGCTCCGGCATGGGTGACGTGGCCAGGCTACAGCCGAATGTGGAACGAGGCGGTGGCCTGGACGCTGCCGCAGGTCGCGACGGGCCGCTGGAAGACAGAGACCCGGCTGGACGGGACGAGCGGCGTCATAACCGTCACCGTCCCCAAAGGGGAGAAGTTGCCGCAGGAACTGGAAGCGGTGGTGGTCAACCAGGAGATGAACCGGGAGGCCGTGCGCCTGAAACCGGTGGCTCCGGGTACGCTGGAGGGCCGTTTTTCCGCCGCTGAACCGGGCAGCTATCTGATACAGATCACGGAAAAAACGAACGGACAGGTAACGGCAAGCGAAACCGCCGGGTTGACTGTCTCGTATTCGCCGGAGTACGGCCTGCCTCGGGACGGGGACAGCGAACTGAGACAATGGCTGACGGCGGGTGAAGGGAGACTGATTACCAGACCGGACGAGGTGTTTACCGGCAAGCTGCCCGCCAAGTGGGATACGCAGCCGATCGGTGAATGGCTGCTGATGCTGGCCGCCCTGCTGTGGCCGCTGGATGTCGCCTGCCGCCGTCTGCAGCTCCCGGAAGCATGGTGGACACGATTTACGGCCCGATTCCGCAAGCGCGGGTCTGTCGGGAATGAAGGCCATCAATCGGTGTTTGCCCGCTTGGGAGAAAAGCAGGAAGAGCGGAAACGAAGCCGGGCAGCCAAGCGAGAGGCGGAAACGGCCGACGTGGCAGGGCAGACGAGGGCCGCGACGGACAGCAGCATGTCAGCTGCAGCGGCTCCTCCCGCCGGGCATTCCGCGCAGGTATCCGGCAGCAGCGAGCAAGGGGAAGCGTTGAGCCGTTCCGCCGCCGGCAGCCGATCTGCAGGGGCTTCTGCAACGGACAGCACCGCTGCAGCGCAGACGGACAGCGGGAAAACGCCGGCAGACAAGACAGGCGAGACCTTCAATCGCCTGCTGGCCGCGAAAAAGCGAAGACAGAAATAAGGGGAAAACCGCCTTTTGGGCGGTTTTTTCCTGTTCCGGGCAGTTTCCCTTTCGGGGCAGTTTTTCTTTGCTGCTGGGATTTGTGCGCGAGTCAAGGAATCTGGTCAGCAGACGGGAACGGCACCAGCGGGTGACGGCGGATGGAAGTTTTTGTGTGTCTATGGTGATTTCTTGATATAATATCGTCTAATATGGTTGATATTGAATTTTTCAGGATGATATTCATGACCTTTCCAGTTTTTATTGACGTCGGTCTGCTGCGGCTGCATCCGCACTTTGTGTTTGAGGCGCTGGCGTATTTCATCGGCTTTCGGCTTTATCTGCTGACGCGGCGCAAAGGGCGAATTCCCGTCAACCAGGCGTTTTGGGTGTTGGTCGGGGCCACGCTGGGAGCGGCTATCGGATCCAAACTGCTGTTTTTGCTGGAAGATCCGGCGAGGACGCTGACCCATTGGAACGAATGGACGTATATCATGGGAGGCAAGACGATCGTGGGCGGCCTGTTGGGCGGTTTGATTGGCGTGGAGTTGACAAAACATTGGATCGGTCTGCGCCAATCCACTGGAGACGACATGGTGTTTCCCCTCATCACCGGCATGGCGATTGGCCGGATCGGCTGCTTTTTGACAGGCCTGGACGATCATACCCACGGCATCCCCACCGACTGGATCACCGGCGTGGATTTCGGCGACGGTGTGCCCAGACATCCGACCCAGTTGTACGAAATCACTTTTCTCGGGCTGTTGGCTGTCTTTCTGCTCGCAGTCAAACGGAGGCGAAGGCTTGGCCGATGGGAACTGCCCGAAGGGGCGCTGTTTCAGTGCTTCATGTTTGGCTATCTGAGTTTCCGTTTTCTCGTCGATTTCATCAAACCGACGCCGCACGTCTACCTGGGTCTGAACAACATCCAACTGGCGTGTCTGGCCGGACTTGCCTATTACATGTCGCTCATGCGAAAGTGGCCGCGCCGAAAGAGTGTGCCGCTGCACGGAAAGGAGTAAACCATGCCGAAAAACAGACCGTATCTTTTCTACGAACTGACCAACAGCATTTGTTCCCAATGCCTGCGCAAGACAGAAGCCAAAGTCATCTTCGAGGAAGGGCGGGTCTATCTCTGGAAACACTGCCCGCGCCACGGGCGGGAAAAGGTGCTGATCTCCACCGACGTCGACTACTACAAACGCTGCCGGGAATTCCTCAAACCGGCGGAGATGCCGCAGGTGTGGAACACGCCGATTCGCTACGGCTGTCCCTACGACTGTGGGCTCTGCCCGGATCACGAACAGCATAGCTGCCTGACGCTGGTGGAAGTGACAGATCACTGCAACCTGCAGTGCCCTATCTGTTACGCGGAATCGTCTCCAAAAAGGACTACCTGGCGCTCGCTTGCGGAGATTGAGCGGATGCTGGATGCGGTCGTCCGCAACGAAGGGGAGCCCGACATCGTTCAGATCAGCGGCGGCGAGCCAACGCTTCACCCGCAGTTTTTTGACATATTGGACATGGCCAAGGCGCGGCCGATTCGTCACCTGATGGTCAACACCAACGGCATTCGGATCGCGCAGGATCGGGAGTTCGTCCGGCGGCTGGCGGCATACATGCCGGGGTTTGAAATCTACCTGCAGTTTGACAGTCTGGAAAAGGAGGCGCTGATGAATCTGCGCGGCGCCGATCTGCGGGAGATTCGCCGTAAAGCCGTCGAGCATCTGAATGAGTTCAACATCTCCACCACGCTGGTGGTGACGCTAAAAAAAGGAGTGAACGACGGGGAAATCGGCAGGGTGATCCAGTACGGACTTAAGCAGCCTGCCGTACGCGGCGTCACCTTTCAGCCGATTCAGTCGGCCGGACGGACGGAGGCGTTTGACCCCTCCCGCGACCGGCTGACGCTAAGCGAAGTGCGGCAGAAGATCATCGAACAGTCCGGCGTATTTGCGGCGGAGGACATCATCCCTGTTCCCTGTCATCCCGACTGTCTGGCGATGGGGTATGCGCTCAAGCTGAACGGAAACGTCATCCCGCTGACGGGACTGATTGATCCGCAGATTTTGCTGGAGGGCGGTCGCAACACGATCGTGTTTGAGCAGGACCAGTCACTCCAAGAACGGATCTTCCACCTGTTTTCCACCAGCCATTCACCGCAGTCATCGGCGCTGTCGCTGCGAAGTCTGCTCTGCTGTCTGCCGCAGGTGGCCCTGCCCGACTCGATCGGGTACGAAAACGTGTTTCGGGTCATCATCATGCAGTTTTTGGACGCGCACAATTTTGACGTCCGCTCGGTCAAGAAGTCGTGCGTCCACATCGTCCATCCCGACGGGCGGATCATTCCGTTTGACACCTACAACCTTTTCTATCGGGACGGAAGGGAAGAGGTGCTGAAAGCGTTACGAGACGAACGGTAAATGGAGGATAGACATGTCTGACAAGCCGGTAAATCACGCCACCGATGTGTGGATCGGGGTCGGGATCACGGCCCTGCTGCATCTGCTGTTGTTTATTTATCCGGAAGCCTTTCTGTTCATCGGGGTCAGCCAGCTCGTTTACATGCTGCCGGTAATCGTCGTGACCGCGATGGTGGTTCGCAAGCGAACCGGCATTCTTCAGGGCATGATGCTCGGGATGGGCATTACCTTTTTGTTGAATGTAGCCTGCGTCGGCTTCGTTTTCTTTCAATTTTTAACCTAGGTGGTGACGGTGGTGACCCGCGCATCGGTTTCTGCTGGTCGCGGTGAAGTAACGACTTTCTCTTGTGAGCGTTAGATGGGGAAATTAGTCCGGAGCAGCCGGGCCGAATCGTATCGAGAAAACGACAAGCACCGTCGATGGCAGACGGTGCTTTTGTTTTTTGCACAAAGTTCGTGGTCGCATGTGTGACGGTGCCCGCTCACTCTTTTGACGACCGCCTGCCCGTGCATGTCTGTGTACATCCCAGAAATACTAACGAAAAGATACCGTCTCGACGGAAGGGAGGACGCAGCATGAGCAGGTTTGGCCTGGTGCTTCAGGGAGGCGGGATGAGAGGCATCTACACGGCCGGTGTGCTGGATTGCTTTCTGGAACATGGCCTGATCGCCCCGTACGTGGTGGCCGTCTCGGCAGGCGCCTGCAATGCACTCACGTATCTGGCGCGGGAGAAAGGACTGGGCAAGTCGATCTACATTGAACACCTGTGCGACATGCGCTTTTTTTCGTGGCGCAACCTGTTCCGCTACGGCTGCATGCTGGGCTTGGACTGTCTCTTTGACGAGATCCGCAGGCACGTACGTCCATTGGCGTTTGATGTCTTTTCCCAGTCCAAGGAAAAGCTGGTGGTCGTGGCCACCAACTTCCAGACGGGGGAGAGCGTCTACTTTTCCAAAGACGAGCACAAGGAATTTCTGCTGGCGGTGCGTGCTTCCTGCAGCATTCCCCTGCTGTCGGGGGTGGTGCAGTACCAGGGGGTGACGCTGTTGGACGGCGGGCTGGCCGACCCAATCCCGATTGAAAAGTCGCTTCAGGATGGCAACGAACGGGTCATTGTCGTGCGAACAGGGACGGAAGAGTACGTCCGGCAGCCGGTCAACCTGTCCTGGCTGGGAGAGCGATTGTTTCCCCGGTACAAAAATCTGGTGCGCGTCTTGTTCGATCATCACCGCCGATATAATGAGGCACTGGCACGGATCAGGTCGCTGCGCGAGGAGAAGCGGGCTTTCGTGATTACGCCAAGCCAACCGGTTCGCATCCGTCGAGTGGAACGCAATCCGGCCGGTCTGCTGGACTTGTACAACCTGGGTTACCAGGATGCAAGCAGGGCGCTGGAGCCGCTCTTTCGCTGGATCGAATCGTGAGGAACGTCCGCAGTCGCGCGCCTCTGTTTTCCCGGCTGTCGACAGGCTCCTGATGGGAGGGGCCTGTTTTGTTGTTGCTGCTGCTCCAAGGGGCGGCGGTACAAGCAAAGCACGGCTGCTTGTCATACATAAAGAGTAGAAGAAGAGGAGGCTGGAGGAGGTGGGAGCCATGACGCCGGGGAAAAATGAGACGGACAGCGCGCAGCGGATTTATCAACGCCTGGACAAGTTTGAGGAACGGATTGACCAGCTGGAAGGAAAAATGTCCGTGGCGACCACATGGCTGGAGCGCATCGAACACCGCCTGGAGAGGATGGAGGAGGTTCGGGCCGAACTGCTGCAGGCAATCACCAAATTGCAGACGGAGCTGGAACTGAAACGGATCACGGACAAGGACTTTATCCTGAAATTGTTGGACCACGACAGAATTGACATGGAACATATTACCAAAATGATCGAGGGAGACAAGGGGAGAAAGCAGGAGCGGTTTTTGCAAATTTGGGCGGTATTGGGGCCAGTGCTTGCCTCCATCATTTCCGCTTTGTTTGCCAAGTATTTTTTATAAGATTACAAGAGTGTCACAGAATCGTCACCTTTGTGGAAAGGTTGTGGAAGCGTGTTTCCATCTTTCTTCCGCAACTGCACTCTATTATAATGACATAATGGACATAAAGGCGTAAGAAGTGCAAAGGAAGAAAGAGAGGACGACCTGATGAAAAAGTTTGATGTATCCATCCTGGCTGCCGCCGTACTGCTGCTGGCGCTGGCAGTGGTGGGTCTTTCGCAGGGAGAGTCGGAAGATCCGGCTGTCGCCAAGGTGGGAGACGTGACGATCACCGAGTCGCAATTCAGCGATGCGTTGAGACACAAGTACGGAGTACGGGTCATGGACCAATTGATTGCGGATGCGCTGATCACCCAGGAAGCGAAGCAGCAGGGCATCACGATTGACGAAGCGGAACTGAACAAACAGGTGGAGGCGCTGAAGGAGTCGCTTGGTTCGGAGGAAGCATTCCGCCAATCGTTGGAAAAGAAAGGGTACAACGAGCAGACGTTCCGGGAAGCGCTGAAAATCGTAATGCTGAAAGACAAGCTGTTTGACAAGGCGTATCCGGTGACGGAAGAGCACATCAAGGAATACTACGAAAAGAACAAGGAAAAACTGGGCAATCCCGTGCCCGCTCTGGAACAGGTGCGGGAGAAAATCAAGGATAAACTGGCGGGCCAGTTCCGTGCCAAATACGAAGACGAGTGGATAAACGGATTGGAGAAAAAGTACGGCCCGACCCTGTTCGACCCCGTATTGGCGAAGCAGAAAGCGAGCCAATAGGAACAGCGTGGGCGCGCGTGCATGGCGACCTGGGCCTCGAGATTACTGGCGGCACAGGTCGTTCGTTTTGTGTCATCGCATAGCCTAAGGCTGTCCCGCGGGCAGGTTCATGACCGGCGGGAAAAAACGCCGGCAACAGCAAGAGTGGAGGAGCTATGATGAAACGCGTGACAAACAAGCGCAATGTGACCATTGCCGTGATGATCGCCACCTTTTTGGCCGCGATCGAAGGGACGATTGTCAGCACGGCGATGCCCACCATCGTCAGCGATCTGGGAGGACTTCATCTGATCAGTTGGGTGGTGTCCATTTACCTGCTGACGTCGGCGGTCACCACCCCGATTTACGGAAAACTGGCCGACTTGTACGGACGGAAGATTGTGTTCAGCATCGGGGCCAGCCTGTTTCTGATCGGTTCGGTGCTGTCGGGGCTGTCCCAGACGATGGAACAGCTCATCTTGTTCCGCGCCTTCCAAGGGATGGGCGCTGGCGCCATTATCACCATTACCTATACGATTATCGGGGACATCTATCCGTTTGAAGAGCGGGGAAAAGTGCAGGGGTGGATGAGCGGGATCTGGGGCATCTCCGGCATCCTGGGGCCGCTGACCGGGGGCCTGTTGGTAGACTACGTCTCCTGGCACTGGATCTTTTACATGAATCTGCCGTTCGGGCTTGTGTCCATCGCGCTGATCGGGATGTATTTGCACGAGCAGATCGAAAAGAAACGGAAGCATGTCGATTATGCAGGAGTGGCGACGTTTACCTTCAGCATGACCGCGCTGCTGTACGCGCTGTTGAGCGGCGGGACGGATCACCCCTGGGATTCGCCGCTGATCATCGGACTGCTGGTCGCAGCTGCATGCGGCCTTGCACTGTTTTTCTACATCGAGAAAAAGTCGCCTGAACCGATGCTGCCGCTGCAGTTGTTCTCCATCCGTGCCATCAGCGTTGCCAATCTGGCGGGCTTTTTGCTGTCGGCTGTCTTGGTAGCCGTCTCCTTTTATCTGCCGATGTGGATTCAAGGGGTTTACGGTCAGGGCGCGACCGGCTCCGGCCTGACGCTGATTCCGATGTCGATCGGCTGGCCGCTGGGAGCGGCGTGGAGCGGCCGGCTGCTGGCCCGCATCGGGATTCGCACCACCTCGCTGATCGGGGTAACCGCCCTGATTGGAGCGACGCTCTGGCTGGCGTTCATTTCGCCAGAAACGCCGCACGTGGTGCTGTTTGTGATCACCTTTATCGTCGGGTTCGGGTTCGGCTTTGCCTTTACCTCGTTCACCGGCGCTGTCCTGTCCGTCGGTTGGAACCTGCGCGGAGCCGCGATGGCGACCAACACCTTGATCCGGACGCTGGGGCAGACGATCGGCATCGCCCTGTTCGGTCTGATGCTCAACCAGTCGGTACGAGGCATCCAGGGGACGGAGGGGATCGACGTCAACAAAATCCTCAACCCGGAGACGGCCCGACACTTGCCGGCAGACGTGCTGCAGGCGGCGCGGGAAGCGCTGGCCGGCGGGCTGCATCAGATCTTTGTCGTACTGGCGTTGTTGGCAGTCGTCGGTCTGGTGGTGACGCTGGCGTATCCGCGGCAGGAGCGGCAGGAAGCGGCGTAACAGAAGGCTTTCACAGGCGAAAAGCAGTGCCGATTGGGCGGCGACCGTTACCTCTGCGGGTGGTTTGCGCTGCAGGGCAGAGCGGCGGCTTTTCGGCGGGTTAATCGGCAGCAGCGGCGGACATACTGATGGTAGTCCAACAGAAGGAGGAAGGATGCTGGTGGCCGGTTTGCTCCTAAAGCTGTTTGTCTCCCCGGCAGTGGTCGTTCTCGCCGACGCCCTGTTCCCGGAATTGAATTACGCCTCCCTCTATCAGTCGATCGGTGTGGGATTGGTTTTTGCCATTGCCGGACATGTGCTGGAATTGTTTCTGCTGAGGCCCGGCACCTTGTGGCTGAGCACGGCGGTCGATTTTATCGCCGCCTTCCTCATCGTCAACCTGAGCGCCTTTGTCCTGCCCGGGGCACGGATCGCCCCCATTGGCGCCGGTTTTGCCGCCATCCTGCTCGGCGTGGCTGAATACCTGCAGCACCTCTGGCTGATCAGGAGCGGACGAGCGGAAAAGGCGTGACGAGCGAAGCCCTTCGGAAAAGACAAGATGTCTTTCCGAAGGGCTTTTTTGCCGATGGACGCAAAAACTTCCTGGAGGACACGCTACATCCCCTGCTTGTCAACCCATTAAAAAATAGTTTCACAAAATTGTTCATAAATTTGTTAACAGATTTATTACAAATGGCATGGGAGCTTGCAAGAAATTTTTGTATACTAAAGAGGTTACCAGTATAGGCAGGTGTAGGGAATGGCCCTGGCTCTATTTGTTTGTCGCGCTCCGGTTGCTAATACTTTTCAGCATTGGGTATTATAGTGAGGGATAGCAGCAGGCGGAGTGATGGTTGACAGACAAAGGAGTACGAATAAACATTCGGCTGCACGGCAGTTGTGGGCGGAATGTTACCAACACGAAGGAAAGAGGGGTTCAATGGTATGAAGAGTTGGCAACAGTTTTGGCGTCAGCTTTTCCTGTTTGGGTTGTTGGCGCTGACACTTACCGGTTGCGGCATCCAAGAGCTCTCCGCGCTCAAGCCGCAGGGGCCGGTTGCAGCAATGCAGTTCGATCTGATGAAGTTGTCCTTCTTCATCATGACCGGCGTCTTTATCGTTGTTATGCTGATCTTGACTTATGTCCTTATTCGTTATCGCAAGCGCCCAGGACAAGAGGGCATTCCAAAACAGGTGGAGGGCAGTCACACGCTGGAGATCATCTGGACGGCCATTCCGTTCCTGCTTCTGATCATCATGGCTATCCCGACAGTCACCACCGGTTTCGCCCTTTCCAAAGAATACGACAATAAGGAAGCGCTTCAAGTTAACGTAACCGCTCACCAGTTCTGGTGGGAGTTCGAGTATCCGGATCTCGGCGTAGCTACCGCGCAGGATCTGGTGCTGCCGGTGGGCAAAAAGATTCAATTCACCCTGAACACCGCCGACGTGATCCACGCGTTCTGGATTCCGGCGCTGGGCGGTAAAATGGACACCAACCCTGGTATGGAAAACAAAATGTGGCTGCAGGCCGACAGAACCGGAACCTTCTACGGCAAATGCGCCGAGCTGTGCGGGACGTCCCATGCTCTGATGGATTTCAAAGTGGACGTAGTGGAACAGGCCGAATTCGACGAGTGGGTACAGAGAATGAAAGCAGCGCAGACTGCCGAACCGCAGAATGCTACCGCCCGTGCCGCAGAAGGCCAAGCTATTTTCGAAAAGAGCTGTTTGGGCTGCCACGCTGTAGGCGGCAAAGGCGGAAAACTGGGGCCGAACCTTACCAACTTTGCCGACCGCATGCGCGTGGCGGGCATTAAACCGAACGAACCGCAATACCTCGCAGAGTGGTTGAAAGACCCGCAAGGCATGAAGCCGGGCAACACCATGCCAAACCTCAACCTGGATGATAATCAGGTGAATGCGCTGGTTGATTACCTGTACACGCTCAGCGTGAAGGACGAGGCACAGAACAGTAACAAACAGTAAGTGACCGTCATGAGGCAGTGACGCAAAAAAGGAGGTAAAACCGTGTCTGCACATGCTTCTCATGCACCCAAGCGGTCAGGGCTGTGGGATTGGCTCACGACAGTGGACCACAAGAAAATCGCGATCCTGTACCTGATTGCCGGCGGGATTTTCTTCCTGGCCGGCGGGATTGAGGCCCTGCTGATTCGTTTGCAATTGATGTATCCGGAGCTTAACGTCGTCGGTGCCAAGACGTTTAACGAACTGATTACCATGCACGGCACCACGATGATCTTCCTGGCGGTCATGCCAGTGATTTTCGCCCTGATGAATGCGGTTGTACCGCTGCAAATCGGTGCGCGTGACGTTGCGTTTCCGTTTGTCAACGCACTCGGTTTCTGGCTCTTTTTCTTCGGTGGCGTGCTTCTCAACACCAGTTGGTTTTTGGGCGGTGCGCCTGACGCGGGCTGGACGTCTTACACGACACTGGCCCTCAATGAATACAGCGGACGCGGGATCGACTTTTACGTGCTCGGTCTGCAAATCGCCGGTCTTGGTACCCTGATCGGTGGTATCAACTTCCTGGTGACGATCATCAACATGCGCGCGCCGGGTATGACCTTCATGCGCATGCCGCTGTTTACCTGGGCGTCCTTCGTGACCTCCGGTTTGATTCTGTTCGCATTCCCGGCGATCACCGTCGGTCTGGTACTGTTGATGTTTGACCGCTTGTTTGGGGGTAACTTCTTCAACACGGATGCCGGCGGTAACGTTCTGATCTGGCAGCATCTGTTCTGGATTTTCGGTCACCCCGAAGTGTACATCCTGATTCTGCCTGCGTTTGGTATCATTTCTGAGGTCGTAAGTACCTTCTCGAGAAAGCGTCTGTTTGGTTACAGCTCCATGGTATTCGCGACCGCGCTGATCGGTTTCCTCGGCTTCATGGTGTGGGCGCACCACATGTTCACTGTCGGTATGGGGCCGATTGCCAACATTCTGTTTGGTCTGGCGACGATGTTGATTGCGGTGCCGACCGGTATCAAAATCTTCAACTGGCTGTTCACCATGTGGGGCGGTCAAATCCGTTTCACCGCGGCAAACCTGTTCGCCGTCGGATTCATTCCGACCTTTACCATTGGCGGTATGACTGGTGTAATGCTGGCGAATCCGCCTGCTGACTACCAATACCACGACAGCTATTTCGTCGTCGCACACTTCCACTACGTAATCGTAGGGGGTCTCGTATTTGGTTTGTTTGCCGGCCTCTACTACTGGTGGCCAAAAATGTTCGGCAAAATGCTGAACGAAACGCTTGGGAAATGGAACTTCTGGACGTTCTTTGTCGGGTTCCACCTGACCTTCTTCCCGCAGCACTTCCTGGGTCTGATGGGGATGCCGCGCCGCGTCTACACCTTCCTGGCCGGTCAAGGTCTGGAATTGGGTAACTTTATCAGTACGATCGGCGTATTTGGCATGAGCATCGGTACGATTCTGTTCCTGGTGAACGTCGCCGTTACCGCGAAAAGCGGCAAACGCGCTCCGGCCGACCCGTGGGATGGCCGCACGCTGGAATGGTCGATTCCGTCTCCGCCGCCGGAGTACAACTTTGCGCAAACGCCGCTGGTACGCGGTCTGGACGCACTGTGGGTAGAAAAAATGGCGGGCAACAAAGGCATGACTCCGGCCGAACCGCTGGGCTCCATCCACATGCCATCCGGTTCCTTCCTGCCGTTCGTCATGTCTGTGGGACTGTTTATCGCCGGTTTCGGGTTCATGTATCACAACTACGTGGTCGTCGTCATCGGCTTGGCAATCACCTTTGCGTGCATGCTGCTGCGTTCGATCAATGACGACCCGGGCTATCACATTGAACCGGATGAGATCGAAGAGAAGGGGGTTAAGGCGTAATGGCTACACATCACGTACATGCGGTTCTGCCTGACGAACCGGAAAAAGCCACCCTGGAAGGGAAGAACAAGATCCTTGGCTTCTGGCTCTTCCTCGGCGGGGAAACCATTCTCTTCGGTTCCCTGTTCGCGACATTCATCGCTCTGCGCGATCAGAACAACGGCGGCCCTACGTCGCAAGAGCTCTTCGACATGCCGCTCGTGGCGCTTGCCACCCTGCTGCTCTTGACCAGTTCGCTCACCAGCGTGTTCGCGGTGCTGGCAATGCACAAGAAGAACCTGAAACAGCTGCAGGCCTGGCTGACCGTGACGGTCCTGCTTGGCCTTGGCTTCCTCGGTCTGGAGATTTACGAGTTTATGCACTACTACCATGAAGGACACAAGATTTCCTCCAGCGCGTTTGGTTCGGCGTTCTACACGCTGGTCGGCTTCCACGGGGGCCACGTGCTGTTCGGGATTCTCTGGATTGTCACCTTGCAGTTGGCGGCTGTGAAAAAAGGCCTGACAGTGGTGACCGCTCCGAAGTTTTACGTCGCCAGCCTGTACTGGCACTTCATCGACGTCGTGTGGGTGTTCATTTTTACCGTGGTCTATCTCATGGGAATGATCGGTGGAAAGGTGGGATAATCGATGGGAGCACATACGCACAATGAAGAAGTACGCAAACCCAAAGTGAAAAAGGAAAGCGCGAAGAACCACATTGTCGCCTTTATCGCTTCCCTCGTGCTCACCGCCCTCGCTTTCATCGCTGTCGCGTATGAGGTAGTGCCGAGCGGCTTTACCGTACCCTTTATCATCGGTCTGGCGTTTGTTCAGGCACTGTTCCAGCTGTTCTTCTGGATGCACATGGACCAAAAGGGACACGAGTTTGCGCGCATCTCGATTTTTGCCGGTGTGTTCTTCGTGCTGGCATTCGTGATCGTATTCGTGTTGTGGGTATGGGTGTAACAAATTGATACAGAAGAAAGGGCAGACGAAAAAGTCTGCCCTTTTAGCATGTAGACAAAGTCCGTGGCGCATGGGTGATCGGACCCGCTCGCTCTCTTGACGCCCAGCAAAGAAGTGGATGATGTCCGCTCCAAAACGCGACGCGGGCAGGGGCGTGGCCGACAGTGGACGTGCTGCCAACAGCCGAATATTTGTGCGAGTTTGTTCATTTTTACAAGACCAAGAAAGCGCAAATTCGCGGTATAATGAAGTTTAAATGGAGGGCACCCTTTCTAGTAAGAAAGGAGTAGGGATACATGCATAACCACCATCAGCATCACAACGCGGCCGATACGGGGATCGGCTCGTTTTCCGATCTGTGGAATCCGGAAGTCCTGCTGATCACCCTGCTTTTGGTCATCCTGTACTTTCTGGTGACCGGACCGCTGCGCAGCCGCTTTGATGGCGCAGAGCCAGTGACCGGGAAGAAAAAGACCGTCTTTGTCCTGGCGATGGTGATCTTATACGCGGCAGCAGGCAGTCCGATCAACTACCTGGGGCACCATTACCTGTTCAGCATGCACATGCTGCAGATGGCGCTGTTGTTCATTGCGCTGCCGCCAATGATCATGCTGGGCATTCCGGGCTGGCTGTGGGCTGTCATGTTCCGCAACCGGGGGATGCAGGCCGTCCTTCGTTTTTGCACCCGACCGGTGGTAGCAGCACTTCTGTTCAACAGCCTGCTTTCCTTTTATCACTTTCCGGAGGTTCTGGACTATGCGGCCCAGAACCACAACTGGATGAACGCCATTCACGCGGTGATCTTTCTTGCTGCCTTCTGCATGTGGTGGCCGATCGTGAACCCGCTTCCCGTGCAGGAGAAGCCGTTGGAAGGACTGCGGAAAGTGGCGTATCTGTTCCTCAATGGCGTCCTGATTACGCCGTCTTGTGCCCTGATCATTTTCGCGAGTGAACCGCTGTATCAAAGCTACATGAATGCGCCGCTGCTGTTTCCGAGCCATACCGCCTTTGCGGATCAGCGCCTGGGCGGCATCATCATGAAGCTGGTGCAGGAAGGAGTATACAGCTCAGTGCTGGCATACATCTTCTTCCAATGGTACAAGCAGGAGAAACAAAACGATTTGCCAATGGATCAGCAGGCGCCCAGACCGCAATTGGGCGATCTGGCTGCGTCCGGCGCAGATCAGGGAAACGCATAACAGACATTAGCGGACAATTTGAGGTGTAAGTCATGTCGATCATTCTCCCGACCATCAGTACGTCTTTTATTGCCATCAGCGGCATTCTTGTCGCGTTCGGCTGGTACTACATCAGCCGCCGCCGGACGGAAACGCACATCAAGCTGATGACATGGGCGGCCATTTTCGCCACCCTTTTCTTTATCACTTACGTGTCCCGCACTGCCTTCGTGGGCAATACGCAATTTGGCGGTCCGGACAACATTCGCATCTTTTATCAAATTTTTCTGCTCTTCCACATTGTGTTGGCCACGGTGGGGGGCGTGATGGGACTGGTTACTCTTTACTACGGGTACAAAAAGCAGTACGCGAAGCACAAAAAAATCGGCCCCTGGACTTCGATAGTCTGGTTTGGCTCAGCGATCACGGGCGTAACCGTATACACCTTGCTGTACCTGATATATCCGGGCGGTGAAACAGCCGGGGTGCTGGACGTCATCTTCGGCAAATAAGCGCCTGTTGAAATTTTGTCAAGAATATCGGCGTTTTGGATTTGCTTATTCTGATACAATGACGGTAATCGCAGCGCAACCACAGTTGCGGGCGCACTCTCGCACCCCGCAGGTTGACTTGTCAGGACTAGTTTCGTTACAATGTAAGCTGATTTATTCGCCGAAACGAATATGTGTGAGAGATTCGGGCCGCCGCTTCCTCGTCAGAAGCGGTATGCCCATGTAAAGGGATGTTTGCACAAATGAGACAGGAGGTACGAAACGTGGACCAGCAAGTGACGATGCAGGAATCGCTCAATACCGATTCCGCCATGCCGCCCCAACCGGTGCAGCAGGCTACTTGGCGCGATTACGTGCAGCTCACCAAACCGGGCATCACCATGTCGAACCTGATGGCTACATTTACCGGTCTATGGCTGGCTTCCCACGGTTTTCCCGATTGGAAACTGGCACTGTTCACCATGCTCGGCACCGCCTTGGTGATCATGTCTGGTGCGGCACTGAACAACTACTACGACCGTGAGCTAGATCAAAAGATGAAACGCACCAAGGACCGCGGACTGGCGGCCGGGCGCATTCACCCCCGTCATGCGCTGCTGATCGGTATTGTGTTCCTGCTTGTTGGTCTGGTCGTGCTGGCTGTCTTTGCCAACCCGTTGGCAGCGGTGTGGGGCTTGATCGGTCATATTTTCTATGTGTTGATCTACACACCGCTCAAGCGCGTCACCACTCTGAACACCGTTATCGGCGGCGTTTCCGGTGCGGCTCCCCCGGTTATCGGCTGGGTGGCGGTCACCAACAACATGGACCCGAGCGCGTGGTTGCTGTTTTTGATTCTGTTCCTGTGGCAGCCGCCCCATTTCCTGGCGTTGGCCATGCTGAAAACGGAAGATTACCGAGCAGGCGGCATTCCGATGCTGCCAGTGGTCAAAGGGTTTGCCGAGACAAAACGGCAGATGTTCCTGTGGGGCTCCGTGCTGCTGCCGGCCTCGCTGCTGCTGTTCGTGTACGGCAACGTTGGCTACCTCTATCTGGCAGTCATGGCAGTCATGGGCGTGCTGTACATCGTATTTCTGTATCAGGGCTTCCATACCAAGGATGACTTGGCGTGGGCGCGCAAGCTGTTCGGATTTTCCATTCTGTACCTGACCGTATTCTGCGCGGCCGTCGTCGTCAGCACGATGATCGCGAACTTTTGACACTTAACGCTCACAAATGGCAACGGAACATCCCTTGCATGGCGGGGGATGTTTTACTATTGTAAAGAGGGACAACAATAATTTATTCGAGCTAGGTGTTCACAGATGGAAAAATGGCTGAAAACGCTGGCTGTCGTTGCCACGCTCGTCATGTTGGGCGTGATGATTGGCGGCTCGCTGGTAACAAAGACCGAATCGGGTTTGGGATGCGGGAACGACTGGCCGCTCTGCAACGGCAAATGGGTCCCGGAATACACGTTGGAATCGTTGATTGAATACATGCACCGGTTTGTCACAGGGATTGCCGGCATCGTGGTCGGGGTGTTTTCCGTGATGGCATGGCGTCACTACCGGGGCAACCGGGAAGTGCGCAACCTGGCCATTTTTGGCGTGTTCTTTATCGTCCTGGAGTCCATATTGGGAGCATCCGCGGTGATCTGGCCGCAGTCGTCCGGGGTGCTCGCGCTGCATTTTGGATTCTCCCTGCTGGCCTTCACCGGTGTCTTTTTGTTAAGCCTGTTTGTGCTGCAGCGGGACAAGCGGGAAAAATGGGTGCAGATGCCCGTCTCCAAGGGATTTCGCAATTACATCTGGGGTGTGACCGCGTACGCCTATGGCGTCGTTTATCTGGGCGCCTATGTTCGCCATACGGGTTCCAGCATGGGATGCAGTGACTGGCCTCTCTGCCAGGGCAGGCTGATTCCCGACCTGGTGGGTCAGACCGGCATTCACTTCGCACACCGGGCGGCTGCTGCCGTGCTGTTCCTGCTGGTCCTGGGCGCCATGATCTACGCCGTTCGCCATTTCAAGGAGAAGCGGCACGACCTGTACGTGGCGAGCATCCTGGCCTTCGTGCTGACGGCGCTGCAGATCCTGAGCGGCGGGTTGGTCGTGCTGTTCCAACTGCATTTGTACGCGACCTTGTTCCACTCGCTGGTCATTACCTGTCTGTTTGGCGTCATCAGTTACATGTGCGTGCAGTCGCTCAAACAGCCGCACAAGTCCACTGTTCGTCACTGACAAGTGAAAACGAGCGAAGCCGCCATTCGGCCGTATGCCGAGTGTGCGGCTTTTTGCTTGTGAGGCGATGATTTCCGCTCTGGTCGGAAAAATCCCTCCTTACCGCAGGAACCGGCGGACGGAGATGCCCGGCAAACAGTCACAGCAGCTTTTTCTTGCCGCGTCCTGCTTTGCTTTTGTTACAATAAAAGCAAACACATGATCGGGAAAGGGTGAAAGCATGCGCATTTTACATACGGCCGACTGGCATTTTGGGCGGCAGTTGGAAGGACGCGACCGACGCGCGGAGCAGGCTGCGTTTGTGGACGAGCTGTGCCGGATCGCGGACGAGCGGGAAGTCCACCTGGTGCTGGTCGCCGGAGACGTGTACGATTCGGTCAATCCGCCGGCCTGGGCGGAAGAGCTGTTTTACGAAGCGCTGGAGCGGTTGTCGGCGGGGGGAAGGCGCGGCGTGATCGTCATTGCCGGGAACCATGACCAGCCGGAGCGTGTACGCGCGGCCGCACCGCTCGCCTCCAAGCACGGGATCGTCCTGCTCGGCCTGCCCAAGGAAGCGCCGCTTTTGTCCGGGCCGGAGGCATCGCCACAGCGCGTGCGCGTCGTGGACGGAGGGCCGTCGTGGCTGGAGCTGGCTGTGCCGGATGTCGACCATCACGCGGTCGTGTTGGCTTTGCCGTATCCGTCGGAATCGCGGCTGAAAGAGCTGGTGAGCGAGACGTTCACGCCGGAGCAGATGCAGCTCGCCTTTTCCGAGCGGATTCAGACGCTGTTTGCCGAGTTGGCCGGCCGGTTTCGCGAGGATACCGTCAATCTGGTGATGAGCCATCTCTTTGTCATGGGCGGCAAGGAAACCGAATCGGAGCGGCCGATTCAGATCGGCGGGGCGCTGACCGTTTCACCGGATGCCTTCCCGCCGCAGGCCCATTACGTGGCGCTTGGCCACCTGCACCGCCTGCAAAAACTGGGGGAGCGCCCCCTGATCCGCTACAGCGGTTCGCCGCTGGCGTACAGTTTTTCCGAAGCCGGCCAAAGCAAGGCTGTCGTACTGGTGGAGATCGTTCCAGGCGGAGAAGTGCGGGAAGAGATCGTCTACCTGCAAAGCGGCAAGCCGCTCGCCCGCTGGAAGGCGACGGAGGGCATCGCCCAGGTGGAACGCTGGCTGGAAGAAGGACGAGACGCGGGCGCATGGATCGATCTGGAACTGCACGTGTCAGAAGTGATCGATCCCGCCGAATTTCAGCGGCTGCGCAAACTGAGCGACGATTTTGTCAGCATTCGGCGCGTGGTGGTGCAGAGCGAGCGGGAACAAGCGCAGGAAGAAACGCGGACCGAGCTGGCGGAATTGCAGCCTGACCAGCTTTTTCGCCGCTTTTTCGAGCGCAGGCGGGGCGCGCAGCCTGACGAGCGGCTGGTCGAACTCTTTCTCCGCCTGCTGACGGAAGAATCCAGGGAGGAGGAGACGGGATGAAGCCGATACGCTTGAAGCTGGCCGGCCTGCACAGCTATCGGGAGATGCAGGAAGTGGATTTTGAGACGCTCTGCGAGGCCGGATTGTTCGGGATCTTCGGCCCGACCGGGAGCGGCAAATCGACGATTCTCGATGCCATCACGCTGGCCCTGTACGGACAGGTCGTCCGGCAGGGAGGGGGCAGCCATCCCAAGGATGTGCTGAACCAACTGGAGCAGCGGGTGTTCGTCTCGTTTACCTTTGAACTGGGCAAAGCGGGCGAACGGCGGCGGTACACGATCGAGCGGGAATTTGGCCTGGACAAGAAGGGCAAACGTCGTCCCCCGGAGGTGCGGCTTATCCAATGCGGTCAAACGCCGGACGAACAGGACGTGGTGCTGGAGTCCAGAGCGAAGGAGGCCACAGCGGCCGTCGAGGAATTGATCGGCCTGACGCTGCAGGACTTTACCCGCGCCGTGGTGCTGCCGCAGGGGCAGTTTTCCCGCTTTTTGACGTTGAAGGGCAGCGAGCGAAACGAGATGCTGCAGCGGATGTTTCATTTACATATCTACGGAGAAAAGCTGAATGAACGTGTTCGCGCCGCGCTGGAGAAGACGCGGGCAAGGCTGCACGAGCTGCAGTTGGAGGCGGCGTCCTTGGGCGATGTCGGCCCGACAGCGCTGCAAGCGGCCCGGGAAGCGCTGGAGGAAGCGGCCCGACAGGAGCAGGTCTACGCGGAACAAAAGCAGGAGCTGGCTGAGAAAATAAAGGAAATGGAACAGCTCTACCAGTGGCAGCAGGAGCTTGAGCGCGTGCGGCAACGGCTGGACACGCTGATGGCCCGGCAGACGGAAGCGGATGAGTGGAAGGCCCGGATCGCCGAATGGGAGGCCAGCGTGCGCCTCTGGCCGCTGGTGCAGCAGTGGGAGCGGCTGGAGGCAGAGTGGACAGAAGCGGCGCAGAAGCTGGAGCAGAGCCGCCGCGAACAAGAAACTGCCCGGCAGGCACACGAAGCAGCCGAGAGCGAGTACCAGCGCTGCCAGAGCGCGCTCATGCAGGAAGAGCCGCTCTTGATCGAACAAAAAAGCAGGCTGATTCAGGCCGCGGAGTGGGAGACAGAGCTGGCGGCGCTGCGAGACGAGTTAACCGTTCTGGAGCGGGAGCAGCGGGCGGTAAGCGAGCAGTTGGCCGGGACAACACGACAGTTGGCCGAGGTGGAAGCGGCACTTGAAGACGGAGAACGCGAGTGGCAGCAGCTGACCGAACAGCTGGCTGCGGCTGTCGTGACGCCGGAGTGGCGCGATCGCTTGACGGCAGCGCGGGAGGCCAAACAGCACTGGGAACGGGAGATCAACGCGCGTCGCGAGCTGGAGGCCGAGCTTTCCAGCGTGGAACGGGAGCAGCAGGAGGCAGCTGCCGAGGCAGAGAGACTGCGCGCCAGCTGGGAAGCAAGCGCGGCTCGGCTGGCTGAGGTGCGCAAACAGCTGGACGTGCAACACGCACAGCCGCTGATGTCGGACGCGGAATGGGAGCATGCCCGCGATACGCTGGGGCAGATCAAGCAGCTGGGACGCCAATGGCGGGACCTGCTTCAGCAGCTGGCCGGCTGGCAGGAGAAGTGGCAGGCCGCTGTGCGGGAAGGCGAACAAGCTGAAGCCCGTTGTCGTAATCTGGAGGCGGCGTGGCAGAAGGAGGACGTGCGTCTCGCCCAACTGCAGACGGAGCGTGACCGGCTTCGCGAGGAATGGGAGCAGTGGCAGGAAGCAAACATGGCTCGCCTGCTCCGCGAGCGTTTGGCGGAGGGCGAACCCTGTCCGGTCTGCGGTTCGGCGCACCATCCCCGGGCGGTGTCCGGCAGTGCCGACAGCGCAAACGGCGAACAGGACGGCCGTGAACTGCGCGAGCGGGCAAAAGCTGTGGAGGAGGCGCTCCGGGAAGCGGAGCGGCAGCTCAGGACCGCCTATGAAGCGCTGCAGGCGGCCAAGGCAGAGCAAAGTGCCGTGAAACAGCGCCAGGACGTGCTGCGGGAAGAGCGGGAAGCGCTGGAACAGCGAATCACTGCCGTCCGGCAGGAGTGCGCAAGCTACGGCGACAAGTGGAAAGCGAGCAGCATCGAGGAACTGCTGGAAGCCTATCAGCGGGAAGACGCCGCGCTGCGGGAGCAGGCCGCTCGCCGGGAACAGCTTGCAGCCGAGCGGGAACGGCTGCAGCAGCAGGCGGATGCGCTGCGTGAACAGGAGGCAGAAGAGCGCCGCCGCTACGAACGGATCACCGTGCTGACGGAGCAGCTTCACCGCAAGCAGGCGGAGATGCGGGAGCGCATGCAAGCGGCCGATTTCCGGGTCGCCCAGGCAAGAGAAGCGCTCGATGCGAAGCGGGGCGACCTGCCGGTGGAGGAGATCGAGCGGCAGTTTGCGGAGATTGGCCGAAAAGACCGGGAAACGAACCGGCTGCAGCAGATTCGCTCCGAACAGGAAGCGCAGATGCAGCAACTGCGCAGCCGCCGGGAAGCGGCTGCATCGGCACGCGCGGAACTGCTGGCCCGGGAAGCTACCCTGCGTGAACGGCATGACGACCGAAACCGGCTGTGGGAGCAAAAACAGGCCCAGTGGCAGGAGCGAACCGGCGGCACGCCGGCCAGCGAGCGGCTCACTCTCATAGAGCGGTCCCTGTCGGCGCTGCGCGAGGCGCTCACGGCGGCGGAAGAGCGGCGCAGACAGACGGCAGAGGCGAGGGAACGGGTGCAGAGCGATCTGGTCAAGCATTCGGAGATGTACGCCGTGCTTACCCGGCAGCGGGCAGAGGCTGCGGAAGAACTGCAGCGCGCGCTCATGGAGAGCGGCATCGGCACGGCCGAACGCGTCAGGGAACTGTACGGGGAAAAGGAACTGCTGCCCCAGTACCAGGAGCGGCTTGCCACCTTTGAAAGCGAATGGGCCCGTCTCCGCTACGATGAAGAGCGGCTCGTGCAGGCGCTGGACGGCCGTACGGTCAGCAGCGAGGACTGGCAGGCGGCAAAGCAGGCCTGGGACGAGTGGGAACAGGCGTATCACACAGCCAAAGAACAGGTGGCGGTCGCCCGGCAGGCGTATGCCTCCATCGAGGAGAACCACGGCAAGTGGCAGGAACTGCAAAAGCTGCTGGAGGCGGAGACGGACGAGTTGAGCAGGCTGGAGGAATTGAAAAAGCTGTTGGAAGGAAAAGCGTTTGTCCAGTTTATCGCGGAAGAGAAGCTGGCCTCGATTGCCCGCGACGCCTCCCATCACCTGAAGCGGATGACCAAGAACCGCTACGCGCTGGAGATCGGCGACGAAGGCGAATTCGTGCTGCGCGACGAAGGAGCCGGCGGCCTGCGGCGTCCCGTCAGTACGCTGTCCGGCGGGGAGATGTTCCTGACGTCGCTCGCGCTGGCGCTGGCGCTTTCGATGGAAATCCAGATGCGCGGCGGCCGCCTGGAGTTCTTTTTCCTGGACGAAGGGTTCGGGACGCTGGACCCCGAGCTGCTGGAAGTGGTGATGGACGCGCTGGAACGCCTGCGCATGGAGGACTTTACCATCGGCGTGATCAGCCACGTGCCGGAGATTCGCGTGCGCGTGCCGCGCCGTTTGATCGTGACGCCGGCTGAACCGCTGGGAGAAGGCAGCAAAATCAGCATGGAAGTGGAATAAAGGCGCCGACACATGTAACGGTGCAGCCGTGGGAGCCAGGTGGGCAGGCATGTATGGCGCCCCTGGCTCGCTGCGAGGAATAGCGAAGAGGAGGGAAACGGATGGCGGTCCAATTTGTCCTGGGCCGGGCGGGAACCGGAAAGACGCGGACGATTCTGGAGCGGATCAGCCGGCGTTTGCAGGATGATCCGCTGGGCTCGCCGATCATCTTGCTGGTGCCTGAGCAGGCCAGTTTTCAGGCGGAGCAGACACTGGCCACCCTGTCCGGGCTGGGCGGCGTGATCGGCACGCAGGTTCTCAGCTTTGGCCGGTTGGCCCACCGCCTGCAGCAGGAACTGGGCGATCTGACGCTGATGCAGGTGGACGACCTGGGCAAGCACATGGTGCTGCGCCTGATGCTGGAACGGTACAAGGATCAGCTGCAGGTGTTTGGCCGTTCCGCCCTGCAGCCCGGTTTTGCGGCGCAGTTGGGACGGCTGATCAGCGAGTGCAAGTCGTACGGAGTAACCTTTGAACATACGGAAAATCTGGAGTGGGGGAGCGCTACACTCAACCAGAAGATACATGACCTGCGCCTGATCATGGGTGCGTACGAAGCCTACCTGGCTGACGGGTACTGCGACGCCGACGACATTCTCAACCGCGTGGCGGCAAAGGTGAGCGAATCGGCCTACATCCGCCAAGCGGAGGTGTATATTGACGGCTTCAGCGGGTTTACCAATCAGGAGCTGCGGCTGATCGAACAGATGATGATCCATGCCAAGCGGGTGACGATCGCTCTCTGTCTCGATCCGGCCGAGCGGGATGCGTCCCTGGATGAACTGGGCCTGTTTCATCCCACGCTGCGGACGTACCGGGCGCTGGAGACGATGGCGCGAGAAGCGGGTGTCGCCGTGGAGCAGCCCGTCCTGTTGACGGAACCTGTCCGCTTTGCTCACAGTCCGTGGCTCAAGCAGCTTGAAGCCCGCTACTTTGAATGGGGCGATCCGGAAGCGCCGCCCGCCCCTGCCCGCGCGGACGAAGTGGTGCTGCTCTCTGCCGCCAACCGGCGTGCCGAAGTGGAGGCGGTGGCACTGCAAATCCTCGCGCTGGCTCGGGACGAAGGATATCGTTGGCGGGACATGGCCATCCTGCTCCGGGAGATCGGGACGTATGCCGATGAGGTGGCCACCGTCTTTTCCGATTACGGCATCCCGTTTTTCCTGGACCAGAAGCGGACTGTGATGCACCACCCGCTGGTGGAACTGGTCCGCTCCGCCTTGGAGGTAATCGCCGGGAAGTGGCGGTACGAGGCGGTATTTCGCTGTTTCAAGACCGACCTGATCAGTCCGGAGCCGCAAGCGGAAGAAGGGGCAGGCGCAGAAGCGGGGGCGGATGCAGAAAAAGCAGGGACGGACGCAGAAGAAGCAGTGCGGCGCCAGATTGACGTATTGGAAAATTACGTGTTGGCGCACGGTGTATACGGCTCCCACTGGGCACAGGAGGCCCCCTGGCGCTTCGGCGGACCGGCGGGGGCGGACGAAGACGCCGAGGCAGACGGCCTGCGGCGCCGTTACGCTGCACCGCTGCTGCGGTTTGAGGCGGAGCTGAAGCGGGCGGAAAAGGAGAACGTGCGGGAGATGACGGCTGCCCTGTATCGCTTTCTCACCGCGTTGGACGTTCCAGAGAAGCTGGAGAGTTGGCAGCGGACGGCGGAAGAGGCTGGTGATCTGGAGGAAGCCCAGGTGCACGGCCAGGTCTGGAACGGCCTGATGAACCTGCTGGACCAGGTGGTGGAGGTGATGGGCGACGAGCAGATGGAGATCGCCATGTACGCCCGCGTCCTCGACAGCGGCCTGGAAAGCATTGAACTGGGGCTGGTGCCGCCTGCGCTGGATCAGGTGCTGGTCGGGTCGATGGAGCGATCCCGCCAGCCGGACGTCAAGGCGCTGTTTCTGCTCGGCGTCAACGAGGGCGTGATCCCGCTCAAGCCGAAGGAAGAAGGCATCCTGGACGAGGCGGAGCGGGAGCGGCTGGCCGAGCTGGGGGTGGAATTGGCGCCAAGCGCAAGACAGCGGCTGATGGCCGAGCCGTTCCTGCTGTATCAGGCGATGACGCGCCCCTCCCTGCGTCTGGCGCTGAGCTGCGCCCTGGCTGACGAGGAGGGCAAGGCGCTGCTGCCGTCATCTGTCTTTTCGCGCGTGAAAGAGGTGCTTCCCGAGGCGCCTCACCGCTTTTTCCACAACGAGCCGACCGGGGAGGCGGAGGCGGACGCCTTTTTGCTCGGCAACCCGCGCCGCCTGTTTCGCCATCTGCTGACGCTTTTGCGGGGTATGAAAAAGAGCAGCGCCCTGCCTGTCTTTTGGTGGGAAGTATACGACTGGTTTATCCGCTGCTCGCCCGATGCAAAACGGGAAGGCTGGCTGCTTTCCGGCCTGCGTTACACCAACCGGGCGGCGCCGCTCGACGGTAAGACCAGCCGGGCGCTGTACGGCGAGCGGCTGAGAATGAGCGTCTCCCGCCTGGAGCGCTTCCAGTCCTGTCCGTTTTCCCACTTTTCCTCGCACGGCCTGCGCTTGGGCGAGCGGCGGCTGTACAAGCTGGAGCGGTTTGACGTGGGTGAGTTGTTCCACGCCTCGCTGAAGCGGGCCGTAGAAAAGATGAACGAAGAACACCTGGAGTGGGGACGGCTGACTGAGGCCGACAGCATGCAACTCGCCAGCGCGGTGGTGGACGAGCTGGTGCCGGCGACGCGGAGCAGCATCCTGACCCGGACGGCGCGGTACCGCTTCCTCTCCGGCAAACTGAAGCGTGCCGTGGGCCGGGCGATCTACGTGCTGGGAGAACACGCCAAGCGCAGCCGGTTTGCTCCGGTGGGACTGGAGGTGGCGTTCGGGCCGGGCGGTGACCTGCCGGGACTGGCGCTGAAGCTGGCAAACGGGGCGGAAATGCTGCTCGTCGGACGCATCGACCGCGTGGACCAGTCACTGGATGACGAAGTGCCGTATCTGCGCGTGATCGACTACAAGTCCGGCCCCAAGCAGCTCCAGCTCTCCGACGTGTGGAACGGGCTCAATCTGCAGCTGCTGGTCTACCTGGACGTCGTGGTGTCCAACGCGGAGGCCTGGCTGGGGAAAAAGGCGGAACCTGCGGGGGTCTTTTACTATCAGGTGGCTGATCCGTTCGTCACTGCCAAGCGGCTGCTGACGCCCGACGAGGCTGCCCGGGAGCGGGCAAAAAAGCTGCGCATGAAGGGGCTGATGCTGGCCGACCCGGAACTTGCACGGATGATGGATGCTTACGTGGAGCAGGGGCCGTCGGAACTGCTGCCGTTTGAACTGAAAAAGGACGGCACCCTCTCGGCGCGTTCATCCGTTGCCACGCCGGAGCAGTTCCAGGCGCTGCAGCAGTACGTGCGGGAGACGGTGGAAGCGATTGGGCAGCGCATGATCGACGGCGAGATCCAGATCGCCCCGTATGTACAGGGGACCGTGTCCGCCTGCCAGTTTTGCGCGTACAAACCGGTCTGCCAGTTTGACGCGGAATCCGCCGGGGAAATGCGCCAACTCCCCAAATGGAACAACAAACAGGTGTGGAGCATGCTGGCCGGCCCACAGCAAACGGGTAAAGGAGGAAACGACGATGTCACAGCAGCAAGTGGCCAAGCCTGAGCAGTGGACGGAAGAGCAGTGGCGGGCGATTACGCGGCGCGGCCGCAACCTGCTGGTGGCGGCGGCAGCCGGTTCCGGGAAGACGTCGGTCCTGGTGGAACGGATCATCCGGCGAATCATGGATGAAAGCGATCCGGTCGGGGTGGACCAACTGCTGGTGGTCACCTTTACCAATGCGGCCGCCGCAGAGATGCGGCACCGCATCGGCGATGCCCTGCGCAAGGCGCTGAAGACACAGCCCCACTCCGCCCATCTGCGGCGTCAGCTGGCGCTGCTGCAGCGGGCGACGATCACCACGCTTCACTCCTTCTGTCTGTCGCTCCTGCGCCAGTATTACTACCTGGTGGAACTGGACCCGGATTTTCGCATCGCCGACCAGATGGAAGCCGAACTGCTGCGCCAGGACGTGCTGGACGAGCAGATGGAGGAGTGGTACGAACGAGATGCAGAGTTTCAGGCGTTGGCCGACCTGATCCTTGACGGCCAGGATGACACGCCGCTGGCAGCGCTTATCGTCAGGCTGCATGAGTTTTCCCGCAGCCATCCCGAGCCCGAGCGCTGGCTGGACGAGGCGGCGGGAATGTTTGAAGCGGCTGATCCCGGCGGGTTGGACAGTTTGGCCTGGACCAAAAGCGTCCTCCAGTCGCTGGCGTTGGAGCTGAGGGCGTTGGAAGGAAAAATTCGGCGGGCAGCTGTCCTCGCCGCGTCCCCGGACGGCCCCCAGGCCTACATGCCGCTCCTGGAGGCCGAGGCGGATGCACTGGCCCGGGCTGCTGCCGCCTGCCGTCAGGGATGGGAAGCGGCGGAGTCGGCAGTGCGTGCCGTATCGTTTGGAAGGCTGCCTTCGGTGAAGGAGGCGGCCCCCGAGGTCAAAGAACAGGTGCAGGACCTGCGCAACGAGGTGAAAAAGACGCTGGGCGAGCTTACGGAACAGTATTTTGCCATGTCAGCAGCGCAATATCTGGAAGATTTGCGCCAGCTCGCTCCGCACATGCGGACGCTCGCCCGGCTCGTCTGCGAGTTTGAAGCGGCATTTCAGCGGGAAAAGCGGGCCCGCTCGCTGGTCGATTTCAGCGACCTGGAGCATCTCGCGCTGCAGGTGCTGACGGAGCGGACGGAGGACGGCCAAACAATTCCTTCCGCCGTCTCCCGCCAACTGCGCGACCAGTTTGTCGAGGTGTTGGTGGACGAGTACCAGGATATCAATCTGGTGCAGGAGACGATTCTGCGGATGGTCTCTCGCGACGCCGAGACACACGGGGCGGCCAACCGATTTATGGTAGGCGACGTGAAGCAGAGCATTTACCGCTTCCGGCTGGCGGAGCCGAAGCTGTTTCTCGACAAGTACCTGACGTATGCGACGGAAGAGGACGAATCCGGATCAATCGGCGAATGTCCCGGCGAACGAATCGACCTGGCGGCCAACTTCCGCAGCCGGCGGGAGGTGGTGGACGCGGTCAACTTCCTGTTCCGGCAGATCATGTCGCCGGGAGTGGGAGAGATCGACTACGACCGTTCCGCCGAACTCATCTGCCGGGCCGCCTACCCGGAATCTGAACCGGAGCGGTTGCGGCCGGAGGTTCATCTGATCGATCGGGCCGCCCCCGAAGAGTCAGAGGATCAGGCTGAGGCCGAGGAGACCGGTCTGCCCCCTGCGGGAGAGGCGGCAGAAGAGGCCAGCACGGCCCAGTTGGAAGCAAGGCTGATTGCCAGGCGGATTCGCCGCTGGATGGAGCCGGGCGAGGGAGAGGCACCGCTGTTGGTCTACGATAAAAAAGAGGGCGGGCTGCGTCCTCTGGCCTACCGGGACATCGTGATCCTGCTGCGGGCTGTCTCCGGCTGGGGCGAGGCGATGATGGAAGAGCTGCGGGCCGCCGGCATTCCCGTCTACGCGGAGCAGAGCGAGGGGTACTTTGACGCGACCGAGGTGGAAGTGATGCTCTCGCTGCTGCGCGTGATCGACAACCCGCTGCAGGATATTCCGCTTGCCGCCGTGCTCCGCTCTCCGCTCGTCGGTCTGCGCGAAGAGCAGCTGGCTCACATCCGCATCAGCTATCCGGCGGGGCCGTTTTATCAGGCGGTGCACCGCTATGTGGAAGAACAGCCGGCTACATGCGAGTGGGAAGAAAAACTGCACCGCTTTTTCCGCAGCCTGAAGCGGTGGCGGACCCAGGCGCGGCGGGAACCGCTGGCCGAACTGATCGCCGCGCTCTACAGGGAGACCGGCTATCTGGACTACGTCGCCGCCCTGGAAAACGGACAGCAGCGGCAGGCCAACCTGCGCGCGCTGTACGACCGCGCCCGGCAGTACGAAGCGGGCTCGTATCGGGGACTGTTCCGCTTTCTTCGCTTTGTCGACAGACTGCGGGAGGCGGGCAGCGACATGGGCGAAGCCCGAACGATCGGGGAGAGCGAAGACGTCGTGAGGATCATGACGATTCACAAGAGCAAGGGGCTGGAGTTTCCCGTTGTCTTTGTCGCCGGGATGGGCAAAATGTTTAACACCATGGATGTAAAAAGTTCGTTTCTCCTGCACAAGGATCTCGGATTTGGACCGATGGCGGTGGAGCCGCAACTGCAGGTCCGCTATCCCAGTCTGGCGGCACTGGGCATCCGGCAGCAGATGCGGCGGGAGATGCTGGCCGAAGAGATGCGGGTGCTGTACGTCGCCCTGACGCGGGCGCGGGAAAAGCTGGTGCTGGTGGGCACGGCCAAGGATCTGGGGAAAAGTGTAACCGCCTGGGGACGACAGGGGGATGGCGAACGGCTGCATGACGAAGACTTGATTCAGGCCAAGGGCTACCTGGATTGGGTGGGCCGCGCGCTGCTCAGACATCCTCAGGCTGCGCCGCTCAGGGACTACCCGCGTGAACGCGGCGGAGAGCCGGTGTCGGTCCGCACGGTGCCGGACGATTCCAGCTGGTCGTTTCATTTTTATCTGGCGGATCGGCTGCAGGCGGAGTCGGACGCTCAGGCGGAGGGACATTCTGTCTGGGAGCGGCTGACCCGACGCGAACCGATTCCCGAGCGTCCGGCCGACGACACGCTGCGCACGCTGATCGAACGCCGACTGGGCTGGAGCGATCCCCATTCGTCCGCATCCCGGTTGGCCGCCAAGTGGACGGTCAGCGAACTGAAGCAGCGAGCCAAAACGGGCAGTGGTTTTCCCTATCTGCTGCCGTCGATTGCGGAGAAACCGCGCTTTCTCGCTGAAGACGCACGCCATCGCCTGACCAGCGCCGAACTGGGGACGCTAACTCACCTGGTCCTGCAGCAGCTTGACCTGCGCCGGCCACTTGATGAGCCGGACATCCGGCAGCAGATCGATTCGCTGGTGCTGCGCCGCTTTTTGACCGAGGAGCAGGCGGAGGCGGTAAACGCACGTGACCTTGCCCGCTTTTTTGCTTCTCCGTTGGGAACGCGAATGAAACAGGCAGCCAAGGTCTATCGTGAACTGCCTTTTACGATGGCGCTGCCTGCCAATGAGGTAGATCCGGAGATCGGGGACGACGAGCACGTCATCGTCCAAGGCGTGATCGACTGTCTGCTGGAGGAGGAGAACGGCAGACTGGTCCTGATCGATTTCAAGACGGACCGGATCGCGGCAGAGCCGTCGCCTGCGGTTATCGCCGAGATGAAACGGCGGTACGAAGCGCAAATCCGTCTCTACGTCCGCGCCGCAGAACAGATTCTCAAGACGCGCAAGGTAGCGGAGAGTTATCTGTATCTGCTGGCGGGCGGGGTTGAGGTGCTTGTCGAACCCGACAGCCGACATTAAGCCGACATTAAGCCGACATCAATAGAATCACCATCCGGTTTCCAATAGGAAGCCGGATGTATTTTTTTACCTAGAAACCATTACCTGTATATGTGCAAAGCATTGTCGGCACGCTACAAATAGGGATCCCGGAACGTTTCTCCAGAAAGACGCATCTTGCAACGGCCTGATTCGGAAGGGACTAACTGTCTGTCGGCGGCCGTTTTTGTTTATAGCAAAAAAATCTTTTAACGATAACAAAAATATAATTCTGATTTTAATATTGTTCTGATAAATATGACAATGTATAATGAGAGGCGTTTCCGGTGCGGACACCGGTTTTTAGGCGGCAGGCACATCTTATGTAAATGAGAACACAATCATCGGGGGTTATACGGAAAATGGACATTAGTCAATTCTTACGCAAAAAATCGATCTCCCAGATGCTGGAGCAGACGGAAAGCAAGCACGGCTCGCTGCGCAAAACACTGGGAGCATTTGATCTCACCATGCTGGGCATCGGGGCCATTATCGGCACCGGGGTCTTTGTACTGACAGGTGTGGCCGCCGCGAAATACGCTGGTCCCGCGTTGGTGCTTTCCTTTGTCCTGGCGGGGCTGGCCTGTGTGTTTGCCGCGCTTTGTTACGCTGAGTTTGCCTCTACCGTACCCGTTTCCGGAAGCGCATACACGTACAGCTATGCCGCTTTTGGCGAACTGGTCGCGTGGATTCTCGGTTGGGATTTGATCCTGGAGTACGGCGTAGCGTCCGCCGCCGTCGCGAGCGGTTGGTCCGGATACGCACAGGGGCTGTTGGCCGGATTCGACATATATCTGCCCACTGCACTGACCAGCGCGTACGACCCGGCCAAGGGGACGATCATCGACCTGCCCGCCGTCCTGATCACCGGCGTTATCACCGCCCTGCTCATGATGGGCACACGCGAATCAGCGAGATTTAACAACCTGATGGTGTTTATCAAAGTGGCCGTCATCCTGCTGTTTTTGGTTGTGGGGGTCGGCTACGTGAAGCCGGACAATTGGTCGCCCTTCATGCCGTTCGGCTTCGCGGGAGTGGCCACGGGAGCGGCGACGGTCTTCTTTGCCTTCATCGGCTTTGACGCCGTCTCGACCGCAGCAGAGGAAGTGCGGAATCCTCAACGCAACATGCCGATTGGCATCATCGCCTCCCTGCTGATCTGTACGTTTCTGTACATTGCGGTCTCACTTGTGCTGACCGGGATCGTGCCGTTCGATCAGCTGAACGTGAAAAACCCGGTTGCCTTTGCGATGCAGTTTGTGCAGCAGGATTGGGTGGCCGGATTCATCTCCTTGGGCGCGATCACGGGCATTACCACTGTGCTGCTGGTGATGATGTACGGGCAAACCCGGCTGTTTTTTGCGATGAGCCGCGACGGACTGCTGCCTGGTGTCTTTTCCCGCGTCAATGAAAAGCGGCAGGTTCCCCGTCAAAGCACGATGATCGTGGGCGCCCTCGTCGCCCTGTTCAGCGGTCTTTTGCCGCTGCACAAGCTGGCCGAACTGACCAACATCGGTACGCTGTTTGCCTTTATCGTCGTCTCTGCAGGTGTGATGGTGCTGCGCAAGACCAATCCCGGCCTGCGGCGAGCGTTCCGCGTGCCGATGGTGCCGCTGGTGCCCATCCTGGCGATTCTGTTTTGCGGATATTTGATTTACAGTCTGCCTTCCAGCACCAAGATCGGATTTTTGCTCTGGCTGGTTGTCGGAGCCGTCGTCTACCTGGCGTACGGCAGACGTCACAGCAAGCTGGCCCGAGATACAAGCGAGGGGTAATACGGGAACAAACGGAGACGAGCAGGCATGCTGAAGCGGGCAGCCTGCTCGTTTTCTTGCGCGTTCGGGGGTGGCAATCGTGGGGACGGGCGGACCGCCCCGGCATGCTGGCAAATATTTGCCCCGGCCAGGGTTTTTTTTACAAGCGTCTTTACATGGAGGCGGGAGCATACATATAATGTACATAACACAAAAGTGAGTAATCACTCACTATAATCATCATCACTGGTATCGTCAAAATGGACTACGCTTGCATCAGGCACCAGAAAGTTTTTTTGACAGCAAAATGAGTGAGTGCTCACATCGACAAATTGGTCGAGGTGGTCTTATGTATCGTCGTTTTCTGTTGTTCTGTCTGGCCGGCTCGCTCGCGGCGCTGCCGGGGTGCACATGGTTTCAGCCGCGCGAATGGCCGCTCTCCGGCACGATTGAAGCGGTGGAACTGCCTGTTGTCGCCGAAGTGGGGGGACTGCTGACGGCCGTCAAGGTGGACGACGGCGCCGTCGTGAAAAAGGGACAGGTGCTGGCGGAGATCGACAAGCGCAGCTATCAGGCGAGCGTGCGCGAAGCGGAGGCGGTGCTGGCCCAGGCCCAGGCACGGCTGGAAGAAGCCCAGGCGGGCAGCCGCGACTCGACCATCCGCCGAGGTATCGCCGCCGTAGACCAGGCGGACGCCGCCATCCGGCTGGCAGAGGCGCGTCAAAAACAGGCAGAAGCCGGGCTGAACCGGGCCAAAGAACTGGTGGACCAGGTCGCCTCGCAGCTGGAAGGGGCAAAGCAGACGCTCGCCTACCAGGAGAACCGCTTGCGGGAAGCGGCCCGGTTGTACGAGCGGGGAGCGATTGCGAAACAGGAGTACGAAGCGAAGCAGGAGGCGGTCAATCAGGCCCGGACACAGGTAAACCAGTTGGCCGCTCAACTGGAGGTGGCCCGCTCCCAGTACGCTGCCGCCCGGGAAGACGTCGCCGCCGCTGTCGCCCAGACCGGCACGGCGCAGGCGCAGCGGGCGGGTGCGCAGGCCGAGCTTGACCAATTGAAAGAGGGGAGCACCGATTACGCGATTCGCGCCCTGCTGGCGGCCAGGGATCAGGCCCAGGCGCGTCTGGAGCAGGCCCGGCTGCAGTTGGAGAAGGCGGTGATCACCGCGCCGGAGGACGGTGTCGTGCTGCGTTCCTCCGTGACCCAAGGGGAAGTGGCAAAACCGGGAGCGACGCTGTTTACGATGAGGAAGGGCGATCATCTGGAGCTGAAGGTGTACATCCCGGAAGCGGAGCTGGGCCGCGTGCGTCCGGGCGAGACGGTGGGCATACAGGTGGACGCGTATCCGGGCGAGACGTTTCGCGGCGTGATCAGCGCAGTCGCCGACAAGGCGGAGTTTACCCCGAAAAACGTGCAGACCCCGGATGAGCGGACCAAGCTGGTGTTTGCCGTGACGATCCGCATCAGCGAAGGGCTCGACAAGCTGAAACCGGGCATGCCCGCCGATGTGCTGCTGCCCGGCAAGGAGGACGCGCAATGAACTACGCCATCCAATGCGAGCAGTTGACCAAGCGCTTTCAGGATCGCGTCGCCGTCAACAGCCTGACGCTGTCCGTTCCCACCGGCTCCATCTACGGCTTTCTCGGCCCCAACGGCTCGGGCAAATCGACCACGATCCGGATGCTCTGCGGCCTGATAAACCCCACGTCCGGACGGGGAACGGTGCTCGGCTATGACGTGATGACGCAGAGCGAGGAGATCAAGCAGCGCATCGGCTACATGTCGCAAAAGTTCAGCCTGTACGAAGATCTCACGGTGGAGGAGAACCTCGACTTCTACGCCGGAGTGTACCGTCTGGGCAGAGAGGAGCGCAGGCGGCGCAAAGCAGAGCTGATTGAAATGGCCGGGCTGACCGGGCGGGAGCGGCAGTTGGCCGGCTCCCTCTCCGGAGGCTGGAAGCAGCGGCTGGCCCTGTCCTGCGCCCTGCTGCACCAGCCGGAGCTGCTGATTCTGGACGAACCGACCGCGGGCGTCGATCCGGTCTCCCGCCGCATCTTCTGGGAGGTGATCCACGACCTGGCGAAGCAGGGGATGACCGTGCTGGTCACCACCCACTACATGGACGAAGCGCAGACCTGCGACTGGATCGGCTTCATTTTCTTCGGCAACCTGCTGGCCCAGGGAACCCCGCAGGAGCTGATCGAGCGGATGGGCGCAAACAACCTGGAGGACGTCTTTGTCACCCTGGTCAAGGAGGAGGAAGCCCGGCAGGCAGCCGCGGGCAGAGGGGAGGAACGCCGATGAAGCGGTTTTCCTGGGCGCGGTACTGGTCGGTGGTGAAAAAGGAAGTGATCCAGATCAGGCGGGATCGGCCCAGCCTTGCCATCGCGCTGGCGATGCCGCTGGTGATGCTGTTTTTGTTCGGCTACGCCGTCAATACGGACGTCAACGACATCAAGACGGTCGTGTGGGATCAAAGCGCCTCGCCCTACAGCCGGGAACTGGCGGCCAACCTGGAAAACACGCGGGTGTTTCAGGTGGTCGCCCACGTCGGCGGGTATGCGCAGATCGAAGCGATGCTGGACGACGGCAGCGCGGACGTGGCCTTGGTCATCCCGCCCGACTACGCCCGCAAGCGCGACCGCGGCGAACCGGCAGCGGTGCAGATGCTGATCGACGGCTCCGATCCCAACATCGCCCGGACTGCCTTGTCCAACGCGCAGCTGATCGTGCAGAACCGGGCCGTCACCCTGGTGCAGGAGCGGATGGAAAAAGAGGGGATGGGCCGCTTCGAACCAAGCATCGAACTGGACGCGCGCGTGCTGTTCAATCCCAACATGGAGAGCATCGTGTTCAACATTCCCGGCCTGATCGGCCTGATCATGCAGAACGTGACGATGATCCTGACCGCATTTTCGCTGGTGCGGGAAAAAGAGCGGGGAACGATGGAGCAGCTGATCGTCACCCCGATCCGGCCGCTGGAGCTTTTGCTCGGCAAAATCACGCCCTACGTCTGCATCGGCTTCTTCTCGTTTTGCCTCGTCCTGCTCTTGGGAAGCTGGTGGTTCGGCGTTCCGGTGAAAGGCAGCGTGCCGCTTCTGATCGCCTTGTCGGTGCTGTTTTTGGTCACCACGCTGACGCTCGGCATTTTCATCTCCACGGTGTCCCGTACCCAACTGCAGGCGATGCAGATCGCGTTTGCCTTCATTCTGCCCAGCGTGCTGCTGTCCGGGTTCATGTTCCCGCGCGAAACGATGCCGCTCGTGATACAATGGTTAGGCGGGATTGTCCCCTTGACTTATTTTTTGGAAATTCTCAGGGGTATCTTTTTAAAAGGGGTAGACCTGTCCGCCCTGTGGCAGGACACGTTGGGAATGGCAGTGTTTTTCCTGCTGATCCTGACGGTCGCCATGCTGCGGTTCCGCAAGAAGATCGAGTGACACGGCGCATGTGAAGCTCGGATGGAGGAGCGTTTGCAAGGATATGAGCCGATCGTTTGAAGAAAGCCTGATGCAGTTTGTCGAGGAATTGAAAGACGAGAGCGAAATGACGGAGAAGCAGCGCCGCATCCTGCAGGCGTCGCTCAAGCTGTTTGCCGCCAAAGGGTTTCACGCCAGCTCGACGGCTGAAATAGCCAAAGAGGCGGGAGTGGCGGAGGGCACCATCTTCCGCCACTACAAGTCCAAAAAAGACCTGTTGCTGGCCCTGGTGGCCCCGGTGCTGGTCAAGTTTGCCGCCCCGTTCATTTTGAAGGACGTGCGCGTCATTTTTCAGGAGCAGGCGAAAAAGCCGCTGGCCGAGGTGCTCACCGATCTGTACCGGAACCGGCTGGAATTGATTGGGGCCAATGAAAAGCACGTCCGGATTCTCCTGCAGGAGGCGTTTTTCCACGAGGAAATCCGCGAAGCGATGCTTTCGACGGTATTTCAGGAGATGAAGCGGCTGGCGGCGAAACTGATCGAGGAGCGCAAGGAAGCAGGCGAACTGCGCCCACTGCCGACGGAGGCGGTGTTTCGCATGATGCTCTCTTCGCTGCTTGGGATGATCCTGTTCAAGCACGTGACGGAGCCGGAGGAATACGCCAAGCGCTCCGAAGAGGAACAGATCGCCCTCACCGTGGACATGCTCCTGTACGGTATCGCCAACCGCTAGACGGTTCGCCACGCGGGAAGACGACTCCAGGAAAAAGGCCGCATGTTGCGGGAGGCGGTAAAGCGCAGCGCTAGTCTTTTTCGTTCAGGATGTAGCGCAGCGTTCGTTTGGAGATGCCCAGCTTTTTGCTTAACAGCTCCCGGTCTCCGCTGGTTTCGGCCAGCCCTTTGGCAATCACCTGGCGGCCTATCTCCGTCTCCAGCCTCCTGATTCTGCCCAGCAGTTGGACAAAGTCAATCTCGTCCACCGAACCGATTTGCCCGATGACATTCTGTACAAACCGGACCGCTTCCTGTTCGATCGCATGGTGAACAGCAGGCGGTCCGGCTGTTTTGTCCCGGGGGGTGCCCGCACCGCTCACGATCGGCTGCGGCAGGTGTTCCGGCTTCAGGACGGCGCAGTCGTGGATGGCGACCGCCTGGTTGACCACGTTGATGAGCTGGCGGACGTTGCCCGGCCATTCATAGTGCTGCAGCAGCGTCATCGCTTCCGGATCGACCCGGCAGGCGCCGCCAAACTTCTTTTCCAGGAAGGCGTGCACAATGGCCGGGATGTCGTTTGGCCTCTCGCGCAAGGGGGGAATGGTCAGCTTTACTCCTTCCAGGCGGTACAGCAGGTCGGCGCGAAACCGGGACGATTCCGCCTCCTGTTCCAGATTCCGGTTGGTGGCAGCGATAAACCGGACGTTGCACTTCAGCGTCTGCTCGCCGCCCACCCGCATGTACTCGCCTGTCTCGATGACCCGCAGCAGCTTCACCTGGATGAGCGGGGGGGCTTCTCCGATCTCGTCGAGAAACAGCGTCCCGTTATTGGCCAGTTCGAAGATGCCTTTGCGTTCTTTGACCGCACCGGTGAACGCTCCCTTTTCATGGCCGAACAGTTCACTTTCCAGCAGGGACTCCGGGATTGCGCCGCAGTTGATCCCGACAAAGGGATGCTGCGAACGGGCGCTGACTCCGTGCAGAAAGCGGGCCATCAGTTCCTTGCCGGTGCCCGTTTCGCCTTCGATCAGCACGTTGATCGCCTTTTTGGCCAGCTTGTCCGCGACGGACAGGACTTTTGCCATCGGGCTGCCGGCCGTGTAGATGATGCCGAAGCGGGCAGCCGTCTCGGCCAGTTCATCGGAGAGGCCGCCGGGCTTGTCCCAGACGGAGAAGATCACCTGTTCCAGACTGTCCAGATCGTCAAACGGCTTTTCCAAATAGTCTCGCGCTCCCGATTGGATGGCGGTCACCGCCGACTTGATCGTGCTGTAGCCGGTCATGATGATGACCTCGCAGGCGGGCTGTCGCGCCTTGATGGCGGAGAGCAGCTCCAGTCCGTTGGCATCGGGCAGCTTCAAATCAATCAGCGCCAGGTGAAACGGGAAATCGCCGGCCAAAAGCTGCCGGACCGCTTTTCCCGAGTGGGCGACCGTCACGTCGCACTGCTTGGCTTTGAGAAAATAAGAGAAAAAGGACGTAACCTCCACTTCGTCGTCAACGACTAGCACCTGTTTCGGATTCATCAGCACTCTCCTCATCTGTGTAAATGGGCAGCAAGAGCGTAAACGTACTGTACTCCCCTCGCACGCTCTCGGCGGTCAGCGTTCCGCCGTGCGACTCGGCAATCCCCAGACTGACGGACAGACCCAGTCCGGTTCCCTTTGTTTGTTCCTTGGTCGTAAAGAAAGGATGGAAGATCTGCGGCAAATGCTCTGCGTCAATGCCTGCGCCGTTGTCGCGAACGGACATGCCGACGTAGACGCCGTCGTCCGTTTCCTGGCGAAAGGTTGTGATGACAATCTCGGGGCTGGATGCGCCGTGCAGCGCGTCGCGGGCGTTCAACAGCAAATTGATGATGATCTGCTCGATCTGGTGCCGGCTTCCCCAGACAGCCAGCGGCTCGTCCGCCAGCCGCTTCGTGATGCAAATGCCGGACACGGTAAGCTGGTAGCCGATCAGGCCGAGCACGACTTCGACCAGGTCGTTGATGAACAGACGCTCAAACTGGTACTCCTCCTGCCGGGAAAAGGTCAGCAGGTTTTGAATGATCTTCTTGCAGCGGACGCTGCACTGAAACACGTCCTGCAGCATTTGCCGCTGCGGCTCGGTATGCGTCTCCCTCAGCAATAGCTGGACGTTCCCCAAAATGGCGGTAAGCGGACTGTTCAGTTCGTGCGCCACTCCGGCGGCCATTTCGCCGATGGCGGCCAGCTTGGCTGATTGGATCAGCCGGGCTTCGATCTGCACTTTCTCACTGACGTCTTTAAACAGGAGGATGTTTTCCACGGACACCCCGACGTGTTCGGCAATTTGCTGAAAGAGGAGGAGATGCTCTCCGTCGTCTTGCGGCTGTTGCTGATGAAGCAGGGTGATAAAGCCAAACGGTTTGTTCAGCCGGCTTTGCAGCGCGACGGAGGTGACGTGGCAGCCGGGGTGTTCGGTCTGAAACAGGCGGTCCAGCGCGCTCGTGGAGACGGACTCTCCCCGTTTCAATGATTGGGTCAGGGTGCGAACCCGCCAATCCGCCCCGTTTCGCTTTGCAACATAGGCGGAGAGGGACGTTCCCTCCACCAGCGTGAGCGCGAACAGGTCAAACGGGATCAGCCGGGACAACTGCTCCGCCAGATAGGCGCTGACTTCGCTCCAGTCCGCATCAATCTTGATTTTCGTCAAGCAGTTGATGACTTCCAGCTGACGGTTCTTTTTCTTCATTTCGTCCACGACAAGGTTCAGTTCGCGGTAGTAGCTTTTGCGCGAGGATTGGATGCCGGTCAATTTCTCCAGGATTTCTTGTTTGTGATGCATGGCGTCCTCCTACAGTGCATTGCAAAACAGCATGTGCACGTCTTCTTCCGTCATGTCGCGGGGGTTGGTGGCCATGCAGACGTCGCGGACGGCGTTGCGGCTCAACACCGGGATGTGCTCCGGCTGCAGCCCCAGCGTGGACAGGTGGTCGGGGATGCCGAGATCGCTCGCCAGTTCCTTGACCGCTTTCATCGCCAGGCGGGAAGCGTCGGACAGGCTTAATCCGGAGACGTTTTCGCCCAGGGCTTCCGCCATCTTTTTGTACTTTTCCGGGGCGGCGAGGAAGTTGTACTCCAGCACGTAGGGCAGCAGCACGGCGTTGACCTCTCCGTGCGGCAGGTCCAGCAGCCCGCCCAACTGGTGGGACATCGCGTGGACGGCTCCCAGGATCGCGTTGGAAAAGGCAAGTCCCGCCTGCAGACTGGCCATCGCCATGCCCTGCTTTGCCTCGGCATTGTACCGGCTGGCTGCCGACGGGCGCAGGTGCTGGGCGATCAGCCGCATCGCCTGCAGCGAGAGGACTTCCGTCAGCGGCGTGGCGGCCAGCGAGACGTACGACTCGATCGCGTGCGTCAGCGCGTCCATTCCCGTGTTGGCCGTCAGCTGCTTGTCCTTGGTCATCAGTGTCTGCGGGTCGATAATGGCGATGTCGGGGATCAGTGATTTGGAGATGATCGTCATCTTGACCTTGCGCTTGGAATCTACGATGATCGAAAATTGCGACACTTCCGAGCCGGAACCGGCCGTCGTCGGCACCATGACCATGGGCGGCAGGGGACGCGTGATTTTGTCTACACCTTCGTATTCAAGGATGCTGCCGCCGTTCGACGCGAGCAGGGCAATCGCCTTGGCTGCGTCCATGGCGCTTCCGCCGCCGATGCCGACAATCGCGTTGCACCCGTGGCGAAGGTATTCGGCTACGCCGGCGTGCACCTCTTCGTCTTTCGGGTTGGAGGTGAGGTTCGTCCAGAGGTGCCACTCCAGTCTGCTCTGCTTCAGGTAGCGGATCGCTTGCTCTGCCCATCCGGCGTTTACCACGCCCGGGTCGCTGACGAGAAACACGTTTTTTGCCCCCAGCCGGATCAGACTTTCGCCGACTTGGCTGATCGACTGGTTGCCAAAGATAATTTCCGGCGTCATGAATTTGGAGATTTGCATGGGAACACCTCCTGTCAGGTTCTATTGTAAACAGGGGCGGCTCGCTTCCCAAGGACAAAATTACGGCCCGCGGGCCGATTTTTTGGCAGATGGCCGAAAAATTGTCCCGACAGCATTGTAATAGGTTGAATGATCCTAATATTTGTTCATTTTTTGAGCTTGGTATGCTTTTTGCTGAAATGGAGCGGTACAAGCACGTAATTCATGTTTCAAAGGAGGAGAACAGATGAAAGCAGCAGTTGTCAATCACTTTCGCGAAAAGCTGGAGGTAAAGGATGTGCCGATCCCCGAGATCGGGTTTGGCGAGGTGCTGGTTCGGATCAAGGCGTGCGGGGTCTGCCACACCGACTTGCATGCGGCGCACGGAGACTGGCCGGTCAAACCGAAGCTGCCGCTGATCCCCGGACACGAAGGCGTCGGGGTCGTGGAGAAGGTAGGCGAAGGGGTAACCTCGTTGAAGCCGGGAGACCGCGTCGGGATTCCCTGGCTGTATTCTGCGTGCGGTGAGTGCGAGTACTGTCTGACGGGATGGGAGACGTTGTGCAAGAAACAGCTGAACGGCGGGTACTCCGTTGACGGCGGTTATGCGGAATACTGCAAGGCGCCTGCCGCGTATGTGGCTCGCATCCCTGACGGCCTGAGCGACGTGGAGGCTGCCCCAATTCTGTGCGCCGGCGTGACGACGTACAAGGCGCTGAAAGTGGCCGACATCAAGCCGGGGGAATGGGTGGCCATCTACGGCATCGGCGGATTGGGCCATCTGGCGCTCCAGTATGCCAAAGCGATGGGGTACAACGTGGCGGCAGTCGACATCAACGATGAAAAGCTGACCTTGGCCAAAGAACTGGGGGCCGACCTGACAGTCAACGGGGCCAAGACAGATCCGGTCGCGGAGATTACCGAAAAAATCGGCGGAGCACACGCCGCGATCAGCGTCGCTGTCACGCGCAAGGCGTTTGAACAGGCGTACCGTTCGGTGCGGCGCGGCGGATCGCTGGTCGTGGTCGGACTGCCCAACGACGAGCTGCCTGTCCCGATTTTTGACACCGTGCTGAACGGCGTTTCTGTGAAAGGTTCCATTGTCGGGACCCGCAAGGACATGCAGGAGGCGCTAGACTTCGCTGCGCGCGGTAAAGTAAAGGCGATCATTGAGACGCAGCCGCTGGAAAAGATCAACGAAGTATTTGAACGGATGGAAAAGGGACAGATCAACGGCCGTGTCGTGCTGACCCTGGAATAATCAGCTCGTCTCGGGCAAAAAGGCACCGCGCGCCAAAGCCCGATACGCTTTGCAGCACCGCTTTCTGAAAGCGGTTCCAGACTGAAGACAAACGGTTCCTTGAGTAAACGCCCACAAGAAATGATTTCCAGACCGAAAGGCCTGCCTATTCATCAACCGAAGCGAAAAGACAATGTGCATCGCATGGCGGGATGGGCCAAGCGAGCTCCTTTGACGACCGACTCAGCGGAAAAACGAAGACGCGGGAATCAACAGGGGACACAAGTCTCACTTCATCGAAACACCCAGATGTTTGTCCCCTGCCCGCGTCTCGTTTTGGAGCGGACTTCATCCGCTTCTGTGCTGGGCGTCAAACGAGCGAGCGGGCCCGCTCTCCCATGCGCCGCGGACTTTGTCTACACGCTGAGCACCGCTTTCTGAAATCGGTTCATACCCGGATTGGGGAAACACAGATTGATCGGGCAAATAAACTTGATTGCATGGCTGTCCTCCTCTGACGAAAAGATAGGGATGGAAACGACAAAAATGGATGATATGATGATATCATGACTAGATCATCCTGACGTTCATTATTGGAGGAGAGAGATCCATGCTTCGTTTGTCAGAGAGAGAATGGCAGGCGTACCGGCAGAAAAACAAGGACCGGGCGCGCATGCTGATTTCATGTCCGGACCGGGCCGGGATTGTGGCGGCCGTGTCCACCTTCCTGTTTGAACAGGGGGCCAACATCGTTCAGTCCGACCAGTACACGACCGATCCGGAAACGGGCCGCTTTTTCATGCGGATTGAATTTGACGTGGTCAATCTGGAGGAGCGCTGCGAGGCGATCAAGCAGGCGTTCCGGCCGGTGGCGGAGAGCTACGGCATGGATTGGTCGCTGGTGGAGGCGAAGAAGCGGAAGCGCATGGCCATCTTCGTCTCCAAAGAGGACCACTGCCTGTTGGAGCTGTTGTGGCTCTGGAAGTCGGGCGCTCTGCACGCCGACATCGAGGTCGTGGTGAGCAACCACCCCGACATGCGGGAGACCGTGGAGTCGTTCGGGATTCCGTACCGCCATATCCCGGTGACGAAGGAGCGCAAGGCGGAGGCGGAAGAGGAGCAGTTGGCCGCGCTGGGCAGCGGCGTGGACGTAATCGTCCTGGCCCGCTACATGCAGATTCTGTCGCCCCGCTTTTTGCAGGAGTATCCGATGCGGATTATCAACATCCACCACTCGTTCCTGCCTGCCTTCATCGGGGCCAAGCCGTACGAGCAGGCTTACCGCCGCGGCGTCAAACTGATCGGCGCCACCGCCCACTACGTCACCGAGGAGCTGGACGCCGGCCCGATTATCGAGCAGGATGTGCTGCGGGTGACGCACGAGCAGGACGTGGAGGCGCTAAAACAGTTGGGCCGCCAGGTGGAGCGGACCGTGCTGGCGCGCGCTGTCGGCTGGCATCTGGAGGACCGGGTGCTGGTCTACGGCAACAAGACAATCGTGTTTCCGTAAAAGTGGAGCCCTTCCTAAATGGAAGGGCTCTCAGACTGAAGACAAACTGTATTTTTATCATTGAGGTTCCGTAAAGAAACGATTTTCTATCGTTACCAGGCCGAAAGGCCTGCACATTAATCAACCGAAGGTGGAGAAAAATACATGGTATGGAGTGATGGGCCAAGCGAGCTCCTTTGACGACCTGCCCAGCGGAAAAACAAAAGACGCGGGGAAAACAGGGGGCACAAGTCTCACTTCCTCTAAATACCCAGATGTTTGCCCCCTGCCCGCGTCGCGTTTTGAAGCGGACACTGCCACCTGCTTTGCTGGTCGTCAAGAGAGCGAGCGGGCCCTATCACCCATGCGCCACGGACTTTGTATACACGCTGAGAGCCTTCCTAAATGGAAGGGCTCTTTGCCGTTGAGGGATCATTTACGGGCGCTTTTCCAGGGCCAGCGTGACGCCGAACGCCACCAGCGCAAGGCCGGTGATTCCTTGGATGGCCCGCTGCGTGGACGCTTTTTTCATCCAGGCGCGCAGCCGGTCAATGAACCGGACGTACAGGAAAAACCATGCGACCGTAAGCAGTGTGTAAGTCAAACCCAAGGCGAGGAATTGCAGAAACGCGTAGCTGCCGGGCGTTACAAACTGCGGAAGGAATGTCAGGAAGAAGACAGCCACTTTCGGATTGAGCACATTGGTCAAAAATCCCTGCAGAAAGGGGGATTTGTTCTGATGCTTGGCATCTGGCTGCTCAACAGCCGCGGTTTTCTGATTCCGAAGCGACCACAACGACGTAATTCCCAGGTAGAGAAGGTAGACGGCCCCGACGTACTTGATGATGGAAAAGAGAAACGCGGACTTCACCAGGATCGCCGATATGCCGCAGACAACGGCCAGCGTGTGGATCAGCAGTCCGGACGTGCTGCCCAGAACCGTTTTCATCCCGCCTGAACGGCCGTGGAAAACAGTGTTTTGCGTCACCACGCCGGTATCGGGGCCAGGCAGAATGATCAGCAGGATCGACATAAGCACGAACAACGCATAATGTTCCATTGGAATCCCCCCAGTTTAAGCAGACATGTTGCGGCGACCAATCATTTTGCATTGTATCCATTGTAACAATAACAACGAATCAATCAACTCTTTTTAATAATCAATCAATTCTTTTTTTGATTGGGACGACGGCGACTCGCCTCTCATCCTCACGTCTGCATGCAGGGCGGCAGGATCATCTCCAGAAACCGGGCGGCCGCAGGGCGCAGGGCATCATCCTCCTCGCGGGTGCAGATGTAGATCGGCCGTTTGATCGTCACACCGTCGACCAGCACTCGCCCCACTTCGCCTCGTTCCACCAGTTCACGGACGGACGGTTCCGGTGCCAGCATCGAGCCGTACCCCGCCCTGACGGACTGGATGGATTCGAACAGGCCGTGGTATTCAAGGCCCGCTTTCGGCGGAGCGACGCCGTGCTCGCGGCAGAGGGAAAACAGCCTCTCCCGCGTGGAACTGCCCTTTTCCCGCAGCAAAAACGGCTCCCGCATCAGCGCTGCCAATGAAACCGTCCGGCCGGCAAACGGATGACCGGCGGGGACGATAAACCAAAAGGCCACATCCGTAATGTGCCGACGCCGGATGGGCAGGTGTTCGTCCCACGACTCGTTGGTGACCACGGCCAGGTCCGCCTGACAGCGGAGCAGACGTTCCAGCGACTGCTTCGAGTTTCCGGCGCGGATTTCCACGTCCGCCTGCGGGTGCTGCTGTTTGTAGGCGGCCAGCCATTTGGGCAGGAGGTAATGGGAGGGGAGAAAAGTGGACGCCACCCGCAGCTTTCCCCGCTTGCCCTGTTTGATCTCCTCCAATTGGGACTCGATCTCCCGTTCCCAGTCAAAAATCCGCCGGGCTTTCTCATACAAAAAACGTCCTTCGGGAGTGAGCGCAATGCCTCGTCCCTGCGGCGTGAGCAGTTTGATGTCGAGATCCCGTTCCAGTTTGCGGATGTGCGCGGTCACGGCCGGCTGGCTGATGGAGAGCGCATCGGCCGCGCCGGTCACGCTGCCCCGTGCCGCCACTTCCACGAAGATGCGCAGCGCGTGAAGGTTCATGATTTTCCTCCATTCATAAGGATTGCTTATGAGTCGGGTGCCAATATGTATTGGATTTTTGCCAGTCTCCTTTGTAGTGTAAAGCATATAGATTTGTTCCGGCAAAGGAGATTGCGATGGAAGGCAAACACGGCAAGACACAGGTTATGGCACTGGCTCTCGTGACAGCGATGTGCGTGCTCGGTGATTCCGTGCTGTACGTGGCGCTTCCGCTCTATTGGCGGGAGGCGGGACTGGACGCGCTCTGGCAGGTAGGTGTGCTGCTCTCGGTCAACCGGCTGGTGCGGGTGCCGCTGGGGCCGTTGATCGGCAAATGGTATGAGCGGACAGGCGGCCGGTCGGGGTTGGCGATCGCCGTGTTCCTGGCGTTCGTGACGACAGCCTCGTACGGGTTTCAGGGATTTTGGCTGTGGCTTTTGATGCGCTGTCTCTGGGGAGCGGCCTGGACCTTCTTGCGGTTGGGTGCCTATTCGTTGATCGTCAGCGTCTCCGACGACGGGAATCGCGGCCATTTCATGGGGCTGTACAACGGACTGTACCGGCTGGGCAGCCTGGTCGGCATGCTGGCCGGCCCGCTGCTGGTCGCCTGGGTGGGCTTGCGGACGACGTCCTTTTTGCTGGCGGGGGTGTCGCTGGTGGCGTTTGTCCTCGTTTTTGCCTTCATCCCCGCATCCTTTACCGGACAGAGCGGCGATGCGTCCGCCGCAGCGGTGCGGCCGCAGCTTTGCTGGACGGGGAGTGTCGCGCTGACCATGGCCTCGGGAATGTTTGTCGCCATGTGCTACCAAGGCATACTGGTTTCCACACTGAGCCGCTTGATCGATCTTCGGCAGCCGTTTGCGGTGATCGGCGGGATGGTGGTGGGCTCGGCCGTCGTCGCCGGCGTGGTGCAGGGAGCCCGCTGGGTCTGGGAACCGTGGGCGGCGCCGTGGTTCGGCAGGTGGTCGGACCGCTGCGGACGGCGGCGGATGCTGGTCGGGGCGGTGCTGGCGGCTGCGGTGTTGTTCGGCCTCACAGCAGTGCCGCTGCCCTTTGCGCTCTGGTTGGGCGTGCTTTTGGGGATACAGCTTACCGGCACGGTGCTCACTACCGTGATGGACACGCTGGCGGCAGACGAAGCGTCCCGGCAGGCCAACGGCGCGCAGCTGCTGACGTGTTACTCGGTGGTGACCGATCTCGGCGCCGCCGCTGGACCGCTGCTCGCGTTTTGGGCAGACGGCTGGTTCGGCCTGAACGGACTGTACGCAGGAACTGCCGCCTTCCTGCTGGCGATGGCGGCCGCCTGGTCCGGGCGGGCGGGGCAGGCGCATGCGGCCGGAGAGAACAAGCCGGAGAAAACAAGATAGTGGATTGAATCGCCAACCGATTGGACGGCCATTTGCCATTTCTCGTACGTTCCGCTTCTTCCGGTTTCGCACAGGGCTTGCTCGGATTCACCGTCCGCGCTGTTTACTTACGCCGAGCCGTGTTCCCGAATTGCGTCCAGGATGCGGGCGATCGCGTCGTCGCGGTCCGGACTGTGCAGCAGCATGTGGCCGGAGTTGTCGTACCAATAGATGCGGGCGCCTGCCTCGGGGGCAACGCTATTGGCCAGATGCTCCGCGCTGGATGGCCGCACGGTATCGTCCCGTCTCGACTGCAGCAGCACGTACGGGACGCGGATGTCGGGCAAGAGCGGCTTTGTCTCTTTCAGCAAGCGGCGAAATTGCAGCATGCTGCGCAGCGGAATGTTAACCAGGCCGTTGATGTAGCGGCGGGAATGGGTGGAGAAATCGTCGCGCAGATTGCGCAGGGCCTGCCGCACCTCCCAGTAATGGTACGGGGAATTGATCGTAACCAACAGGCGGACGGGATGACGGTGGGCGACGTGAATGGCGAGCAGGCCGCCCATGGAAAAGCCGATGACAACAATCGGGTCGGCACGCATGGCCAGCCGTTTGTACGCTTCATCGGCGGAGCGCAGCCAGTCGTGCCGGGTGCTTTTGGCCAGCTGCCGTCGGCCCAAGCCGTGTCCTTCCAGGGTGGGGCACTCCACATGGTAGCCCCCTTCACGCAGTGTCTTCGCCAGCGGCATCACATCCCGGATATCGCCGGCAAAACCGTGCAGGACGAGGCAGCCAAGCGTATTGGACATGGTGAATCTCCTCTCGGTCAAGATTGTTTACTCCTTGTATTATAAACGGTTTCCCGGGCGGGAAGCGATTCAGCACCAAACAAAAAACCGGCTCCGTCCTTTGAGAAGGGACGAGGCCGGTTTGTTTTCACACGGGTGTTTTCTTCATGGCGTGATTGTTTTCAAGTCGGGGGAGACGATGAGTTTTGGCTGCGTGCACGCCTGAATGTCTTCCGGCGTGTAGCCTTCCGCCACCTCTTTCAGCACCAGGCCGTCCGGGGTGACGTCCAGCACGGCGCGGTCGGTGATGATCCGGTTCACCACCCGTTTGCCGGTCAGCGGCAGGGCGCATTCGTTCAAAATTTTCGGATCACCGTGTTTGTTGACGTGCTCCATGATGACGACGATCCGCTTTGCACCGTGGACCAGGTCCATCGCGCCGCCCATGCCCTTGACCATTTTGCCGGGGATCATCCAGTTGGCCAGGTCGCCTGCGGCAGAGACTTCCATCGCGCCGAGGATGGCCAGGTCAATGTGGCCGCCGCGGATCATCGCAAACGACTCCGCGCTGGAAAAGTAGGCGGCGCCGGGTATGGCGGTGACCGTCTCCTTGCCGGCGTTAATCAGGTCGGGGTCGATTTCGTCTTCCGTCGGATAGGGACCGATGCCGAGCAGGCCGTTCTCCGACTGGAGCACGACTGTTTTGCCCTCCGGAATGTAGTTGGCGACGAGGGTGGGCATGCCGATCCCCAGGTTCACATAAAAGCCGTCCTCGATTTCCTGGGCGGCGCGCATCGCAATCTGTTCACGCGTAAGAGCCATCACTGCATCCTCCTTTTGCTGGAATTACTGCCGCACCGTGCGTCGTTCGATCCGTTTTTCAAACGACGGAGCCTGGATCAAACGCTGCACGTAGATGCTGGGGGTGTGAATCTGATCGGGGTCCAGCTCACCTGTCTCGACGATTTCTTCCACTTCGACGATGGTGATTCTCCCGGCGGCGGCCATCATCGGATTGAAGTTGCGGGCCGTCTTGCGGTAGACGAGGTTGCCCATCTTATCCGCCTTCCATGCCTTGATCAGGGCGAAGTCGCCGGTGATGGCGTGTTCCAGCAGGTACTCCTTGCCGTTGAACACGCGGGTTTCCCTTCCCTCGGCGATCGGGGTGCCGACGCCGGCAGGTGTGTAGAATGCGGGAATGCCGGCCCCGCCGGCCCGGAGACGTTCAGCCAGCGTCCCCTGCGGCGTCAGTTCCACTTCCAGTTCTCCTGAGAGGAACTGCCGCTCAAACTCCTTGTTTTCCCCCACGTAGGACGAGATCATTTTCTTAATCTGCTTTTCCTTGAGCAGAAGACCAAGCCCCCAGTCGTCGACGCCGCAGTTGTTGGAGACGACGGTGAGGTCCTTCACGCCCTTGTCGCGAAGTGCGATGATCAGGTTCTCCGGGATGCCCACCAGACCGAAACCGCCGACCAGCAAGGTGGCACCGTCGTGGATGTCTTGCACGATTTCCGCATAGGACGAGTAGATCTTTGCCATGAAGCTCACTCCCACCATTCGAAATATTGAGAAAAAGCGACGCGTGAAAGCGCTGACAAAATCGGGCTACCTCCATCTTACCAGAAGTGGCGATCGGCTGAAAAGAAGGGGGGGAATTCCGCCTGTTTGCCCAAGAGGACAAGGCGCGGTGGCAGACGTAAAGTAAAGAATCGTAAAAATCGACAGAAAAGTGGCGCAAGTAGAATCCTTTCGGTAAAATTATTTTGTACTAATTGTCCCATTTTCTGTTTATGTTTCATGTTTCGACATATCGAGTCCGGGGTAGGGGTTGATGGAATGAAGAAATGGATCGGGCTTTCCCTCGCTGCCCTGCTGATTGCCGGGTGCGAAAAACTGGAGAAAAGCGTGGAAAACCTGAAGCGCCTGCAAGAAGAAAGCGTGATCAAGGTGAAGACGGTGAAAGCCTACACGGTCGAACAGCATGACGGCATGACCCAGGAGATCGCCGGTGTGGTGGCCCCGCTCAAGGAACTGCCGCTTTCGTTTGGCCGATCGGGCCGGATTGCCAATATTTTTGTAAAAAAGGGCAGTGTGGTCAAGCAGGGAGAGACATTGGCCACACTCGACACGTCCGTGTGGCAGCAGGAGGTGAACGCGGCCCAGGGGCAGGTGGCCAGTGCCGCCATTCGTCGGGCAAAGGCGTTGCAGGGGCCGGAGCAGCACGAGGTGGAGGCGCAGAAGATACAGCTTGAAAAGGCCAGGCAGACGGCTGCCCAGGCGGCGGAAGAGCACGCGCGCGGAAAGCTGCTTTACGCCAACGGCGCCATTTCCAAAGAGGAGCTGGACAGCCTGGCTCTCCGCGAGCGACAGGCGAAACTGGACCTGGAGGAGAAGCAGATCCGCTACGACAATCTGCTGAAGGGAGCGGACAAGCTGGACGTGGAAGAGGCCAACGCCGAAGTGCAGCAGGCCAGAGTACAGTTGGAGCGGGCCCGGCAAGAGGCGGCGGACGCCGTGTTGAAGGCGCCGTTTTCGGGCGTGGTGGCGTCGATATCGCAGGCGGAGTCGGAGCAGACGGGGCCGGGCAGCGAGGTGATGCGCCTGGTGGACACCTCAGGCTGGCTGGTCAAGCTGCAGGTGACCGGTGAGCAAATCAGCAATTTTGCCGTGGGCAAAACGGTGACGGTAAAAGCGCCGGACGGTACGGAGACGGAGGGGACAGTCAGCTTCGTGGCGCCGGTGATCGACGCCGGAACCGGCACGTATCCGGTAGAGGTGACAATCAGCGGCCGGGAGCACGTCTGGAAAGGGGGTATGACCGTCACCTGCCGCTATCAGGTGAAGCCGAGCGGGGGAGTGCTGGTGCCCGCGAGCAGTGTCGGCATCTCCGAAGAATCCCACTACGTCATGGTGATCGAGGAGAACACGGTCAGGAAAACACCCGTCAAGGTGGGCAATGTGTACGGCCCCCATTATGAAGTCCTGGAAGGGCTGAAGCCGGGCGATATGATCGTCAGTTCCGGACTCTCCTATGTGGCGGACGGTGAGGTGGTGAAAGTGGCCGATGAGTAAACGCACTTACACTTCGACGTTGCCGACGCTGGCCGGGCTGCTGGCGCTCGTCTGCTGCCTGCTGACTGTCGGCGCCCTTTCCAGGATGGATGTCGCGCTGTTTCCCGACCGCCCCCTGCCGGAGTACGTCATTGCCCTGGAGGCTCCCGGCATGTCGGCGGAAGCCGTGGACGAGTCTGTGACCCGTCCCGTGGAGAATGCAGTCCGCGAACTGGACGCCGGGGTGCACATCAGCGCCGAATCCCGATCGGGAGGGGCGACGCTCACAGTCAAGACGGCGGGACGGCCGGCCAGCTCCTACAAAGGCCGATTGGAGCAGAAACTGCAAGAGACGACAGCGCGGTTGCCGATAAGCGGCTGGCGTCTCAGCCAGGCCAACCTGGCCGACAATCAGATCGGCCGTTATCTGCTGCACGGTGCGGACGTGCAGGCACTGGCCGACGCGGCCCGCTACGCGGTGCATGACAAACTGGCCTCCATCCCGGGCGTAGCCCGCGTGGAGGTGGAGGACCACAGCGTCCGGGAAGAGGTGGAGCTGGTGTTTCGCCCCTCCATGCTGCTAACCTACGGCCTGACTCCGGGGGATGTGCTGGGACAGCTGCGCGGCGTCGGCGCGGACGAGCAGGTGGGCGCTGTCGGAACCGGCGGTGAGCGGACCGCTTTCCAGTGGAAGGGCCAACTGTCAGGCCCACAGGAGCTGGCCCAAAAGCTGATCGCCACGGAGAAGGGATACGTGCCGCTGAAAGAACTGGCCGAGGTGCGCGATTTGCGGGGGAGCAGAGGGGAAGAGGTGACACTCTATCACGGCGAACCGGCGGTGGGGATCAGCGTCTTCGCGACGGAAGCGGCCCAGGTTCCCGCCATCCGGGCCAAAGTGGCGCAGGCCGTGGCTGAGTGGAACGAACAGGCAGCGGGCAGGTACACGCTGGATCTGGTGGAAGACCGGTCACAGGCGTTGACGGCGGCGCTGCGCGACATCGGCTGGCTTGTGGCCGTGGCCGGGTTGGGGGCGGCAGTGATGCTTGGCGTGTGGCTCCGCAGTGCGATGGCCGCCCTGCTGATGCTGTACGCGGCATGTCTGTCGCTGGGAGCGCTGTTGGGCGGCATGTGGCTGATTGGTGTGCCGCTGACGTTGACCTCGCTCGGCCCGACAGCCGTCTTTGCTCTGCTGTACGTCGGGGCGGCAGCGGCGTTGATCCATCGGCTGGCCGGAGCGGGGCAGCTGTCGCCGGTGCTCGGCCTGCGCGAGGCATGGTCTCTGCTGAAGCCGCTGCTGCTGGCTGTCGTCGTCTGTGCCGCCGGCTGGTGCGTGCTGATGGTGACCGACTTTGTCAAAGCAGCCGACCTGCCTCTTTTATATGACGCACTGCCGGTTCTTACGCTGGGGACGTTGACCATGCTTCTGGTGTACGGGTTTATCGTGCCGGTGCAGGCCGCTCAATGGCTGACGGTCGGCGCTGCCGCTGGACCGGCCGCAGAGCGGAAGCATTTGGCGGGCAGCCTGCTGGGCGGCAGGGTGGGCCGCTTCCTGAAGAACCGGTGGGAGCGCTCTGTCAACCAGGGCTTTCTGCCGTACGGGATTACCGTGGCCCTCTCGCTGTTGGCCGTCGTGCTGTTGGACGCCTTTGTCCTGACCGAACCGTACGGGGATATCGACGGACAGGAGAAGACGCTGTCGCTGGAGATGGTCAAGGGCAGCACGCTGGATGAGGCGATTCAAGCCGCCCGGGTGGCGGAAGAGCGTCTTTCCGGACTGGAAGAAGTGCGCGACCTGTACACGACAGCCAGTCGGGAGCGGCTTACCTTTCATCTGAAACTGATTGACAAGAGCCGCTGGACCCGGACGCCGACGGAACTGGAAAAAGAGCTGGACAAACGACTGCGGGAGATCCCCGGCACCGATCCGTTTGCCGTCGTGCTTTCAGAGGACCAGAAGACGAGGTTGGAATTTTATGTAAAAGGGCCGTCCCTGCACACAGTCCGGGAGATCGCCTCCCAGACGGTCGCCTACCTGCAGGAGCTGCGGTGGACGGACAAAGACGGGCGGGAGATCATCACCGACGAGCGCATCGGCGAAGGCGATATGGGGACGTATATCGCCATTCGCCCCAGACCGGAGATGCTCGTCCGCTACCGCGTGACGGAGGAGGAGATCAAGCGGCAGTTGGCCACCTATCTTGGAAAGCAGCAGGCCGGAACCCTGTACGGAGACAACGGGGCGGTACCGGTAACCGCCCGCTTTCCCGACAAGTGGATGGAGCATCCCGACCAGGTGAAACAGATCCTGATTCGCACGCCGCAGGGAGCCGTCCGTCTGAGCGACCTGACGGAATGGACAATTGTCGATGAACCGCCCGTCTATCGCCGCGTGGACGGCATGTACGTAATCAAATTGAGCAGTGCCGTTTCCATGCAGGATCGAATCAGGAGCTTGTCATATGTGATCCCTGACAACATGAAGGAGATATTCACGATTCCGGAGGGATACGAGATCCTCAATGCAAGCGAATGGGACAAGCTGGAAGAAGCGGAAGCAAACAAAAAGGATACGGCCGGACGGTTGCTGGCAGTAGCCGTGGCGGCGGCCGCAGTGCTTCTGTGCAGTTTGCTTCTTTACCGGCGGATGCGGCACGGGATGGTGGCGCTCGCGCTGCTGCCCGTTTTGGCCGGAGGGGTGACGGTCGGGCTGCTCTGGCTGGATCGGCCGCTCAACCTGATGGGCGTGTACGGCATCGCTGCCGTCTGTGCCGTGATGACACAGCAGGCGTTGATCCATCTGGACGAATTGTTCCGCGCGGACGCCGCTCCCTCCGTCCTCAAAGGGATTCGTGTCGGGACAGTCCGGGCGATCCGGCCGCTGGTGTGCGTTTTGGCGGCGACGGCTGCCGCCTGTCTGCCGCTGGCTGCCGGGTGGATGGAAGGCGCCGCCCTTCACGCCTCGTTTGCTGTCGCGCTGTTGACGGGTCTGCTCCTGGCCGCCTATGCCGTTCTCGTCCTTGTGCCGGCGATGCAGCACGCCACTGAGCAGAGGTTGGCCAATCGCGCCGGATTGTCACTGGCGGAACTGCGCAGCCGGCTGCGTGCCTGGTGGGAAAATGAACAGGTCCGCCGCCGGGATGCGCGCATGCGACAACGGCAGGAAATAGTTCAAGTGGCAAAGGGGGAGGAGGCCGTCCCCGTACGGGACAGGCACGAGCTGACCGAAGAGGATTTTCAACCGCTGCCGGTGACGGCGCGCGACGCCCATTCGTGACATTTTGCAGGCGTGCGACGGGCGGATTCCTGGTACAATGAAAGCGGAACATTCCCGCGAAAGGAAGAAGAGCGTGAAGACATTCGTTCGGCTGTTGGACGTGCTGCTGCTGGTCGCCATATTGGCCGGCTTGTACGTTTCGTCGTCCCAGCCTTACTACAAACAAGACATGCGCGGAACCATTTCCCGCTTCATTGACGAACAAGCGGTGGGCGAACGTCTGAAGGACGTGTCGTTTCGCTACGGAAAACAGGAGATCAGCGTAGAGGCAAGCGGCATTGACGGGTTTATTGAATTTTTCCTCCGCAAAGGAACCCATTTTGCCACATTTGCCCTGCTCGCCCTGACCGGGTACCGCGTGCTGCGCCGCTTCGCACCGTTTGCGGTCGCACTGCCGTGGAGCGCATTTTTGACGCTGGCGGTGGCAGTGCTGGACGAGTGGCATCAAACCTTTACCCCGGACAGGACGGGACAGGTGGCTGACGTGGTGCTGGATGCCAGCGGCGCGTGCACGATGCTGCTGCTGATCGTGCTTGCGCGGGCGTGGCCCGGACAAAAACGGCGTGATAAAAGATGAGCAGCTCATCCATCCTAATACAGGGGGATCGGACACGCGCCCAGGCGTCCTTCCCTGCATCTTTTTCCATCGTTTTTCACCTCTGCCGGCCGGTGTGCTTCGGCAAAAGATTAGGCTTTTCAGTATTTGAATTTCTCTGTTATACTTATGAAATGAGGCTTCTGGTAGAGGTTCTCTTACATTTTTGGGAAATGATAAAAGGAGTGCAAACTGAATGGCAGTACAAGTGGGAAGCATCATCGAGGGAAAAGTGACAGCGATTAAACCGTTTGGGATGTTCGTAGCAGTCAGCGAAACCGAGCAGGGGCTGGTCCACATTTCCCAAGTAGCAAACGGTTTTGTTAAGGACATTAACGATCACTTTTCCGTGGGAGATCAGGTGAAGGTAAAAGTACTCTCCATTGATGATGCAGGCAAAATCTCGCTTTCGGTTCGCGCTGCACTGCCTGCGCCGGAGCGCAGCGAACGCGACGAGCGCCGTGGCGGTGGCTATCGCGGAGGAGACCGCGGAGGAAACGCAAGACGTGACAGCTCTGCTTCCTTCGAGGACAAACTGAAGCGTTGGCTGAAGCACAGCGAAGAGAACCTTGCTACCATCAACAAAAAGAACGCAAAACGCGGCTATTAAGCCTTGTTGATACTGGTTTGACATATCGGGAAGAAGGACCGGTTACCGTCCCTTCTTCCCTTTTTGCATTTTCGCCATGCCCATCCAGGCGTAGGAGGCAAAACGGGGCATCTTAATGCAAGACGAAGGAGACGAGGAGGAGTCCGTGTGCAAACAGGAGGCAACATGGCGTGCGCGCCGTTCCTGGAGCTGAAGCCCGAACTGCCGGTCCAGCCGGGCGTCCGGCTGTACACCGTCACCTATCTCAGCCAGGGATTGCGCGTCAAAGCGCTTCTGGCTGTTCCTGATGCAGAAGCGGCGGAACTTCCGGCGCTGCTCTACTGCCGTGGCGGCATCAAGGGCGTCGGGAAGGTGAGGCCTGAGCGGATCAGCCAATTGGCGTCGTTTGGATACGTGGTGCTGGCTCCGCACTACCGCGGAAACGAAGGAGGCGAGGGACGGGACGAGTTCGGCGGCGAGGACCGGCACGATGTGTTCGCCGCCTACGAGCTGCTGCGGGCGATGCCGGGCGTGGATCGGACGCGGATCAGCGTCTACGGGTTTTCCCGCGGCGGGATCATGTCGCTCTTGGCAGCGATCGAGTGTCCCGGGATTCGCGCGGCGGTGGTGTGGGGAGGGGTCAGCGACCTGTTTCTCACCTACGAGGAGCGAGTTGACCTGCGGCGCATGCTTCGCCGCGTCGTCGGCCACCCGCGCAAGCAGCCGGAGGCGTACCGCTGGCGGTCGCCCGTCTACCGGGCGGCGGAGATTGCCTGCCCCGTGCTGATCATCCACGGGACAGAAGACCAAAACGTGGGAGTGGAGCACGCCATTCGCCTGGCGGACGCGTTGCAGCGGTGCGGCAAACCCTGTGAGCTGTGGCTGGTGGACGGAGCCAGCCACCTGTTCCAGGGAGAGCGGATGGAGACGTACACCCGGCGGATGTTTGCCTGGCTGGACAGCGTTGCCCGGGATTAAGCGCTGCCCTCGAGGGCGCGCGGCTGGATCGGGAGGGAAATGACGATTTCCGTGCCTTCTCCCACTTTGCTGAAGATGCGCATGTCTCCGCCGTGGTTTTCCACCATGCGCCGGGTGATCGGCAGACCCAGTCCGGTGCCGTCTTCCTTGAGCGAGAAAAACGGGTCGAATATCCGGTTCAGATGCTCTGGCGGGATGCCTTCGCCGGTGTCGCGGATGTGGATGTTCACATAATTCTCGTCCACCCGGTTTTCCACGGTGAGGACGCCGCCCTGCCGCATCGCTTCGATGCTGTTTTTCATCAGGTTGAGCAAAATCTGTTTCAGCTGTTCCACGTCCACCGGCATGCGTGTCTCCTTGTCGCAGAGGTCGACGATTTCGATGCCGTGCAGCGTCGCTTCCGCCTTGATCAGCGGAAGAATTGAGTCCAGCACCTGGGCCAGCGCCACTTCCCGGTAGTTGGGCTGTGACGGCTTGGAGAGCATCAGCAGTTCCGTCACGATTTTGTTGACCCGCTCGATCTCCTGCAGGATGAGCGGCAGGTAGTGGCGGTCGCGCTCCTCGTCGGGGAGGCGCTGCTGGAGCAGCTGAATAAAGCCGTAGATGACGGTCAACGGGTTGCGGATTTCGTGGGCGGCACCGGCTGCCAACTGGCCGACCATGGCCAGCTTTTCCGACTGGTGCAGGTACGCCTGCACCTTTTCCTGTTCCGTGATGTCGGTAAAGGTGACCATCCACCCTGCCTCCCGGTTGTGCTGGTTTCGCAGCGGCACGTAGGAGACCAGCGCGGTGAACGAACTGCCATCCTGCTTGTACAGGGTGATCTTCCGGTTTTCAAACCACGGCGCCTCGTCCGTATCCGGCGATTGTTCCCAGACGGAGGGATCGTCGGTCTGCGGAAAGTAGTTCTTGTCCAGCTGTACCAGTTCGTTCGCCTTTTGATTGATGTGCACCCAGGCAGAGTGATAGTGGCGAGTGATGACCCCGACCGGCAGCGAGTTCAGGATCTGCTCGCGCACGTTTTTCTCCTCTTCCAGTACCAGGCGGCGGGCTTCATCCTGCTGAAACAGGCGGGCGATGTTTCTCGACATCCGGTTGAACTCCTGGGCCAGCTCGTAAAACTCATCCCGGGTGCTGTAGATGATCTGCTGCCCGAACGTGCCTTTGGACACTTTGCGCACCTGCTGGATCAGCGATTGGATCGGCCGGAGCAGCTCCTTGCGGAAGTAGAACGTGCAGAACAGTCCAAACAGAATGGCGGCCACGGAGACTGAATAGGTGAGGATGAGGGAGACTTTCAGGCTCTCGTTGGTCCGCTGAAACTCCTTGTTCGTCTGGAATTCCAGCCGGTTGAGCGAAAAGGTGAGCTGCTTTTCCAACTTGTCGATGTGCGGCTGCACTTCCTGGGTGAGGACGTAGCTGACCGCCTCCACGTTGTTGGCTTTCAGCAACGGGTTGATTTTGTTCAAGAACAGAAAATCCAGTTCACTAATAGATTCAATGATGGCAAACAAGTCGCTGTTGGTGTCTGTCTTGGGGATGGATTCGAAGCGCGACGTGTCAATCAGGTTGGTGTAGTACTCGTCCAGATAGGACGGCTCTCGGGTGATGGTGTACATTTTCAGCGCATACGTTTTCATGTACATCTGGTTTTTGATGTCAAGCAGGCTGCTCGCCTGCGGCAGCACGTTTTGCGTCAGGTGTGTCTCGTCCGTGGTGACTTTGGTCATCTGGTAGCTGAACAACGTTGTGACACAGCCGATCAGAAGCATCATGACAAGGTAACTGAGCATCATTTTTTTCTGAAACCCTAAGTTTCGAAACGGAGACATGTAGATAATCCTCCACCTATTGCTGGCGATGATGAGTAAGGCGTTCAAATTCCTGCTGCATTTCGGCGCGTACCTCCGGCGGCACCATCGGGCCAAACGTGCTTAACCGATTTACGCCCTCGGCCAGACCGTAGGTGACCGTACCGGAAGGAAGCGTGCCGGCGGTGTACTGGGCCATCAGGGTTCGGTAGCACTGCCGGACGTCCTGAATCAACGAGGCGAGCACGTGGTTGGGGGCGATGTAGCGCTGGTCGGCAATGTAGCCAATGGCGTAGATGTTGGCCCGCTGCGCTTCCGTGATGACCGCCAGATTGTAGCTGTCGCCGGTCGTGTAGATCACGTCCACACCTTTGGCAATCATGCTTTTGGCGGCCCGGGTGGCACCCTCCACGTCGTTGAAATCAGGCACTTTCTCGACGATTAGCTGCGTGCGCGAATTTGTGTTTCTGACCCCCTCCTGGAAACCTTCCAACTGCTTGTACTCGGTCGGTTTGTCCGTCAGGATATAGCCGACTTTGCGGGTCTTGGACATGGTGGCGGCCAGTTTCCCGACGAGATAGCCGGCCGGTTTCATATCGTAGCAGATGGTCGTCTGGTTGGGGTGGACCGCTTCCCCGTTAAAGGAGATGAAACGCGTCTCCGGGTAGAGGGGAGCGATCTGGGTGAACGGCTCGGAAAAAATGACACCGTGACCGAAGATCAGATCATAGCCGTTGGAGGCGTACTGCTGCGTCACGGCGGTAATCTGTTCCGGCTTCAGATTGCTGGCGACTTCCAGGGAAAACCCGTACGTTTTCTTCAATTCCGTCAGGCTCTCCAGCGCACTGCTGTTCCAACCCTGGTCGTACGTGGGCCCTTCCAAAAGGAGCGCCACCCGCAGCTTGTGCTTGGCATTCCCAGTTTGGTTGAACTGCTGCAGGTGTGTCATGCTGGTCATAAACTGGCTGGTGATCAACAGGAGCAGGGCGATGACCAGACCCACGAACAGGGCGGAAAACGGCTGCAGTTTGGGCATGACTCGATCCTCCCTAAAAAACAAACGTAATTGAACACACTTCTACAACATAGGCCTAAAATCCTCTGTTTGGAAAAAAAGAGAAGGGACGGAGCAAAATGGTGCAGGTGTGGCGATGCGCATGTCCTGCCGGGTAAAACATGCGGCGGGGAATGGGGCGCGGCCGCTCGGGGAACGATAACGGGGAGCGCCGATGACACCGGCAATACGTTGGGCAAAGGAGGATATCATGGAAAAGGAGATTGTGGAAATTCCCCAGGTGGACATCCCGGACGAGTTCACGCAGGTGGAAATACCGGAGATCGGCGAGACGACGCCCCATCCGAAACCGGACAGCCCGCTGGCCACTGCGGGAGAGGCGGAACAGCCGATCGGTTTTACCACCGGTCGATAACGGACATGACGGGCAGTTCGACAAAAACAGCCAATTTCTTTCGTGGACAAGTCTCGCGTTTTTTGTAAAAGTAAAAAGAGAAAGTGCGAGACGGTTCAAGGGGGAAAAAGTGCGTGGCCCGTTTGTTGATTGTGGACGACGCGGCGTTTATGAGGCGGATGCTGGCCGACATGGTCGGCGACGTGCATGAGGTGTGCGGGGAAGCCGCCAACGGGATAGAAGCGATTGCCAAGTACAAGGAACTGAAACCGGACATCGTCACCATGGACATCAGTATGCCCGAGATGCAGGGCATCGAGGCGATGCGGGAGATTCTGGCGTACGACAGGGAGGCACGGGTGCTGATCTGCTCTGCGATCGGCCACCGTCAGAAAGTGCTGGAAGCGATGAAGTCAGGCGCGCGGGACTTTCTCGTCAAGCCGTTTCAAAAAGAACAGGTGATGGATGCAATTTCGCGACTGCTGTAAGGAGATACGGCCGCCTTTCGTAGAGAAGTCGGCCGTTTTTGAGTGGCTCGGTGCTGTTCGGTTCTCACCTCCGCTTCTAACTGGATAACTTCTTGAAAAAACAGAAAATTCAATATATTGTTAAGGCAGCGGGACAGAATTGAGGAGCGGAGGGTGGAGGATGCATGATTGAGGAAAGCGTTTCGCTCAGCATGTGGAAACGTTTTGTTCAAGAAGGCGTATTGGACTCGGCGCGACTCAACAAACGAATCTCGGAATCGTGGCATCGTTGCAAGATCGGGAAAGTCAATCCGTACGAAGGAAAAGGGAGGAAGGTCCTGAAGGGGGAAGCCTGGGAACTGCAAAAGGAAAAAAACCGCCGCCTTCTGGAGTTGACCTTGCCGCAGATCAGCAGGCTGTCTCCGTTTATTCGCGATGTCGGGATGATTGCCCTGGTGATCGATCCGGAGGGCTACGTGCTCAGCATGCAGGGAGAACAGCGAACGCTTCAGGAGGCGCACGCCATCAATTTTCGGGAAGGTGTGCGCTGGACGGAGGACGAGGTGGGAACCAATGCGATCGGCACGGCGCTCATGGCGGGCGAGCCGATCATGGTCAACGGTACGGAACACTACTCCGTCGCGTCTCACTCCTGGAGCTGTTCGGCGGCACCGATCCGGGACGGAAACGGAACCTTGATCGGGGTGGTGGATGTTTCCGCTCCGTTGGCCCGCAGCCATCCCCAGATGATGGCCACGGTCTCTTCGCTGGCTTTCTTGATCGAGCAGGAGTGGATGAAAGAGCGGCAGCGGGATGACCTGGAATTGATGCGGTTGGCGGTGGAGGAGCCGGACGAAGAAGAGCGCCTCTGGGTGGTCTGCAATCAGGATCAGCGGGTGGTGTACGCCAGCCGCAGCGTCCGGCAGGCGATGCGCGGCTGGGCTGAAGCGCCCCGTGAACAGGTGCGGGAATCCGGCTTTCGGGAAGGCATTCAGATTCCCCTGTACTCGCTCAGGCACGGAGGGCTGATCGGTTACCGGATCGAACTGCTCCGCAGCGAGTCCCGGGTCCATCTGCACGGGACAGGCCGTGCCGTCTCCGGGCTCCTGCAGCAGGCAACCGACAGTACCGTCTCCGGGTTCCAGCAGCAGGCAACCGGCCGTACCGTTTCCCGAGTTCGGTTTCGCGGAGAGGCAGGCACGAGCCGTGCCTTTCAGTTTACCCTGCGCGAAGTCGAACGGATTGCCCCATCGGACGGCACCGTTGTCATTTATGGAGAAAGCGGCACGGGAAAGGAATTGATCGCCCGGGCGATTCACGACAGCAGTCCGCGGGCGGAGGGGCCGTTTGTGGCGGTGAACTGCGGAGCGGTGCCGCGCGAGCTGATGGAAAGCGAATTGTTCGGGTACGCCGAGGGCGCCTTTACCGGAGCCAGGCGCCGCGGTTACAGCGGGAAGATTGTTCAGGCGGACGGCGGCACGTTGTTTTTGGATGAGATCGGCGAGATACCGCATGCGATGCAGGTGGCGCTGTTGCGGGTGCTGCAGGAACGAAAGGTCACCCCGATCGGAAGTGCGGAGGAGATTTCGGTGAACGTTCGCGTCATCGCCGCCACGCACCGCAACCTGCGTCAACTGGTGAAGGAAGGAGCGTTTCGGGAGGACTTGTATTACCGGCTGCACGTGCTGCCGATCACGGTTCCGCCGCTGCGGGAGCGAAAAGAAGACATCCCGTCTCTGATCCGTCACTATTGCAGTCAGAACGGCTTCGCGCTGGAACTGCCGGCAGATGTGATGGAGGTATTGCTTGCCTATGACTGGCCGGGGAATATCCGGGAACTGTTCAACGTGCTGGAACGGATGAGGGTGTCGCCGCGCGAAGAATGGAAGCGCTTTCTTTTAGAGGCGGTGCAGCCGGAATGTTCTCCGGGTCTGCCACCGCAATCCGCAGCGCCATCCCCTTCCCCTCGTCCGCTCACGTATCGGGAGCAGTTGGAGCGAAACGCGATCGTCCGGGCGTTGGAAAAGAGCAACGGGAGCGCTTCCGTGGCGGCGGAGATGCTGGGGATTCCGCGCAGCACGTTTTACCGGAAGCTGAAAAAATATCAGTTGTAGGCGCAAGGAGGAACCTAATGAATGACATGCCTGTCATCCGCATGCTGAACACGGCCGCATCCATCCAGACCGGAGACGTTTTAATCCCGTTTGGCATCGACGAAGCATACGCCCGGCTGGCGGCGCGGGAAACAGAAGCGGTGCCGCCGCTGGTCCATCTCTGGAGGCACCGGCGGGCGATGGTGCTGGGAGCGCAGGACGCCAAGCTGCCGAATGCAGCGCTGGCCGTCCGACTGCTGCGGGAGCGGGGGTGCCAGACGGCTGTCAGACACTCGGGCGGAGCGGCGGTTCCGCTCGACGGCGGGGTGGTGAACCTGTCTTTGGTCATGCAGGCGCCTGCCCATGATCTCACCCCCGAACCGCATTTCGAGCGCATGGCGGCCTTGATTCGAGCGGTCCTTGGCACGACGGGACAGCGGGTGCAAACAGGCGAAGTGGAGGGAGCCTACTGTCCCGGTTCGTACGATCTTAGCATCGACGGTCTCAAATTTTGCGGGATTGCCCAGAGGCGGCTCTCGCGCGCTGTCATCGTGCAGGCGTTTGTTCTGACGGAAGGGAGCGGCTGCTCGTACGGTGAAGCGGCGCGAGACTTTTACCGGATGGCTGGAAAAGGTGCACCGGCAGACACCTTTCCCCGTGTGGTGCCGGAGCGCATGGCCAGCCTGAGCGAACTGGGCATGAGCGGGGGCGTAGACGCATTTGTCGGGCGGGTGCGGGACGTGCTGGCAGGGCTGGGAACGGTGGAGGAGATGAGCGCCTGCCCCGCCTCGCTGGAAGCAGACGCGAAACGGTCGCTTGCCTCGTTGAAGGAGCGAAACGGCAACGTCGGTTTGTTGTGAACCGGCGTTTTTTTATGTCCGCACGCGCACAGCGCATGAGACAAAACGGGACGATTTGGGAATGTGTCTCATCCGGTGCCGCTCGCTGCGGACGCGGGGATATGCGGAATAGGGAAAAATCCGCATCCGATTGCTGTTTGCACGAGACGTAAACGGCTGGCACGGTGGTTGCAATTCAGACAGGAGGCAAGAGCGGTTTTTGCTGCCGACAAATCACGATGGGAGGCGTAAGCGATGAAAGCGACACAAGCGGAAGCACAGGTACTGTCCCGCGAACAGGCGAGATGGATGTACCGCAAGATGGTGGAGATCCGGAAGTTTGAAGACGCGGTTCACCTGCTGTTCGGGCAGGGCAAACTGCCGGGTTTCGTTCATCTGTACGCAGGAGAAGAGGCGATCGCGGTAGGAGTTGGCGCCCATTTGAACCAGCAGGACAGCATTACCAGCACGCACCGCGGCCACGGTCACTGCATCGCCAAGGAATGTGACCTGAACGGCATGATGGCGGAGCTGTACGGCAAAGCCACCGGCCTGTGCAAAGGGAAGGGCGGCTCGATGCACATCGCCGATCTGGACAAAGGCATGCTCGGCGCAAATGGAATCGTCGGAGGCGGATTCCCGCTCGCCTGCGGAGCGGCGCTGACGGCCAAGCTGAAAAAGAGCGGCGCGGTCAGCGTCTGTTTCTTCGGAGACGGGGCCAACAATCAGGGAACGTTTCATGAAGGACTGAACCTGGCGGCCATCTGGAAGCTGCCGGTCGTCTTCGTGGCGGAAAACAACGGATATGCAGAGGCCACCCCGTTCACATACGCCTCAAGCTGCACCCGTATCGCTGATCGTGCAAGCGGTTACAACATGCCCGGCGTGGTCGTTGACGGCAAGGATGTGCTGGCTGTCTACCGCGCGGCGGGTGAAGCGATCGCCCGCGCCCGCAGAGGCGAAGGTCCCACGCTGATCGAGTGCATTACCTACCGCAATTACGGCCATTTTGAAGGTGATGCCCAAAAGTACAAAACAGAGGAAGAGAAGGCCGAACATCTCAACGAACGGGATGCGATCGCCCTGTTCCGCAATCACCTGCTTGCCACGCAGACGCTGACGGCTGATGAGATCAACGGCATCGAGCGTGACGTGGACGCAGCCGTGCAGGCGGCGATCCGGTTCGCGGAGGAAAGCCCGTATCCGGATGCGAGCGAACTGTTGACCGACGTGTACGTGTCCTACTAAGAAAGGAGGATGAACATGACGAGAAAAATCAGCTTTTCTGCCGCTGTCAACGAAGCGATCAGGCTGGCCATGCGGGCTGACGAAAACGTCATCCTGCTCGGCGAAGACGTGGCCGGAGGTGCGCAGGTGGACCATCTGCAGGATGACGAAGCCTGGGGCGGCGTGCTCGGTGTGACCAAGGGACTGGTGCAGGAGTTTGGCCGTGAGCGGGTGCTGGACACGCCGATTACGGAAGCCGGCTTTATCGGAGCTGCGATGGGAGCCGCGGCAACCGGCCTGCGCCCGATCGCGGAACTGATGTTTAACGACTTTATCGGCAGCTGTCTCGACATGGTGATGAACCAGGGGGCCAAGTTCCGCTACATGTTCGGCGGCAAGGCGCAGGTGCCCGTCACGATTCGGACCATGCACGGCGCGGGCTTTAGCGCCGCCGCCCAGCACTCCCAAAGCCTGTACGCAATGTTTACCCACATCCCGGGCATCAAGGTGGTCGTCCCGTCCACTCCGTATGATGCCAAAGGGCTGCTGCTCGCTTCCATCGAGGACAACGACCCGGTGATTTTCTTTGAAGACAAGACCCTGTACAACACTACCGGTGACGTGCCGGAAGAGTATTACACCCTGCCGCTCGGCAAGGCGGACATCAAACGGGTCGGCAGCGACGTGACGATCGTGGCCATCGGCAAGCAGGTCCACACGGCGCTGCAGGCGGCGGAGCGACTGGCCCAAAAAGGCGTCGAGGCAGAAGTGGTGGACCCGCGCACGCTTTCGCCGCTGGACGAAGACACCATCCTCGCGTCGGTCGCCAAGACCAATCGCCTGATCGTGGTCGACGAAGCCAATCCGCGCTGCAGCGTGGCGACCGATATCGCGGCCTTGGTGGCGGACAAGGGCTTCGATACACTGGATGCGCCGATCAAGCGGATCACCGCGCCGCATACTCCGGTGCCGTTTTCGCCGCCCCTGGAGGAGTTGTATCTGCCTTCGCCCCAGAAAGTGGTGGAGGCCGTCTCGGAACTGATCGGTGACGCGTCCATCGCGGCGGTGACGTAATCGCTGCCCGATGGCGGAAAAGCCCGCTGGCCGTCCTGATCGCGGGAGTGAGCGGGACCGGTACATGGTTGTTTGCCCAGGAGCATTCGGTTCGGTGCGGCAGCCGCGCCGGGTGCTCCTGGCTCGTTTTTGGGTGACGTCGAAGCAGGGGGAGGAGAGATCAGCATGGCACATGAAGTGATTATGCCCAAACTGGGCATGGCGATGGTGGAGGGGACCGTCATCGCCTGGAAAAAACGAGTGGGCGATGCCGTGAAAAAGGGGGAGGGCATCGTCGAGATCAGCTCGGAAAAAATCGAGATGGAAGTGGAAGCACCGGCCGATGGCGTCCTGCTGAGCATTGACGTAGCCGAGGGGGGCGTCGTTCCCTACGGTACCGTGCTGGGTGTGGTAGGCCAACCAAACGAGACGATAACAGAGGTGCCGGCAGCTGGTGCTGCACAGGTGGAAGCGGCCGCTTCGCTGGCGGCTGCAGAGCCGGTGACGACTGCGACTGCCGCGCCGGGAGCACCGGCGACAGGAAGGACACCGGCGGCAGGTTCGGCCCTGTCGCGGGAAGGCGTCAAGATTTCGCCAGTGGCCCGCAAAATGGCCGAAGAGGCTGGACTGGACTACACGCGCATCGTCGGATCGGGTCCGCAGGGACGCATTACCAAGGAGGATATCGAGGCGGCGCTGGCGGCGCGGGAAAACGCAGCAAACGCGTCGGCCGGACAGGTTGACGCGGAGCCGGTTGGGACAATGAGCGCCGAACGCATTCCGGTGGCGGGCATGCGCAAGGTCATTGCCGAGCGGATGAAACACAGCCTGATGCAGAGCGCCCAGCTCACCATAACGATGCATGCCGATGTGACCGACTTGCTGCGGATGAAGGAACAAGTAGCTGGCGAGCTGCAGGAGCGCTGCGGGGTGAAGCTGACCGTCACCGATTTGATCGCCAGGGCGGTCGTGCTGGCCCTGTCCCGCCACAAGGACATGAACAGCGCGTTTCTCGGCGATCACATCGAGCGGTACGAGGAGATTCATCTGGGCATTGCCGTCGCTCTGGAAAAAGGACTGGTGGTGCCAGTCATCAGGCGGGCCGGGACGCTGTCGCTGGCAGAACTGTCCGGAACAATCAGGTCGCTGGTGGATCGCGCCCGCCAAAACCAGCTTGCGCCGGATGAGATGAAAGGCTCCACCTTCACCATCACCAATCTGGGCGGATACGGCGTGGACACCTTTACCCCGATCCTCAACCCGCCGGAGACGGGGATTCTCGGTGTCGGGGCCGCAAAGGATACGCCTGTCTTTGTCGGCGACGAACTTGTGCGGCGAAGCATGCTGCCGCTCTCGCTCACCTTTGATCACCGGGTGCTTGACGGCGCTCCGGCAGCGGCATTTCTGGCGACGGTGAAGCGCTATCTGGAAGAGCCGTACAACCTGCTGCTTTAGGGAGGACATCACATGCAAAACGTTGCGATTATTGGCGGAGGTCCGGCAGGGTACGTGGCGGCAATCACCGCCGCGCGCCTGGGGAAACGGGTGTTTTTAATCGAAGAAAAGGAATTGGGCGGCACTTGTCTGAACGAAGGCTGCATGCCGACCAAAGCGCTGCTGGAGTCGGCAGAGATGTACCAGCATGTTCAGCGTGCCGGCCGCTTTGGCATTGACGTGCCGGCGGAAGCAGCCAGCGTCAACTGGAAAAATGTGCAGGCGTACAAGCAGGGCATTGTGCGCAGGTTGACCAGCGGGGTTCATCACTTGATGAAGAAAAACCAGGTGCAGGTCATCCGCGGGAGGGCGTCCTTCATCGACGAGCACCGGCTGCTCATTGAGCGGAGTGACGGTGAACAGCGGCTGGAAGCGGACCGCTTTCTCATCGCCAGCGGCTCGGAGCCGATCGCCCTGCCGTTTGCGCCGTTTGACGGCGAGTGGGTCCTGCACAGCGGTCATGCCATGTCGCTTGACGCCGCCCCGCCCGTCCTGCTGATCGTGGGCGGCGGCGTGATCGGCTGTGAATTTGCTTCGCTGTACGGGCGGATGGGCAGCAGCGTGATCATCGTCGAAATGGCAGACCAACTGCTGCCTGGCGAAGACGCAGACATCGCCGCCGTCCTGGAGCGGGGATTGAGGCAAGCGGGGGTCACCGTTCATTTGGGCAGCCGTGTGGAAGCGCTGGATCACGCGACGAAAACAGCGCGGGTGCGTACACCGGAGGGGGTGATCGAAATTGCCGCAGATGCTGTTCTCGTGGCAATCGGGCGCAGGCCCCGGGTGGCCGGTCTGGGGTTGGAACGGATCGGGGTGCGCGTCACTTCGCGCGGGGTCGAGGTGAACGAGCGGATGCAGACCAACCTGCCGCACATTTTCGCGGCGGGCGATGTGATCGGGGGAATTCAGCTCGCGCACGTGGCGTTTCATGAAGGAGAGGTGAGCGCCGTCAACATCTGCGGAGGGGACCGCAGCGTCGATTATCGCGCAGTGCCACGCTGCATCTACACCTCGCCGGAAGTGGCGTCGGTAGGACTGACTGAGCGGCAGGCGCGGGAAACTTACGGCGAGTTCCGGATCGGCGAGTTTCCCTTTGCGGCCAACGGCAAGGCGCAGATTTTGCAGGAGACAGCCGGCAAGGCAAAAGTCTTGATCGAACCTCGCTATCATGAAATCGTGGGCATTTCCCTGGTGGGACCGCGGGCTACTGAGTTAATCGGTCAGGCTTCGCTGATGCTGCACACGGAAATGACAGCCGAGGCGGCGGAAACCCTGATCGCGCCCCATCCGACACTGTCCGAAACGCTCTGGGAGGCAGTTCGGGGCGGGATCGGCCAGGCTGTCCATGCATGACGTCAGGCAGGTATCGCTGCCGGGCGGGCATTGCGGTGTCTCGCTATCTTTTGTTCCGCCTCGTTCCACCTTTCCGGTATAATAGAACTACGTACACATGGTCGGCAAAGAGGTGGAACCGTGTCTGTTCAACCTGATTACTTTCAGAAGTACCAACATGCGGATATTGAAGAACTGGCGGACATCATCGGGGATCTGTTGCAAAACCCGATCACGATCGAAGACGCCGACCACAGGCTGATCGCTTACAGCTCCCACGGCGAAAGCACCGACCAGGCCCGCTGGTCGACGATCATGGGCCGGCGGGTGCCGGAACACGTGCTGACCCGGTTGTGGAAAGACGGGGTGTTTCAGGAGCTTTTGACCAAGGACGACCCCGTGCACATCCCGGCAAAAGACGAGGTGGGGCTCGGCAAGCGGGTGGCGATTGCGATTCGCCGCGGCAGCGACGTGCTGGGATACATCTGGGCCCAGGAAGTAAACCGCCCCTTGACCGAGGAAGACGACGAAATATTGCGACAGGCGGCGCGGGCAGCGGTGACCCGGCTGGTGCAGCGGCAGGGAAAGCGGAAGGCGGAGGAGCGGCGGCGCAAGGAGTTTCTCTGGGAGTTGTTGTTGGGCAATCACACCAGTGACGCGCTGATTCGGCAAAAAGCGGAAAGCCTGCAGATGAAGCTGCCTTCCTCCTACCTCATCTGCGTCATCGAGGCGGCCGGAACGGGGCTGGAGCAGTACCTCTACCCGCTTTTGATGCGCGACAAGCTGCTGTGGGTGGTGGATGACGGACAGATCGTGCTGCTGATCGGTCTTTTCGGTCGAGGCAAGGAAGGGAAAGACGAGCTGCTGCGCAAAACCGAGCAGTTTCTGGCCGACTCGCTCAGCAAGCTGGTGACCCACGTCCGTGAAGGCCAGGTGACGGCCGGTTACGGCTGCGTCTACAGGGCCTACCCCGACATCGTAAAAAGCTACCGGGAAGCGCTCCACGCGGTCCGGGTAAAGCGGCTGTTTCCGCGTGAGACAGAAGGAATTCACGGGTACCACGAACTGGGCATCTACCGCTACCTGCTGAAACTGAAGGAGTGGGACGAAGAGCAGGGCTACCAAAACGACCGGCTGGCCCGGCTCAAGGCGTATGACCGGGAAAACCAGACTGCGCTGATGGAGACGCTGGAGACGTACCTGGACGCTGCCGGCCGGTCCAACGTCACCGCCCAGCGGCTGCACATCCACATCAACACGCTTGGGTACCGCCTGCGCCGGATCGAGGAGATTCTGCGAGTCGACCTGGAGGACATGAATCAGCGCGCCGCGTTGTATCTGGAACTGAAAATGGATAAGTTGGACCAGGAACGCTAGTTCGTTTGTGAAAATTCACAAACAGAGCGGCAAAAGATTAAGGGAATCCCCAAGGAAACGCGTTTTGAAAACGCTGTACAATAGCAGTAATTCGTTATACGGCGTTGCGAAGGAGGATAACCAGCATGATTGTAGGGATTCCCAAAGAGATTAAAAACAACGAAAATCGCGTAGCCATTACCCCTGCCGGCGTGGCCGCGCTGGTGCAAAACGGCCACACGGTTCGCATCGAAAACGGTGCCGGCCTGGGCAGCGGCTTTACCAACGACGATTACACGGCGGTAGGAGCGGAGATCGTCGCAACGGCAGCGGAAGCGTGGGCAGCCGATATGGTGATGAAAGTAAAAGAACCGCTTCCGTCCGAATACGGCTACTTCCGCGAAGGCCTGGTCCTGTTCACCTACCTGCACCTGGCGCCGGAACCGGAGCTGACTCGCGCCCTGATGGAGAAAAAAGTGGTGGCGATCGCGTATGAAACCATTCAATTGGACAACGGTTCACTGCCTCTCCTGATGCCGATGTCCGAAGTGGCCGGCCGCATGTCCGTGCAAATCGGCGCGCAGTTCCTGGAGAAACCGTACGGCGGCAAGGGCGTGCTGCTCGGCGGCGTACCTGGTGTGCAAAAAGGTGAAGTGGTCATCATCGGCGGCGGCATCGTCGGCACCAACGCTGCCAAAATGGCAGTCGGTCTGGGCGCCAACGTCACGATTATCGACGTGAATGCTGATCGCCTGCGCCAACTGGATGACCTGTTCCAAGGTCGCGTGCAAACCCTGATGTCCAATTCGTTCAACATCGCCAACGCCGTGAAAAAGGCGGACCTGCTCATCGGCGCCGTGCTCATCCCTGGTGCCCGTGCACCTCGCCTGGTGACGGAAGAGATGGTCAAAACGATGGCACCGGGCTCTGTGATCGTCGACGTGGCGATCGACCAGGGCGGTTCCATCGAAACGATCGACCGCATCACCACGCACGACAACCCGACCTACGAAAAACACGGCGTGATCCACTACGCGGTTGCCAACATGCCGGGCGCGGTGGCGCGCACTTCCACGCTGGCACTGACCAATGTGACCGTGCCGTACGCTGTGCAGCTTGCCAACAAGGGCTACCGCCAAGCGATCCTGGACAACCGCGCGCTGGCCAAAGGGGTCAACGTGATCGAGGGGAACGTGACCTACAAGGCCGTCGCCGAAGCGCACAACCTGCCGTACGTCTCTATCGACGACGTGCTGCTGGTGAAAAACTGACCGGGCCGGGACGATCCCAGCCGACACAGCAAAACCGTGACCAACTGCCTGCCCTGCCAATCGGGGCAGGCAGTTTTTTTGTCGGGAGATCGGGTTTAAGAGAATACAGGCATAGGGAATGAGGATACTAGTTGCTAGAGGGGCCGGCTGCCTGCAGACGGGAGGAGTAGGAACCGAAACAGCCGTCTGCTGCCAATGGACCAGGGTCTATCCTCGTATCGCGGCAGAAGTTTTTCCGTAACCGAAGGGAAAGGGTACTTCTCTCGTAGTGCGCACCCTTTTGCAAATATGGTATGCTACTAGGCAGTAGAACGAGTGAGGAGTGCAGTGATGTATCAACTGGTCAAAAAATTCCTGTTTAAGATGAGCGCAGAAGAAGCGCATGAGAAGACCATACACCTGCTCCGGTCAGTGGAAAACTCCGCACCGGGCAAAAGCATCCTGAAGATGGTGTATCAGTTCCGCGACGAACGTCTGGAGACAACGCTCTGGGGCATTCGCTTTCCCAATCCAGTCGGCCTGGCCGCCGGATTTGACAAAAACGCCGAAGTCTATCACGCGTTGGCTTCGCTGGGCTTTGGATTCGTGGAAGTGGGCACAATCACGCCGCAGGGACAACCGGGCAATCCGCAGCCGCGGCTGTTCCGCCTGCCGGAGAAGCAGGCGGTCATTAACCGCATGGGGTTCAACAATTACGGCGCCTACACCGCCTCGCAAAACCTGTTGGACTACGCCTATGCCGACATCCCGATCGGCATCAACATCGGCAAGAACAAGCTGACGCCCAATGAAGAAGCGGCTTCCGACTACAGCAAGTGCCTGGACCTGCTCTATTCGTACGGCCATTATTTTGTGATCAACGTCAGCTCGCCCAACACGCCCAACCTGCGCGACTTGCAGGAGGCCAACAGCCTGCGGTCCATTCTCCGCGAAGTGAAGGCCAAGGCGGCCGAACTGGAGATGCGCGGCGCCAAGGCGAAGCCGATCCTGGTGAAGGTATCGCCCGACATGGCGGACGAGCAGATGAGTGACGTGGTCAGGGCCGCGGTGGCTGAAGGGGCGGCCGGCATCATCGCCACCAACACCACACTGTCCCGTGATGGGGTGGAAAACCACCCGTACGCAGAAGAAGCGGGCGGCTTGAGCGGAAAGCCGCTGGAGGAGCGGTCCACCGCCTGGGTGAGAGAAATTTACCAGGAAGTGGGGGACAAGGTGCCGATCATCGGAGTGGGCGGCATCTTCACCGGTGACGACGCCTACCGCAAGATTCGCGCCGGCGCCAGCCTGGTGCAGGTGTACACGGGAATGATCTACCGCGGGCCGGGTATTGCGCGGCAGATTAACAAACGGCTGGTGCAGCTGTTGAAGAAGGACGGGTTTGCCCGCATCAGCGACGCGGTAGGCGTGGACGCACGATAGATAGCGCACCTCGGAGACGATTCTCCCCTCTTTTGCTTTCGCGGGGGCTCGTTTATAATGGACGCAAACGTCCAAGATGGAAAGGAAAAAAACCGAATACAACGGAGCTAGGTGCCCTTATGCGGATAAGGGGTAACAGGGAATCGGGTGAAAATCCCGAGCGGTCCCGCCACTGTAACCAGGGAATTCTCTTTTGACAGGCCACTCGCCGCTCGCCGGACGGGGAAGGCAAAAGAGCGTGATGATCTGGAAGCCAGGAGACCTACCTAGCTGCCGCACCCAACAGCCTTCGAGGAAAGGAGAGGTGAGCCCAGGCAGTACGACTGTTTTGTTTGAGGAAGTAGTCGTCTATTCACATTGCGCAAAGCTCATCCGGCCGGATGAGTTTTTTTCTTGGACGTTGGATGTCGAACCAGATAGGGAGAGGATGCTCGATGAGCCGTTCGCGTTCGTTGATGAGCGGAATGCTTGTGACCGGATTTGTCATGTACTTTCTGCTGAATGAGCCGGAGACCGGACACGCCATGCACATCATGGAAGGCTTTTTGCCGGTGGAGTGGGCGCTGTTCTGGTGGGCCGCGTTTCTGCCCTTTTTCCTGCTGGGCCTGCGCTCCATCAAGCGGCTGGTCCAGGATAACCCCGAGTTGAAGCTGCTGCTGGGGGTGGCGGGGGCGTTTGCCTTTGTTCTGTCCGCATTGAAAATTCCGTCTGTGACCGGGAGCAGTTCCCACCCGACCGGGACCGGCCTGGGAGCCATCCTGTTCGGTCCGCTGGTCATGTCGGTGCTGGGCACCCTGGTGCTGCTGTTCCAGGCGCTGCTGCTCGCCCACGGCGGCTTGACCACGCTGGGGGCCAACGCGTTTTCCATGGCAGTGGTCGGGCCGTTTGTGGCCTACGGGGTGTATCGGCTGGTGCTGCGGGCCAACGGCGGCCAGCGGGTGGCAGTGTTTCTGGCGGCTGCCCTGGCCGACCTGACCACGTACGTGGTGACGTCACTGCAGCTGGCGCTGGCGTTTCCGGCAGCATCCGGTGGTGTCGCCGCCTCGTTCGCCAAATTTGCCGGCATCTTCGCGCTGACGCAGGTGCCGCTGGCCGTAAGCGAGGGACTGCTGACGGTGCTCGTCTGGAACTGGCTGCAGTCGTACAATGCAAAAGAACTGTCGCAACTGCCGCTGCTCAAACGGGAGGGGATGTAAGTGAAACGCTGGTCAAACTGGGTGCTGTTGCTGCTGGTGGCGTTGTTGGCCGTGCTGCCGCTGATATTGGTGAAAGATTCGGAGTTTGGCGGAGCGGACGGCGCGGCGGAAGAAGCGATCAAAGAAGTGGCCCCCGACTATGAGCCCTGGTTCCAGCCGCTTGTGGAGCCGCCGGGCGGCGAGACGGAAAGCCTGCTGTTTGCCGTGCAGGCCGCGCTGGGCGCCGGATTTATCGGATATGCAATCGGCCTGTACCGGGGTCGGTTGAACAACGGCAAAGAACAATGATCGACCAGTTGGATACGCTCGCCTACACCAACCGGCTGCGCCGCCTGTCCCCCGGCTGCAAGCTGCTGTTTGCCATGGCGCTGATGTTGATCGTCCTGGTCAGCCATCCGCCCGTGCAGATTGCCGCCTTTGTCTGGATCAGCATCTGGATTGTCGCCTACGCCCGCATTCCCTGGCGCGTCTACCTGGTCGGGCTCGTTCTCGCATGTTCGTTTCTGGCCGCGGGAATGCCGGCCCTGTTGGTGGAAGCGGCGCCTTCGTCCGGGTGGAGCAGCGGCGCCAATGTCCTGGCCGCCTGGCAGTGGGGAGGCTGGGTGATCTATGTGACCACGGACGGCGTCGACCGGGCAGTGACCCTCATGTGCCGTTCCCTCGCGGCACTGTCCTGCTTGTATTTCGTGCTCTTTACCGTGCCGTTTGCCGAACTGCTCCAGGTGCTGCGCCGCATCGGCCTGCCGGCGGTGCTGACCGATCTGGTGATGCTTATGTACCGTCTGGGGTTTGTGTTTCTGGAAACGGCAGCCTGGCTGCGGACCGCGCAAATCGCGAGGGGCGGCTATCAGGGGATTCGCGCGGCGCTCCGCGACACCGGCAGGTTGGTCAGCCGGCTGTTTGCACGTGCGATGCTCCGGTATCGGCAGCTGTACCTGGGCATGATGGCGCGAGGTTTCACGGAGGACTTTCGCGTCGTCAGCCTGTCAACACATGTCCGCTCCAAGCGGCACGAACGGGAGGCACTGGTCGGATGCGTGCTGCTGGCGGCATGGGAATGGTGGATCGGAGGATGAGACGTGACAACGCATGTGCTTGAGTTTGCCGATGTGCATTACACCTATCCGGGCGCCGCTCAGCCTGCGCTCAACGGCGTGACAATGGCCGTGCCGGCAGGCCGGCGATGTGCGCTGCTCGGCCGCAACGGCTGCGGCAAGTCGACGCTGTTTTTGCATGCAAACGGCATTTTTCGCCCGCACAAGGGACAGGTCCTGTGGAAAGGCGTGCCGATCAGTTCGCGGCGGGCAGATCTGCAGGCGCTCAAACGAAACGTAGGGCTTGTGTTTCAGGACCCGGAGCAGCAGTTGATCGCTGCCACTGTCGCCGAGGATGTGTCGTACGGGCTGTGCAATCTCCATCTGCCGGAAGCGGAGATCAGGGAAAAAGTGCGGCGGACACTGGAGGCATTCGGCCTGAGTGAGTGGGCTGACACTCCGGTGCATCATCTGAGTCTCGGCCAGAAGCGGCGGGTGGCCCTGGCCGGCGTGATGGTGATGGAACCGGAACTGCTGCTGCTGGATGAGCCGACGTCCTACCTGGACCCGTGGCAGACGGAGGCCTTTGTCCGTCAGTTGGAGCGCATCCACGCAGCAGGCACCACGATTGTAATGGCGACGCATGACCTGGATTTCGCATACGCCTGGGCGGACTGGGTGTTTGTGATGGATGCGGGGCGGCTTGTGCTGGCAGGGGAACCGGAGCGTGTCTTTGCCCGTCGGGACATCCTGGAGGTTTTGCAGTTCAAACGGCCCGCCGTGCTGGAACTGTGGGAATCCCTTCCCGGCCATGTGAAAGAACGGCTCGGCCCCGGCCTGCCCAAGACGACGGGCGAGCTGGCGGAGCGGCTGCGTTTGTTGTAGCGTTGTTTGCCCCTTATCCGCGTCGCGTTTTGGAGCGGACGCATTCGACTACTTTGCTGGTTGTCAAGAGAGCGAGCGGGCACCATCACACATGACTGATTTTGCCTGCAAACAAACTGAGACCGAGGCACAATGCCTCGGTCTTTTTGTTGCTTCTGTATTTGCGGCGGATTCGGTTTCTCGCGGTTCCAGATTGGAGGATTGCCCGAGCGCTTGGCTTACAGATCGTAGTACAGTTCGTATTCCTTCGGATTGACGGTGCGCTCCACTTGTTGGATTTCGTCGCGCTTGAGGGCGATCCAGGTTTCGATCACGTCGTGAGTGAAGACGCCGCCCTCCAGCAGGAAGTCGTGGTCGCGTTCCAGCGCGTTCAGCGCTTCTTCCAGCGAGCCGGGTGCGCTCTTGATCTCATGTTTTTCTGCATCGGTGAGGTCGTAGATGTTGCGGTCAACCGGCCCGAATCCCAGTTCGCGCGGATCAAGCCCGCGCTTGATTCCGTCCAGACCGGCCATCAGCATGGCGGCAAAGGCCAAGTACGGATTCGCCGTGGAGTCCGGGGTGCGAAACTCGATGCGAGCCGCTTTCGGCGTCATGGCAGCCACCGGGATGCGGATGGCAGCGGAGCGGTTCCCTTTGGAGAAGACCAGGTTGACCGGCGCTTCATAGCCGGGCACCAGCCGTTTGAACGAGTTGGTGCTCGGATTGGTCAGCGCAATCAGGGCCGGGGCGTGATACAGGATGCCGCCAATGTAATAGAGCGCCATTTGGCTCAGGTTGGCGTAGCCGCCTTTTTCGTAGAAGAGCGGTCGCTCGCCGTCAAACAGGCTTTGATGCACGTGCATGCCGCTGCCGTTGTCGCCGACGATCGGTTTCGGCATGAAGGTGGCCGTCTTGCCGTGTTTGGCCGCCACGTTGCGGACGATGTACTTGAACAGCAGCAGGTTGTCAGCCGTGCGCGTCAGGGTGTCAAAGCGGAAGTTGATTTCCGCTTGCCCGGCAGTGGCCACCTCGTGGTGATGGCGCTCCACTTTCAGGCCGGCTTGGGTCATGAGTGTGCACATCTCATTGCGGATGTCCACCTGTGTGTCAGTCGGCTGCACGGGGAAGTAGCCGCCCTTGTTGCGCACCTTGTAGCCGAGGTTTTGCCCTTCCTTCCCGGTGTTCCAGAACGCTTCCTCGGAGTCGATATGGAAGAAGGAACCGGACGGTCCGGAAGCGTAGCGGACGTTGTCAAACAGGAAAAATTCCGATTCCGGCCCGAAGTAGGCGTCGGTGGCCAGGCCTGTCTGTTTCAGGTAGCGTTCCGCCTTCAGGGCGATGCCGCGCGGGTCGCGTTCGTAGGGTGTGCCGTCGGGATTGTAAATGTCGCAGACGATGTTCAGCGTTTTCGCTTCGACAAACGGGTCGATAAATGCGCTGGCGGGGTCGGGCATCGCCACCATGTCGCTGTCTTCGATGCCTTTATACCCAACCAGGCTGGAGCCGTCAAAGGCGACGCCGTTGAGGAAGGTCCCTTCGTCAACCGCATAGGCGGGGATGGTCACATGATGCTGGCGGCCGGACAGGTCGACGATGCGAAAGTCAACATATTCGATGTTTTCTGATTCAATCAGGGAAAGAACTGATTTCATATCCATTTTGATCACTCCATGGCGAATATTCTTAGGTGAAATTTGTGTTAATGTTCGATTTTTAATTTCATATTAGCGATTATAGTGTTTGGATTTTTGCGCTGTCAATAGGTTTTATGACGCATAATGTTAGGTTTTATTACATAATAGTGCGGGGTATCGCATCAGCTTCCGTTTTATTAGAATGGAGACAGACTATTTTGAACTAAGATGGGGAGGAAATGCGGATGAACGTATTGGTCTTGGGAGCAGGTGCGGTGGGCGGATATTTTGGCGCCCGATTGGCGGAAAAGGGGGAAAATGTTACCTTCCTCGTGCGAAAACGTCGACAGGAACAGCTGTTGAAGCGGGGTCTGCGCGTACATAGCGTGCACGGCGACATTCATCTCGACCAACCGCAGTTGATCGTCGCAGGTGAAGAAGCAGGGCCGTTTGACGTGGTGATCCTGTCCAACAAGGCGTATCATCTGGACGACAGCCTGGAGTCGATTGCTCCGTACGTGGGCGAACAGACGGTGGTGATACCGCTCTTGAACGGGATTGCCCACATGGAGCAGTTATGGGCGCGCTTTGGACGGGAGCGGGTCCTCGGCGGTCTCTGTTTTATCGAGACGACGCTGAACGAGGATGGCGATGTGGTGCAGACCAGCCCGACGCACGAAGCGGTGTTCGGCGAGTGGGAAGGCGGGCGAAGCGAGCGGGTGGACGCGATCGAACGGGCTTTTGCCGGGACGGCGGCCACGATCAGGGCGAGCGCCAACATCCAGCGCGACATGTGGCACAAGTACCTGTTCATCACCACCTTGTCGGGCATGACCACGTTGATGAACGCAGCGGTAGGGCCGATCCGCGATGCCGTCTACGGGATGGAGCTGACGCGCCAACTGGCCGAAGAGGCGGCCGCCGTGATGCGCGCGCTGCATGCCCCGATCGACGAAGACATCGTCGAGAAGCAGATGAAGACGTTTCAAAATCTGGGCTACGGAATGAAGTCCTCGATGCTGCGCGACATGGAAAAAGGACTGCCGGTGGAAGCGGATCACCTGCAGGGCTACCTGCTGCGGCGGGCGGAGGAACTGGGTGTGGCCGCGCCGCTGCTCAAAGTTGTGTACAATAATCTGAAGGTTTACGAACGGAAGCGGGAAGCAGGCAAATAAGGTATAATAGTAACGGTTTGTTTATTTCGAGAGGAGGGGTACACATGGAAGTGATCAAGATTTCCCCCCGCGGATACTGTTACGGCGTCGTGGACGCCATGGTGCTGGCGCTGAAAACGGCGCAAAATTTTGACCTGCCCCGACCGATTCACATTTTGGGGATGATTGTACACAACGCCCACGTCGTTGAGGCGTTTGAAAAACTGGGTGTAAAGACGCTGGACGGCGAAGACCGGCTGGCGCTGCTCGACAAGATTGACAAGGGGACGGTGATCTTCACCGCGCACGGCGTTTCCCCCGAAGTGCGGAAAAAGGCGCGTGAAAAGGGCTTGACCGTGGTAGACGCCACCTGCCCGGACGTCACCAAGACCCATGACCTGATCCGCGAAAAAGTGGCGGAGGGGTATCACGTCATCTACATCGGCAAAAAAGGGCATCCGGAGCCGGAGGGAGCTGTCGGCATTGCTCCCGACAGGGTGCATCTGGTGCAGACCGTGGACGAGATCGAGGCGCTGAATCTGCCCGTCGACAAACTGATCGTGACCAACCAGACGACGATGAGCCAGTGGGACGTCAAACACCTGATGGACGCGATCATCAAACGCTTCCCGCAGGTGGAGGTCTACAACGAAATCTGCCTGGCCACACAGGTGCGCCAGGAGGCAGTCGCGGAGCAGGCCGGAGAGGCCGATCTCTGCATCGTCGTCGGCGACCCGCGCAGCAACAACTCCAACCGGCTGGCGCAGGTGGCGGAAGAGATTGCCGGCGTGCCGGCCTACCGCATCGCTGATTTGTCCGAACTGAATCTGGAATGGCTGAAAGGAAAGAAAAAGGTGGCGGTCACGTCCGGTGCGTCCACGCCGACGCCGTTGACCAAAGAGGTGATCCAGTTCCTGGAGCAGTACGACGAGACAAAGCCGGAGACCTGGGAGAAAAAGCGGACAGTCAACATGGAGAAAATCCTCCCGGCAGTGAAGCAGTAAAGCGGGCCGCTGCCGACGGAGACGAGAACCGTCACCACAAGAAATTACCGCGTTTCCGACATCTGAACCCAAGCGCAATTTGGCCGAGGAGACGAGCGGGCACGCTCGTCTCTTCGGCCTGAACCAAAGGAGAGCTTATGTCTGAAGCACTGACCAGTCAAGCGAGCGACGAACGCGGGGCACAGCGCATCCACCTGAACGCATTTTACCTGTTTGCCTACTACGGATTCGGCTCGTTTTTTCCGCTCATTACCCAGTACTACGATTCGATCCGCCTGACCGGAACGCAGATCGGCGTGATCAGCGCCGTGACACCGGTGATCTCCATTGTGACACAGCCGCTGTGGGGCATGATCTGCGACCGCTTTCACATCCGCAAGCAGGTCCTGATGCTGACCCTGGCAGCAGCGGGGGCGATCGGGCTGCTGTTTCCCGCCGTTTCCACGTTTGCCTGGGTGTTTTTGCTCTACATCGCCATGTCCGTGTTTCAAAGTGCGGTCGTACCCGTGTCGGACAGCCTGGCACTGGGGTATGCGAAACGGCACAACATCCAGTTCGGCGACATTCGCATGTGGGGCGCAGTCGGGTTTGCCCTCGCCGCCTTTCTGACCGGGTTGGCGGTGGAACAATGGGGGCCTGCCGCCATTTTTTACTCGTACTGCGGCGCCTACCTGATCGCCTGCCTGTTTCTGCGCCGGATTCCGGAACACACGGATGCGGCGCCGTTTACCGTGAGTGTGTTCAAGGGACTGACTCAGCTGATCCGCCTGCCGCGGTTTGTCCTGTTTCTCGCGGCTACCTTTTTTATCTTTGGGACGATCAATGCCCATAACATCTGGTTTTCCCTGTACTACCAGCACATCGGGGGAACGGTGGCCGGCGTGGGTCTGGCCTTTCTGCTCTTTGCCGGCAGTGAGGCGCCGTTTATGAAAGTCGCCAGTTACTTTGTGCGCCGCTGGGGGCTGGAGCTGACCATTCTGCTTTCGAGCACGGTCTCCGCCCTGCGCTGGCTCTGGTACAGCACGGCTCCCGACATGACCTGGGTGATCGCCCTCTTTTTCATCCAGGGTCTCTCCGTCGGATGTTATCTGGCCACGGCAGCGCAGTTCGTGCGGGAAAACACGCCCGCTTCCCTGCAGGTGACCGCGCTTGCCATCTACGCTTCCATCGGCAACGGGCTGGGCTCGATGACCTGCAACCTGGTGGGCGGCTGGATCAAGGACACGTTCTCCATCCTGGAGACGTACCTGTTTTTCGGTCTGGCCTCGGTAGCCGGACTCATTCCGCTGCTGATCATCCGCTTTGGGCCGTGGAAGCACGCTTCGGCCGAGCAGCAGGAACAGTTCGCGTCAGGACAGCTTAGTCGATAATCAGCAGTCCCTGATACCCTGTTTCCGGATAACCGGGCGTATCCGAGACAAACGGATAGCGCCCTTTTTTGCTGGCCGTAAACTGGAGCGTCGTCGACTGGCTCGGTTTCAGATCGGCGGAAGAGATGTTCAACTCGCGAATCACCAGGTTGTGGGGACGGGTGTCCGTGTTGACGACCGTCAGGGAAACGGTCTCTCCCTGGTGAAAGACGAGCCGGTTGGGCAAAAAGCCGGCGCTGGCAATGGTGACGGTTTGCACCCGTTGGGCCGCGACCGGGGAGGTATTTATGCGGTAGTGGTCATGCAAGGCTAATAACCCCGATATCAGCGCCAGCGCGATAAACGGATAGCGAAGCTGCCTGAAACGGTGACGAGTCATTACACTTCAGCTCCTTCGCGTGTGCATGATCTGTGCTGTTACTATTATCCTGTCCTGGCCTGGGCGGGGATAAACACAGCGATGGTGCGCAGATGATGGATGATCCGAGCGCGAAAAAAGCCCTGCTCCCAACATGATGTCGGGATCAGGGCTTTTGCTGTCATTGACCACGCTTGCCGGCGATCATTTCGATCGCTTCGCCGGTGTTGGCATCAATCATCACGTGAACATCAGCGTTCACGTATTGGTTCCTGCCGGGCTTCCCGTTTCTCGGCATCTCCACGCCGTGGAAGGTTACAATCCAGACGGGAACACCTTGTCCATGCGCATCCGTCAATCGCGCCAGCGCCATCGTCACCTTCTCGGCAGTCGCCGCGCGTGAGGAACCAATGAATCGCTTCGCCGCTGCAAGTGCAGTGTTTTCATCCACTTTTGCCGCTTCATCCAATGCCTGGACGTTCAATCCGTTGTCGACAAACGTGCGGCTTTCTGCCAGTCGCTGAATCTCGGCGGCATACACAGCCGTTCGCTCCTGTCCCGGATCGGGGGAAGAAGCGGTCAGCTGTGCTGCGGCAGCCGATGTGATACCAACCGCAGCGACAATGACGGCACTTGCTGCGAATCCGAAAGGTTTTTTCAAGAAGCCGTCAACTCCTTTTTATCGCTCGGATATCCCGCTCTAGCCGGGATGTTTGCGGTAAGGTGAGCGGAGAAGAATCCTGCCTTTCCTGCTTTCCAGCAACATTCGCTGACGCTCTACGATATACCTGTCCAGTTCCTGGCTTACACGCAAGACAGCACAATCCGTCAACGATCCTTTTTGTTTGACAATCTCATTCAGTTGTTTTTGGAGGTTCTCAATGATTTGCGAAACGTCTTCGTGATTTTTGGCGCGCCAGCCCTCCATGTCCGAATGCCTCCAAGAATTGATAGTGCGATTCCATTTCCTTCCTTTACTGTACCTACTATTTACCAAATGTCACCAACTTCACTTTTTAGAAAACGTTCGACATTTTAATACACTGATATAAAGACAAAAAGATTTTTATTGATCTGTTTTTATTTTCTGTTTATAATCTCTATAAAATAGCAATGTTTGGAAATGGAGTGTTATAGTTGGAAAGAAACCAACGACGAAGGAAAACCCTCGGAGATTTATTATCTCTTTACCGTAAACAAAGCGGGGTTTCTTTTTCGGAAGTGGAAGCACAAACTGGTGTGACCAAAGGGGCACTTTATAAGATTGAAAGCGGGGAAACGAAGCGGCCGGAATACAAAACAGTTAAGGCGTTAGCTGCTGTCCTGCCTCATCCCTATGAAAAAATCATTGAATATTACGTGGAAGACGAACAACGGTCAGAGACGTTATATGAAATCCTGCAGGATGTCATGCAACGAGGCAGCAGCATTTCGCTGTTGGAAAAAGTGGCCGTCAAGTTCCTGCAATCTCCCCAGACAGACACCTACACAGCGTTGGAACGGCTGTATCACCTCGCTGACACCACCACCAATACCGAGCTCAGCCTGCCGCTTTTCAACACCATTGTCAAATACGCGAGAGAACACGGAATCCCACAGTATATTGCCAAAGGGCTGCTCAAAAAATATCTGATTGAAAGGTATGATTTGAAGCGGTTGGACGATTCGTTCCGAGTTGGCGAAGAAATCATGCATTATATCGACTTTTTAACCCGAGAGGAGCAGACAATTTATTATTTTAGGATGGCGCTCCATGCCCACAACATCCAGCAATACAAACGGTGTATTGAATGTTGTGAAGCGGGCCTTGCGTTGAATACGGCTGACACGGAACTGGCAGCCAGAGCGTATTTGGCCATGATCAACTCATTGTATAGTTTGGGGGAATACGACGCTGTTGAATCCCACTTGTGTTTGTTTGAAAGGTTTGATTATGAATTTGTTACGGAAGCGGCCAAGCTTACCCGTGCGATCGTAAAAGCACGGAAAAAAGAGTATGATGTGGCTGTTCCCATGCTGAAAGAGTGTTTACGCGAGATTAGCCCGGATTCGCGCATTCATGTTGTGATTGAACTGCTGGACATTTATCTGCAGACGAACAATCACCATGAAATTGCCGAGCTGCTGAGAAAGGAAAAGGAAATCCTGCCGGAGAATCCACAGACACCCTATAAGCATCTGTCGATTGGAAGATACTATCGCTACAAGGGGGCGTTTCAGATACAGACAGGCTCCCTCGATGAAGGGATTGACAGTTATCTTAATGGTTTGAGCGCCTACGGAGAGGTGAGCGCCTACCAGGAAATAACCGAATGTATGACTGACATTCTGTCACAGTTCGATAAGTTGAAAAAATCAATTGATATACAATATGTGGAAAAAATGAGAGGTTGTATGGTAAAATTGATAAAAAAAAGCAAAGGAGAGATGTGTAAGAATGAAAACATTGAAGACATTGACTGTATTAGCCCTGTTTATTGTTGTATTTATGAATGATCAGCCCATACAAAAAGAGGGGGGGGCCAGCGCTGACGCATTGTATACGAGAAATATCCAGCCACATGTATATGACCCGGGGCATTAATTAATAAATAAAAATTATTTGTAAGGGGAGCCACGTGCTCCCCTTTCTTGCTTCTTGGCGATCCTTACGCAGTCAGATCCCGCACCAGCGAAACCGCCATGTACGCGGCAACGCCCCAGATGAGAAAGGCGGAGGCGACGTTGAGGGCGCGCAGCAGCCGGCCGGACGAGTCAAGTCTGCCCGCCATCCGTCCGGCCAGCGCCAGTCCGAAAAACCACAGCCAGGAGACGAGAATGCAGGCGGCGGCGAATCCCCACTTCGCCGCGCCGGCATAGCCTAGCGAGCTGGTGCCGATGACGCCGATCGTGTCCAGGATCGCGTGCGGATTCATCAGCGACACCGATGCGGCGAACATCACCTGGCGTTTCGGCGGGAACTGCTCCGCCTCCTGCGTCTCGGCAGAGGGGCGGCTTCGCCAGGTGAGGATGCCCATGTAGATGAGAAAGCAGACGCCCCCGGCATAGAGGATGGTTTTCAGCCAGGCAAAGGTGAGCACCGCCAGCGACACGCCCAGCACGGCCAGCAGGATCAGGAGCGTGTCGCAGACGGCTGCGGTCAGGACGACAGGCAGCGCCCGCCACAGCGTCGGCTGGGCCGCCCCCTGATTGAAGACAAAGACATTTTGCACGCCGAGCGGCAGGATTAATCCGAATGCGAGCACAAATCCGTGCAACGCGGCTTCCCACATGCGAAAAGCTCCTCCTTTTGCGGTGTATCTCATGGCTTCCACAGTAAGACAAATCGGGCCGTCTGTCTCCAGCCAATTGGTTTGGCAGCGACCCGACCAATTGGCTACAATAGGGGAAGCATGAAGACCGGAGGAGGGATCACGATGGTGCCGACGATTGACTGGAAGCCGGACAGGGCGTCGGATGTGCCGATCTACGCCCAGATTGTTGCCTACATCCGGGAAAAAATCGCCACCGGCGACTGGCCGGTCAAAAGCAGACTGCCGACGCAGCGGGCCCTGGCCGAGGCGTTTGGCGTCAACCGGAGCACGGTGGTGACGGCGCTGGACGAACTGAAGGCGGAAGGGCTGATCGAAGCGGTCGTGGGCAGCGGCACCGTGGTCAGCAACAACACCTGGTCGCTGCTGGCGTCCGCTCCGCCTCCTGATTGGCTGAGCTACGTCCAAGCGGGCGAACATCCGCCCAATCAGCCGACCATCCAGGCCATCAACCGGCATGAATACGATCCGCAGATCATTCGGCTGGGCACGGGGGAACTGTCGCCCGACCTGCTGCCGTCTGCCGGCATGGCGGAGATTATGGGACGATTGGGCGGACAGAATGCCCAGCTCGGCTATACGGAACCCAAAGGGCTGAAGTCACTGCGGCAGGCGATCAGCGCCCACCTGCGGACGCGCGGCATCGATGCTCCGCCGTCGTCCATTCTTGTCGTGTCCGGTGCACTGCAGGCGCTGCAGCTCATCTCGCTGGGCATTTTGCGCCAAGGCTCGGCCATATTGCTGGAGCGCCCTTCCTATCTGTACTCGCTGCCGGTGTTTCAGTCGTCGCGCATGCGGCTGACGGGCGTTCCGCTGGACGAGGAAGGGATTCGTCCGGATGCGCTGGCACGGCTGAAACAGGCCCACCACGCCGCTCTGCTCTACACCATACCGTCCTTTCACAATCCGACCGGCAGCCTGATGTCGGAGAGACGGCGGCAGCAGGTGCTGGCCGTCTGCGAACGGGAGCGGCTGCCCATCCTGGAGGATGACGTCTACGGCGAACTGTGGCTGGACGAGCCGGGGCCGCCTCCGCTGAAGGCGCTCGACCCCAACGGGCTGGTCCTGTACGTGGGCAGCCTGTCCAAATCGCTCAGCCCCGGGCTGCGGATTGGCTGGGTTGTCGGGCCGGAACAGGTTGTCGAACGGCTGGCCGACGTGAAAATGCAGACCGATTACGGAGCCAGCGCTCTGTCCCAGCTGGTGGCGGCGGAATGGCTGAGCAGCGGCCTGTACCAACGCCATCTGCAAACGGTGAGGGAGGCTCTTCGAGCGCGCAGGGCGTGCGCGTGCGAGTCGCTCAGGCGCTGGTTTGCCGATCTGGCGGAATGGCGATATCCGCAGGGCGGCTTTTACATCTGGCTGCGGCTGCGCCGGGCGGTGTCGATGCGGACTCTCTTTTCGCGGGCGCTGGCCGAGGGAATTCTGCTGAATCCGGGCTACATCTATGACGGCACGGACGACTGCCACCTGCGCCTCTCGTACGCATACGCCGATGAGCAGCAGATGGAGCGGGCGCTTCACCGCCTGTCCCGATTGATCAGAGAGATGATGTGACCGTCGGCAGAGCAGCGAGCGGGCCCCCTCACCCATGGGCTACGGACTTGTCTGCAAACAGAAGGGACATCCCTTGTCGGATGTCCCTTCAGACTGAAGACAAATTTCCCGGTTTGCAGCGATCGTCTATCAGTGATACGGAAACTGCGTGGAATATCCGCTGAACTGCTGATACGCCTGCTGCAGCTTTTGCTGGTCTTCCGCCTCCAGCTTGTACCATCCCTTTTGGAACATCAGATTAAACATCTCGCGGGCGCTGTGGTGCGTCTCCGTCAGGATGTGCAGCAGGTCGTCGTAGAGCTGCTGGTGGCTGGCTTCCCGTACGGCGACGTTCAGGCTGTCCGTCAGGTACTTGCATGTCGCCAGGCCGTCGTTCAAGAAGTCCCGGTCGTTCATTTGCGGTCCTTTTACCTTGGGAACACCCGTCTGCGGATTGGCAATCTGGTTTTGGTTTGGCATCTCATATCCCTCCTTTTACTGCATCTGCTGCTGTTGCTGCTGTGCCTGTGTCTGGGGAATGGCAGCCATCGCCTGCGCGTTGTTTACCTGCAAGTGGCTAAGCAGTTTCTGGTAGTGGCGCTGATGCATCTGACCTGCTTTTTCCAGCGCCTGTTTCACCTGCGGGTCGGTCGCCTGTTGGGCGAAGAAGTGCAGCTTTTTAAACGCCAGCAGTTCCCAGGAAAGGGCGTCCTTCAAATAGCTGGCGTCTTTGGTCGAAATCACGCGGGGCGGTTGGGGCATCGGCGCCTGCGTTTGCTGAGGAGTGAACATCGTCGTTGACATGAGGCGATCTCCTTTCAGGTAAAATGGGATACACTCCATAGCTTGAGCAGCGGGAAGGCGGGTCATGACTTGTATTTGCAGGCAAAATGAAAGCCGGTTTGCCTCGTGTCAAATGACAGTCGGCAAACCGGAGAAGCCGTTGCGTATGTGGGAGTACTTGGGAGGAAATCCATTAAACCAATTGCAAGCGCATAATCCGTATGTCAATGCTGACCGGGGCAAAATTGAGACAGTGGCTCGTTTCCTGATGTAGCGCCTCTTGAATCTCCCGGGCCAACGGGGGAATGGACGTCCCATACGGGAGCCGGACATCCAGGGATACCTGCAGACGGGGCACGTCTTCAAACGTGTAGGTCATGTTCTTCACCTGGCTGACGTACGGAAAGCGGCTGCACGTCACCTGGACGATCTTGCGCAGCACCTGCGGATGAATCAGGATGCGGCCGCCGGTAAACGGCGGGTGTACCACCGTCGTTTCCCCGATCACTTCCTTTTTGGCGGAAAAAATCTGTTGGGCGGAGGCGATCATCCGCTGCCAGAAGTCTTTTTCCACCTCGACGCGGGGAATCGGGATCACGTGCTTTCCCTGGGTCTCCCGAATGTACCGGGCCGCTTCGATCTCATGCGCTGGTTTGATCGCTTCGATCGGAATGTAGCGGACAGGGGTGGGCAGGTCCAGCGCTTCCCGTATCCGCTCGATCATTCGCTTCGAGGTGCCGATCACCAACAGGCGCTGAGGGCGGAGGGCGGCGAGAGCGCGGCGCACTTCCTCCGCGTGGTCGCGGTAGTGGAAAATGGCCCGCTTGACCGCCTGGATTTTCGTTTTTTCGTACTTGGCGGAGGTGCCGGCCACCTTGCGGCCCTGGTAAATCAGGATGCCGTCGTCAATGATGGCGCTGATGTCCATCTGGTGGGCCAGCTGCAGCGCACTCGTGCTTTTTCCCGTCCCGCTCGTACCGTAGAGGGCGTAAATCTCCATCGGCTCCTCCTCGTCCGTGTTTTTTCTTTAGTATACACGATCGGGCGCAGGCGCAAAACGGATCACCGGTACTGGGCGCCAAGCTCGCGGGCCCGTTCAGCGGCGCGCAGCACCGCGGAGGTGACGGCGTGTTGAAAGCGGTACGAATCCAGGACTTCCAGACCGGCCTGGGTGGTGCCGCCCGGACTGGTTACTTTTTTCCGCAAAAGGGCGGGCTCATCGCTGGAGTGGAGCAGCATCTGCGCTGCTCCCAGCAGGGTCTGGACGGTGAGCTGCCGGGCCATTTCGCGGGACAGGCCGGCTTTCGCGCCCGCGCCTTCCATCGCTTCTGCCAGGTAGTACACGTAGGCCGGGCCGCTGCCGGAGAGGCCGGTGATGATGTCCAGCTCGTCTTCAGACACGATGTGGACGGAGCCGATCGCTTCAAACAGGGCAGTGGCGGAGCCAAGCTGCTGCTCACTCACGGCGTGGTTGGCGGAGAGGCCTGTGACGGACAGCCCGACGGCGGACGACGTGTTCGGCATCGTTCTGACGATCGGGCCATTGGTGCCCAGCCAGTCGCTGATGCAAGCCGTGGAAACGCCGGCGACGACGGAAATCACCAGTTGATCGGGACGGACGAGTCCGCGCAGGCTGCGGCACGCATCCGGAGCGTCTTTGGGCTTCATCGCCAGGATGAGAATATCGGATTGCTCCACCAGAGCGGCTTTGTCCTCACAGGCGTTCACCCCGAACGTCTCTGCCAGATGCCTGAGCCGCGCCTGGTCGCTGCGGTTGGCGACAAAAATCCGCTCCGGTGCAATGAGTTCGTTTTTCAATATGCCGGCCAGCATGGCCTCGACGATCGAACCGGCTCCGAGAAAGCCGAGCCGCGTATCGAAAGAGAGCGTTGAATGTTCACTCATGCTGCATTCTCCTTCCGTTAGCGAATCTGTCCGCTGCCGCGCACGACGTACTTGCTGGACGTAAGCGCGGGCAGGCCCATCGGACCGCGGGCGTGCAGCTTTTGCGTGCTGATGCCGATCTCCGCGCCAAAGCCGAATTCCCCGCCGTCCGTAAAGCGGGTGGACGCGTTGTGGTAGACGGCGGCCGCATCGACGGCGGCGAGAAACCGTTCCGCTCGCGCGGCGTCCTGCGCCACGATCGCTTCAGAGTGGCCGGTGCCGTGGCGGGAGATATGGTCCAGTGCGTCGTCCATGCTGTCTACCGTGCGCACGGCCAGGATCAAGCCAAGGTATTCCGCATCCCAGTCCGCCGGCGTGGCGGGTACGAGCCGGTCCGCCAGCTCCGGATGGAGCCGCCGCGTCTCCTCGCAGGCGCGCAGTTCGATGCCGGCCTCCATAAGACGGGCCAACAGGTCGCGCCGGTGCGCTTCAGGCCAGGCGCGGTGCAGGAGCAGGGTTTCGGCCGCGTTGCAGACGGCAGGGCGGCTCGTTTTGGCGTTGAGGGTGATCGTTTCCGCCATGGCGTACTCGGCGGTTCGGTCGATGTAGATGTGGCAGTTGCCCACGCCCGTCTCCAGCACCGGGACGGTGGAGGTGCGCAGTACGCGGCTGATCAGCGAGGCGCCGCCGCGCGGAATGACGACGTCGATCAAGCCGTTGGCCGTGCACAAGAGATCGACCGATTCGTGTGCGTCATAGGGCAGGTACTGCACGGCCTCTGCCGGCAGCCCGCTGTCCGCCAGAGCGGCGCGGATGCTGTGCGTCAGGGCGAGGTTGCTTTCCCGGGCACTGCGGCTGCCGCGCAGGACGATCGCATTGCCTGTCTTGAGCGCAATCGCCGCGGCGTCCACGGTGACGTTTGGCCGGGCCTCGTAGACCATGCCGATCACGCCCAGCGGGACCCGCACCTGCTGAATCACCAGACCGTTTGGCCGGGTCCATTGGGCTGTCACTTCGCCCACCGGATCGTTCAGCGCGACCAGTTGGCCAAGCCCTTCGACCAGATCGCGCAGCCGATCCGGCGTCAGGCGCAGCCGGTCCAGATAGGCAGCCGGTTGACCGTCCGCTTCCGCACGGGCCATATCCCGCTCGTTGGCGGCGAGGATGGCTGCTTCGTCAGCCAGCAGACGTTCGCCGATTGCCTTTAGGGCGCGGTCCTTTTCCGGGCGGGACAGCAAGGCCAGGTGCCGCGACGCCTGTTTGGCCAGGCGGATCTGTTCGTACACGCGTTCCTTCAGGTTTTGCTCCATGTGTGGTTTTTTCTCAGTTTGGCTCTTCTCCACATTCCTCATCTCCTTTAACGCGAGGGAATCCCCCGCCTGCTTCACGTTCTCTCGCTGCCGCCGATTGCCGCAAAGCACGCTGCTTCCGTCCATTGGTCGCGGTGGATGACGATGCCTTTCGGCGGACTGGCGGCAGAGAGCTTTGCCCGCAGCTCGGCGGCGCTCCAGCGGCTGACGCCGCGACCGATCATTTGGCTGTCGCAGTACACCTCGATCACCTCGCCGGAGGCAAACGCGCCATCCACGTCCCGCACGCCGGCCAAAAGCAGGCTGCGCTGGTGTAGCAGCACAGCTTCGGCGGCGCCGTGGTCCACGCTGATCCGCCCGCGGACGGGGGAGTGAAGCGCGATCCACTGCTTGCGGGTCGGCAGCGCGTGGCCGGCGGGCGATTCGGGACGGAAGCCGACGTAGGTGCCGCTGCCGCTGCCATCCAGCACGTCAAGCAGGTCGGACGGCTGCGCCAGGCGGCCGATAAAGCTGGGAACGCCCAACTGCCGGGCAGTCTTGGCGGCAATCAGCTTGGAGCGCATCCCGCCTGTGCCCAATCGGGAGGCTCCGCCAGCCAGCGCCTCCACTTCGTCGGTGACGGCGGACAGATAGGGAATGCGGACCGCGTCCGCGTGGGTGCGCGGGTCCTTGTCGTACAGCCCGTCGGTATCCGTCAGGATCAGGTACAGGTCGGCGTGTACCAGACCGGCAACCAGCGCGCCCAGCATGTCGTTGTCGCCAAAGGTCAGCTCCGCCACGGAGACGGTGTCATTTTCGTTGATGATCGGCAGGACGTTTTTCTCCAGCAGCAGAGACAGCGTCTGAAAGGCGTGCTGATAGCGTTCGCGGTCGGAAAAGTCGCCCCGGGTCAAGAGGATTTGCGCCACGGTGTAGCCGTATGCGGCGAACAGTTCGGTGTAGGTTTGCATCAGGAGGCTTTGCCCGATGGCCGCAGCTGCCTGTTTGGCCGCCAGCGTGCGGGGACGCTGTTGGTACCCCAGCTTCCGAAAGCCGCTCGCCACCGCTCCCGAGGAGACGAGCACGACCTGATGGCCGGCGTCTCTAAGACGGCTGACGGCCGATACGAGCAGGGACATTTTCGCCGGATCGCACCCGCCGCCCGGCGCCGCCAGCGAACTGCTGCCCACTTTTACCACCAGCCGCATTTTTCCCTTCTTCATCGTGTAACCCTCCTCATTCCAGCAACAAAAAAGCAAAAAACCCTTTCATCCCACACATAAGGACGAAAGGGTATCTCTCTTCCGCGGTACCACCTTATTTAACGGTATGCAGGCGTAAAGCACGAGGCGTTGTCCTCGTGTTCAGCCGCCAAACCGTTCGGCTCTCTTTCTTTGATAACAGGTGAAAGAAACCTGTCCAGGTCATCCCTGGCCGCTCAGGGGTGGGTTCAAACCGGTTCATGGGCGAAATCTCTCAGCCGCTGAATCTCGCTCTCTGTACCTGAAGGGCGGTTTTACTGATCCCCGTCATCGCCATAGGCTATACACTTTTGTTCAATCGCGTTTGTTAATTCATAATTATTCGCGTGGGCCTGTGCAAATGTCAAGGGGGTTTGCGCACATATTTTTTTCGCATGTCCGGATTACGGCTGCCGCTCCCGACACCGTCTGACTCGTGATTGCGCTTATGTTTCCCGCGAAAAACAGCGCGCAAACACGGTGCGGCAAAACGATGTGAGCTGGTTGCGAGATAGGGGTTGTTTCCGTGGAGAAATTATGGCTATCATGGAATGAGGTTGAAAAACAGTTGAGGTGGAATAGGCATGTTCGGTTTTGGGAAAAAGGAAAAAAAGATGGACGGCATCGATGTATTGCTGATTAAGACGGAAGAATCGCAACTTCGCGACATCTACATGGTCGCGTTTCCCAGCATGTATGCCAATGACATTGTCAGCATGCTGCAAAAGCTGGAAAAATCGCCGCTGAACAATCGGGAATACCTGGGGGAACTGGGCGGATTCCGCATCATGATCCACCTGGAGGCCATGACCCGATATGAGGTGCTGGACGATGCGGACATGGAGGCGCATCCGCTGCAAATCAGCGACTTTGCCAACTTTCTGCTGCGCCGTCTGGAGACGCTGGAGGCAAACGGCCAGCTGCCTGAATCGGAAGACGTGGCGTTCTTCATGGGCGAGCTGACCATGCTTCGCGACGGAAGTTTTATCCCGCAGTAACACGCAAGCCGGCATTCTTGCCGGCTCTTTTCTCAGGCGCAGGAGAACCGCAGGCGGCAGGGGAGATACGAAACTCATTATCGGCTGGTTCGTATTACGTGTAAGTACGACGCACTTCCCGGCAAAAGGAGGACGACCATGATCGAACTCGTGGACGTGAGCAAGAGCTACGGCGGTACTGTCAAGGCGGTTGACCGCCTCACCCTGACCGTTCCCCGCGGGGAAATTTTCGGTTTTCTCGGGCCAAACGGGGCGGGCAAGACAACGACGATCAAGATGATTACCGGCATCGTCCGGCCGGACGAGGGAACCATCCGGGTGAACGGCCGAGATATCGGGACCGAACCGCTGGAGGCCAAGCGGCAGTTCGGTTATGTGCCGGACAGTCCCGACTTGTTTTTGCGCCTGAAAGGGCTGGAATACGTCACCTTTATGGCCGACATGTACGGAGTGCCGCAGGACGTGCGCAAGGAGCGGATCGCCCGGCTGGCCGAACGGTTTGACATGACCGACGCCCTCTCTGATCCGATTCAGAGTTATTCGCACGGCATGAGGCAAAAAATCGTAATCATGGGGGCCCTCGTCCACCATCCGGAAGTCTGGATTCTCGACGAACCGCTGACCGGGCTGGACCCAAAATCAGCGTTCACCCTGAAGGAAATGATGCGGGAACACGCTGACAGCGGCCGGACCGTGTTTTTCTCCACACACGTGCTGGAAGTGGCGGAGAAGCTGTGTGACCGCGTCGCCATCATTAACAAGGGCGAGATTCTGTTCTGCGGCACGTTCAAGGAGATGCAAGAGCACTTCCGCTCCAGCGAATCGCTGGAACGGCTGTTCCTGGAGCTGACGAAGCATGAATAGGACCTGGAAGTTGACCAAGGTGCTGATGAAAAACGGCAGCGGCCTATTGAGCGGGAAGCGGGGGAATTGGTGGAAAAATGCGCTGATTATCCTGCTGTTGGCTGTCGCCTTTTTTCCGATGATATCCGGATACGTGATGGGGGTCATGGGCCTGTACGACGGACTGGCGGCGAGCGGGCAGCAGAGCGCGCTCTTGGGGATGGGGATGGCAATTGCCAGTATGGGCATCCTGATTTTCGCCCTTTTTTACGTTCTGACTGTATACTACTACTCGCAGGACGTGGAGCACCTGTTGCCCCTGCCGCTCAAGCCGTCCGACATTCTCGGGGCAAAGTTCCTCGTCACGCTGGTGTACGAGTACGTGCCGACCGCGTTTTTGCTGCTGCCGCTGCTGATTACGTACGGGGTGAAAAGTGGCGCCGGACCGCTCTACTACCTGTACGCGGCCGTCGTCTTTTTGACGCTGCCGGTCATTCCGCTGGTCATCGCCTCGCTGGTGGCCATGCTGTTCATGCGGGTGACCAGCGTGGGGAAAAGCAGGGACCGGCTCCGCCTGATCAGCGGCGTGATCGGGATCGCGGCCGTGATTGGCGTTCAAGTTGCCATCAATCGGAACAACGCAGGGGAACACAGCTTCGAGCAGTTGGCACAAATGCTGATCTCGGATAATAACGCCCTGCTTTCGCTGGTCACCCGACTGTTCCCGAACACCAGGCTGGGGGCGTTGGCGCTTGTCGAGTCGGGAGCTCTCGCCGGCCTATGGTACCTGCTCGCCTTTGTGCTGGTGTCGGCGGTGTTTGCCGCGGGCTTTGTCATGCTGGGAGACCGCTTGTACCTGAAGGGTGTCATGGGGATCTCCGAGACGGCGGCCAGGCGCAGGCGTGTCAGCGGGGACGAGTTTGACAAGCTGACCGGACGAAGGTCGCCTGTGCTGGCGTTCGCCAGCAAGGAATGGAAGGTGCTGCTGCGCACCCCCGCCTTTTTCCTCAACTGCGTCCTGTCCTGCTTCTTGTTTCCCTTGCTGGTGTTCATTCCCGTGCTCAGCCGCCCGGACGGGTTTGAAACAGTGGGCGAGTGGGGGCAGTTTCTCCAGAAAGACGCCTTTGCCGGAATTGGCGTGGCGGTCTTGTTTGTGCTCGCCATTTTCATGACGGTCATGAACAGCGTCTCCGCCACGGCCTTCTCGCGCGACGGGCAGTCCTTTTTCGTCAACAAGTACCTGCCTGTTTCTTACGTGCAGATCATCGCGGCCAAAGTGGTGCCGGGCACGATACTGGGCATCATCAGCATGCTGCTGCTGTGTGCCGTCCTCGGGCTGGTGTTTCATCCGCCGCTGCAATTTCTCGTGATCGCGTTGCTTGCCAGCCTGCCGGGCATCGTATTCCTCAACCTGTTCGGGATCATGATAGACCTCAGGATGCCCAAACTGGACTGGGATTCAGAGCAGAAGGCGGTCAAGCAGAACTGGAACACGCTGTTCTCGTTGGCGGCCGTGGTGGTCATCGCAGCGCCAACGCTGTACCTGGTGTTCCAGGTGACGCCGTCGCTGTACGGCATCAGCCTGTTGCTGTTTGGCTTGTTTGCCGTCCTGGACCTGGTGCTCTGGTGGGTGCTGGTGACCAAAGGACCAGAATGGATGGAGAAGATCAAGTCGTAAGAAAAAGTGCATGGCAAGGAGAAATGGGGCAAAGAAAGCCAAGCGGGCCCCATCACTCATGTGCCGCGGACTTTGTCTGCACGCTGAACCGGAGGAGTCATTCCTTCGGTTTTTTGCTTGGCCTGGTGCGGCACAGGGAGCGGAAAGACACACGACACAGAGCTTAAAAACTGGATGATGTTTCCTGATTGCAGGATGATCGGACTATTGGGTCAGGCGGAGAGCTTGTGCATCCCATCCTAAATTTTTTAAGCTATCTTTACAAAGGTGGGAACTGTTGGTATTTTTTTCTCATAACTTAGCAGCGGTTGGGCGGTAAAACAGGCAGTTTTTCCCGGAAATCATCTGTACAAATCATACCATTCGACGCAAATTCACTTGGAGAGGAAAGGAGAAATCATGTTCAAGAGAAGTCTTTTGTGGGTACTCATGGTTTGCCTGTTGTTCCAGGTCGTCATCGTGCCCTGCGCAAACGCCGAAACCGCGTACGACGACGTCAAGGGGCACTGGGCCAGCGAGCAGATTCAGTTCTTGACCGAACGGGGCATATACAAGGGAAACGGCACGCGCCATTTTTACCCGGACAAGCCAATTACCCGCGGCGAGGCGCTGGTGCTGGCGAACCGCGTCTTTGAAGCCGTCTACGGACCGTTGGCTGCTCCCGAGCAGAAGGCTTACCTCGATTACAGGTATCCGCTCCGAAAGGAAATCGAAGCGATGACGGCCAACCTGCAGGTGCTGCTGGACGTCCAGACAGGCTTTGTCAACGAATACCGGCCGGGTGACAAGATTCTCTATTATCTCCATCTGGTTTCGCAGGGGCAGTTGATGAAAACACCGCAGAAAGAACTGGTCGACTGGTGGGTGCCGACCCAGTTCCTGCAGTATCCGCTTTCGCGGGAAGAAGCCAGCATGATCTTCTTTCACCTGCTCGCCCCGTACAAGTTGAGAACCATGAATGCAAAGTCGCAGGATGTCGCCTCGTTTTTCGCCGGGTACCAAGGATGGAAACAGCCAAGCTATTATCCTGATACTGCCTCGCCTTATGCGGGAGCGATTCGCGAATTCCATCTGTTCAACGAAACGCGCCTGTTTAACCCGTACAAAAACATGACACGCGCAGAGTTTGCAACCGTACTGAAGCGCCTGTACGATTTTTACACGGAAGACGCCGCCAAACAGTTCCGGGAATCGCAAAATCGGCAGCAAACAGCGGTGAACATGCTGCTAACCGCCGCCAACTATGCGCACCAAACAAAGAATGAGAAATGGCTGGACGCGTATCTGAGCAAGTCTGCGCAGGAGAGCATCGACAAAATCGGCGTGCCGCTGCATGACTATCGCGTGACGCTCACGCTGCGCAAGGATGACACCGACAAGAACAAGCTGTGGGTCACGGCAGCTTACGTAGACAGCAAAGTGGGCAAATACGAGCTGGAGTACCTGCTGGAACCGGATGACGGAAATCCGTTTGGCCGCAAGGTGATGTCGATCAACATCATCCATAAGTAACGGCATAAACGGCAGGGGCGGCTGCGTCTTTGCTGCCTGTACGTGGCCGCCTGCCCTGTCTTTGGCTGTTGCGGCGGGAAAACTTCCGGGAAGGGGAGAGAGCGAATAAGCAGCAAATGAAGATTGCAACCGCTCTCCTTTTCGTTTACAATAAAACTGAGCGATCATTCAGTCGCGTCTGAATCGCCAAACATCTCACAGGTGCGAGGGCTTATACGGTGGGGTGTTTTTTTACACCAGCAAAATGAATGAGCATTCATTCAAGGGGTGACATGTGCGGCGAAAAAAAGGAATACGTTTGAACAGGTAGAAATCCTTCGTGAAAAACTCTGCAAGTTCAGACTGTTTTGCCTTTTTCGCAGGACCCCATTTCTTTAGTGAGGAGGGTAATGGATGGAACGCAACATCTACAAAGCGGCCGTGCTCGGTTCCGGCGTGATGGGAGCAAGCATCGCCGCTCATCTGGCCAACGTCGGCATCCCCGTTTACCTGCTGGACATCGTGCCGCGAGAGTTGACAGAGGACGAGAGAAAGAAAGGACTGACGCTGGCTGATCCCGTCGTCCGCAACCGCATCGCCCAGTCCGGCAAGGACCGGCTGCTGAAAGAAAAGCCGGCTCCGCTCTACGACAAGGCGAACCTGGACCTGATCACTGTCGGCAACATGGAAGACCACCTGTCCTATCTCGGCGAGGCTGACTGGATCATCGAGGCGGTCGTGGAAAACCTCGACGTAAAGAAAAAGGTGTTTGAACTGGTCGAGGCGCACCGCAGGCCGGGCACCATCGTCTCCTCCAATACGTCGGGCGTTTCCATCAACGAGATATGCGCGGGACGTTCCGACGAGTTTCGCAAGCATTTCCTGGGCACGCACTTTTTTAATCCGCCCCGTTATCTGAAACTTCTTGAGATTATTCCCGGAAACGACACGGATCCGGCGATTGTCGACTACATGATGCACTTTGGCGAATTCGTGCTGGGCAAAGGAACGGTGCTCTGCAAGGACACCCCCAACTTCATCGCCAACCGCATCGGGACGTTCGGCCTGCAGGTCTCGATCCAGGAGATGATGCGGCTCGGACTGGGCATCGACGAGGTAGACGCGCTGACGGGTCCGGTGATCGGTCGTCCGAAAAGCGCCACCTTCCGCACGCTGGACGTGGTCGGGCTGGACACGTATGTGCACGTGGCCAACAACGTGAAAAACAAGACCGCGGATGACGCGGAAAAAGCGATCTTCGAAGTGCCGTCCCTGGTGCTGCAGTTGGTGGAAAAGGGCTGGCTCGGCCAAAAGGCAGGTCAGGGCTTCTTCAAGCAGGTAAAGACGGAGAATGGCAAAGAGATTCTCGTACTCGACTACAACACGCTGGAATACCGTCCGCGCGTCAAGGCGAAGTTTCCGTCGCTGGAGGCGGCCAAGACGGCGAAGACGCTGCCGGAAAAGCTGAAAGCGCTTGTGTACGGCAAGGACAAGGGGAGCGAGTTTCTCTGGAGCGTCTTCAAGAAGGTGCTGCTCTACTCGGCGGCCAAGGCGTACGAAATCGCCGACGACATCGTGGCTGTCGACCGGGCGATGAAATGGGGCTTCGGCTGGGAACTGGGACCATTTGAGACCTGGGACGCGATCGGTGTGGAAAAATCGGTGGCCCGCATGCGCGAAGAGGGCGAGACAATCCCGGCGCTGGTGGAGGAACTGCTGGCGAGCGGCAAGACCTCGTTCTATCAGAAACAGGACGGGCGTGTGGCTGTATTTGCCGTCGGCGGCCGCTACAAGGACGTCGAGGAAAAGAAAGAGCAGATCAACCTGGCGGCACTCAAGGAACAGGGCCGGCTGATCAGGAAAAACGCGGGTGCCGCGCTGGTGGACCTGGGCGACGGTGTGGCCTGCCTGGAGTTTACCTCTCCGCACAACGCGCTGGGCATGGATGTGCTGCAGATGGCGGCCTTCGCCGTGGAAGAGGTGCAGCGCAACTTCCTCGGACTGGTGATCGGCAATCAGGGCAAAAACTTCTGTGTCGGCATGAACCTGGCTCTGGCCTTGATGGAGGCGCAGGACGAAAACTGGTTTGAACTGGACATGTTGGTCAGACAGTTTCACAAGGTGGGGAACGCGCTGCGCACCATGCACCGTCCGGTCGTAGCGGCGCCGTTCGGCATGACGCTCGGCGGCGGTGTGGAAGTCTGCTTCCTGGCCGACCGCGTGCAGGCGGCCGCCGAGACCTACATGGGGCTGGTGGAAGTGGGCGTAGGCCTCTTGCCCGGCGGCGGCGGCACCAAGGAGATGCTGTTCCGGGCGATGGAACAAGTACCGGAAGGCGGCACCGTGCCGGTTGATCCATTCCCGTTCGTGGCCCGTGCGTTCGAGACGATTGCCATGGCCAAAGTCTCTACCAGCGGGAAGGAAGCGATCAATCTGGGCTACCTGCGCCCGAGCGACCGGATCAGCATCAATCAGGATCACCTCCTCTACGACGCCAAGCAGCTCGTGTTGACGATGGTCAAGGAGGGGTATACACCGCAGCGGCCGCGCAAGATTCGCGTCATCGGCGAGTCGGGGTATGCCACCCTGCGGCAAAGCATCTATTCGATGAAAAAGAGCGGCTACATCAGCGATCACGACGAACTGATCGCCAGCAAGATCGCCTACGTCATGTCCGGCGGCAGCGTGCCGGCCGGCACCGAGGTGACGGAATCCTACATCCTGGAGCTGGAGCGGCAGGCGTTCCTCGAGCTGATCAAGACGCCCAAGACGCAGCAGCGCATGCAGCACATGCTGATGAAAAACAAGCCATTGCGTAACTAGGGAGGGGGAAAGACATGAGAGAAGCAGTGATCGTCGCCGGCGCCCGCACCGCGGTGGGAAAAGCGAAGCGAGGCAGCCTGAAGGACGTGCATCCCGTCGACATGGGGGCTGCGGTCGTGAGCGACCTGTTGCGCCGCGTCCCCGAGCTTAATCCGGCCGAGATCGAGGACGTGATCATGGGGACGGCCGTACCGGAAGCCGAGCAGGGGATGAACATGGCCCGCCTGATCGGCCTGCGCGCCGGATTGCCGACCAACGTTCCCGGCATTACCGTCAACCGCTTTTGCTCGTCCGGCCTGCAGACCATCGCCTACGCCGCCCAGCAGATTATCGCCGGCGGGGCTGACGTGATCGTGGCCGGCGGGGTGGAGAGCATGAGCCTGCTGCCGATGGCCGGCCACAAGGTGGCGCTCAATCCGACGCTGATGGAGACAATGCCGGAAGCGTACATGAGCATGGGGCACACAGCCGAGGAAGTGGCAAAGCGCTACGGCGTCAGCCGCGAAGACCAGGACGCGTTTGCGCTGCAAAGCCATCAGCGGGCTGCAGCCGCCATCGCCGCCGGCAAGTTCCGGGACGAGATTGTGCCGCTGACCGTCAAGCAGCACCGCGTGGACGATGACGGCAAGCTGCACGTCACGGAGCGCGTCTTTGACACGGACGAGGGCGTGCGGGCTGACACCTCGCTGGAAGCGCTGGCCAAGCTGAAGCCGGTGTTCCACGTGCAGGGCACGGTCACGGCAGGCAACTCTTCGCAGACGAGCGACGGCGCAGCCGCCGTACTGGTGATGTCGGCGGAAAAGGCGGACAGTCTGGGCGTTCGCCCGATCGCCAGATTCCGCTCGTTTACGGTGGGCGGCGTCGATCCCGACGTGATGGGGATCGGTCCGGTAGTCGCCATTCCAAAAGCGCTGAAAATGGCTGGATTGAGCCTGGCCGATGTGGACCTGTTTGAGCTGAACGAGGCGTTTGCCTCCCAGTCACTCGCCGTCATCCGCGAACTGGGCCTCGACCCGGCAAAAGTAAACGTCAACGGCGGTGCGATTGCCCTGGGCCATCCGCTGGGCTGCACCGGGGCGAAGCTGACCGTTTCCCTGTTGAATGAGTTGAAGCGGCGCGGCGGCAAGTACGGCGTCGTGACGATGTGCATTGGCGGCGGCATGGGGGCCGCCGGCGTGTTCGAAATGCTGTAGGCACGGAGAAACACCACATTTTATAAAAAGGGAGAGGGATTTGATGGCTGAAACGAAAGATCTGATTCGCGGCGGCAGCTTTCTGATCAATGCCGGTTCGCCGGACGACGTGTTTGTGCTGGAGGAAATCACCGACGAGCAAAAACTGATCGCGCAGACGACAGAGGATTTCATCAACAATGAAGTGCGTCCGCATATGGAAGAGCTGGAACAGCAAAACTTTGAGCTGTCCGTATCGCTGCTGAAAAAAGCGGGGGAACTGGGCCTCCTGGCTGCCGACGTGCCGGAGAAGTACGGCGGTGTCAGCCTGGATAAGATCAGTTCCGCTCTGATCGGCGAAAAATTTGCGCTGGGGCGCGGGTTTGCGATTACGTTTGGGGCGCACGTCGGCATTGGTTCCCTGCCGATCGTGTACTTCGGCACGGAAGAACAAAAGCAGCGCTACTTGCCCGATCTCGCCACCGGAAAGCGGATTGCCGCGTACTGCCTGACGGAACCGGGCTCCGGTTCGGACGCGCTCGGCGCCAAAACGACGGCCAAATTGTCCGAAGACGGCACGCATTACGTGTTGAACGGGACCAAGCAGTTCATCACAAACGCCGGTTTTGCCGATATCTTCATCGTTTATGCGAAAATTGACGGGGAACACTTCTCCGCGTTCATCGTGGAGCGCGACTTCCCGGGGGTATCGGTCGGCGCCGAAGAGAAGAAAATGGGCATCAAGTGCTCCTCGACCCGTCCGCTCATTCTCGAAGACGCCCGCGTGCCGGTGGAAAACCTGCTGGGCGAGCCGGGAAGAGGGCATGTGATCGCGTTCAACATCTTGAACGTCGGTCGCTACAAACTGGCTGTCGGCGCGGTTGGCTCGGCGAAACACGCCCTGCATCTGGCGACCACCTACGCCAAGGAGCGCAAACAGTTCAAAACGCCGATCGCCAACTTCTCCATCATCAAGAACAAATTGGGCACCATGGCGGCAAAAATCTACGCCGCGGAATCCTTGGTGTACCGCACGGTCGGCCTGTTCGATGCCGCCCTCTCCGCTCTTGGCGAAAAGGCGGAGGACGGCCGTGAAGTGGCCAAGGCCATCGCCGAATACGCGATCGAATGCTCCATCAACAAGGTATTTGCTTCGGAAGTGCTGGATTACTGCGTGGACGAAGGCGTACAGATCCACGGCGGATACGGCTATATCCAGGAATACGAGATCGAGGGCATGTACCGCGATTCGCGCATCAACCGGATTTTTGAAGGTACGAACGAAATCAACCGCCTGCTGATCCCCGACATGCTGGTGAAAAAGGCGATGAAAGGGGAACTGCCGCTGATGCAGGCAGCCGCCGGCCTGCAGGAAGAGCTGATGAGCTACTATCCGGAAGAAATCGAGGAAGCGCCGCTGGCGGCAGAAAAACACCTGATCGAGATGACCCGCAAGATCATCCTGATGGTGGCCGGTTCCGCGCTGATGAAGTACCAGCAGGCGATTGCCAAGGAGCAGGAACTCCTGGCGCTGGCCGCCGACATGCTGATCGAGCTGTACGCGATGGACAGCGTCGTGAAGCGGACGGAAAAGGCAATCGAGAAAAACGGCGTGGAAAACGAGCGGCAAAAGCTGGATCTCGCCACCCTGTATGTACACGAAGCGTTTGACCGGATCGAGGGCTGGGCAAAAGAGGCGCTGGCGGCGATGGAAGAGGGCGACGAACTGCGCATGCGCCTGTCCATCCTGAAAAAGCTGACCCGCCGGACGCCGATCAACACCGTCCACCTGAAACGGGCCATCGCCGACCGCGTTATCGAAGCGGACGGATACGTGCTGTAACGGGTGAAATGAACAGAAGCCGAGGGGATGTCCCTCGGCTTCGTTTTTTTTCGTTTTCGGATTAGTAGATGGCTTCCCAGCCGGCCGGAGTGACGAACAGGCGGATCGCCTTGATCTTGCGGTCGTCCATCAGCGTGAAGTAGTGGCGGGAGTAGGACGGGACGGAGATCAGGTCGCCCGGCTCCATTTCCACGTCAAAGTAGCGGCCGTCCTTGCCTTTGATCGCAAAGATGCCGTGGCCGTCCACGCAGAAGCGGCACTCGTCGTCGGTGTGATGATGTTCTGCTTTAAATTTGACCAGCAGTTCATCCAGGTTGGGCGTCTGATCGGACAGGACGACGATGTCGGCCGTGAGATAGCCGCGCCGCTTGCTGATGTCCTCGATTTCCGGGCGGAACGCGTCGAGAATCTGCTGCTTTTCCTCGTCGGTCAGGTTGTAGTTGTCGCGCAGATTGGCATCCAGGCGGTCTACTCCCCAGTGCTCATAGATGATTTCTTGGGATTGCAGGAATTTAGAAACTTCCTCCGGTGCCGTAATGTACTCGTTGTTGTCGTGAAACCGTACTTTTGCCATGATGCAATACCTCCTTTAATGATTTTCAATTTATTGAGGGTGTGTGAGGGACACGGCGGTCTGGCGAAGCTGCAGCCAGCGCACGTGGTACTCAAACAGGAACTCAAACGACTCCAGGTGGCGCTTCGCCTCGAAGTCGTTGGCACCCCAGGCGTAGATGCCGTGGTTGCGGATCAGCACGCCGGGGACATCAGGTGTGATCACTTTTTCGATCGCAGCTGCCAGTGTCGGAATGTGGGCAAAATTCTCGACAATCGGAATGGTAATGCGCGCGTTTTCTTCCCAGATGCCCAGTCCCTTGATCAGCTCCTGCCCCTGAATGGAAAAGGCGCGCTGCCCGAAGTAGAGTTCGGACACGAGGTTGTTCCACACGGTGTGCACGTGGAAGCAGGCGCCCGCCTGCGGAATGCGCTTGTAGACCACGGCGTGGATCAGCGTTTCCGCCGAGGGCTTGAGCGTCGTCGGTTCGACCGGGCGGGACTCCCCGTCGACCACCAGGTAGTCTTCCGGGGAGAGCTTGGTCTTGTCTTTTCCACTGGCCGTCACGGCAAACTGCAGCGGGTCATCAGAGAGCTTGATCGAAAGATTGCCGCTGGTGCCGGGAAACCAATCGCGGCGGGCAAACGTCAGCTTCGCTTCGTCCAGCCGGCGAAACGCGTCTGCGCGTTGTTCCAGAGTCACTGTCATGGTGAGCCGACCTCCTGTTTGGTACGTAAATCTTTTACAATGTCGATGACGTCGTGGAAGGTGGCAAACGTCCGATGCGCAAGGCCCAGTTCCGCACATTTTTGCGCCAGCAGCGAACGGGCGATGACGAAATCGGCAATCTTGGCGCCCGCCAGATCGGTGACGGAATCGCCGATGACCACGCGGAAGTGGCGGTCCGGGTCGTATCTCCGGATGATCGACGTCTTGCACATGCCGCAGTCGTTGTCACAGTGTTCGTCGCAGCGGTGCGGCCACGTGATGGTGATGTGCTCGCCGCTGAAATCGCTGCCGTTGCAGTAGATGGGCACGTTCAGCTCAAACGGGGCGAGGATCGGCTCCACGAAAAAGTCGATGCCGCCGCTGGTGATCAACAGTTCGATGCCTTCGTCCCGGCAAAAGCGGACAAATTCGGCAAAGCCGGGACGGATCACCGCATCCTCGACGATGAAGTCGACAATCTCCTGCTTAAGCGAGGAAGGGAGGAGCTGAAACAGCCTGCCCACGCCTTCGCGTATGCTCACCTGCTGGGAGAGGATTTGTTCCGTCAGCGCCTCCCACTGCGGGGGAGCAAAGCGGCGCATGATGGCGACGATGTTGTCCTTTTCCGTAATGGTGCCGTCAAAGTCGCAGAACAGCACGAGCGATTTGCTCATCGTCCGCCCCCCCATTTCTCCAGGGCTGCCGCCAGCTCCGGCGACTCGGCTGCCGCGTCGGCAAGCGAACGTCCGGCGACGACCGCGTCAATCGCGGCGACAAACGCGCGTCCGCCTGCGGTCGCCCCGCCGGGATGGCCGTGGATGCCGCCGCCCGCATTGACCACCTGATCCTGTCCAAAATCTTCGTACAGTTGGGGCACCAGGCCGGGATGAATGCCTGCAGACGGGACCGGGAAGGCGCGCCGCAAGCCGTTCAGGGGAGCGGTCAGATGCTCGGCCAGCTGCAGGGCTTCCGTCTTGTCCAGAGCCACGCTGCCGTATGGCGACGGGAAGAGCACCAGGTCGGCGCCGGCGATCCGCATCAGTTTGCCCAAGAGCAGCGGCGTGGCGATGCCGTAGTCGGGCGACGGGTAGAATGCGCCTGCCAGTGCCGGATGGGCCATGATCGGCACGTGGACGTCCGGGTCGGCACTCAGGCGGTGCAGGGCGTCAAAGCCGAACGCCAGCACGTTGAACAGCAGGCAGTCCGCGCCAGCCTCCACGGCCCGCTTGGCCCGCTCGTTCAACTCGTGCACCGGACCGGTCAGATTGGCAGCGTAGAGGACAGGTTTGCCGGTCTGTGCTTCCGTTTCCGCGGCAATCTGTTTAAACGCCTTGATCCGTTCCAGAAACGGGGCGCGGTCATCGGCGAAAAAGATTTCATCGTCCTTGACCAAGTCCACGCCGCCCAGCGCCTGCGCGCGGAACTGGGCTTTCAGATCGTCAAACGGCATACCCAGGCAGGACTTGAAAATGCTCATCAGCAGCGGGCGGTCATGCACGCCGAGCCGTTTGCGCAGGCCATCGATGCCGAAACGGGGACCGGGAAAGCCGTTGAGAAACGCTTCCGGGAACTGCACGTCGATCAGCTTGATCTTGCCGTCCATGGAGAGCTTGCCGAAGATGCCGGTCAGCAGCGACGGGATGTCGGCGGTAAAGTTGCGCACCGGGTAGCTGACGGTGATCAGACCGCGCGTTTCCCCGTTTTCCAGCGTCTCCAGCGGTTGAGCGTCCACCGCTTCGCCCAGGTACGGTTTCAGTTCCGCCTGTTTGGCGGCGGGCAGGTCAGTCCAGGTGCCGACGGTCATCCCGACGGCGATCCCCTCTGCTTTTTTGCGCAGGTCTTTCGCTTGTGTCAGATAGGTGACGAGGATGCGTTGTTCGTTCATGGATGGGATGATCCTCCTTGTGCTGTGCCCTCCCGGCTTGCGGGCGGGATTGCCGCCGTGCTGTGGACGAGCCGGACAGGGCCGCTGTGTTCCAACAAAAAACCTCCCCATGGAGGAGGGGAGGCGGTTGTCGTTCAGTCAGCGTCTCCTCTCATCTTTCGGAAAACATTTCCGCAGGATTTAGCACCGTTACGCCCCCAGACGGGAAAGCGCCGGTTGCCGGGCATCATAGGGCCAGTCCCTCAGCCAGCTCGTGATAAGAGTGTGAATCGTCTGCTATGCGGTTTTGCTTGGCAGTTACCCCCATGATATGACGTTCCTTGCAGGGAGTCAACCCTTGATCGGTGGAAATGTGCAGGCTGTTGTCACGCTGCAGGGAGCCGGGCCTGGCGTTGTCCGGCCGGTAGTAAATCCGGCCCTGGCGCCGATTCAGTGCTGGATGTGTACGTTATGGAGAAGGAGCCACAGTTCAGATGTTTCGTCCACCACCCACCAGAAAAAGGCATCGCGTGCAAAGGCGCATCGGTGTGCAGGCGGAGCGGCGGCCAGATAGGCGCGTATGTCGTCCAGCGGTATGTAATCCCTGCTGGTGTCGGCAAAGGGAAACACGTAGTCAGCAGCAGGCTTTCTGTCCGGTCCGTCAATTGGCACGACCCCCAGCCCGTCGATGGTCGGAATCCAGCCAGCGGATCGGCGCTGGATCTCCAGGTCGTTCAGATACCGCATGACGTCGGGAATCGGTTCGAGGCCCAGGTCTGTCTGCATGTGATGCAAAACGGTCTGGCGGCACGTAACGAAGTTTCGTAACTGCGGGTCTGTTGCCTCTTCATGCCTGCTTTCTGCGAGATCGGCCCAATACCGCTCCCATTGCCGGGGTGTGCGGACGGACACCAGACTGCCAAGTTCGCCGGCGGATCCGATCGTCACCACCAGGCGGAAAAAGTCTTCCAGATTGCGTGCGATAATCCGCAAAGGTGGGTCGTCCGTCGGGCTGACACAAACAATCGGGGCCTCTTCCAGATCTGTGATGCGGCCGAAATCGGTCAAAAAGCCGTAATGAATGCCGTCGCAGCCGGTCTCGGCAAAGACGTGCAGGTCGGGCGGCGTAATCGTGTAGCGGAAGGAATTGTCTGCAAACCGGAAATGGATATACTCCAGCGGTCTGTCCAGTCCTTCCCGTATCAGTTTCTGCTCCAATGCCCGCATGTGCTCCAGCAGGTCGATGCCATACCCCATCAAATCGCCCCTTGGACACCGTGTTATAATACCCCTTATTTTACCATAAACCTCAATATTTTGAAAAAATGCTGCGACCTTTTGAAAAAATGCTGCGGCGCGGTGGAACTTTTCCCCGCCATGTGCGTGGATAGGAGTGAAAGGGTGTGAATCCGTGAAAAAGGTCGGACTGGAAGACGTGTACCGCTTGTACGTCAACGACATATACCGCTACCTCTGCCGATTGACCGTTGACCGGGTGCAGGCGGAAGACCTGACGCAGGAGACCTTTTTTCGGGCGTATCAATACCTGGATGACTATCGTGGGGAAAAGGTGCGCCCCTGGCTGTACAAGGCGGCCTACCACACGTTTGTGGACTGGCATCGGAGGCGGAAGAAGCGTCCGTGGCGATTGGTGGAGAAGATTCCGGAACAGCCGGACGGGGCGGCGGCGGACCCGGTGCGGACGCTGCTGAGCCAAGAGGCGTGGTCATCGCTGCGGACGTGCCTGGACCGGCTGCCGGAGAAGCAAAAACAGGTGATCCTGCTGCATTACGAACAGCTCAGCTAAGCGGAAATCGCCGAGGTGCTGGGCATCGACACGGGGGACGTAAAGCGCTCATTGTTTCGCGGGCGGCAAAAATTACGCAGAATGTGGAGGGATGAACTTGACGACGGACAAGGCAAATGAGGATCGGGAACGGGAACTGCTGGCATATCTGCGCGGTGAAATGACGAAGGAAGAAGCTGCCTCTTTCCGTGCGAGGATTGCAGCGGACGAACTGTATGCGGAACGCTTGGAGGAGCTTTTGCTGGGCAGCGGCGGAGAGGAGGAGAGAGAAACGGACGTGCTGTCCGAAGAGACGCAGCGCGCCATCCTCCGCCGCAGCAAATGGCGCCACAGGCTCGGCAACGCGGCTTACACGGTGGCCATCTCGCTTCTCGTCGGGGCCGTCCTGATGTTCACCAACGGGTGGATCGGCTGGTATTTGTACGAGGACGCCTACCGGGTGGCCCGGGACATGGTGCACTTTACCCAGCCGGGGCTCACGGTGGGCAGCAGCGGTTCGCAAATCGGATTTCTGTACGGGGAGATAACCATGGAACTGCGTGAACAGGTGGGGAGAGACGATCAGAACGCCGGAACCTTTTCGATCAGCAACGTCTTCTCGATCATTTCCGCGAAGCCGGCATGGACCGACGGTTTGCGGAAAGAGCGGCTCTTTTTTCTCTTTCCGTTGTCAGCGGACGATCGGGAAGAAAGCGCCATCCGCAGAAATCCTGCCTGGAACACGCTGGAAAAGCTGCCGGAGGGAACGGTGGCGCAGCTCGCCGTCTCGTTTGACCGGCTGCTGACCCATGATGAGTACTACGCCCTTTTTTCCGGCTACGATTTGGATACCACCTGGTTCGCCGTGGACACGGGGCAGGAGCGAAACCATCCGGACGCGGCGGAAGGCAGTCTGCTGCTGTCGGCCGGTGACGTGTGGGGATACGCGGAAAGAGAACTCGATTACGGCGAAGCACCGATTCAGGCACATGGCGAAGGTGAGCGGCGCGCCCGGGCGTACCTGGCGGAAATGGAGTATCTCGCGGGACAGGAACGGCTGACGAACGCCATTGGCGAGCGGCTTGTGACCGCCCGAAACCGGCTGCGCATCGAGGAACGCTGCCGCTACCTGCAGCAGAACGGTGTGCGCCTCTACGGGGCGGTCGTGACGGGCCCTGTCAAGGAACTGCTAAAGCTGCGGCAGGAGCCGTCGATCACGGCTGCCTTCGTGGGCCGGATCGACTGGTGGAACTGGGACCGGCCGAGTGCTTCGGGCCAGCGAACCAGTCCGTGAAGACTGGACAATTCGCCCAAAAAAGGGTGTTGACAGCGAGAAGACGGGGTTGTATGATTCAAGCAAACGTCAAAACCGCATACGTTGGATACCTTATCCAGAGAAGGTGGAGGGACTGGCCCGATGAAACCCGGCAACCGACATGACGCTGTTCGAGCGATTCTGGCGACAGACGTGCAGCGCATGCACGGTGCTAATTCCTGCAGAAACAAAAGTATTCTGGAAGATAAGGGGGAGACGACACGCAGACGCGTATGAACAGACCTCTTTTCTTCGGGAAAAGAGGTTTTTTGTATGTGCGGAATGCTCCGGCTGGAGGCGGCAGCAGCACACACGCCGCCCGGCGGCCGCCAACATAGACAAAGCGAAAGTGCAAAGACAAGTGAATGTGAAGACAAGAGAATCTGTCAAAGGAGAGGGGATTGGACCATGGCGTATCGCGCATTGAGCGAACAAGAAGCAGTGCAGTACGTAAAACAACTGCCGGACCTGTTTGCGCCGGAAGCGGAACTGACCAGCCGGGAGATTGGTGACGGCAATCTCAACCTGGTATTCCACATCAGGGAGGAAGCGACGGGCAAAAGCGTCGTCGTCAAGCAGGCACTGCCCTACGCCCGCGTAGTGGGTGAATCCTGGCCGCTCACGCTGGACCGCGCCCGAATCGAAAGCGAGGCGTTGCGCATCCAGCACAAATACGTGCCGGATCTCGTGCCGAAGGTGTATCACTACGACGAGGAGCTGGCCCTGACCGTGATGGAAGACGTCAGCGACCACGTGATTATGCGAAAAGGCTTGATCGAGGGCAACCGCTACCCGCTGTTCGCCAAACAGATCGGCCGCTTTCTCGCCCATACGCTGTTTTACACGTCCGACTTGGGGGCGCATCCCTACGACAAAAAAGCGCTTGTCGGAAGATTCATAAATCCGGAATTGTGCAAAATCACGGAAGACCTCGTCTTTACCGATCCTTACGAAGACGCGCCGACCAACAATTTCAACCCGCTGATCAAGCGGGAGGTGGAGGCGATCTGGAACAACAAGCAGCTGAAGCTGGAAATTGCGCAGCTCAAGTACGATTTTCTCACCCGGGCGGAGGCGCTGATACACGGCGACCTGCATACCGGCAGCATCTTTGTATCGCCGACGTCGGTCAAGGTAATCGACCCTGAATTTGCCTACTACGGCCCGATCGGCTTCGACATTGGCGCGGTGATCGCCAACCTGCTGCTGAACTACGCGGGCCAGCACGGTCTGCAGCCGGACGCAGGAAAGCGGGGGGATTATCGAGAATATCTGTTGGCAACGGTGGAAGACGTTTGGAACGAGTTTGTCTCCCAGTTCGTCCAGCTCTGGCACAAACAGGCGAAAGAGCGGAGCGCCCACACCGAAGGCTTCTGGCAGGGCTACGTGCAGCGGCTGATCCGCGACGCAGCAGGCTTTGCCGGCTGTAAAATCCTGCGCCGCGTCATCGGACTGGCGGGCGTCGCCGACCTGAACAGCATCGCCGATGACCAGACCCGCGCGGAAGCAGAACGGCTGGCGCTGGCGATTGGCCAGGCGCTGATTCTGGAGCGGAACAAGGTGGAAGTATCGACAGACATCACAGATATCGTTCGGACGGTTACCGCACGATACTACCAGGAGGCTGTAGTATGACAACGACCAGCACGCCATTTGCGCCGGTCAAGTGGCAGGATGACGCGCTCGTCCTGCTGGACCAGACCCGGCTGCCCGTTGAAACGACATACCTGACACTGACGACTGCACAAGAAGTGTGGGCGGCCATCCGCCATCTGCAGGTACGCGGGGCACCGGCCATCGGCATGGCGGCCGCCTACGGTTTGTACCTCGGCATCCGCAACAGCGACGCCAACGATTTCGATACGTTTTGGCAACACCTGAGCGAACAGGCTGACTACCTCGGCACCTCTCGCCCGACGGCAGTCAACCTGTTCTGGGCCCTGGACAGGATCAAAGCACGCGTGCAGCGCGAGTCCGGCAAACCGGTGGCAGAGCTGAAGGCAGCAGTCCTGAATGAAGCCCTGTCCATCCAGCGGGAAGACGCGGAAGTGTGCCGCCGGATCGGAGAGCATCTGCTCACCCTGCTGAAAGACGGCATGGGCATCCTGACGCACTGCAATCCGGGGGCGCTCGCGACAGCAGCCTACGGCACGGCGACGGCCCCGCTCTACCTCGCCAAGGAGCGCGGCTGGAACCTGAAAGTGTACGCTGACGAGACTCGGCCTGTGCTGCAGGGGGCGCGCCTCACCGCCTACGAGCTGCAGCAGGCGGGCATCGACGTCACGCTGATTTGTGACAACATGGCGGCGATGGTGATGGCCCAGGGCAAGGTGCAGGCAGTCATCGTCGGCACGGACCGCGTGGCTGCCAACGGTGACGTCGCCAACAAGATCGGGACCTACGGTGTTGCCGTTCTGGCACACGCGCACGGCATACCGTTTTACGTGGCGGCCCCGCTGTCTTCTATCGATCTCGACACGCCGACGGGCGCAGACATTCCGATCGAGGAGCGGCCGGCGGAGGAGATTACACATGGACTGGGCAAACAGGTGGCGCCGGACGGCATCAAGGTGTACAATCCTGCGTTTGACGTCACTCCGGCCCGCTACATCACGGCCATTGTCACCGAAAACGGCATCTACAAACCGGACGAAATCCGCAACTGCAAACGCTGACGCAAACAGCCCCGGACGGCCCAGGGAAGGGCGTCTCGTCCGGAGGTCCTTTTTCCCACCGATAAAGCGCCCCCGGGCGCTGTTTGCGTTTCCTGGAGGAGGAGAGACATGAGAGTGATTCCCATGACGATGGAGGCCTGCCTGAAGCAGCTGGAACCGGCCGACGCGGAGGAGTTGTTCTGGCTGACGGATGTCAACCGGGCCTATTTGCGCCAGTGGCTGCCGTGGCTTGACATCGTGCGCGAGGTAAAGGACACAGCCCAGTTCATCGCCTTAACGATTGACCAGCACAAGCGCCGCCAGGGCACCCATTACGGCATCTGGTACAAGGGCAGGTTGGCCGGGACGCTGGGCGTCCACAGCATCGACTGGAACAATCGGAAGACGTCCATTGGGTATTGGCTGGGGGAGCAGTTTCAGGGAAAAGGGCTGATGACTCAGGCAGTGGCCGCTTACCTGGACCATCTCGTGTTTGGCGAGTGGAATCTGGAGCGCGTCGCCATCCAGGCGGCGACGGGCAATGTAAAAAGCCGGGCCATACCGGAGCGGCTTGGCTTTCAGCTGGAAGGCGTGCTGCGCAGCAACGAATTCTTGTACGACCATTTCGTCGACCACGCCGTCTACAGCATGCTCGCTGCCGAGTGGCGAGGCCGGAGATCCGCGGGGATGAGCAGGAGCGGGATTTGAGAGAATATGTTGGATTGACAAGAAAATTTGGATAACTTACGATCGTAACATGACTAGCGAAAAAGGGATTGCGTGCAGCGCATCCCTTTCTTTGTTGCGAACAAGCAATAGGTCAAGCGGCGTGCCTGCCTGATGCGGGACACTGCCAGCTTTGACCGTGATACAGAGTCGGCTGTCCAGCCAGCGCAGGAGGGGCTGCATCCAAACAGGTACCTGTTGCAGCAGGTTTTCTCTCTGCGGCGCAGCCAGGGAGTGCCGCTGACGTGGCGGGAAGGCTGCACATATGAATAAGGAAGAGTTTGAGAGGAGTTACCGGAAATTATGTCGTCATCGCGTTATACCTTTTGGGTACTGATCCTGGTGGTGGTGATCGGCGGCGTCAGCCAGGGTCTGACCATCCCGCTTTTGGCCGTGCTGCTGGAACAGCAGGGGGTGTCGTCTTTGGCCAACGGCCTGAACGCGGCCGCCTTGTACATCGGGATGGTAGTGGCTTCACCGTGGTTGGAGATCCCGCTCAGACGGATCGGCTACCGTTCCACCATTTTGTGGGGATTGGTGCTGGTCACCGCCTCCACCGTGCTGCTCCCGTTCTTTACCCATCTGGCTGTCTGGTTTGCCCTGCGCCTGCTGATGGGCGTGGGCGATACTTCGCTGCACTACGCCAGCCAGATGTGGGTGACGAAAATTGCGCCGCCAGAGCGGCGGGGACGGGATTTGTCGCTGTACGGATTGGCATACGGGATCGGTTTTAGCATCGGACCGCTGGGAATCAATCTGCTGCCGTTCGGGATCTGGGCACCGTTTGCGGCGGTCACTGTCCTGTACGTGCTGGCGTTTTGCCTGCTGGCCCGTATCCGCAATGCGTATCCCGATCCGGTACCGCCGGCTGCGGATGGAAGGCGGGAAAACCGCTACGCTGCCGTCTTCCGGCTGGGGTGGCTGGCGCTGATTCCGTCGTTTTTGTACGGATTCATGGAGACGTCGCTCAACGGCAGCTTTCCCGTCTACGCGCTGCGAACAGGCATCTCAGTGGAGTGGGTGTCGCTGATCCTGCCGTCGTTTGTCGTGGGCAGCATCATCCTGCAAATGCCGCTGGGGGCGTTGAGCGACCGGATTGGGCGCAGACTGGTGATGGGTGTCTGCGCATTGGTGGGGGCAGCTGCGTTTTTGCTGTTCCCGTTGAGCGGCGACAGCGTCTGGGCGATGATGCTGCTGTTGGCCCTGGCGGGTGCGGCGGTCGGGTCGTTTTACTCGCTGGGCCTGGCCTTTGCGGCTGACATCCTGCCGGCGTCCATGGTGCCGACGGCGGGCATCATTGCCGGCGTGAACTTCGGCGTGGCCAGCATTCTTGCGCCCAATCTGAACGGTCTCATGATGCAGGTGTGGGAGCCGTGGACCATCTTCTGGCTGATGGGCGGGCAGCTTCTCGCTTTCGCCGTCGCCTGCCTGCTGAAGCGGACCCAGTCAGAAAAGATGTGCCTTCATACCCAGGAAAGCTAGGCGCAGCATCCCTCTGCCGTCACAATATCGTCTGTCATGCAGCCCGACTAACGGGCTGTTTTTGCTGAACGTCCTTCAAATTGGGCGCAGACCCAAAGAATAAGCGGCGCTCCCGGCATAAACTGAGAACAGCAGGGGAAACGTAAGGATAGTCCCATTTTTTGTCGAAAGGGGTCGACCCGATGCTTACGCCATCCGTATTTAAACGCGGGATTATCTGGATTCTGTTTTTTCTGCTGAGTCTGGTCGTCGCTCCCTTCTTTACAGATGACAGCAATCCGGCGCCCGCTCCCGCCGCTCCGCAGGCGACAGTCCGATAGGGCGACGGCACACATACCCGCGTTCACGGCCAGTCCGGCCGGCGAGATGCATGGCGTGCCCCGGCATCCCGTATCCACAATCCACGTGGTGCGGGATGTTTACGTTTGGGGGGCTGTCCGGGAGGGGCTGTCTGCCGCGCGCCGGCTGCCGTACAGCGTCGGTGTCCGGGAGGATGCTACCCGCACAATAGTCCTACCCATCATACCCAAAATTGGAATAAAAAGTTTACATTTAAAATATTCTCAGTTAATATAAGTTAGTATGAAGGTCATGTTTGCTAACGATTGAATGGCAGGCACTCGCTGACATAAAAAAACGGTAACACAAGGTGTGAACTGGATTCATGAAAAACTTGGTCAGGGATATTTTTACTATTATCAGGATTGCTTTAATCTTTCTTGCTACCTTTGCACTTTCAAGCCTATTGTTTTTTAGGTTTTTCTATGATGGGAAAAATGATGAACTAGTTTTTTTAATCCAGTTGGTTGTCGTTTTTCTAATGAACCTCGTATGGTATAAGTGGAAACAACATAAAGAAAAATATTATCTTCCCTAAAAATATGTTTAGATATTTTTGGCGTTCCATATCTCTTCGCTTTTTTTTTCATCTGCCACTGACGCATCCCGCTGCAGTTGGCTCCCTTTGCCTTCGCGAACCCAAGTATAAGGAGGGAATTATCATGTCGACGTGGATCTTCCTGTCCATCATTGTTGGGGGTCTTTTGGTTTTTGGGGTAGTGTATGACCGCGTAACAAAAAGAAAAGCGAACGTGAAGGATTTGGATACAGCAATGAAAAACTCAAGCCCGTCTAATATGGTATACAAAGAGACGTTTTTACATGAACAGCAAAATAAAATTCATGATTATAGCCAACTGCACTAATCCTGTCATCTGATGCACGAAGGTGGAGTACCCGCTGATAAAATATGTTAAACTGCTGAAATTTTCGAAACATTAGGCTACAATAGGGAGACAGGAATACAGACAGACGGAACCAGGGGGTACAAGTCGTGATCATCCAAGTGACAGACCTGCGAAAAAATTACGGAAAGCTGGAAGTGCTGAAAGGCATCACCACCCAGGTGGCGGAACGGGAAGTAGTGTGCGTGATCGGGCCGTCCGGCTCGGGGAAAAGCACGTTTTTGCGCTGTCTCAACCAGTTGGAGGAGATGTCGGGCGGACGGATCGTCATCGCCGGTCGCGACCTGAGCGATCCCAAGGTGGACATCAACAAGGTGCGGGAAGAAGTCGGCATGGTGTTCCAGCGGTTCAATCTGTTCCCGCACAAGACCGTGCTGGAAAACGTCATCCTCGCTCCCATCAAGGTGAAGAAGATGCCGCTGGAGGAAGCGCGGCAGCATGGACTGGCCCTGTTGAAAAAGGTGGGGCTGGAAGACAAGGCGGACGTCTACCCGGACCGCCTCTCAGGCGGACAGATGCAGCGGGTGGCGATTGCCCGTGCACTGGCCATGAACCCCAAAGTGATGCTGTTTGACGAGCCCACCTCCGCACTTGATCCGGAGCTGGTCGGCGAAGTGCTGGGTGTGATGAAAGACCTGGCCAGGGAAGGCATGACCATGATCGTCGTCACCCACGAGATGGGCTTTGCCCGCGAGGTGAGCGACCGGGTGATTTTCATGGATCAAGGCGTCATTGTCGAAGAAGGAACGCCCGAACAGATTTTTTCCAGTCCGCGAAACGACCGGCTGCGCGCCTTTTTGGGCAGGACGTCGGCGTAAGCGTGCAAACATGATTTTCAACCCGATAACTAACAAAGACAAAACCCAGGAATGCTGGAAAATCAACATTCCTGGGTTTTTCATTTTTATCGGGGACAGCCCCTTTTGAGCCAGCCTTTTTTGTGCGCAATGCTTGGCGGTTTACTTTCAAATCGGTTTCCAATGATTGCGTATTTCATTGAAACCAAATGAAAAATGTGGAAAAATATACCTCCTGCGGTTTGGTTGGCGCAAAACAAGCACCTATTGTGCCGCATCAAGAAGCTGGCTCACAGTGACAAACCGGTAGCCCTGGGAGCGGAGATCGGTAATCAGCTCTTGCAGTGCCGCTACGGTCTGCCGCTGGTTCAGCCCGCCGTCGTGAAACAAAATGATGTCTCCGGCCGAGACGCTGCTTTTAACGCTTTTGGCAATCACCGAGGCGGTGCGGGCCAACGACCAGTCGCGCGGATCGACCGACCAGTGGATGATGTCGTACCCGCATGACTGGACGGCGTTCAACACGTCGTGGGTCATGACGCCGCCGGGCGGCCGGTAGTACTGGGCCAGCACGCCGGTCGTGCGCAGGATCGACTGCTCGGCGCGCTTGATCTCGTCGTAAATCTCCTGTTCGGTCAGCTTGTTCAGGTCGTAATGGTGGTACCCGTGATTGCCGATCTCGTGCCCGGCTTTCTGGATCCACTGCATGATCTTGGGATATTGCTCCGCTTTGGAACCGAGCACGAAAAAGGTGGCTAACACGTTGTTGCGGTGCAGCACTTCCAGGATCTTCGGCGTGTAGACGGCATCCGGTCCGTCGTCAAAGGTGAGCGCCACCACTTTTTTCTGGGTGTCGATGCGATGGATGGGCTCGTAGGCGGGGACAGGCAGACCAGACGCGGCGGTGCGGGACGTCCATCCGAAGAGGCAGAGGAGCAGACAGGCAAACAGCATCCTGCGGCGCAAGACTACCGCCTCCTTTGCATGAATGGTCTTTTTCTAGCTTCACCGGGCCCCGGGAAAACATGCTGCCAAAAGAAAACAGCGGTCTGCGGGAAAGCGGGATGTGGTAGAATGAAGGGACCGTACATAGGGGAGGAGAGAGTAATGGTGGAACTCCGCGGTGTTCTGCATGGGCTGGTCCACCAGTACCACGGCAAGGATCAGCCTGTTGACTACTATCTGCAGGTGGGGGAAGACCGGCTGCCGTTGAATGAATGGCTGGGCCGCGAACTGACGATCGCCTTTCTCGGCGAGAAAAACTGCATCGCCTGCGGACGCAAGACCAACAAGACGTTTAACAACGGGTACTGTTACCCCTGTTTTACCAAGCTGCCGGAAAACGACTTGTGCATCGTCAAACCGCACGAATGCCACTATGATCAGGGGACTTGTCGAGACGCCAGCTTTGGAGAGGCGCACTGCATGATTCCGCACTACGTCTACCTGGCCGTATCCAGCGACGTGAAGGTGGGGCTGACGCGAAAAAACAACGAGCTCAAGCGCTGGGTGGACCAGGGAGCCATCCGCGCCATCCCGATCGCGGAGGTGCCGACCCGGCGCATGGCGGGAGAGCTGGAGGTGCACCTGAGCCAGTTTTTGCCCGACAAGACCAACTGGCGAAAAATGCTGAAAGGGGATGTCAAGGAAGTGGATCTCCTCGCCCTTCGCGAAGAGGTGTACGCCCACTTCCCTGAGGAGTTCAAGCCGTTTCAGTACCGGGAAGACGAATGGATAGACATCACCTATCCGATCCTGGAGTCGCTGGACAAGATCAAATCGCTGACGCTGGACAAGCAGGAGAGTCTCGGCGGCAAGCTGATCGGCGTGAAGGCCCAGTACCTGATTTTTGAAAACGGCGTCTTCCAGGCGAAAAAACACGCCGGTTACCAGGTGCAGGTGACCGTCACCGCCTGACGTGCATAAACCAGCCCCCTTCGCTCCACACTGAAAGAAATCGGAGCGGAGGAGGCGAACGCACGTGACCCGAGAGCAGATCCAATACACGGAACCGCTGACCGGCACGCTCGCAGAAGCGGCAGAAGCAGACCCGCTGGGGGTGCCCTTTTCGCCGCTGGCGCAGACGTGGCAGGTCAATCCGGGTACGGAAACGGCGGAGCCGGGCGGCGAGCCTGGTGAACCGGTACGGACAACCAATTAAAAGACGGATGACAGGGTATGGCAGCCAGCAGCGATGCGTGGCTGCCGTTTTTTAAGGACTGCCCTGGTCGCATGAAAAAAAGCCCGCGTAACTTCGGGAGGGGGGCACCTGTCCTCTCCTGCACGTTACTTGCGGGCTCCAGTCTGAATCGTTTTTGCCGCGAGGGACATCGTGGTATGCTAGTAGCAGGAACAATTCTTTCCATTGTTAATTATCACGCGTTCGAGGTGAATCAGTATGACGATCAAGGCATACCTCTACGACAGATGCGGCACCTGCCGCAAAGCGAAGCAGTGGCTGAATCAGCACGGTGTCGCCTTTGAGGAGATTCCGATAGTGGAAGCACCGCCGTCCAAGGAGGAGCTGCGCCGGATGTGGCAGGCGAGCGGGCTTGACCTGCGCAAGTTTTTCAACACCAGCGGCCAGCACTACCGCGAGTTGGGACTGAAGGACAAGCTGCCCGCGATGAGCGAGGAAGAGATGCTGGAGCTGCTTTCGTCCAACGGCAAACTGATCAAGCGCCCGCTGGTGACGGACGGCAATACGGTGACAGTTGGCTTTAAGGAAGATGAGTTCGAAAAAGCCTGGGGGGCGCGCTGACGATGCGGACCCCGTCGCGGCGTTTGGAGCACCTGTCGTCGGCGATATTTTCCGAACTCGCGAGGTGCAAGCGGAGCGCGGCGCAGCGTCGTCCCGTCATCGACCTGAGCATCGGCAGTCCGGACCAGCCGCCCGCGCCTGAACTGGTGGACGCGCTGGTCGAAGCCGTGCGGCAGCCGGGAGCGTTCGGCTATCCGATGACCGACGGGACGGACGAATTTCGCGCCGAAGTGGCCTGCTGGTACCGGTACCGGTTCGGCGTCGCGCTCGATCCCGACAGGGAGGTACACTCGTTGATGGGCTCCCAGGACGGTCTGGCCCACTTTGCCCTGGCCTGGGCCGACCCCGGGGACGTGGTGCTGGTGCCGGACCCGGGGTATCCCATCTACGCCGGCAGCGTCCGTTTGGCGGGGGCCGACCTGTACCCGATGCCGCTGCGGGCGGAAAACGGCTTCCTGCCCGATCTGGCGAAAATTCCGGAAGAGGTGGCCCGGCGCGCCCGCTTCATGATTCTCAACTATCCGAACAACCCGGTGTCTGCCGTGGCGCCGCTCTCCTTTTTTGAACAGGTGGTGTCCTTTGCCAAACGGCACGACATCATCGTGGTGCACGACCTGGCCTACTCGGAAATGGCGTTTGACGGTTATCGGCCGCCCAGTTTTCTGCAGGCGCCCGGAGCCAAAGACGTGGGCATCGAGTTCAACTCGTTTTCCAAAAGCTTCAACATGGCCGGCTGCCGGATCGCCTACGTGGTGGGCAATGAAGAGATCATCAAGCCGCTGGCCGCGGTCAAATCCAACGTGGATTACGGCGTCTTTCTCCCCGTGCAGCAGATGGCGGTGGCGGCGCTGCGGCTGGACAGGGAGTCGGGTTCGTCAAACGCGGTGGGCCCCCTCTACCAGGAACGGCGTGACGTGTTGCTCGCTGCGCTGCGGGAAGCGGGCTGGGCGATCGAGCCGCCCAAGGCGACCATGTTTGTCTGGGCGCCGGTGCCGGCCGGATGGAGTTCGCGGGCGTTTGCCTTTGCCCTGTTGGAAGAAGCGGGCGTGGTGGTCGTCCCCGGCAGCGCATTCGGCGCGGAAGGAGAAGGCTACGTGCGCATTGCTCTGGTGCAGCCGCCGGACGTGCTGCGGGAAGCGGCCGACAGAATCGCGGCATCCGGCATATTGTCTCGAAAACCGACCGGCGCATAAACGTTCCTGCGAGTGGGAATGCTATTTGTTGTGCCATTGAGATGGAATTACAGGTTGAAATGATTCCTACATTATATTGACTATAAAGAGCTACGTTGATATGATGAGAACTGTAGGCAATAAAACAAATCCTAAGGAGGTTGTTACATATGGCACAACGTCTTGTTGGTCTTCCGGCCCCTGACTTTACGCTGGAAACCGCTCTTGGCAACGGCAAGGATTTCGGTAAGGTTTCCCTCTCCGACTACCGTGGCAAATGGCTGGTACTGTTCTTCTATCCGCTCGACTTCACGTTCGTGTGCCCGACGGAAATTATCGCGCTGAGCGATGCTATCGAAGACTTCAAAGATCTGGATGCGGAAGTGCTCGGCGTATCCGTTGACTCCAAGCACTCCCACCGTGCATGGATCAACACCCCGCGCGACAAAAACGGTCTGGGCGGCCTGAACTACCCGCTCGCTTCCGACTTCAACAAAACCACCGCTCGTGCTTACGGCGTGCTGGATGAAGAAGCTGGCGTAGCATTCCGCGGTCTGTTCATCATCGACCCGGAAGGCGTTCTGCGCTACCAAGTCGTAACCGATCTGAACATCGGCCGCTCCGTAGACGAAACGCTGCGCGTGCTGCAAGCACTGCAATCCGGCGGTCTGTGCCCGGCCAACTGGCGTCCGGGTGAAGCTCACCTGACGGCGAACTAAGCATCGCGGCATCAGATGAAAAAGGGTCTAACAACCTGCTGTTAGACCCTTTTTTTGCAGGAGCGATGAGCAAGCGACTCCTGTTTCAATAGAAGGGCCGTTTTTGGCATAAGCTTTTCTGTAGGGAACCGAAAGGAGATGTGCTTTCCATGCGTTTGCGCGAAGAACTGCCTGATTTCCCCGGTGTGACCGAATGGGTCAACGGACAGGCGAGCAAGTCCGAACTGGCCGGCAAACCGGTCCTGGTTCACTTCTGGTCGATTAGCTGCTACATGTGCAAGGAGTCGCTGCCGCAGGTGAACGAGTGGCGCGAAAAATACGCCGCCAACGGCCTGCAGGTGGTAGGCATCCACATGCCGCGCTCCGAAGCGGACACCAACGTGGAGGCCATCAAGGAAACCATTGCCGAGTACAAGCTGACGCACCCGATTGCCATCGACAACCAGATGAAGACCACCGACGCGTTCCAAAACGAATACGTCCCGGCTTTCTACCTGTTTGACGAAAACCTGCAGCTCCGTCACTTCCAGGCGGGCGAGAAGGGGCTCAATTTGGTAAAAAAACGCCTTCATCGAATTTTGGGGATTGAAGAGGAATCCTAGAACGTTTGTCCAATAAGTAAGGGGTAACCGAATGTACCTGATAGGAGGATACGTAAGCGATGGAATTCCCGAAACACCTTCGTTACAGTGAAGAGCACGAATGGGTGCGCGTAGAAGGAAACAAGGCGTATATCGGTATTACGGCTTTTGCCCAATCCGAGCTGGGCGACATCGTGTTCGTCGAATTGCCGGAAGTAGGGGCCGAGATCAAGCAGGATGAACCGTTTGGCAGCGTGGAGTCGGTCAAGACTGTATCCGAGCTGTATGCTCCTGTCAGCGGAAAAGTGGTGGAAGTAAACGGCGAGTTGGAAAACGCGCCGGAACTGGTCAACACGTCGCCGTACGAGCAGGCGTGGATGATCGTCGTGGAAATGTCTGATCCGAGCGAACTGGATAAGCTGCTGGATGCGGACAAATACGAAGCAATGGTAAAAGAATAGGAATGTGCACGAAAAGGCCGGAAGCAGCATGCTCCGGCCTTTTTCTCACGGGGCGGGCCGTGCTCCGGGGCGGGACAAGCGGCGGGTTTCGGGTCCCGGGCCCCGGGGCCAAGCGCAACTGCTGCCCGGACGAGGGGAGAAAACGCCAGCGGCTGCGGCCGGCGGCGTCCAGGCGGGAGCGGAAAATCGCGCCTGTAATGTTTTGATTAGTCAGAAAAAAAGTGGTCGCTGCTGTTGTTTTCAGATACAATGGGAATACGAATGTACGCTTCCGAACAGGGACTGGTATCATTTGCGTCTGGAGTTGACGTCCGTTTGTAGGCTACAATGCCTATACAGAGGTACATTCGTGCAAACGTGCAAGCGTTTGGCGAAAAGGAGGGAGAGGAATGAGCTTTTGCTGCGGAGCCGGAATGGTCGGTTCGATCGGAACCGTGCGCCATTACAAGACGGTTGTGCACAACGTGCCCATCCTGTTTTGTCCGGTTTGCGACCGGATCGAAGTCCATCCGGCCATTGAGGGAGAGTACGAGATCCTGGTAGAATATGCGCAAGGTGATAACGCACCGGAAGTCGACTTTGCCGACTTTGTGAGTGTTGACAATACATCCGAGTTGTTTGAGAATTGTAGCATGACGGACGAAGCGGCCAGCTTCGCCGACGTGCTGAAACAGCAGATTGACATTTCCCTTGACCTGCTGGGCGTGGCCAAAGAGCTGAACGACGACGACTGGCGGGAAACGCTGATGCTGCGCCTCAAGCGATTGAGCGAACGACTGAAGCAGTACAACAAGCGAAGGGAAAGCGCAGCGTGTGATTGAGTTGACGTAGGAGGCAGTGTAAATGTTTCATTTGAAAGGTGTACACCACATCGCCTTAAATTGCCGCGATGTCGTGAAGGTAGCTCGTTTTTTCAAAGACATATTGGAAGTTCCCATCCCTGAAGAACACATGACAGAAGGAGCACCTATCTACTTTCAAATTGGCACTTACACGCGGATTGGTCTCCATCCCTGCACCGATAACGAAGGAAAAGGCGGCATCGGACAGGTGGATCACATCGCCTTTTCCGTGACCAGCCGGGCTGAGTTGGATTATCTGGTTGACAAGCTGGAGGCGTGCAATATCTGCTACCGCGGCCCCATTGCCCGGCCGACCAGCTATAACCTCTATTTTGAAACGCCGGACGGCCACCATCTGGAGGTACGCCTGGACAAGGACGAGTTTGACGAGTAGCCAGACAATGGCTTGGAGATATGTGAGAGATATGGAGAACGGCACCTGCAGGCAGCGCTGGGTGCCGTTTTGCTGTTCCGAGGGCCAATTGCCGTCCCTCTGCCCTGCGGATAAGTGTCGAGAAAAAATGGGAGCGGCTGACACCAGCCGACATCGGTTCCGACTGCTCGTCAAAGGATTCGACCCGGACCTCCGCGAACGTAAGGGAAGAAGCAAAGGGGGAGATGGCGTTGGCGAAGTCTCTGGAGCGGCTGTTGGCGGAGAAGGCGGAGCGGGTAGGGCAAAAACCCCACTTGAAACCCTTGACGGCCGGATGGGAGCGCATCGTGGGGATTGTCGCGGAAGATGTGCCGGCGCGCTACTGCCTGATGTTTTCCGGCGGCGCTGTGACGTGTACGGCCTGGCAGGAACCGGTCCATCTGGAAGTGCGGGGGCGCGCGAGTGATCTGGCGATGCTGTTCGGGGGCGATGAGCTGGCCTACCAGTACGCCAGGCAGCAGGTGTCCACCAAGGGACGGATCGGCGATCGGCTGAAACTGGAGGCACTGATCCGCTTATCGAGCTGAACGATCTATCGCGGATGGCTGGCCAGGAAGGGACCTGGTGTCGTCGTGGGTGCCGTGACGGTACGCTGCGGAGCCCGGTGGGTCTTGTGTTATAATGGTGCCGGGAGAACGTTCCGGTCGGAAGACGAGACAGCAGGGAGCAGCTATGGTTGATAATGACGGAACATTCGCAAAAAAATGAAAGAAGGAGAGGGGAACATGACGACAGCGTTGCCGTTGAAAGAGACGCTGGCCGCGCGGGAAGCCCAGGTATACCGCACGTTTGACCATCTGCACACCCATCCGGAAACCAGTTGGAACGAATGGGAGACGACCCGCTATCTGGCCGAGCGGATGCGCGCCCTGGGGCTGCGCGTGACAACGTTTGACGACTGTACCGGACTGGTGGCAGAGTGGGGCGAGGGTAAGCCGGTCGTGGGCCTTCGGACCGACATCGACGCGCTTTGGCAGGAAGTGGACGGCGTATGGCGGGCCAATCATTCGTGTGGTCACGACGCTCACATGACGATCGTGCTGGAGGCGGTGGAGACGCTGATCGCTTCCGGATACCAGCCGCAAGGGACCGTGAAAATCCTGTTTCAGCCTGCCGAGGAAAAGGGAGAGGGCGCGCTCAAGCTGGTGGAAAAAGGGGTGGTGGATGATATCGACTTCCTCTACGGCGTCCACCTGCGGCCCATTCAGGAAATGGCTGCAGGCGAAGCAGGGCCGGCAATCTACAACGGCGCAGCGATGTTCATGACCGGAGAGATTACCGGCGTGTCGGCGCACGGTGCCCGGCCGCACCTGGGCGTAAACGCCATCGAGGTGGCGGGGGCCATTCTCAACGGGTTGGGGCAGGTGCACACCAATCCGATGGTGCCAGCGACCGTGAAAATGACCATGCTGCAGGCAGGAGGGGACAGCTACAACATCATTCCCGACAAGGCCCGCTTCGCGCTGGACTTGCGGGCGCAGACCAATCAGGCTATGGAGGAGCTGACCGCCCGCGTCCGGCAGGTGATTGACGGCGCGGCCGCGATGTTTGGGGCCGACATCAGCGTGACGACCGGTTCGCAGATGGTGGCGGCGGAAGTGGACGAAGAAGCCAGACGGCTGATGGAACAGGCGATCGTGGACGTCCTGGGAGCGGAGCACCTGCGGCCTGCTCCGGTCAGTCCCGGCGCGGAAGACTTTCATTTCTACACCGTGCAGCGGCCGCACATCAAGGCGACGATGCTCGCGCTCGGCTGCGATCTGACGCCTGGGCTGCACCATCCGCACATGCGCTTCGATCGCACCGCTCTGCTTGCCGGTGCGGAAATCCTCGCGCGTGTCGTGGTTCGGACATTTGCCCACCTCCACGGGGAGCAATCAACGTAATCACAGGCAACGGTGCCTCCGTCATCCGGCGGAGGCTTTTGTCGTTCGGCGCCATGCAGGCGGTGCCGCCATGATCTGGAACGGACAAAAGCGATGCGGAGGCGGAGGAAGCGGACGCGCCGGGGAACCCTAGAAACAAGGAACCCCGGCCGTATGTGTTGGCAGACAGTCATTCACAGTTTGTTCACACCCAAAAAAATAAAATCTTGTAGCTTATTTGGCGAAATGTGATATACTAATTACAAATCACGTGACATGAAAAAGGCATGACTCGGATTTTTATGGGAAGGAGATCGTTCACACATGGAAACCAAGACGGTTTACAAACTTGCTGACGTACTGGCGACGGCGACCGTCCACGCAAACCTGCCTGTCGCCCAACTCGTTGAGATGGCGGTAAAACGCGGTGAAGGTATTCTGACCGACAAGGGAGCGCTCAACGCGTTAACGGGTAAGTTTACCGGCCGCTCGCCCAAAGACAAATTTGTGGTGGACGAAGTCTCCGTGCATGATAAAGTCAACTGGGGACCGGTTAATCAGCCGATCTCTCCGGAGAAGTTTCAGGCTCTCTACCAGGACGTGCTGGAGTATCTGCAGACGAAAGAGCTGTTCGTCTTTGACGGCTTTGCCGGCGCGGACAAAACCTACCGTCTGCCGATTCGCGTGGTAAATGAATACGCGTGGCACAATCTGTTTGCCCGCCAGCTTTTCATTCGCCCGACCGCGGAAGAACTGGCCGAGCACAAACCGGAGTTCACCGTCATTTACGCGCCGACGTTCAAGGCCGACCCGGCTGTGCACGGAACCAACTCGGAGACGTTCATCATCATCAGCTTTGAGCAAAAAACCGTGCTGATCGGCGGGACCGAGTACGCCGGCGAAATGAAAAAATCCATTTTCAGCGTGATGAATCTGCTGCTGCCCGAGCGCAACGTGCTGTCCATGCACTGCTCCGCCAACGTGGGCAAAGATGGCGATGTGGCGCTGTTCTTCGGACTCTCCGGCACGGGCAAGACGACGCTGTCGGCTGACCCGAACCGCTTCCTGATCGGCGATGACGAGCACGGCTGGTCGGACGACGGCGTCTTCAACATCGAAGGCGGCTGCTACGCCAAGTGCATTCGCCTGTCCGAAGAAGGCGAGCCGCAAATCTGGAAGGCGATCCAGTTCGGCACCGTGCTGGAAAACGTGGTGGTCGACCCGGTGAGCCGCGTCGCCGATTACGACAGCGATGCCTACACGGAAAACACTCGCGCCGCCTATCCGGTTGAAGCGATTCCGGGCGCTGTCATCCCGGGCGTCGGAGGCCACCCGAACGTGATCATCTTCCTGACCGCTGATTCCTTTGGAGTGCTGCCGCCGATCTCCAAACTGACGAAGGAACAGGCAATGTATCACTTCCTGTCCGGCTACACCAGCAAAATGGCCGGCACTGAGCGCGGCGTGACCACTCCGCAGACGGAGTTTTCCACCTGCTTCGGTTCTCCGTTCCTGCCGCTGCATCCGGTCGTCTACGCCGAGATGCTGGGCAAAAAGATTGACGAGCGCGACGTGCGGGTCTACCTGGTCAACACCGGCTGGACCGGCGGACCGGTCGGCGTGGGTTCGCGCATGAAGCTGGCCTACACCCGCGCGATGGTAACTGCCGCGCTGAACGGCGAACTGGAAAACGTGGACTACGTGACCGATCCCGTCTTTGGCGTGCAGGTGCCGACATCTTGCCCGAACGTGCCGGCGGATGTGCTGCAGCCGCGCAACACCTGGGCGGACAAGGAAGCGTACGACAAGCAGGCGCGCGAACTGGCAGCCCGCTTTATCGAGAACTTCGAGAAGAAATTCCCCGACGCGACAGAGATCGCCAAGGCGGGTCCGCGCGTTCAATAACCAGCATACGCAAAGGCGCCCCGGCCGAACATGGCCGCCGGGCGCCTTTTTTCGCGAGCAGGGGAAAGGCCTGCATGGCAGACTGCTGCCCGGATGATTCATGGCAATTTTTTTCAATCAGATGGAATTGATTTTTCATTACAAAGCAAGTAAAAATGATATGAATGCCCAGTACGCAGAAACGACTTCCCCAATATACTAAACATAATTATTTAAAAATTACAGATATGTTCCATTCCTTGATTTAAAATTATTCTTATTATAAGATAGTCATTGAGAATGAATTGAGAATAACCCATTCATTTCATGATACTGATGGAGGGAAAGCACATGACAGCAGTACCGCATTTGCAAATAAAAAACCTTCGCGCCAAAATCGAGGACAAGGAAATCATCAAGGGTCTCACCCTGGAAATCAAAGGCGGCGAAGTGCACGCGATCATGGGTCCGAACGGTACTGGGAAATCCACGCTGGCGTCCACGCTGATGGGGCACCCGAAATACGAAGTTACCGAAGGCGAAGTCATCCTTAATGGAGAAAACCTGCTTGAGATGGAAGTGGACGAGCGCGCCCGCGCCGGTCTGTTCCTGGCCATGCAGTATCCGTCTGAAATCAGCGGGGTGACCAACTCCGACTTCCTGCGCTCCGCGATCAACGCGCGCCGCGGTGAAGGCAACGAGATTTCGCTGATGAAGTTCATCCGTGAACTTGACAAGAAAATGAAAACGCTGGAAATGGACGAATCCTTTGCTCACCGCTACCTGAACGAAGGCTTCTCCGGCGGTGAGAAGAAGCGCAACGAAATCCTGCAAATGATGATGCTGGAACCGAAGATCTGTATTCTTGACGAGATCGACTCCGGTCTCGACATCGACGCGCTGAAAGTGGTGGCTAACGGTGTCAACGAAATGCGTTCCCCCGAACGCGGTTTCTTGATCATCACCCACTACCAGCGCCTGCTGAACTACATCAAGCCTGACTTCGTACACGTGATGATGCAGGGCCGCATCGTGAAATCCGGAGGTCCGGAGCTGGCAGAGCGCCTCGAGGCGGAAGGCTACGACTGGATCAAAGAAGAGCTCGGCATCGTGGATGAAACCGTAAACGCGAACGTGTAGGAAGAAGGAGGCAGCAGTCAGATGAGTGTGGATGTACAGCTCCGCTTCGACCGTGAAGCGATCACCGAGTTCTCCAAGGCCAACCAGGAGCCTGCCTGGTTTCTGGAAAAGCGACTGGCCGGTTTGAAGGCGGCGGGCGAACTGCCGCTGCCCGCTTTGGAGAAAACGAAAATCGACAATTGGAACTTCGATCAGTATGAACCGTTTGTGACCAGCGCCCGCGTATCTGCCGCAACCGAACTGGACGACGTAGTGAAGGCGCAGATCGACGCAAACGCGGTAAAAAGCCTGATCGTGCAGAAAAACGCCTCCCCTGTGTTTCACGCAGCAGCAGACGAGCTGAAGAGCAAGGGTGTCATCTTTACCGACCTGGCGACCGCGCTGCGCGAACACGGCGAACTGGTGCAGCAATACCTGCTGAACGTCGTGGCGTACGACGAGCACAAGCTGACGGCGCTGCACACGGCTTTGGTCAACGGCGGGGTTTTCCTCTACGTCCCGAAAAACGTGGAGCTGGACGTGCCGCTGCAGGCCGTATTTGAAGTGGCAGGCGACAACGCGCTGCTCTGCCCGCACGTGCTGATCGTGGCGGAAGCGAACAGCAAAGTGACCTACGTGGATACCTACGTCTCCGGCGAAGGCCGCAACATGGTGGCCAACAGCATCGTGGAAGTGTACGTCGGCCCGGGCGCGTCCGTGCAGGTGGCATCCGTTCGCTCCCTGTCCAAGGACGTCCACGACTACACGTTCCGCCGCGCCACCGTTGACCGCGACGGCAAGATGGAGTGGATCCTGGGTGAGATGAACGACGGCAACACCGTCGCCAACAACACGACCATCCTCAAGGGCACCGCTTCCTCCGCCGCGACCAAGACTGTCTCCGTGGGAACCGGCGATCAGCGTCAGAACCTGACCTCCCAGGTGCAGCACATCGGCACGCATTCCGAGTCCGACATGGTCAGCAAGGCAGTTATGACCGGTGAAGCAACGACCATTTTGAACGGCATCACCAAAATCGAAAAAGGCGCCGAAAAGGCCAACGGCGAGCAGGCGGAAAACATTCTCATGCTCAGCGAAAAAGCGCGCGGCGACGCCAATCCGATTCTGCTGATCGACGAGGATGACGTGAAAGCGGGTCACGCCGCGTCGGTGGGTCGGGTGAGCGAAGAGAGCATCTACTACCTGATGTCCCGCGGGATCGACCGCGAGGAAGCGGAGCGTTTGATCATCTTGGGCTTCCTGGAACCGGTCGTCGCTGAAATTCCGATTGATGAAGTGAAGAACCGGCTGCGCCAGGCGCTCGAAAGGAAGTTGGGCTGATGAACGCCAAGGAGCTTCGTCAATACTTTCCCATCCTGCACCAAGAGGTAAACGGCCACCCGCTCGTCTATCTGGACAACGCGGCTACCTCGCAAAAGCCGATCCAGGTGATCGAAGCGGTCGACAAATACTACAAGGAGTACAACTCCAACGTGCACCGCGGCGTGCATACGCTGGGCAGCCGGGCGACAGACGGATACGAGGGCGCGCGTGAGAAGGTCCGCGCCTTCATCAACGCCCGCGAGGCGGCAGAAGTCGTCTTTACCCGGGGAACGACCACCGCTGCCAACATGGTGGCTTACGGATTCGCCCGTACGTTTCTCAAGCCGGGCGACGAGATCGTGACCACCCTGGTGGAGCACCACAGCAACTTCATTCCCTGGCAGCAGGCGGCCAAGGCGACCGGCGCGACGTTCAAGTTCATTCCCTTGGCAGAGGACGGCACGGTGACGCTGGAAGCGGTGGAGCAGACGATTACCCCCAACACCAAACTGGTCGCCATCCACCACATCTCCAACGTGCTTGGCGACACCACACCGGTGAAGGAGATCGCCGAAATTGCCCACCGTCACGGTGCGCTGCTGTTCGTTGACGGCGCCCAGGGGGCTCCCCATAAAAAGATCGACGTGCAGGATTTGGACTGCGACTTTTACGCGTTTTCCAGCCACAAGATGTGCGGTCCGACCGGCATCGGCGTGCTCTACGGCAAGCGCGAGGTCCTGGAGCGGATGGAGCCGGTCGAATTCGGCGGCGAGATGATCGACTTCGTGGAGCACTTCGATTCCACCTGGAAAGAGCTTCCCTGGAAGTTCGAGGGCGGAACGCCGATCATTGCCGGCGCCATCGGATTGGGAGCGGCCATCGACTTTTTGCAGGAAATCGGACTCGACAACATTGAACGGCATGAGAAAAAACTGGTGGCATATGCTATGGAGCAGATGCGGGAAATCGAAGGGCTGACCATTTACGGCCCGGCGGAAAACCGCAGCAGCTTAATCACATTCAACCTGGCCGAGGTCCATCCACACGATCTGGCGACGGTGCTGGACAGCCACGGCATCGCCATTCGCGCGGGCCATCACTGCGCCCAGCCCCTGATGCGCTGGCTGAACGTCACGGCTACCGCCCGGGCGAGCTTCTACCTGTACAACACGGAAGAAGAAGTGGATGCGTTGGTGGCGGGGTTGAAAAAGGCGAAGGAGTTCTTTGGCAATGTCTTCTCTTGATGATCTGTACCGCCGCGTGATCATGGACCACTACCAGAAGCCGCGCAACCGCGGCAAGCTGGATGAATCGGAAGGACTTGTAGTCAATTTGAATAACCCGACCTGTGGCGACAGCATCTCGCTCTCCCTGAAAGTGGAGGAGGGCAAGGTGGTCGATGCCAGGTTTCTTGGTGAAGGATGCTCGATCAGCATGTCATCCGCCTCGATGATGACGGAGGCGATCAAGGGCAGGTCGGTGGAAGAGGCGCTGAAACTGGCGAGCATCTTCTCCGACATGATGCAGGGCAAGGAAATCGACGATTCGATCGACCTGGGTGATATCGAGGCACTGTCCGGGGTCGCCAAATTTCCGGCGCGGATCAAGTGCGCCACGCTGGCCTGGAAGGCGCTGGAGCAAGGAATCAGACAGGCCGGAGAGTCGTAAGTCCGTCAGGCTGTCAAGCCACCATGTTCAACAAAAGGAGTGAGTAAGGATGGCGAAGAAAGCCCCTGAATTGCAGGAATACCAGTACGGCTTTCACGACAAGGACGTCTCCGTCTTCCGGACGAAAAAGGGCTTGACCCGCGAGATCGTAGAGGAAATCTCCCGGATCAAGGGCGAACCGGAGTGGATGCTCGAATTCCGTCTGAAAGCACTGGACATCTTTTTGAAATTGCCGATGCCGAAGTGGGGCGGCAACCTGGATGACCTCAACTTCGACGACATCACGTACTACGTCAAGCCGTCCGAAAAGACCGGACGCAGTTGGGACGAAGTGCCGGAAGAAATCAAGGCGACCTTTGACAAGCTGGGCATTCCGGAAGCGGAGCAGAAGTTCCTCGCCGGCGTCTCCGCCCAGTACGAATCCGAGGTTGTCTACCACAACATGCAGGAAGACCTGGAAAAGCTGGGTGTGCTCTTCTGTGACATGGACTCCGCAGTGAAGCTCTACCCGGACATCGTCAAGGAGTACTTTGCCACCGTCATTCCGCCGGCGGACAACAAGTTCGCGGCGCTCAACTCGGCAGTATGGTCCGGCGGCTCCTTCATCTACGTGCCGAAGGGCGTGAAGGTGGAGACCCCGCTGCAGGCGTACTTCCGCATCAACTCGGAAAACATGGGGCAGTTTGAGCGCACGCTGATCATCGTGGATGAGGACGCCTTTGTGCACTACGTCGAAGGCTGTACCGCTCCGATCTACAGCACCGACTCGCTGCACTCGGCCGTGGTGGAAATCATCGTGAAAGAGCGCGCCCGCTGCCGTTACACGACCATCCAAAACTGGTCCAACAACGTCTACAACCTCGTGACCAAGCGCGCTGTCGCATACGCGGACGCGACGATGGAGTGGATCGACGGCAACATCGGCTCCAAGCTGACGATGAAATACCCGGCGGTAATCATGAAAGGACCGCGCGCCAAAGGGACCGTTCTCTCCATCGCGGTGGCGGGGAAAGGACAGCATCAAGACGCTGGCGCGAAAATGGTTCACCTGGCGCCGGACTGCACGTCTACGATCATTTCCAAGTCCATTTCCCGCGACGGCGGCAAAGTGACCTACCGCGGTCTGGCCCAGTTTGGCCGCAAGTCTGACGGCTCCAAGTCCAACATCAAATGCGACACGCTGATTCTGGATAAACTGTCCACGTCCGACACGATCCCGTACAACGAGATCATGAACGACAACATCACCCTGGAGCACGAAGCGACCGTCTCCAAGGTGTCCGAAGACCAGCTCTTCTACCTGATGAGCCGCGGTCTGACTGAAGCAGAAGCGACCGAGATGATCGTCATGGGCTTCATCGAGCCGTTCACCAAGGAACTGCCGATGGAGTACGCGGTAGAAATGAACAGATTGATTAAGTTTGAGATGGAAGGCAGCATCGGGTAGGAAATTATAAAACGTTGTTGCCCCAGCGTTTTATAAGTGGAATACGAGTTTAAAAAAATAATCGTGCCGATTTCGTGCCGATTCAAATTCTTTCTTTTGGTATAGAAGGCGAACTTTTTTAAGTTCGTCTTCTTCATTTTTTCGGTGATGGACAGATATGTGTCGGCGCTCGGTTTGATCGTCTTATGTCCAAGCCGCTTTGATACATAGACTAGACTGGCACCAGACTCGAGTATCATGGGTACCCTTGTATTCCACTTCTGCTTTTTCACAATGCGATTGTGCGATAAAAAATGAGAAAAAGTGGAAAAGAATCCAAAATTATGGTATATATTTTGATTGGGGAGTATGGGTAATATTGTAAGAAAGGGGAGTTATTTCTTTGAGAGATAATTGAAAAGCCAAAAAAAGAAGATTAATGATGTTGGAAATACAATGATAAAAATTATTAGTGTCTCTTTTGGATTCTTAATCGAGTCACGAATAAAACCAGAGAAACCAACTGTAAAGAAAAACGTGATATTTTCAAAAGCTTTGTCTACAAAGCTTTTGTTTTGATTATCATTGTTTTTCAAAGTAAACACCTCTTTTGGGGTTTATTGCACAATATTACCATTTATTTTCCGACCAATAAATAGTGAAGGAGTCACGGACATCAGTTTATTCAAGAGAGGATTTTTTACTGTCCTTGAGATTTCTTCTTTTCACAATGATTTTGAGACTGGAGAGGCAAAGAATAAATTCCTAACTAAAACGGTTCATGATGAAAAAGGAATAGAGAAGTTGTCCAGTAAAAAATCTCTATGTTTTACGTACGTGTTCGCAGTGACTTTGACACTTGCATGTCCGAGTCGCTCGGACACGTATTTTATTTGGGCATTTATGATTTTATGGTGGAATCCAGCCATTGACGAACATTCATTTGTTGCAAACTGACGTTTTCTGTCGGCTGGCAACATTTTTTATTGCTTGACTTTCCACTTGGATGGAAGGTTTATAATTCGAGTACGGAAAGGAGTGAACCCCATGTTTAAAATCAGCGAGTTCTCAAAATTAAGCCAGGTGCCTGCTAAAACGCTGCGGTTTTATGATCAAATTGATCTTTTAAAACCTGCCTACACGGATCAGCAAAGCGGTTACCGTTACTACAAAAGCGAACAGCTGCTTGATCTGCACCGAATTCTGGCGTTTAAGGACCTCGGTTTTACACTTGAACAAATCAAACAGCTTCTGAATGATAACGTATCTACTGCGGAAATTCGAGGAATGCTTCGACTCAAGCAGGCGGAACTTCACTCGCTGATTCAGTCGGAAATGGAGCGTTTACGACGTATTGAGGTGAGATTGGAACAAATTGAACGGAAAAGTGACAGTCTTTCTCATTGTGAGGTTGTAGTTAAGAAGGTTGAGCCCTTAATGGTTGCAACGCTGAAAGAAACCACAAGCAGAGCAAATATTCCCGGGTTATTCGAAGAAATCGATGAATATTTAAAATGGAATGGAATTCCGCTTCCTGTCCCCCATATCGTGATGTGGCATGGTTGTCCGGAATGTGAAAGCAGCATCGATCTGGAAATAGCTTGCCCAATCCCGCGCAAGCTTCAGGACACAGCTCGTTTTCGGACGATGGAGCTGCCGGAATTGACCGTTGCGGCGGTGACCCATATAAGCCGTCCAGACATGGATACGCCAGTGAGCATTGATCTAGGATCTTGGATTGAGGAGAACGGCTACCAGATCAGCCCGGAAATGCCAAGCAGAGAGATTTATTTATCGCCTCAAGAAGGTAACAAATTGTGGTATGTGACCGAGAGTCAGATGCCCATTTTGCGAGCAGGGTTCATGCAATGAAAAAGGAGTGCTCGATATGTCAGAACAATTGGAAAACCAGATGATTGCAGAATTTGATGTTCCCGTTGAGATGCGAGACGGAATCGTGTTGCGCGCTAATATTTATCGGCCCAATCAGGAAGGAAAATGGCCCGTTCTGCTCCATCGCCATCCTTATAATAAAGATACTCCCCCCATTTCTTTTGGATTGTATGATATTTCCCGTGCAGTTCGGCAGGGATATGTGGTCATCGTTCAGGATACAAGGGGGAGATTCGCTTCTGAGGGAGAATGGGAGCTGATTTCGACCAGTAAACAAGAAGCTTCTGATACCTTTGAGACCATTCAATGGGCAAGCACGCTTCCTTACAGCAACGGTAAAGTTGGCATGTTTGGTGAATCTTATTCCGCATTTGTACAGTGGGCAGGCATGCTGAAGAATCCACGTGTACTCAAAGCAGCGACTCCTTCTTTTTCCTGGAGCGATCCCTTTGATGGATTCATGTACCGGGGAGGAGCGCTTGAACTCGGCTTTTTGTCCTATTGGCAATTAGGGATGTATCTGGACACGCTCTCAAGACGTTATGCGGATGAGCAAGAACGAGCTGATGCTTTGGCGCAGTTAGTTTCAGATATTGATCAACTAAAAACGGAGATGAAAACACTGCCATTGAAACAGTTTGCTCCCTTTGCCCGAAATAAAGTGGCTCCCTTCATTCTTGAACATGTTGAGCGCGGCATGGATCAAGATTATGTGGATGCGTTATCGTTGAAGGGGAAATATGACAAATTCACAGTCCCTGCACTCAACGTTGCAGGTTGGTACGATATATTCTTGCAAGGAACCATAGAAAATTTTCTTAAAACGCGTAACAAAGGCGGCAGTCCGGAAGCTCGGCAGAGCAAATTAGTCATCGGGCCATGGATGCATTTGGATCACAGTCATCAAGCTGGCGAAATACATTTTGGATTGGCTGCAAACTACGCTGTCGCGGATATGGTCGGACTCCAGTTGCGATGGTTTGATCATTTCGTAAAAGGAAAGGACACCGGTATCATCAATGAAGCGCCTGTCAAGATATTTGTGATGGGCGAGAATGTTTGGCGCGATGAATATGAATGGCCGCTTGCCCGGACAAATTATACGTCGTACTACCTGCACAGCCAGGGACATGCGAATACGCTTCACGGCGATGGCGTGCTTAGTACAATCATGCCAGATCAAGAGCCAGCCGATCATTATACGTATGATCCGTTGAATCCGGTCATAACGAAAGGCGGAGCGATCATGATGCCTCCCGATTTCAGCAGCGGTGCATTTGATCAGAGAGAGATTGAATCACGCAATGACGTATTGGTTTATACAACCCCCGTATTAGAAAATGATGTAGAAGTTACAGGACCGGTTAAAGTGAAACTGTGGGCAAGTTCAAGTGCCGTAGATACAGACTTTGTCGCACGATTGGTAGATGTTCATCCCGACGGGTATGCACAAAATCTAACAGACGGCATTATCCGTGCCCGTTATCGGAATGCTGCCAAAGGAGAGGCTCCAAGCTTAATCAAGCCTGGAAAAGCTTATTTATATGAAATCGATTTATGGTCAACAAGCAATGTATTCAAAAAAGGACATCGAATCCGCCTGGATATAACGAGCAGTAATTTTCCGCGTTGGGACCGAAATCCCAATACCGGAAGACAATTCGGTGAGGATCGGGCTGAGGATGTTGTGATCGCGCGGCAAACCGTCTTTCATGATGCCGAACATCCTTCTTGCATTATTCTGCCGATCATACCAAGAAGATGAAACCAAAACATTACATCCATGATGAAATCCGTATATTTTTTATGCGGATTCTTTTTTTATTTCCACGCACATACTGCACTGCATGAGCGGAATTACTGCATGGAACGGATGCGAATAATCGAACAGTACAAGCTTTGTGAATACGATAATCGGAGGGGGTGAAAACGTGTGACAACACCCATTTTGATTATCGACCCCGGACACGGCGGGACTGATCCGGGCGCAATGGGGAACGGTCTAAGGGAGAAGGACCTCACCTTGCAGATCAGCACCTACCAAAGTGCACGGTTCCACGCGTTGGGTGTTCCTGTTGTGCTCACCCGAACAACAGATACGTCCCTCACGCCGTCACAACGCACGAAGCTGGTACGAGACAGCGGTGCCACCTACTGTATTTCCAACCATATTAACTCCGGTGGGGGAGAGGGGGTTGAGGCGATCTACTCCATTTTCGCAAAAGATACCCTTCCCAAACTGCTTGCCCAAGCTGTTGCAGATTGTGGTCAGAAAATTCGTAAAATATACACCAAAGTGGGACCTGGGGGGAAAGATTATTTTTTCATGCACCGGGATACTGGAAAAGTGGAAACGATTATCCTGGAATATGGATTTATTGACCATCCCGTCGATGCAAAAAAGCTAAGAGATAACTGGAAAACTTACGCAGAAGCAGTGGTTAAGGCCTTTTGCGGTTACATCGGAGTGCCCTACATTCCACCTGCAAAGCCTGTGGAAAAGGTGTCCATCGAATTAAACGGCAGTCTCCTGCCGGTTCAGGGTTATCTGCGTGACGGCGTATCGTGGCTTCCGATCCGGGCCGTGGCCGAGGCAGTCGGCGCCACAGTGGAGTGGAATGCAACCACCAGGCAGGTTAAGGTGAACGGCCAAGACCTGACGGAGAGCATCGAAAACGGAACAGCGTATGCCCCTGCGCGGGAGTTGGCTGCCATCCTCGCGTTGGACGTTGAGTGGGAACAGGCGACGAAAACCGTGAAGATGAAGAAAAGGAGTGCGTGACAGAAAAGACGGGAAAGCTTGCGGTAATTTACTGGCCTGTCGGGTGCCGTCAAGCTGGCGTTAGAGTCGTTGGGGGCGGGAAACCAACCCTCCACGTCGTCAAGCCTGCCTTATCATTGGAAACATTATTTTATGATTCTATGCATTTTCATTGTTTCTATAATTTGGTATAATAATTTTCGGCATGTTTATCGGTAAATTTGTAAGTTTAATAAAATTATACTATAGCACTTGAGTCGGGAGCGAATGTCATTACAGGTGTAACCTGGCAATGCAGACTTACATTGATCGTCGTGCATTGTTCAATCCGGATCATGTCCGTGAGACAGCGTTGAAAATGCAGCGTAAGGTAAACTTTCTTTCTTCTTTGATTGACAGTGCCAACCATCGCGCGGAGTTTGAATTTCCGTTTGTCGAACAATACATGCGCTAGTGTTTTACACTAGCTTTGGGGAATAAACCATGGCGACGAGGTTTATTCTCCAAAGCTGGTGTAAAGCCAGCTCAAGGTATGTGGTGTCGGAAGCCGCCTGCTGTTGAGCGTGTCAACAGATAGATACCGTACAGTCGAAAATTTTTTAAGAGGGCGACCGGTTGACGACTAGACGGATTAACGTGTTACGTCAGGACACTTTACGGACGAAACTTTTTTGCTAACACAGATTCCCGGCCCCATACCTTGATCTTACAGTAAGATTATTGCTGCCTGCCTTGAACGTTACCCCGCTGATACTCCAGAAGGCGCTCCTTTATCCCGCAAATCGCTGCTCCATTTGGCAGGGCTCACACATCGGTTTGACTGGAAACATTGCTGCAAATACAGAGGTGGAAAAATGAATTGGGAGACTCTTCCTGATTGGTTTTGGGTAATTTATTACTTAATTTTATCAACAACATTAGTGACTGCAATATTTGGTGTTATACGAAAGAAAATGACAAGGTTGTCCATTTTAGCCATTATGTTTGCTGTAACAGTTCCATTCATTGCTTTGATAAATAGTATTGGAAGGGCAGAAGGTTTGAATGAATTTGAACATTTAATTCGTCAATTACAACAAGGGGCAATTTGGTCTATATATGCAATTATAGGTTATTTGTTTTTAATTGTATGGTGGGTATTGTTCCTGCTACATAGCAAGACAAAAAATAAGTGAAAGTTCGGTGATTCTGCGGCCGGAGGATGAAGACCTTTGGCTTGATCGCAAGCGGTTTGATCCTGAACTGTTGCGGTATGATGCAGGCCGGATGCGAGGTTATCCGGTGTGCTGTTGGGAGCCCCCAATATCCCGATTGGTTACGCTATAAATCAGTATTAAAATATGCTAAATATGAATTTGAAAAGATAAATCATTGAAACAATGCCAATTAAATCAAATAAATGGTATTTTAATGGTTTTGGCGGATTCTTTTCAAAAATGTGCTTAAGGATTAAAAAACCAACAATAGCCATTACGGTATGAATAAATTCGCTCATGATTGAGTGCACATCCTTACATTCGGACTTATGGACGAATCCGTGAAATGCCTGGTTTTCCTTATTTTACAATATTACAATCGATTTTGGGCGGGTTGAACATTTCGTTCAAGCAGAAAATTCATGATCTCTCCGGGGGAGTGCAGCAGCGGGTTGCCTGGATGCTTCCTGAGGAGCCTCTCCCATACAGACAAATTGCCCCCAACGAGCAGATGGTCAAGACCCCATTTTGTAGACACTTAAAAAACCCCCGGCCGTTAGGCCGCATGCTGACGCCTGTACTCGACTGGCGTCAGCTTATTTAATTTGATTTGCAAACGCTCTTCATTGTAAAAACGAA
>Ga0207866_1000044_pt1 | contig 193614 bp, 162 predicted proteins | sample HigsolmetaAR203D_FD_184835 | JGI IMG/M metagenome (GOLD analysis project Ga0207866, IMG submission 184835) | Ionic liquid and high solid enriched microbial communities from the Joint BioEnergy Institute, USA - AR20-3-D (SPAdes) (version 2) ... | reverse complement strand
ATAAACCAAGGGGATATTATACCCTTTTGTGAATAACTTTCATAAAAATTTATCCTCGGAAATGAACTGTCGTAATAATTCCATGGGTAAATCTATGATTTTTTACCCTCATGAATAATTCAGGATTAATTATAGATTTCATCAGATCCTGCTTGATACTATACATTATCTTTGATATGTAAAAAGCTTTTACAGTCCTTGTAAACCAACTGATCAAAGAATAAAATGCTATAAAAATTACGATTTCTATAGCCATTTTTATTAACTCATTTTTATTGCCGCTTAATGATGCATCCAATGTTTCTTTTAAAAACCAGGCCATCAGTGAAACATTAATAGCATCAAAATCAATAATAAAAAGTATATAAACGCCAATTTACTCTTAAGTATATATTTATACATTTTATCCTCCTATTAATAACACTCTGTTTTTTAATAGCAAGCAAACCGTTTCAATAATAGTAACTCGTTGGTCTATATAATTTGGGTACATTTCTTGTAAGTCATCTATAATATCACGTAAACGTTTATTGTTTATATATTCCAGTATATCAACAGCACAATTTTTGTCAACAATAACCGCCATATTTTAACATTATTCTCTTTCTAAGAGATGCTAATGCTAATCGATGGCAATCACCTTGCTAACCACTTATATCTTTGTTATTCTGATATTAGTATTCAATATAAGCAAAGGAAGGTATAACAATGAATAGTTTTTATCATAGAGGAAACATAGAACTAAGCAATGAGGAAAAAAAACAACTTATACAGGATATCATATATTTCTTTGAAACAGAAAGAGATGAGAAACTTGGAATTATCGGATCTGAAATGATTTTGGACTTTTTTTTAGTTTCCCTTGGACCTGTTATATATAACAAGGCTCTTGATGATGCAAAACGCTGGTTTGACAAAAGGTTTGAAGACATAGAAGCTGATTATTATTCACTTTATAAGGAATAAAGATTATAAAATGAATTTTGACAAATAATAATAATTAAAATAAGCGAAGGAGTCATGTATGAATTTTCTAATAAAACTGAACGGTCCGCTTTTGTATTTGATTATTTTTGTTGCAAAAACGGTAGAAATAGCTATTTCTACAATCCGTTTGGTATTTGTCAATAAAGGGGAACGGGTTAAGGGAGCCATACTTGGTTTTATAGAAATAATGATCTGGTTATTGGTTGTAAGTTCTGTTCTTAACAATATTGCAGAAGACCCTTTAAAAATAGTTGCATATGCAGCCGGATACTCTTTTGGGGTTTACATGGGAGTATCTATCGAATCAAAAGTAGCTATCGGTCTTGCGTCTATTCAAGTAATTGTTGATTCGAAAGCAGGAGCTGCATTGGCCGAAAGACTGCGTGACAACGAATTTGGCGTTACAATTCTTGAAGGAAAAGGTAAAGACAACAGCATCAAAACTCTTCTTTTTATTCAGCTTAAAAGAAAGAAAATACCTTATGCTATTAAACTAATAAAAGAAACTAATCCTAATGCATATATAAGTATTAATGACGTAAAATCAACTTTTGGCGGATTCATTAAAAAATGATCCGCCAAAATTATTATATAGAAAAGTCATATATTAAATTTCCGTTGAAATTCCTATTATTTCATATATTGGAATTTTAGAACCGTCCTTAAGTATTATTTTCCTCTCATATTCATCAATCTTTTTAACATTTCCTGTGACGGTGACATATTTGCCTCCGTCTTTGTTTAAATCCGGCACAAAATACGTGATTATTGCATAGGGCTGCTCATTAATTTTATTTTTCAAAAATTGCAGTCTTTCATCAAGCATGGCTATAGTGTCTTTATCAAGTTCTATGCGTTCATCAACAAACCTTTCTGTTTCGCTTATCGCATCATCGTATCCTGTTAATGCCGAAAAAGGAGAAAACTGTGCAGCCCGGTCAATAAGCGGCATCCTGGGCCGTGTCTGTGATTGATGGTGAGGCAGATTAATTATATCATCATAACGGTGTTCGTCATCTGAATATAGATTGTTCCTATTCACCGCTTCCATCTCCTTACGCTTTATGACCGCCGATTTGCTCGTTTCTTTGTTTGGCTGTAGCTCCTTCAAGTAAATTTGCTCCTTTAAGAACCGCATTTTTACCGTAACGCTTTTTAATGCTTAATATGGCTTTTTGCATATTTTTTTCCTTTTCGAGCAGCTTTTCTTCCTGCTTCCTTTTCTTTATAAGCTCTGAATAATCGGTGAAAAGATCGAGCTGCTCATATGATTCTTCCTTATTTGCGATTTTTTCATCTGTCACATGATTAGCCCCAATAGTAATTCTTCTTATCAGCAGGTTTTTATCCACAATTCGGTCATATAATTTCATAACAGCATCTGTAATCAATCTGGCAGATGAGGTGGGTTTGTCCAGGTTTGCAGTTCCGTGGGCATGTTTTGGTACTCTTCTGCCGTAATTATCGATAGTGACCTCTCCTTTGTAGTTTTTTGCTTTCTCAGGATCAGAGAGATTTTCAACATCATATCCGATTGTCAGCACCATCTGGTCTGTTACCAGCCCTTTATCCACAAGATCCAATGCCAGTAAATCTGCCATTTCACGAACAACCAACTTTGCCTTTTCAAAATCATAGGGGCTTTGCAGTACCTGGCCGGAGCTTATGCTGTTGGTACTGGGTTTATATTCTTTGATATGTTCTATCGTACACGGCTCCCAGCCCCAGGCGTGGTCAATTAAAAGCTCAGCATTTACCCCAAACAGTTTATATAAAAGATCTTCATTATAATAATCATCACCTTTCCCTATGGAACAACGGGCAATATCACCCATTGTATACAGGCCGTGTTCCTCCAGTTTTCTAGCGTAACCTCTGCCTATCCTCCAAAAATCAGTCAAAGGCCTATGGGTCCACAACTTTTTTCTGTATGACATCTCATCCAATTCCGCAATACGGACCCCGTCTTTGTCTTCGGGAATTTTTTTTGCCATTATATCCAGTGCCACTTTACACAAGTACAAATTCGTACCTATACCTGCAGTTGCAGTAATACCGGTACTTTCACGTACATCCAAAATTATTTTCTTTGTCAGTTCCCTGGCTGACATATTGTATGTCTTCAGATAGTCAGTAACATCCATAAAAACTTCGTCTATGGAATAAACATGTATATCCTCAGGTGCTATATATTTCAGATAGACCTGGTATATTCGGGTACTGTATTCCATATAATAAGCCATTCGAGGAACGGCTGTTATATAATCAATTGCAAGCTGGGGATTTTCTTTCAGTTCAAGGGCATCATACGAAGAGCCGGTAAATTTACGGTCCGGAGCATTAAGAAGGCGCCTTGCATTGGCTTCCCGTACCTTTGCCACAACCTCAAATAACCTTGGCCTTCCGGGTATTCCGTATGCTTTTAACGAAGGCGATACCGCAAGGCATATGGTTTTTTCTGTCCTGCTTGCATCGGCTACTACCAAATTTGTAGTCATAGGGTCAAGCCCGCGTTCAACACACTCCACGGAGGCATAAAATGACTTAAGGTCTATTGCTATATATGTCCTGTTTTTATTTGTCATATCCCATGCCTCCTTACTCGTTAATTCAGATTAAATTTGATATTTATATACTGCTAAATCTATTTTATCCAAAAGATCTTAATTTTTCAATTAGTCTTCCTTTTGCAGTCTATACCGGCTTTCCCAGCACTTGATATCCATGTGCTGTTATTAAGAGTTACTGTATATTCTTAAAATTTGACTTTTCATATATGAATAACTATAATTTACATATAATTTCCCTTAAAACTCAGAATGCAATGGAGGACTGCCGTAATGGATAAGATAAAAAGTGTTATAAAATACCTTTTCCTTTCTGTTTTTGCTTCTGCCGTATACTGGTTATTAAATTATTCTACCGGTAAAGAAGTAACTGTAAAAACTTTGATTATATTGGCTGCCGCTTTATTTGCATGCTTTTGCTTATTTGCATTTGCCTTGCCGGCTCTTCGCAAATTTTGGCACCAAAATAAAAATTAACTGCGGTTAAAGCCTGTATAATTTGTCTGATATCCGTCATTTTCCCTGTTTCTTAAGTTATTTGGATAATGTATGTCACCTAAATATCTAAGACTGTCTTTTGCAGCATGTTATATATGTCAACAGCATTCCGATTATATAGCCGAACGGAGTTTTAGTTATGAATAGCAAATGGCGAAAGGATTTTACATACGGATTAAAGAGAGGGCTGCCTATTGCTTTAGGATATGTCCCTGTTTCATTTACTTTCGGTCTTATGGCCGTCTCCGGTGGAATACCCGTTTGGATGGCTGTTTTCATATCATTGTCAAATCTGACTTCCGCAGGACAATTTGCGGGGACAAACTTAATAATAAACGGTGCAGGTTTTCTGGAAATTACCCTTACAACATTTATTATTAATATCCGTTATTTACTTATGTCTTTATCTATGACGCAACGGCTGGATCAGAAAATGAATCTGCCAAAACGGCTTTTGATTGGCTATGGCGTTACAGATGAAATTTTTACTGTCGCTTCCATGGAGCAAGGAACTCTCACATTTCCTTATCTCACAGGCCTTATTTTGGGCCCGGTACTTGGTTGGACTTCCGGAACCGCCCTGGGCGCCGTAATCTGTTCAACCCTTCCGGAAAGCTTAAGCAGTGCCATGGGAATAGCCTTATACGGAATGTTTATAGCTATAATACTTCCGGCAGCCAGAAAATCAAAACCGGTCATCATAATAATTGCTATATCCGTTGTCGTTGTATGTATACTGAAATATATCCCGCTATTTAATTTTATTTCCTCTGGATTCAGGATAATAATTGCAACAATTATCGGTGCCGGAATCGGCGCTTTACTGTTTCCTGTTGAAGAAAATATATAACCAGTACAAGAAAAGGAGCCGTAATCATGAATATAAAATATGCATTTATCGCGGTTATACTTATGGCAGTCGTAACATATATTCCAAGAGTACTTCCGATTGTTATATTCCGAAAAGAGATAAAGTCAAAATATATAAAATCCTTCCTTAAGTATGTGCCTTTTGCCGTATTGGGTGCCTTAACATTTCCGGACATACTATATTCCACAGGAGACATGACCACAGCCATATGCGGTACCGTCGCAGCAATTATACTTGCATACAGGGGAAAAAGTTTGACGGTAGTTGCCCTGGGGGCAATCTGTACGGTCTTTGCAGCCGGATTGATTTTTTAATGGTGTCAGGCACTGTTAACAAAATTTGAACAAAATTGTTCACAAAATGTTAACAGTGCCTGACACCATTAAATTAACCAAACCTCAATATGATGTACTTTTTCCGAATCTAAGCGTTCAATTAAATCTTTATCTATTTGTATTAAACCGCTCAAATTTTTCCCGTCCAAAGCGATTTCTGATATTTTATAATCCCCGTACTCTTTGTTATTTTTGTTATAATAAGTAACCTTGAACTTTTTATTGCTAAAAGTAAAACTTACACTTGCTTTTTTCTCATCGTCAAACTGCTCCTTAAGAAGTTTCGGTCCCAACATAAGATTTCCGTAACTTCCTTTTATACCGTACATCTGGGTAAGTACGGTCAAAAGCAACCAACTGGCAGATCCGGTAAGATAATGATACATACCTTCGCCTTTATCATTGATATATTCGGTTATTCCAGGATAAGCCTTGCTTTTTTCAAAATTACTAAGGTGCCTAAAGAGGCTTTCGATAGCTTTAAAACCTGCTCTGACAAAATTCCTTTTATACAGGGCGTAAGCGTACATTACGGCCATATGGGAAAATACAGCCCCGTTTTCCTTATGCCCGTAAGCAAATCCAAACATCCTTCCAAGATCGGTTTTAAGTTCTTTAAAATCGGTATTTAAACGATATCCACCGACCTTTTCATCATAAAGATATTTATCCACAGCTTCGATAATCTTATGGATTTGCTCATCGGTTGCGGTCCCTGACATTACGGTAAACACCTGGCCTGTAAGCATCAAACGCACACCGGACGGTGCATCGCCCTCTACCTGCCTTCCGTTATTGTCATAATATCCGTTAAACCATGAGTAACCGTCCGAATTTGTAATCCACTCTTTTTTTCTGATATGAGCTTTTATCCATTCACTCATTCTTCGAAGTGCATCCGACAGTTCCCTGCAGTCAACTGCTTTTTTTTCTCCGCTGATATAGCTTTGGCACTGCTGATTGTAAGCATTTAACACTTCTTTTTTCTTATTAACGTCATCATAATGCTCCGGATCAAAGTTTAAAAGCATTTCTATTTCTTTGGCAATATTAACAGCTTTTATATCTGTTTTTTCAGTCAAATAATCTATTAAATCCGCCAGGTCCGATAAGTTGCCGGCATATAATGCGGTAAAAGCTACGCTTTCTCCTCTTTCTTTAGCCATATCCAAAGCATCGTTCCAATCAGCTCCCCGAAGCCTTATATGGTTATGTTCACCCACGTCATAAAATGCAGTCAAATTTTGCAGCAATATATGTTCCAATATACTCCCTTTATATACCTCACCGTCTTTGGTCCGAAGCAAACTTCCTTGCTCAGGGTCCCAGTCTAAGTCTTTCTTATCACTTCTGTATATTTGTGCGTCTTTAAAATAGTCTTTTTCTTCCAGCAGTATCTCAATATCGCCTGTTTGCTCAATATATAATTTAGTCGTAATTAAAGGCCATACACCATGGTCCATCCAAACCCTGGTTATATTATTCCTGTCGGCTATAAACTCACCGGGTTTGGTACCGATAATAGTGGCATTGGTTCCGTCTATCCTTACTCCACCGAAATTATTTAAAATCATTTCCCTTACGCCTGCCGGATTCATAATAAGCAGGGCAAGGCAGTCCTGCCATAAGTCTCTCCATCCCCTTCCGCCTTTGCCGTAATCATGATGGGGTAGGAAAGAACATCCGTATATCCTTCTTAGTATGGGTTGAAATGTTACCCAATACATCCAGTTGTCAAATTCCTTATTTCCTGTTTCAAACTTTATATTTACTCTGGACTTCCAATACTCTTTTGATTCCCCCAAAGCCTTATGAAATCCTGCTTTTGAAAGATATTTTTCTGCCGTATAAATTAATTCCTTTTCATCGTTGCCGTAACCTAATACGAGATAAAAGGCCTTTTCTTCACCGGGCTTAAGACATATTTCTTCAAACCGGATTCCGCCCATGGCTTCGTATCCGTTAACTGCATATCCGGAAGGAACAGGCTTAATATGATCCGTTAAGATTGCTTCTGGATGTTCAAAATTTCCGCCGTCACCTATAAACTCAGCCACAGTAGGATAAAAGCCAGTTATATTAACCCCATCGGCACTACCAAAAAAGCCATATAAGACCTCATTCTTTCGATGGCCTCTTTCGTCAAATTTAAGGGTGGGATTTACTATAACCCCGTTATCAACTGTTTTTATCCTGTGAAGTAAAGAAGTAACATGCCTGTGATCCCTGATATTATCCGCCGACCTTCCATAGATGGGAACTGCTGCCGTTGCGGTAAACTTCAAATCACCCGAACCAAGATTTGAGATTACAACTTCCATTAGCTCTACGGTATCTTTGCTGCATGGAACAAAGGATGTTACTGTCGCTTTAATTTTTACATCTTTATTATACCTTGTCATCCTATGCCACAAGATACCTGCTTCAAGCACAGTTTCTTCCTTATCCTTACTGAAAACCTTAAGCTGCTGCCTTGCAGATACCCCTGTGGCAGACCAGGGGCCATATCCCTCAATATTAACCCAAAAATTTCTTGTACTTCTGTTATTATGCAGGTTTTCAATGCTGACAGGCTCCAGCCAGAAATAATCCTGTCCGATCTTTGAATCCCCGCCTAGATAAGGGGTTACACAACTCATTACACCGCTTTCATTGGCAAGCGGAAAGTACAAAGTATTTGTACTTTCCGGATTGTCCAGATAAAAAGTCCCGTATTCATCCAAAAATCTGTATTTCTTCATGCAAATAATCATCCTTTTTAAGTAATATACATTAACGGTTATTCCTACACGTATATTGATTTATGAGAATTGCTTGGTTTAAATATAAAACAGATAAATAAGCTATTATTATGATAATGATGATTTATTTTACTTTAAACGGTACTGAGCAAATAATTAATAATCCTAATTATAAAAGTTTTTACCCTATCAATTTATTTAGAATCACTTGTCGCTAAGATCATACTGAGTTATACGGAACCAGTCATACTCTGCAGTAAGAGGCACGTTGCCGTCAAAAGGATTTAACCATTCATCAACACCGATACCCGGCCATACATTCATCATAACCTTACCGGGAGTGACAGGAATATTTTCCGTTGCGGTATGTACCGGCTGTCCGTCCACATACCATGTAATTGAATCCGGCAACCACTCAAATGCGTATGTATGGAACTCCTCGGACGCATCAAAGCCTAAATCATAGACAAATTCATGATTTCCCTGTCCGTTGGTAAAATAATTAAACTGAATCTTGGTTGTGTCTTTTCCGAGGAACTCAATGTCTATTTCATCCCAGGGATTATTATCGCTGGGACCGGTATAGATAAAGAAAGATGACACTACCCCGTCATTCTTAATAGGTTTCATTCTGACTTCAAATAATCCATAATGATAAAAATTTCTTGACCTGTACTCTGCACCGGACCATTTCGGACTTGCATTTTCTCCGTCATCGTCTATTCTTAATTTCATAATACCGTTTTCAAAAGTAATATTGGCCTCTCTCCAGGTACAGTCAAACATTTGACCGTTTGACCAACCGTTTGCTATTTCAAACAATTTGGGATCATGCTCCTGTAAATCAACTTCCAGTACATTGGACTTACCTTCTGTATTCATGTCTTTTTCCTCCAATTCATTATTATCGATAATTTCTTCATTATCGGCAGCCGGATTCTCCTGATCTGCAAGGTTTTCTTCGGTCAACTTTTCCTCACTGTTTTGAATATTTTCCGCCTGTTCCATTTCACTGTCTTCTTTCTGATTATCTACTTTTATGTCCTTTTTTCCGCACCCGGTCAAGATAATCGCAGCCATAAAGATTATTCCTGCTTTTTTCAAAAATTTAACCATTCCTTTCCCTCCTACCTTTTTATTAATATTTTGTCACAGCAATATAATAAATTTATCACTGATTATTGTATCTATACATAAGAAAACATTGAAGTATACAGAATTATGAAATTCATGGACAAAATTATCATTAAGAGCATAATAAAAACTCTATTGCACGGATGGGCTGACTTTCACCAGTATCCAAAGCAACAGAGTTATGTTTGTCAAATTATTGAGCAACTAAACCTTCTATAAATTCATCCTGGTTAATTTCCCCTGCCATCAGTTCATTAAGTAAATAGTAGTATTGTGCCGAAAGCTCCTCCGACATAATCTGATCATAAGCTGGATATAAAATTCTGTCATTACTTATTTTCCAGCAATCATAAAGCAAAGGGAACCGTTCTGCATCAATTTTTTGATCCTTATATACGGGTATGCCTCCTCCGATTTCATTTATAATATTATCCGATATTTCACGCATAATATCGATGTACATATCTACCAAAAAATCATATTTCGGTATTACACCCTCTTTATTAATCACAAATGTATCTACAAAGCCTCCTATGCCTTCAGCTTCATTATCGTTTGGAAAGGGAATTACATCCACTTTCCCCTGGATATTTGATAATTCGCCCTCCAGCAATGCGGTTGCCCAGCTCCCGTAATACAGCATTGCACCGTTACCCTGTGCAAATGAATATGCTGCATAATAAGCATCGCTTTCAAGATAATTGTTTTGCCATGCTTTCATAAAGACCAAATCACTTAATTTGACGGCAGCTTCTTTGAATTGAGATGTCCGGAATAAATTATAGTCTCTGACAGCATCAAAAATATTCCTTCCGGAATCTTCTCCCTGAACTAAACTCATATAATAAAGCGAAGACAACCAGGGCTCCTTGGCTCCAAGTATCATGGGCACTTCGTTTTTTTCCTGTAAAGCCTTTATAGTTTCAAGGAATTGGTTATAATCTTTCGGGTATTTTAAATTATTCCTCTCAAAAATTTCCCGGTTGCAAAACAAAACGGCTGTCCAGCCAAAAAGCGGCAAAGCATACGTTTTACTATCAAACGTAAATGCATCCATACCGCCTTCTATGATTTCCTGGTCTATCTGCTTTTTTTTGAGCGCCTCTGTTAAATCATATATCATGCCGGCATCAACAAGCCTTTTTAATTTGCTAAACCCCCACCAAAAAAACATATCCGGAAGGCTGTCGGTCATTAAGGCATTGTTTATAGCAGTTTGATAAACCTCATTCTTATAAACAGTTATTTCAAATTTTATGTTCGGATAAATTTCTTCATATTTTTTTGCAATTTGTTTTAAAACATCTTCGGTATCTCCATGGATGGTCCAGACACGGATTACCTCTTCAGATTTCTTATCAACGTCAACGTCTCTCCAGATAAAATTGGAATATATTTTTATTATAAAAATAAACAGGATTACTCCCAAGCAAATCAAAAGAATTGTTAATTGTCTGCTTTTCAAACTTAATGACCACCTTTCAGATATGGAATCCGAACAATAAGATTATAGCACATTCATTTTCTGCCAATCAAGATTATGCACAAATAAGTGGCCGCAAAAAAAATAAAATTATATCATCTGACTAAATATTACAAATACTATTTAAAAAAAATTATCGTCCGGTAAAAAATTTTTAAGATTTAGCACAATAATTTTTCAATGTTAAATAAAAATGTTCAAGGCAAAGCGAGTTTGATTGGTCTGCCAAAATGATATTTGAATTAATTAAATACAACAAATAAGGCGGGATTCAAAGAATCCCACCCCAACTATTGCAAAAGATCCCATAAAAACAAAGGGGACGCATAATTAAACGAAAGGGATATAGATACAACTTAAGGTTATATCTATATCCCCGATAAAATTATGCGTCATCCCCTTTGTCACGAACTTATTATCCCTTTACCGCACCTGCGGTCATACCTGTAATAAAGTGCTTTTGCAGTCCGAAGAATATAATCAGAACAGGCAGGGTAGTCACACATCCTGCTGCCATAAGCAAATCATATCTGTTTTGGTAGTTTCCTACATACAAGCGGATACCGACCGGAATTGTTGCCACATCGGTTGATGTAGTTAATGCCCAGGCAAATAAAAGTTCATCCCAAGCCATGAGGAAAATGTAAATTCCGGTAGCAATAATGCCTACCCTTGCCAAAGGCAAAACCACTCTTACAAAAGCGCCTATCCGGCTGCACCCGTCAATAATTGCGGCTTCTTCAAGTTCCACCGGTATGCTGGCAAAAAATCCTCTTAAGATCCATATACTGAAAGGAATAAAGAATGCCGAATATACAATAATAATTCCCGGATAGGTATTTATAAGCCGGATTCCTAAGGTTTCCTGTATCTTTATAAACATCAGATACAGGGGCAGCAAAAACATAATTCCTGGAACCATCTGTGTTGCCAGTACGGTTGCGCCAAATAAGTTTGAACCCGGGAATTTATAGCGGGCTACCGCATATCCAGCTAAAGTTGCAATAATTAAAGCAACCGCTGTAGTAGATGCACATATTATTACGCTGTTTTTAAAATACTGAAAAAAGTTTATGTTTTGCCACATCTCTATGTAATTTTCGAAATGGGAAGGAACGGTATACTTACCCGTTACTATCTCATTCTGAGTCATTAGGGATGTTGCAACCATCCATAAAATCGGAGCTATTGCAAAAAACACAAAAAGGAAAAGTATTGTATTTGCCAATATATTGTAGATTTTTTTCCGTTTTTTATAATTGATTCCGGTTTTTCTCATTAATTATCTTTCACCACCAAATCATCCTGGAATACTTTATACCATACAGCAACCAGCAGCATGACACACAACATAACAATAACCGTAGCTGCGGCTCCTGTTCCAAATTGCCATATCTGGAAAGAGTTTCTGTTTATATTGGTCATTAACAAATCTCCGTATTTGCCGGGGAAACCTGCACCGTGGCCAAACATCATTGCCACAATATTAAAGGAATATACATAGTTAATGATACCGTTTAGTATCTGGATGGATAAAACCGACCTAAGCATAGGCAAGGTTACATGCCTAAATCTTTGCCAGGCGTTGGCTCCGTCTATTTTGGCGGCTTCATAGTATTCATCCGGAATCTGCTGAAGCCCTGCCAAAAACATTAACATTACAAAAGGAACCTGTCTCCATATGGTAGGGATTATAATAGCGACCAAAACCATTGGTCCTGTAAGCCAGAAAGGCTTTTTGGGCAATATATGTAAAATATCAACCAAGACTCTGTTAATGATTCCGTCGTTTTGCCACATGAACCCCCATAACATACCTACAACAAAGGAAGGGACTACCCAAGGTGTCATAAGAAGGGTTCTAGCAAGGCCTCTTAGTTTGAAATTTCTGTTTAATAAAATAGCAAGAAGGAGAGAAATGCAAATAACAGATACACTACATATAACTCCGAATATTGCCGTATTTCTTAATGCATCCAAAAATCCCGATCTGATAGTACTGGTAGGGTCAAATAAAACAGCTTTATAATTGTCTAAACCTATAAAGGGAGCTTTTAAAAACTGTTTTAAAGTGAATTGGTTTAATTTTAAAAATGACATTAATATACCCGATACTATAGGTACAAGATGTATAAAAATCATTCCGATTATTGCCGGTGTTATTAACAGGTAAGCAAGCTTATTCTTTTTTATTTTAGTAAACAGCCCCTCTTTTTTTATTAGTTCGGGTTTATATTTTTTCCTTCTTTTTCTGTGCTGCATACATACACCTCTTATAAATAATCCGCTGCAATAAATATAATCATTGCAGCGGTTATTCTAATTTAAACAATTCAAACTTATTATTGCTGACTGTAAATAACCGTACACTCGCTTGCCGTCTGATCCAGGAATTCTTTTGTTCTGTTCGGATCATATTCACCATATACGCCCATGATATTATCCCAAACATTACTGAGACCTTTTTGCAGAACTGTCTCTGAAGGACCCCATCCTGCAACTGACGGATAAGCCTTACCGTACTGGAGCTGCTCTTTAAATGCTACTCTTAACGGTTCTTCTGTTACAAACTCTGTTTCATAAGCCGCCTTAACAGTCGGAAGATTTCCGCAGTATCTCTGATATGTAATCTGTGCATCGGGTGTCATCAAATATTCCAAAATCCGATATGCGGCTTCTTTATTCTTTGATGTTTTAAATACACATAAATCGCTGCCGCCGAAGAATACATATCTACCTTTAGGACCGGCAGGGAAAGGTGCTGTTCCGATCTTTTCTGCTACTTCAGGAACTTCTCTTCTTAAAGTATTGATGTGATAAGCACCTGAGAAAATTATTGCAGCATCACCGGAGTTAAAGATTGCTTCAACTTCTGCAGAATTCTTCTCCAGGTGAGGCATACTAAGAAGCCCTTTAATAGCCAACTCAGAGTAGAATTTTACACCTTCAAAAGCTTCAGGAGAGTTTATAATACTGGTCTTTAAATCATCAGCTATAAAGTCACCGCCTGCGCCCCAAATCCAAGGTGCATAGTTATGTATAACGTTCCAGTCATTCTTACCGGGCATTATAAGCGGAGCAATTTCCTTACCGTCTACAACAAGACCTTTTAATTTTTCCAGTGCCTGTACAAAAGAATCCCAAGTTTCAAAATCGGTTTCAGGATTAACTCCGGCCATTTCACAATAGTCTTTTCTGTAGAATAATGCTCTGGTATCAATAAACCAAGGTGCTGCGTATCTTTCTTCACCCATGCCTAAAATCTGGGTTGTGGGAAGTGTAGCTTCAACAAATGCTTCTTCTCCACCGAAACGATCATAAATACCTGTTAAATCTTCCAGGGCTCCCATGGCTGCTACGGCTGCCACTTGAGTGGTTCCCAATTGTGTAATATCAGGTCCTTCTCCACTGGTTGCTGCTGTTGTTATTTTTGTCCATGCAGAACCCCAGTCAAGAACCGTAATCTCAACCTGGATATCAGGATTTTCGGCTAAGAACGGTTCTAATGTTGCTCTCAAATCTTCTTCCGGTGCGCCGCTGTTAGGCATAATCCACATGGTAACAGTTGTTACTTCGCCACCGGCCTGCTTATCTGAGTCATTGCTTTTTTTCTCATTATCTTGTTTGTTTTCGTTTTGTGTAGTTTCATTTTTTACATCGCTTTGCCCCACGTCTGTAGTCTCCTCTTTTTTGGAGCAAGCAGCAAAAGTACCTAATACCAAAACAGATATCAGGACAAATGCCAATAATTTTTTCATAATCAATCCCCCTTATTTTTGATGAATTAATTATAAAATAAATGCAAATTTCCTATAACCACGTAAAATTACGATTTAGGGGGATAATATTCCTATATGTAAATTAATATTTTATCAGTACATCCTAAGTATAATTCTTGTGTAGCAATTGGGTTCTGACTGAATTTCCATTAAATTCTTTATATCTTTGGTATCGTATAATAGAGCCAGCCTGTTTAATACAGACCTAAGCCCAAACCCTGATTTAGTTTCCAATTGTTCACCTCTCATAACCCTGTCTATTGTATCTTTGCTCATTCCTACTCCGTCATCTTCGACTATAATTTCTGCATATTCTTCTCTTTTCCTTGCTGTAATTGATATTTTAATGGGTTGTCCCATTTCTTTAATTCCATATTTAATACTGTTTTCTACAAGGGTCTGCAGGGTCATTTTGGGTATTTGTAAGTTTATTAGTCCATCATCTATATCACATTTAAATTCTAAAATATTGGGATTTCTGATTAATACAATTTTTATGTAATCCCGAACAATATTAAGCTCATTTTCCAGTGTTATAATATCATTTCCCCTGTTTAAGCAGGCCCGGTAATAACTGGCCAATGTTTGAATAAGCTGATTTGCGGTTTCCTTTTCTTCCACACTTATCAATATGCTTGCAGCGTTAAGAGTATTGTATAAAAAATGGGGCTTGATCTGATGATTTATTACTGACAGTTCCAGCTGCCTTTGCATTTTCTCCTTGTTTTTAACATCTTCAAGCAATCCTCTGATCTGCGTCATCATTTCATTAAGAGCATTTGATATATCGTCCGCCTCCGTATAATATTTTTCATTGGGGAATTGAATGTCCAGATTTCCCTTAACGGCTATTTCTTTTGCCCTTAACGCAATTTCTTCAAGGGGGCCGATCACTCTTTTATTAAGAACAAGGGACGCAATAATCGTAAATTCAATAATTATGATAAGCATAAATATAATGGCAAACTCAATATTAGGGCTGAATATTGACTGTCTGGATAGGGCCGCAATAACTCCCTGTATATTTGCCATTTCCTTTATCCTAAACTTGTCCGGCAACCTGCTGTCCTTATCGTTTATAACTCTTATAACATCTTCGACTGTATCATCTTCAATATCCTGAGGAAAAGTTAAAATTTCGCCGGCAGCACTTTGTATATAGATTTCTGTATCCTTTTGCAAATATTGGTTTATGTCAGGTATCAACTGATTAATGTCCATAAAAATAATCAAATATCCCAGATGCTCCATACTGGTTTTGGATTTAATATTTACAACAAAATAAAAGGAATTTTCATCGCTTATTCCGTTATCTGTCCCTATCTCCCAGTATGACCCGCCTCTTTTTATTATGTTGTCTTTCAAATTAAAAGTTTCTGCCATTTTCGATTGATCGACATTATAAACGGGGTACTTATATTCAGACACCACAGAATCTTCTAAGACAATATGAATTGAAGATATATCATCCTGCTCAGCCATCCGTTTCATCAAATATCCGCCAAGCAAATTGTTTCTGATGTCTTCTTTCCTTGTGAATATTTCATGAAATTCGTCGTCAATTATTAGCTCATCACAAAACTTTTTTATGTCATATAACCTGGTATTTATTATATATGTTATTATTCTTAGAATCTGTTCGCTGTTTTGGGCTCTCCTAAATTTAAGTTCTTTTCCCGTTATACCGATAAACAAAAAAATCCCAAGTATAAAAGATATTATCATGACGCGGATATAGCTGCCTATTAATACATTGGTTATAGTGGCATTAATATGCTTTCGTTTAAAAATTTTATTCAACCATTTCATAATACTCACACTCGGATTTCTTATATTCGTATGGCGTCATATTACAGTATTTCCTGAATAATTTGGCAAAATATGCAGTATCGGAATACCCAAGGAAGTTACTGACCTCATAGATTTTCATATCCTTTTCCTTAAGCAGGTACTTTGCCCGTTCCATTTTCATCCTTGTTACATAATTCAAAAAATTCTCCCCTGTTTCCTGCTTAAATAAACTGCATAAATAGTTCTTGCTTATTCCCAAAGCATCACTTACTTCCGCCAGACCAATTTTTTCGTCTATATGTTCAATTACATAGTTGCAGGCAAGCCTTATAATATTGTTATCATAAATAAGATAGTTTTTTTGCAAAAGCTTAAAAATTCTTGTTATTTCATCTTTAAATTCAAGGAGTATGTCTTCTTTTGTAATATACCTCTCCTTCTTTAAATTAAAGTAGACATTCAGCTTTTCTATCTTGTTTAAATTACTGAACTTCTTATTTACTTTATCTATAATACTTTCAAGTATATAAAAAAAGCGATAACATGTTCCGCTGATATCTTTCTCCCCATATTTCTTTTCTTCTTCAATTATCTCTTCCATAATCTGAAATGCCGCATCATCATTTTTTATTACCGCTTCTATCAGTTTTCTGTCCAATTCACTGTCAAAATCCCTGTTTACGGTAATTGTAAGCTTCTCTCTGATTTGCTCAAGCATTTCGCATATTTGGCTTTCTATAATCGGCTTTATGATATACCCCATTACCCCGTAATCTATTGCCGTTTTTGCATATTCGAACTCTTCATAAGCAGTTAAAATGACTATATGGGGCTTATATTTCTTTTCATTTACTTTTTTTATAAATTCAATGCCGTTCATGATAGGCATTTCAATATCGGTAACAGTCAAATCAATTTTATTATTCTCAAGTTGTTTTAATGCCTCGATTCCGTTTTGCGCCTCACAAACCACCTTAAAACCGTATTTTTCCCAGGGAATCAATTTTTTTAGGCCCATTCTTACTATAGGTTCATCATCTACTATCTGAACGTTAAACATAAACCCCCTCCTCCTATAATAAACCCATCTCTGATTATTAGCCTACTAAATTCCTGCAACAAATACAAGCCATAGATAAACAAAGTATAGGAGTTATCTATGGCTGTTTTAACTAGAAGAAAATCATATTAACTTTATGATGTTTTTTGTCATTTACCAGGCAAATAATATTATCCTTCAGAATTTCATTATCTAAAGATAAGCTGTACTTAAAGTCTTTAACCCTGCATAATCCTTTGGGTTTCTTTACGGTAATCGAGTAAAAGCTGTCAAGATAACGCAAGGTATATTCAACCTGCTCCTCATTTTTTGCAGGCAAAGGGTTAAGGATTAATTTATTCCCCTGATATTTAATTCCCAGCATTTCAAACAGGGTGAGAGCCAGCCATGTGGATGTGCCGCTTAAGGTAGGCCCCACGTGTTCGCCGGTGTTGCTGTTGATATACTGGGTACACCATCTGGGGTTGCCGCAGTACAAATACGGGTTTTTAAAGGTATTGTACGGCAAAACCTTTTCAACCATCCAATAAGCAAGATCACTAAGTTTCTCAGCCAGATTACGGCATTTAACTTCTTTGGCAGCCTTAACCATGGCAGCCGCAGCCATCATTGTGGCATGCTTAAATATCCCTCCGTTTTCCCGGTCTCCCGGAAAATACTCTCCTGTTGCCGTAACTTTAGAAACTTTTGATAAATCGGTAGGGCTCATTAGGGCAAATCCGTTTTCCTTTTTCAAATATTTTTCAATTCTGTCTACCATTACTGCGATTTGATCTTCAGTAGCCTCATCGGATAAGACAGACCAGCTGAATGAATTTAAAAAATATGTTCCGTCTATATCAGGATCGCTGGAAAAACCGTCTTTTCCTGCACCCAGATATGTGATTTCACCCCCAAAACGATTAAACAATACCCGGGCAAAAAAGTCCTCTTTCCATGCATGGGTCTGAAGTGAATGGCTTAAATTTTCTGTCAGCTTTATTAACTCTTCCTCATACTCATAATCGGAAAGCATACTGGTTAGGTCTCTCATATGCAACAAAGCCAGTTTTAAAAGAAAACCGTTCATGACACTTTCCGAATATTTGTCAAAAGGCCCTGTAAGGTTTTCCTTATCCTTTCCGCTCAAATAATCAGGATCAACCTTTAAACAATCGTTCCAGTCGGCAAAGTCTATCAAAGGAAGGCCATGTCTGCCTGTTGATACCTTTCCCGAATAATTAATAATCGCTTTAAGAGTGTCATATACGCTTCGCTTTTTACCGCCAGATTCAGGTATATTATATTCTTCTTTCAAAAAGTCAATGTCCCCGGTATACTCTACATATCTGTAAACCGCCTGCACCAGCCACAAGCCATCATCAGACCATTTTCCGGCTTCTTTTCCGACCCAGAAAAAATTGTGATAGCAGTAGCCCGGTTCCAATACTTTTTCAATCCATTGTGCCAAAAGCTCCTTGACAAAAGTATGCTGACCCATGGAGAAGAAATAGTACATCGAAGCATATATATCCTGAATTTCTCTAAAACCTGTTTCCCTGTATCCTTTTTGAGTCAGGTCAAAGGACCTTGAAACAAAGGTCTGGTACAAAACTTGAAAAGGCAGGTTATTGTTTATGTACTCATCAAAATATTCCTTATCTGAACGGACTGTCAGATATGACTTGTATTTTAAATACCATGAAAGCTGGTCTTCAAAAGCCTTATCCAATGCTTCTTTAGTTTGAAACTTACTATGAAGGGAATGTATCTCAGAGAAAACTTTTTCATCGGGTACTTCTTTATCAAGCGATGAGATAAGCCCAACGTACTGGTCTGCTGTTACTTCTTCCCCAACATCCAATGAAAATGCTTTTCCAAGGGCTACAAATGCCGGCCCCTTGGTACTAAGTTTATTGGACAATTTGGTTAAGCCCTGAGGGTAGTTTAGATTTCCGTTTCCTATAAAATCGCCGTAATGTGTTCCGATTTCCTCTGTTAAATACTTTTGATCTTTTTGATAAAACATACCCGTCATAAACCTGATGTCTTTTCGGCAAAATTCAGGATAATAATGGGGTATGTAAGCAAGAAGATTACCGTTTTCGTCACGAATCATTCCGGCTTCCATTATAATTGCCGAATACACTACATCTTCCATGAAGGCCTCGGGTTTAGGCGAACCCAGCATACCGGTCATAACAATTTTTATATCTCTTTTACTTTTGCTTTTATTTGCTATGGTAATACGCTGTACTTCCGTTGCTATAGGAAGTCCTTCATACTGAGGCAGTATAAAAATTCTTCTTTTTATTTGTAAACCGCATTCAGTAATGTATTCGATTTCCGTATAATTGCTTGAATGCCTGCAAGTTGCAGATTTAATATTTTTTTCGGTGGCATTGGCCGAATAAAATATTTGCCTGCCGTTTTCAATGAGATAGAATTGGCGGTTGGCAGGAAAGCCGTTCTCCTCAGGCAGCATGTCCCATCTGGTAGCCAAAACCTGAGTAGCGGCATGGGCTCTGAAACTGCCGCCCCCAAACCGGTCAATTACTGATTTTGGTGTAGTCTGCAAAGGATGGGCAAATCCTATCCTGTTCCCCAATAACATATTGGTAGAAAAATGTGGGCCGGGCGACGGACTTTTAAGGTCAATAATATGATCTCCGTTATCGTTTAGGTATCCTGCCCATTTGGTATAATTTTTAAGTGTTTTAAGAATTTGACTCTGTATTTCTTTATTAATTATTTCCGTAGAGATGTTTCCGTCCGAATAAACATAATATATTATCTGTTCTGTATCCCAATCTATTTTAAATAAGTGTGATTTGTCCAATGACAGCCGGTTAAGGAATTCCCCTACAACTTCATTTTTATATAATTCTTTTAATGCCGGTACCTGATATTTAAAACTTCCTATAATTAATAAATGCTGATATTTTATATCAATAAACTGACAGTCATAATACTCTTTATCGTTTAACAAATTACCGAAATAACGGTCAGCCAGCATTCTTGAACTATCTAAAACATCCCTGGCATATAATTTATTCATAATATTATCACCGATTTTTTTAAGTTTTTAATATTTAAATTGTAGCTAATATATAAAACTTAATTAACCGGACAAAATTCCGATTTAGTATGAAAATATTACTATTAATTTTCAGGCAGGTAAGCTATTCATTAAAATTTTACCTGCATGCAGTTAATTGCTTTTAAGTCCATATACCTTAACTTATATATAGTAATAGTGGCGTATAACAAAAATCACAATCTACTTAAGAAGGCGTATGAGAATTCATTATCGGTGATATCATCATGAATGGGTGATAAATTTGTCGCTGTAATCCGGGCTACGGATAAACAACAATAACATACAGGATATTTTAATAAAAAAATAATATCAGCGTTTATTATCGAAACAAAACTTTTTTCAGAGGTCTCAAATTATTTTGGTTTCAATTACCAATTAGTTTATAGCATAAATTTTTCTATAACCTGAGCCACTCCATCTTCCTCATTGGTGAGAGTTATAAAATCTGCTGCTGCTTTAACATCGTCTGTTGCATTGCCCATGGCGACACCAAGACCGGCATATTTTATCATATCAATGTCATTTCCTGCATCGCCAACGCAGATAACTTCCTCCGGTTTTATTCCCAATTCTTTGGCCACAATCGATACACCTATGCCTTTATTGGCTTTCTTATTCAGAAATTCCAGGAATATCGGCGCGCTTCTTTGTACCGAATACTTTTGCTTAACCCAATCCGGTAATTGAACTATGACAGAATCCAATTTTTCCGGTTCATCTACAAACATTACTTTAACTATCTTAGTAGAAGCATCGATTTCGTCAACCGGTCCCTCAACTACAGGTATCTGATTAATGCTTGATTCAACTTCCGTATACGGATTAAATTTGGGTGTAAGCACCCGGTTTACCGTCAGAGCATGTATATTTACATCCAATTTCCGGCTTAATTCATACAGCTCTTTATAAGACTCAAGAGATACAGGCATGTCGTATATGATTTTTTCACCCACGGTACTCTGAACCATGGCCCCGTTATATATAACAACATAATTATTTTCATCAAATAAATCCAGAGTTTCTATAAAAGGTAAAATCCCTTTCATTGGTCTTCCTGTGGCAATAACAATCTTTTTACCCATTTCCTTTAACTTTTTAACATCTTCCCTGCATCTTTCGGAAATTTTCTTATCCTCATTTAGTAAAGTTCCGTCCAGATCCACCGCAATTAATTTATACATATTCTGCTCCTTTATTATATGTAAGAATTTGCTCATTAGAGAAATTATCATACCATATGGTGTCAGGTACTGTAAATATTTTGTGAACATTTTTGTTTACAATTTATTAACAGTGTCAGGTACCAATAGACATCGCCATTTAAGAATGTTATAATTGAAGCAAATATAACAGGCCACATAAAGATGGCCTTTTTTTATGTTTACATAAATTCCACATATCGGATTAGAATGGTTATTACTGTAAAACAGAAGCATAAAGTAACAAACAGGAGGCAAATATGAAAAAAATACTCTTATGGATACTTATAGTGACAATGTTTATAATTACCGGATGTTCTTATATAGAGCATACTCAAGGTGCAGGTTCAGATAAAGAATCAATAGAAAATGATATTAACAATATTAATAATTCCGGCGACAGAGAAATTTCCGCCGAAGGCATAGACGACGATGACAAGGCTAAAAAATCTGATGTTTCTGATAATCAGCAAAATCCAAACAGTGAAAATTCAGAATCCGATACTTCATCAGATGCTAATGCTGCTATTTCTTCACAGACCGGACAGTCTGATAAAGCAGACAATAAAAAAACTAACTCATCTTTAATAAAAGTTCATTTTATCGATGTAGGCCAGGGAGATTCTATATTGATTGAATCCGGCAACAAATATATGCTTATTGATGCCGGAGAAAGGAACAAGGGAAGTATCGTAATTGATTATTTAGAAACCATTGGGGTAAAAAAATTGGACTATATCGTTGCCACCCATCCTCACAGTGACCACATCGGAGGTCTTGCCGATGTTATAAATCATTTTAACATAGGCAAAATTATCATGCCCAATGCGGTACACACTTCCAAAACTTATGAAAATTTACTGGACACAATTTCAGAAAAAGGCTTAAAGATAACTAAAGCAATCCCAGGAAACGAATATAATATCGGAGATGCTTCATTTATTATATTGGCTCCTAACGGCACAGACTATGATAATCTTAACAATTACAGCGTAGTAATTAAGCTGATAAACGGCAATAACTCATTTATTTTTGCCGGTGACGCAGAAGTACAATCGGAAAATGAAATGCTTAAAAACGGTCTTAATATTAATGCTGATGTTTTAAAATTAGGCCATCACGGTTCATCTACCAGCAGCAGCGCCAAATTCCTGGATGCCGTAACTCCGGATATGGCTATTATAAGTGTGGGGGAAGGCAACCAATATGGTCATCCCGATGCAGAGACCTTAAAATCCATAAAAGACAGAGAAATCAAGTTGTTCAGAACCGATAAACAAGGTACAATTATTTTGGAATCTGACGGAATTAAAATTACAGCCAACAAAGATCCGTATAATATAAATGATGCTGATATTAATACCACAAAAAGCGATAAATCAACATATAATTCAAATTCTTCATCCACTGATAAAACTAAAGCAGATACAGTCAAAACTTCCACAAACAAGACTGAAACAAGCAAAAGCCAAAGTAACAATACGGGTAAATCAAGCACAAGCAAAACTGATACAAATAAATCGGATTCATCAAATAAAAACACAGAATCTGCTAAAAATATTATAGTTCACATAACAAATACCGGTTCAAAATATCACAGGGCAGGATGCAGACATCTAAGTAAAAGCGATATAGAGGTTACTTTGGAAGAAGCATTGAATAAAGGGCTAACCCCATGTAAAACCTGCAATCCTCCGACCATGTAATTTATTTATTTTATGATTATGTTTTATATAATTTTACATAAACCTGATAAAGAAAAGGGGTATCATATGAATAAATATATTGTTGACAGGTTTGAAGGATGCTACGCCGTATGCGAGAAAGAGGATAAATCTTTCATTAATATTAAAAAAGATATACTTCCTCCCGATACCAAAGAGGGGGATATACTTATCGAAAACAACGGTGATTTTTATATAGATACTGAAGCCACCGAAGCCAGGAAACAACTTATCAGAAAAAAATTGGACAGTTTATTTGAATAAAAAACATTATGTACCTGACACTGTAAATAAATTGTAAACAAATGTGTTTACAATTTGTTAACAGTGTCAGGTACCATTAATTATCCCACCTTGCTCTGCTGCCTTTTTCATCTTTTGTCACCACAAGTTTTGTATCAATCTGAGCTTTTAATTCGGTCACATGGGATATAATACCCACCAGTCTTTTTCCTCCGGACAAATCATTTAAGATTTTAATGGCTTGCATCCTAGCCTCGTCACTTAGCGAGCCGAATCCTTCATCGATAAACATAGTATCAATATGGATTCTTCCTGCAGTATACTGAATAATATCTGACATTCCAAGAGCCATTGCCAGAGCTGCCATAAAAGACTCTCCTCCGGATAAAGTCTTTACGTCACGAACCTGATTATTTACCAGGCTGTATACGTCAAGGTCCAGACCTACTTCCCCCTGGCCGGATAGGTCTTCCATATCCCTGCATTTTAGAAGGAATTGGCCGCCTGTCATATTATATAATCGCTTATTTGCTTCCCTTAGTATCATTTCAAAATACCTTCTTTGGATATAAGTCTGGAAATTTATATGCCGCCTGCTTATTTTACCGTTTGCCGTATCGGAGAGCCTGCTTATAATTCCGTAAGTTTCTTTGGCTTTTTCTCTGTCTTTAATAAGTCTTTTAAGCCTTTTAAAAATTTCCTCATTTCTGCTTCGTATGCCGTATATGGTTTTATTTTCCTCATCCAGTTTCATTATATTTTCTGTAAGTTTTGCCTGCCTTTCTTCCAGTTCTGTGGTTTGGATCCTTGCCTTACCTTGAGTTTGACTTTTCAAGTTTTCCAGCCGTGCTTTATTATCTACCAAGGCATCACGATACGATTGTAACAAAGCACTTAATTCTTCTATCTTCTCAGGACCGATTAACGACTTATGATACTCATTCTCATCCGCAAAATCTTGCTTTTTAAGCTCCGTATTGAATGCATCCAAAGCTGCGTTTACTTCCACTGTTAACCTTTCATGATTTTTTTCTTCAGACTTAAGCTTCCCCTGCTCAGAAGCAAACTTTTCTGCCATCTGCTGATAAATTCTATCGGCTGTGGATTTTGCTTCTTCCATGACCTTAAGTTGTTCTTTTGCTGATGCAAGTTCCTCCAAAGCCTTGTTTTTGCTTTCATAAACAAGAGCTTCCTTAAGGGAAACTTTTATCGTATCCGCTTTTGCTAAACTTACAGCAAACTCTTTTAAAGCTTCTTCTGCTTCTATCTTTGCCTTATCATAGGTTTCCAAAGATTCTTCCAGAACTTTAATTCTTTTTTGATTTTCTGTATATCTTTCTCCTGCTTCTTTGGCCCGGTTCATTTCATATGTTGTCTTATTAAGTTCTTCCTGACATTCTGCCAACATATCCTGCAAGCGATTTTCGTCAATATTGTCAGGATCAAATGAAGCATCAACCACTTTCTTTCCCTCATGTTCGGCTAGGCTTTTTTTGCTTTCATATTCCTGCCATGCTTTCTGCATAGCTTCATATTTTTCCTGCCTTGTACCCATAGCTTCATCCATAAGAATTTTTGCTTCATCCAGCTCATTTTCGTCTATAATCTGTTCTGCCAATACTGCTTTTTGAGGATGGAAAGTAGAACCGCATACGGGGCATGGCTCACCCTCTTTAAGCTCTGCTGCCAGCCTTCCGGCCTGCCCTACTATAAAGCTGTGATACAGTTCTTCGTAGTGCTGCCTTTTTAACTCATACGATCTATTCGCATTTTCATAATCCTGTCTGGCTTTATTATAATTAACCTCAAGCAGTTTCATATTTTTTATTAATTCTGTCAAATCAATAATGGCATTGCTTCTATCGGTCATTACCCGGACCTTATGTAACAGTTCGGTATACTGATCGGCAAGCTTTTTTAGCTCTTCCTGTTCTTTTTCCAATTTAACTTTACTTTCTCTTGCCTTACCGATACTCTCGCATATTTTGTCACGTTCTTTTTCGGTCTTTAATATATTCTCCCTTAGCAATTCCAATTCGGCTTTTACTTTATCATAATGCTCATATTTGGGGATCAGCTCATTTATGTTATTTATTTTTGATACCAGTATCGGGCTATATTTACTGTACTTTTCTTCCTTATCCTCTTTATCTTTCTTTAATTTCTCCAATTTAGCCCTATTTTCATAAAGCCACTTTTTTATATCTTCAATCCTTTGATTGCACTGAATAAGGTCCGTTTTCTTATTAAGGTAAAATGCTTCCTTTGGTTCTAAATATTGGGCTTTTTTTCCGTATTCTATCTGTCGTTGAACAAGCTCCATCTCATGTTTTTGTAAATCCAGTTCTTCTTTCTTTTTCAGTTCTGCCTCCAGGTCGTCAAACAGCTTATTCAGATCTTTGGCCTGACTTATTTTTGTGTTTACCTCATCCAGTTCCTTCTTATATACACGGATATGGCTGTTGATATCTTCTTCCCTGTACTTTACTTCTTTTATAACCTGTTTTAGCATTTCCAACTGCTTCTCAGGATCGGTTTCCGTAAACCGCCCCATTTCATTCCACAGTTCGGTAAGGCTGCTGTCCTTAATCAACTGAACATCTTCCAACTCTCTTACAATAGCCTTTTTGTTGTCTTCAAGAGCAATATAGACTTCATTTGCCCGTCTTTTTAGTTCCTCTTCTATCAGCCAATAAATTCTGGTATTGAAGATTTTGCCGAATATTTCTTTACGTTCTTTGGAAGATGCATGGAGTAATTTTAAAAATTCTCCCTGGGCTATCATGGCTATCTGGGTAAATTGGTCGGCATCAAGGCCTATTATATCTACTATTTTTTGGTTTGTCTCTTTAATATTTCCCCTAAAAGGCTGTCCGTCCGGCATAATCAGGGTAACCGCCGCCTGCTCAGTTGTTAAGACATACTCTCCGTCCTTGTTTCTTCTTTTGCTGATACGGTTTTGCCTTGGGCTTCTGTTGATTATGTAAGTTTCCCCCCTGTATTGAAATTTAAATTCCACAAAGGTGCGGACATCATCAGCTGCATACTGGCTGCGCATCATAACCCCGTCACGTTTTCCTCCGCTTGTCCGGTCATATAAGGCATAGGTTATGGCATCAAAAATGGTGGTTTTTCCCGCACCTGTATCCCCGGTTATAAGGAAAATACCGTTGTTTATACCCGTAAAATCTATAACTTCCTCTCCCGCATATGACCCAAAAGCAGACATTTTAATGTAAATCGGTTTCATCTTCCCGCACCTTCTTAATAGAATTTATCACTTCAGACATTATCTTTTCTTCCTCATCACTCATTGGAACTCCCTGTATGTCCAAATAAAACTGCTTAAATGCTTCAAAAGGATTAAGCACCGTTATTTCCGAATATGTATCCATAAGCTGGGCTTTTGTTCTGCTGTTTTCTATTTTTACCTCAAGTATATGGTCATAATGCTCCTCCAGTTGATCCTTGGGCTTGTATAACTCTTCCTCATCAGTAAGGGTTATGCTGACAAAATCATGCCTGTTTTCGTCCGTAGCCATCCCGATAACTTCCCGTAAAGTGCCTTTTATGCTTCTTACATCCTGCAAAGCATTAAGCGGTATCTCCTCAATAGCGATATCCGAGCCTTTTTCTTTTATAGTAACCATGGTTATGGATTTTACATGTTTTTCTTCACTTACGGAATATTTTAAGGGGGTCCCGCTGTAACGTATGTGTTTTTTCCCTATGCTTTGAGCTCCATGAAGGTGTCCCAGAGCCACATAATCAAATTTCTCTACAGCTCTAATATCCACACTGTCAATTCCTCCTACGGAAATATAAACCTGCTCCGAATCACAGGTTTCAGGCACACTGTCCCCTGCTACATAAAACTGATGGGATACAAGGACGTTTCGCTCATTATAGTTGATATTTTCCCTCTCAATTAAGGCTTTTATGGCCGCATCATAACTTGTTATCCTTCCTTCTTCAAAAAGGTGCTTAACATATGCCGGCTTGGTAAAAGGAAGCAGATAGAAATTGACAGTTCCATATTCATCATCCAGTACGACCTTTTTCAGATATTCGTCATCTTTTCTGGGAGGATAGACGGATATATAAATGTTGTGTTTTTCCAAAAAAGAACTGGCGTAATTCAGGCGGTCAGCCGAATCATGATTGCCTGCTATGATAAGAACAGGAATACCGGGCCTTATCTGCGACAAATCAATCAAAAACCGGTCAAAAACCGTATAACTTTCTGCCGAAGGGATGGATTTGTCATAAATGTCTCCAGCAATTATTAATACGTCCGGCCTGTACTTTTTTACCTTGTCCACAATTTGATCAAGTATGGCTATCTGGTTATCTTTCAGATTGTAAAAATGCAAATATTTGCCTATATGTAAATCAGAAATATGAAATATTTTCATCTTATCCCCCTTGGTAATAATTTTACAGTTCTACAACCGGTTATCTGACTTAAATGATTTTTATTTATTCTATCACATCTTGTCTGCTATTTCCTTACCTTATTATATCATCTTATGGTTTTCCAAATATCAAAAAATCAATTTGTCATTAAGCATTGTTAGCAGTTTACACTTTCTTATTTCAAATTTAAAACTGTTATCTATAGCAGAATTTTTGCTCTGTACTTAATATCCTGGCATTTGCAGAATAATCAACTTACGGTTGAGTAAAAATTAAACCACAGGTTGCAAGAAAATCGTAAATTCAACCAATAATCTCTTTTCCTTCCCTGCATTTGAAGTTAAAATGTAAACAACAAGAAGGGAGAGTGATTAGTATGAAAGAAACCATTGGAAAAAGAATTTCCTATTTAAGAAGAGAAAAAGGCATTACCCAGGAAGAAATTGCAGAAAAGCTTGGAGTTACCCCTCAGGCGGTATCCAAATGGGAAAATGATATATCTTATCCGGATATCCTGCTGCTTCCGAAACTTGCAGAAATACTCGAAGTTACTGTTGACGAACTGCTTTCCGGTGAAGCCAAAAAAGAAACCAGGTTATTGCCTGAAGAAGAACGCAAAAACATAGATGATATGATATTCAGAATCTATGTAAATACATCAGAAGGAGATAAAATAAAGATTAATCTCCCCCTGGCCCTGATAAAGCTGGGATTGGAAATGGGAATGAACCTGCCACAGGTATCAGGAAATGCAGCATTACAAAACGTAGATTTTGAGCAGCTTATCCGCTTGGTGGAATCAGGTGTTATCGGCAAACTTGTAGAAGTTGAAAGTGCAGAAGGCGATATCGTGGAAATAGTGGTGGAATAATATGAAAATAATTATTAAATCCCCTAATGAAAGAACAATAAGGCTTATTTTTCCGACCAGATTGCTGTTTAATAGTTTGACAGCAAAAATCGGAGCGGCTGCTTTAAAAAAGTATGTTCCTTCCGACAAGTTTAAAATAAAACCCCGTGATCTGCACATGATTGTAAAAGAAATAAACAGAATCAAACGAAAGCATCCCGGTTTGGTACTGGTAGATGTAGAAACCAGCGATGGGGATATTGTTAAAATAAAGTTATAGATATATTTATAGTATTGGGGTTGTCGCATTATTCTATCGAGGATATAGATATAGCTTCACACACCGGTAAAAGAACATCTAACTAATTATGTGCGTCATTGTCGGACGCAAAGGTTCGCCTATGACGTCAAAACATGCTAGATGTTCTTTTAACGGTGCATTACAGTTATATCTATATCCTCTTAATCTAATTATGCGACAGCCCCTATTATTTTACTTTAATAAAGTCAACAAATATAATTATTAAGAAAATAGTTTTTAGATTATTATTAAATATTTATTATTGTAAATATTTTGAAATATGATTATAATATTAACAATTATTAATAAATAGCGTAAAAAATGGAAGTATTAATTTAGCCGCAATTATAGTACAGTTACCGAAATAATAATACTGCCAATTCTAAAATCACATGCATACTTAATATTTAATTTATCTCACTGTATATACTTGTTGGAGGAAGGAATATGGAGATAAATGTTATTAGTGTAAGTAAAACTATAGGACAAGAAACGATTCTGGATAATGTATCATTTAAAGTTAACCGGGGAGATATATTTGCATTGGTCGGTCCAAATGGAGCTGGCAAAACGACATTAATACGTCTGATTTTAAACTTATATAACCCAGATAGCGGAAAAATAACAGTTAATAACGTTGATGTAAGAAGTAAAGAATATGACAAAGTAAGGCAAAAAATAGGATTTCTTCTTGATAATATCGGTCTCTTCAGAGATTTAACCGCCTGGGAAAACCTCGAATTTTTTCACAGAATTTATTTTCCGAATGCTTCTAAAAGTATTAGGAATGAAAAAATAAGTATGTTATTAAAGGAGTTTGATCTTTATTCGAAAAAGGACAGCAATATTTCATTTTTTTCCAGAGGTATGAGGCAACGATTAGCATTAGCAAGATCTTTAGTTAATGATCCTGAATTACTAATCCTGGATGAACCATCCAGAGGGCTTGATCTTGAAGGTCAACTACTTCTTAGGGATTTTATTCTTAAAAATGCAAAGCAGGAAAAAACTGTATTTATAAATTCACATGACCTGCTTTCTCTTCAAAAATTATGTACTAAAATTGCATTTATTAATAAAGGAAAAATATATGATATAGGTACATATGAAGAATTAAGCAAACGGTACAGCAAAAATATATATTCTATAAAAGCAAAAAATATAGATAAATGGCTGGATGAATTAAAAAGAAGTACCTTTGTGAAATGGGTGCATACAGAATTTGATACTGTTACGGTTTGCGTTGATAATAATTACAATAATTTGCCTGAATGGTTGCATAGCAGAAATGTGCAAATTATTGAACTGAAAAAGGTAAGCGGTGACTTGGAAGACATATATCAACGTATTATAGGTTTTTCAAAATAAAGTGAGAGGTAAATTCATGAATCCTAAATTACATCCTTTATTATGGAAAGAATTAAAACGTCAAAAAAAATCAAAGATAATGCCTATTATCCAAGTTATAGCTTATTGTTATTTTTATATATATCTAAAAAGCATCTTTAGTATTGAAATTGTTTTGTCACTTATACCATTAATGTATGTTTTAGCCATCCAAACCGATGTATTTCATTACGATTTTACTAATTATATTGAATCATTACTCTCATTGCCTATTGAAATTATAAATATTATAAAAAGCAAATGTATTTTTATATTATTAAAAGCATATGTACAATCAATTATAACAACACTTATTCTACTGATTTATCATGTTTTTATTGAAAAGAAAGATATGGTGTTTTCGGTTAAAACTTTTTTACTGATCATAGTTTTACCTATCTGGCAATACTATTTTAGTTATTTTATTGGGCTTGTAATCTGGAATTTAAAATCAAAAATAAGAATTATCCCTTACCTTTTTCAAATTATAATACTGCTTACATGTATTCTGCTATTATCAAAAAATATGGTTAATATTCTTATTTTAATTATGCTTGGTTTGCTGTTGCCCATTTCTATAGGAATAAAAAAATTAACCGAAACACTAAGCAAAGAAAGAATTTTAAAAAGGAGTATCTGAATATGAGGGCTCTTATTTGGAAAAGAATTAATGAATCACATAAAAAAATATCAAAAGTAATCCTTTTTTTCCTTTTCCCTGTATTATATTTCGGCTTACTATATTTTACCGGAGTTCAGTGGAATAGTATAGTGGCATATTTTCCGTTTAATGTTATAACATTTAGCGTTATTATTCACTTTTCAATTGAAGAACTTGTGTCATGTGAAGTAATACTAGCTACCAATACCTCCATTCTGAAATTATGGTTTATTAACATTGTATTTGTCACAATTACCGGCTTTATTTACTCAATATTTTTACTCTTCGCCTTTGGCCTTATATTAAAATTTGCATTACATAAAGATATTGCATTAAATATTTATACGATTTGCCAATCATTTCTGAATCTTTTTATGAGCGCTGCTTTAATTGCAGGATCGACAATACATTTTGCAGACTATACTTTGCATAAGCAATTAATAGCTTCAGTATTTGCTGTTCTTGGCTTTGTTTTGCCGGTACTATTTGTACCATTCGGAAATTTAATACCGATTAATTCTACAAGCATTGTTACATCTGTTGTGGCTTCTGCATTACTGTTTCTTATATCAGCAATTATTATATACAATGCAAATAAAGAAAAACTGCTTATCAATACGAGTAGCATTGTGAAAGCATGGGAAATTAAAACAATTGATGAATAAGTTATTATAATACAACTCCCGATGCCATATTTAAACGAGGCACCGGGAGTTATATAATTGCTTACTCTATCAACTATTATAATACATACTTTATTAAGATTTTTTATATAAATTCATATTTACTGCTCTTGCAGAATTTACGAAAAGCAGACTTATAACCTATCCAGAACCTTCATATCCTCATCATCAATAATAAAGTCTACATTAGCATTTGATATGATGCGTTCTTTTTTTGTGGACTTAGGTATAACTACAGTATCTTTCTGCAAACAATATCTTATGCAAAGCTGGGCGGCGGTTACTTTATACTTATTTGCCATATCCACAATTTCTTTCCTATTAAGAATACGTCCGGTAGCCAGCGGAGAATATGCTGTAATTAAAATATCATGTTTGGCACAAAATTCTACCGTTTCTTCCTGACGTTCACCTATATGGAAACGAATCTGGTTTACCATAGGCACATGTTTGCACATTTCAAGGATAGGCCTTATATGTTTCGGTTCAAAATTTGATATGCCTATAGCTTTTACTTTGCCGCTGTCATAAATTTCTTCGAAAGCTTTCCAGCTTTCTATATTGCCTTCGGTGCAGTCAAGTCCTATCCTGTCCCAAGGCCAGGGAGCATGTATCAAATACAAATCAATATAATCCAAACCTAAAGCTTCAAGGGATTTTTTAAAGCACTCATGGGCTATGTCATAACCTTTCTTTTCGGCAGGCAGTTTTGTTGTAACAAATATCTCCTCTCTCGGTATACCCGAATCTTTTATAGCCCTGCCTACACTTTCTTCGTTACCGTAAGCCATGGCCGTATCTATATGCCTATAGCCGGCTTCCAATGCCCATCTTACGGAGTTATAAGCTTCCTTGCCGTTAGGTATCTGCCAGGTGCCAAGTCCGATCTTTGGCATCTTTACTCCGTTTTTTAAAATAAATGTTTCCTGTAAGACCATAGGTACACCCCCTATTTATAGAACAAAATGTATGATTATAATTTTATAAGCCGAGTATCAGGCCGGTTATTGCGAAATACAGTATCAATGATATAGCATCAACTATTGTAGTTATGAATGGGCTAGCCATAACGGCAGGATCAAATCCTATCTTTTTTGCCAGCATAGGCAGAGTGGAACCTACCATTTTTGCAACAATTACGGTTAGTAGCAAAGTTAAGTTTACAACCAAAGCTACACCAAAGCCTACCTTATCAAATACCATCAGCTTTGCAAAATTTACTAACGCTAAAGTTAATCCACATAACATTGCTACTCTAGATTCTTTCCATAAAACCTTAAGAATATCTCCAAATTCTATTTCATTTAAAGAAAGTCCTCTGATTATAGTAACCGAAGATTGGCTTCCCGAGTTTCCTCCGGTGTCCATAAGCATAGGTATATATGCAGTCAAAACCACATATGCTTTCAGTGCATTTTCAAAACGGGTTATAATAAGGCCTGTAAATGTAGCCGATATCATTAGAAGAAAAAGCCATGGCATACGGCTTCTCCAAATTTCAAGAATCGTTTTCTTAAGATATGGAGTATCCGAAGGTGTTATAGCAGCCATCAATTCCATGTCTTCTGTAGTTTCTCTCTCCAATACGTCCCATGCATCGTCTACCGTAACAATGCCTACCAGTCTGTTATCCTTATCAACTACCGGGAGAACGGTCAAGTCGTATTTACCGAATAAATGGGCTACTTCTTCCTGATCATCATGGGTATTTACAGATATGACGTTTGTCTCCATTAAGTCTTCAATTTTACTGTTATCATCGGAGAGTATAATTGTCCGAATAGTAATATACCCTATTAAATGATTTACATTATCGGTAACATAACAGGTGTCAAACGTTTCACTGTCCAATCCGATCTGCCGTATTCTTTTGATTGCATCAGCTATTGTCATGTCAGAACGCAGGCTGACAAACTCCGTTGTCATTATGCTTCCGGCAGAATCCTGAGGATAATTTAAGATCTGGTTAATTATCTTGCGGTCATATTCCGATGAGTTTTTAAGAATACGTTTAACGACATTGGCCGGCATTTCTTCTATTAAATATACCATGTCGTCGATATATAGCTCGTCTATCACTTCTTTCAGCTCAACATCAGAAAAGCTTTCAATCAAAGTTTTCTGGTGCTCCGGATTCATCTCTACAAATGTTTCAGCTGCCAGATCTTTGGGCAGTAACCGGAACAATAAAATAATATTTTTCTCCGACAACTCTTCAAACAATGCAGCCAAGTCATAGGGATTGATAGTTGAAATGATTTCTTTGAGTTCTTTGTAGTTTTTTCCTTCCAATAATTCAATGATTTGATTTTCAAAATCTGTTGTTTTGATCATTTAATCTACCTCCTTCCAAAGCATAACTCAAGTATATTGCTATACTTGGCCATACTTGGCAGGAGTAAAGGCACAAAAAGACCGAAGCGTCAATAACAAACGGACGCTTCCGCAGTCCAATATAAAGTTGTATTGAAACTTCGGTCCGGTATGCCATTACTACTGCCAGCGTCCATTGTTATCATCTCGCTCCTTTCTTTTTATAATTTAATTGTTCCAAGTGACTTTAAATTTCGTATTCTTAATCCAAACCTTATCAAAATACGCCAACAATATTAGTCTAAACCTTGGTTTTTATGCTGTCAATACGTTATTATCACCAAATAATTTAGAATAATTAATAATCCGGCCTACAAAATATAAATTGACAAATTTTATTTTTCATTCTTATTGCAAAAAAGCTCTTTGCCAGTCCTTATTTGGCAAAGAGCTTTATATCAATCATAAACCGCTGTTAATTATGATTATATTAGTTTTAAATCATCTGTCAGCCTAAATTATTTTACTCTTTCAAGAGCAGCCAAAGCTTCTTCTTCCGTATATCCGAAAATAAATTTATACATCTCTATTAAGTTCTTGTCCCAGTCAAGAACTATAGGATAACCGATACCGTTATACTTTTTTGGCGCTTCAAATGCCCCGTCAACGGGTATCCTGGATGTTTCAAGAGTTGTAATCTTATTTTCAATTACCGCCTCCATCAATATTTCAATCTGTTTTTGGCTTAAATCGGTTGTTACATAGCTTAGAGCTTCCTTGCCGATAGGAATGATCTTAAAAAGATTCTTAGTTGACATCAGACTGTCAAACATTGCTTTTAATACCCTTTGCTGACGTACAACACGGCCGTAATCATAATTGGCACCACCCAAAGTTTTAACTTTTCTTACCCTTACATAACCCATTACCTGGTTTCCGTTAAGTTTATTAACTCCGGGTTTTACATTTCTGTTTTCTTTCTTAGAAATATAGTTGGTTTTATTAAGATATGCCGCCTCTTCTTTACCAAGCTCTATAGTAACACCGCCAAGCATATCCACCAGTTTTTCAAAGGACTCAAAGTTGACATAAGCATAACCGTCAATCTGTATCTTATAGTTCTTCTCTATAGTTTCTATCAAAAGATCTACTCCGCCTTTGGAAAAAGCAGAATTAAGCTTGTTTGCCTTATATCCAGGGATATCAACATAACTGTCTCTAAGCAGAGAAGTAAGTGTTATCTTGCCGTCCTTTTTATTGATGGAACCGATTAATATGGCATCCGTATTTTTGGCTCCCCCTATCTCTTCGACGCCAAATATCAGAAAATTGTATACATAATCCTCCCAAACAACATTATCGGCCTTTTGTTCGTGCTTGAAATCCTCTTTCTCTTCTTCTTTGGGTTCCCCCTTTTTAATATTACTGTATACAAATTTACTTGCGGTTTTATAAAGTATGCTTCGTCCGGGTTTGGTGCCTATAACAAGTATAAGCATAGTCAATATCAATAAAAATGGAATAGCAACATATTTAAAGATCCGTTTCTTTTTCTTTTTTCCTTTGTTCTTTTTACCTGATTTATTGTTTATACGGGAATTTTTATCCTCGTTCATTATCTCAAGAACTTGCTGCTTTAGTAATTCTTCCGTCTTTTTATCATTATCATACATATATACTCCTCATTTCAAATCAAATTAACAAACACAAGGGTTTCATAAGCGTTTTATCTTATATTTATCGAAATCTGATAAACGCTATACTATTTTATCACAATCTATCGAAATTTAAAGCCTTTTTACAAAAATTTAAAAAGTTTTAAAATTCATTTTTTCCCATTTTATTTTCATTATGTCAAATTATATCAATTTTTGAAATATCAACTAATATTTTATGATTTGTATATTTTTTCACGAATATATATTGAATTGTTTAAAATGACTAATATATTTAAAGCAAAAATTTAATATCTATCAATTTTAACTATTTTAATTTATAATTTTTAGACTTTTTTCATATATTCTTACTGCAAATCCAATCAAAAAAAATTTTTATTATATAAATATTGCATATTTTTCCAATATGTGTTATATTATATTTGCGTGTAAATATTTTACTCTTTTTGTCAAATATTACTCTTTAAACTTCCTTAACATCCCTGACTCAAACAGTATGTAGGCAGGGGCAAATATTTGGATATTTGGAAGGAGGAAAAATATGAGTAAAAAATTAAGAAAAGCAATTGCATTAATTTTCGCTGCATCGCTCTGCATTTCAACAATGCTTGCCGGTAATGCATATGCCAATACATACTGGCAGTATTGGACCGACGGCGGCGGCTATGTTAACGCCGTTAACGGATCAGGCGGTAATTTCAGCGTCAATTGGTACAATTGCGGTAACTTTGTAGTAGGTAAAGGTTGGGCTACCGGAAGCCCCAACAGGGTAATCAACTATAATGCCGGTGTCTGGGCTCCTTCAGGCAACGGTTATCTTACCCTTTATGGATGGACAAGAAATGCTCTTATTGAATATTATGTAGTAGACAGTTGGGGCAATTGGCGTCCACCCGGATCAAATTCTCTGGGAACTGTATACAGTGACGGCGGAACATATGATATATACAGAACTATGAGATACAATGCTCCGTCCATAGACGGAACCCAGACTTTCGCTCAGTATTGGAGCGTACGTACTTCCAAGCGGCCGACAGGAAGCAATGTGTCAATCACATTTGCTAACCATGTCAACGCATGGGCGAGCAGAGGATTATATCTGGGAAGCAGCTGGTCATATCAGGTTATGGCCGTTGAAGGCTATCAAAGCAGCGGAAGCGCTAACGTAACCGTATGGTAGTATAATACCTCTAGCGCAATATGGCCACTTGGCTAAAACCGGACAAGCATCCGGTAACATAAAACCTTGACTTAACTGCCTACATACTGTTTGAATATATATTATAATTAGAAAGCATCTTCAGAAGGAGATATACCAATGAAAAAAGTTCTTTTATTAATTCTGATATCAATATTAATTCTGGGTGGCTGCACCCGTAAGACATCAAAAAAGGCATCCACTGATGAAAATATTACCAATGAAATGGTATTTGTAGAAGGCGGTACCTTTGTAAATAAAAATTCCACTTTTTACGGAAAAGATATAGTCATAAATGATTTTTATATCAGCAAATACGAAATTACACAATATGAATGGAAAATGATAATGGGTGATAACCCTTCCGAATTCAAAGGGGATAACTATCCTGTTGAAAATGTAAGCTGGTATGATGCTATAGAATATTGCAACAAAAGAAGTATAAAAGAAGGGTTGGAGCCGTATTACAACATAGATAAAACATCAAAAGATCCTTTTAATATAAGCGAATACGATGATATCAAATGGACGGTAACCATTAATGAAAACGCCAACGGTTATCGCCTGCCGACGGAAGCCGAATGGGAATATGCCGCAAGCGGCGGACAAAAAAGCAAAAATTATATTTATAGCGGAAGCGATAACGCAGATAAAGCGGCCTGGTACTGGAGAAATTCTGGTGATGAATACTTAAAAGGTGACTGGAGTTGGCCTAAAATTGCAAGCAATAACAACCGAACCAAGCCTGTAGGTTCCACAAAACCGAATGAACTTGGCCTTTATGATATGTCTGGCAATGTAAGAGAATGGTGCTGGGATTGGTATACGGAGTCCGACAGCGCCAAAGGCAGCGCATATAAAATCTGGAAAGGCGGAGGCTGGATGGGAGACGTGGTATGCTGCGAACTTTCCTACCGAGGCAAATATGAAGCTAACGGTATGGGACCTGATACAGGTTTTCGTGTATGCCGTAACCCGTAATATTAAAATATTACGGGTTATAAATTTTCCGCCTGCTGCTTTATAACATAATTACCTATATATTTTTGCAGTTCCTCTATGTATTTCTTACCGATATCACTTACTATACCATGGTTTCTGGTAATGTAACCGATATTCATATTTACATCTATATCTAACGGTATTGCACAATAATCACTGCCGTTAAGCTCCTCACAGATTATTCCCGAACATAATGTATATGCATTTATACCAATCATCAAATTCAGCATGGTTGCTCTGTCACAGGCTTTTATTGTTTTTTTGTAATCATACGTACTTAAAATTTCCTCTGCAAAATAAAAAGAATTATTGTCACCCTGTTCAAAAGAAAGGCACGGATAATCCAAAAGTTCCTCCATAGTTATCTTATCTTTTGATGCCAGAGGATGGCCTTTCCACAAATATACATACCCTTTGCAACTGACCAGATGATGAAATTCCAGTTGATTTTCTTTCAGCAATTTGTTAATCACTTTTTCATTAAACTCATTTGTATATAAAATGCCTATCTCACTTTTTCCGTTTTTTACATCAGCTATAACATCGGCTGTCCTTGTTTCACGAATGGCAAACTCATATTCATTCATATCAAACTCTTTAACCGTATCAACAAACGCCTTTACCGCAAAAGAATAATGCTGGGTGGATACCCCGAACTTTTTCTTAATCTTCTTGCCTTCTATGTATTTCCCCTCAAGCAGTTCCATCTGGTTTAAAACCTGTCTTGCATATCCAAGGAATTCTTCTCCCTCCGGTGTGAGTATCACACCCTTATTGGTTCTGGTAAATATGGTAAGGTTTAATTCGGCTTCTAAATCTTTAATTGCACCGGAAAGGGTCGGCTGGGATATATACAGCCTTTTTGCCGCCTCATTCATAGAATTTGTATCGGCTACCGCAACTACATACCTTATCTGCTGTAAAGTCATTTTACTCCTCCTATAAAATTATGACACATCCTTGCTTAAAAATGAGATATTGTCATTATTCATACTTAATACCGGTATTATCAAACCTCTTACTTTCTTATTTACATAGCAAAAATTCTGTACTTGAATTTTAATCATTGTATTCTAATTTTAACGGTACTGCCTTATCAAATTTAAAAGCATAAAAATCATCCTTCATAATATAACCAAGTTGTAACTCACCCGATGACTGATCATAAAATGACAGGTATATTTTATCATTCACAATCTCTGATATTACAGCAAAATAATCGCTTTCTCCGATTTCAACTTTTGATTGTGATACTAAATCGTAATAATAATAATGATATCTGGAGCTATTATCATTGCGTTTATAACTATAATAAATAATACGATCTCCATCTGCAAAACAGCGCAGACTTTTATCAGCATTTTCCTCAATTAAAAGATTTTTTTCTTGTGTAAGCAAATCCAACGAATATATTCTGTTATAATCTCCGGAAGATTCCACAATAAACGCTTTACTTTCACTGTAATCTTCAAGTGAAATATTTTTGCCTTCAAAAATGACCGTTTCAGAATTGGTAGCTATGTCATAGCAATAAATTCTATAGTAGGTATGATTATTAATATAATCCTGGTCAATTGCCGCAATATCTTTCGTATAATCAATTTTTACATCTAAATACAGATATAAATAGTAGATCTTATTATCATATAAATAAGGATGAAGAATAGTAGCATCATAATCAGCTTTTTCAGGTACGTATACTACTTTCCGTTTATGCAAATTAATTATTGCTAATCCTGCTGACGGTTTTTCCAGTTCACCAACAGGTCCGACAGAATCATCATCATAAATAAATGAATTTCTGTAAGCATAAAGAAGATAATTATCCATATATACAGCAGCCGTATTATTCTGTAATTCTTTTAATTTGACAATTGCTTTCCTGTTTGTACTGTTTGTATCAGCTTTATATACAGTTAATGTACGGTCATTTTCTTCCTTCACATAGAAGAGTTTACCGTTATATATAGCAAGCCCTCTTAAATGAAAATCCTTATATGCATTACATGTAGAGTCTATATGTCTGCAATGGGGCTTATCGCATAACACTACAGCTTTCCCGCTTGATGCATCAACATATCTAAAAAATTTATCCATATTATAGGTAATTCCTTGATCAGTATAGGCAAAAATTGAATGCACCCTTACTTTTCCGGTCATTCTTATATCATTAACTTTTATGTAGTAAATAAAAACTACTATTATAACAATCAATATAGTTATTAAAGAAAATGATATATATATTATTTTTTTCTTACTCTTCATTTATAACCCCTTCCAAATCTGCATAATTTTAGAACACATTCCCCAATAAAAATGGGTTGAGAAGTACATAATCAAATCCGGATATTCCGAGCAAAGAAAAAAGTAACGGCAAAACAAGAACGCATATACATGCCACTAAAGTTAATATAACGCTTTTGAGCCTAACCGATAACCAAAAAATAATAAAGATTGTCAAAATAAGACCAATATATCTCATAACAGATATAAATATTAAATATTTTAAAATAGATATCTGCTTCGGAATCTCAGATAAATGTTCCATACTATATGCAGGTGCAGATAATGCTCTTACTCCGTAAGCCTGTAATACGTTATAAAAATAAGGAGCATACGTAGTAAAGTATATAACCGTCAAAATAATTACAGAAATCCCTAATTTACAAAGAAACGTATGCAATCTGCCTTTGTAACTTGCTTTTATTAAATTAATGCTTCCCGTTTGATATTCCACCGTATAAACATATACTATACAAACTATAGTCATTATTACCGACTGCAATGCAAGCTGAATATCCTTATATCTTCCACTACCTTCCCCTGTAAGTATTTTATAACCGGAATCATAAAGATATTGACTTCCATTTTTAGTTTTCAAATAATCCGTATGCATTTTAACTTCTTGTAAAGCTTTATATGGAGCCAAAATATTTTGATATGATTCCATAATGTATGGACTAATATCAGCCTCTTCCATCAATTGCATCATATTATTGTAAGCCTCTGATAACCTGGCTTCTTCCTCTTCAATATAACGAAGCTTATCTTCATTTACTTCTCCTTCTAATTCTAACATATATTGCTTATAATAAAAATCTTCCAGAGTGCTTAAGTTTTCAGATAGTGGCTTATATGTAACAAATGTTACTGCGGCATAAACCAATAAGAATAATAACGATTTTCCACCGATAAAAATCTTATAGCATTCATGCCAAAATAACCGGCTGCTTCTGTATCCGTATTTTAACTGTAACTTAGAACGAATATATTTTAACACTTCAGTTATGCGCGACGTATTATCAATAGTCTTTTGTCTACAGAATATTAAAACAGAGACAGTTACAGCTATAATTAATTTAGCAATTATAGTAATAAATGAAATAAGTATATAATTTATCGGCATATCAAAAAAATTTATATTTAAATAGCTTTTGAAAAAAGAATAGGTATTTAAAAAACTTATTATATTTAAATATTTAAATATGGAAAGATAACTTGATTGATCAATATTATAATAAGCTACAGCACTTACCGCTAAAAGTGAAACCAGTGTCAAATACAACTGTACGGCATCCTTTGCCAATACGGCAAAAAGGAAAGCAATCGATGTAAAAAGTATATAAATAATAAGTTTAGCTATCAGAAACATTATAAAATAATGCAAAATAGTTATATTTAAATTACTTCCCATATACCCGGAAACGGATTGAATCAAACGATTAAGACTTCCAAAGCCGTAAACATGATATGCTACAAAAAAATTAACACCATATAGTAATACTGTAATTATAAAACTACCCAAATATGCAGTTGCTAACTTTGCAATAACCAAAGGTTTTCTGCCTAAAAAAGTGGATTTTAATAAAATAAGCTGAGACATTTCTTTTTCTCTGGTAATCAGAGATGCAATAATCATAATTAATAAAACAACTGCCAACATATCTGTGCCAAAAAATTCTGTAGCCATCTTTATGCCGTTTGATGGCCCAAAATAAAGTTTATTGCCTTTTAGGTGATTAAAAGCTTCTGGTGTCTTTAAAATATTTCTATAACTGAACGAATCTTTTTCTTCGAATATAGGAAGCTGTGATAATGTTTCGGCTGCTTCATCAATTTTATTAAGGTAATCAGCATAACTCTCACATAGTGTAATTTCTGAAATAACATCGCGATATAGCCAATACTCTTTCCATATATCATCGGTATATTTTAAATAGCTGCCTGACTTATATATTTCTTCCAACTTTTTAAGTTCATCTTCATTAATATCCATTAACATTCCATTTTGACTGTTATATTGAAAAAGTATATCGTTTTCCATATAGGTAAGCTGCATCAGTATCTCTAGTGTCTTAAACTCATCTTGTAATATTTTCAAAGCTTCCTGATTCGATTTACCTTGAAGATCTACATATATATTTTTATAGTGCTTTGTGGAATAAAAATTATTTCTGGTAACCCTACTACTTTCGTTCACATAAAGCAAGATTCCGTTTAAACACATTGCCCCCAGAAGAATTAACCATATTGATTTTTTCCCAAATACCTTAATAAATTCATTTGCCAAGAGCCTCATCATAATACATCCTCATCAAAATAGTAAAGATATACGTCCTCTAGATTTGGTTTTGCCTCCCGATATTTATATTCAAAAGGCGGCTTTGTTGTAATAACTTTTATATAAGCATACTTATCGTCTTTAAAAATGTTACTTATACGATAATCCTTTGCTATATCTGTAACTCCATCATGGGCTGAAATAATCTCATATACCATATTGGACAATTTTTCACATAATACTTGAGGAGACCCAAAGTCTATCAAATTACCCTTATTGAGAAATAAAACTTCTTTAGCAATAAATTCAATATCAGATACAATATGAGTAGCCAAAATGACTATTTTTTCAAAGGATATTTTGGCAATTAAGTTTCGTATTCTAATCCTTTCTTTTGGATCTAGTCCGGCTGTCGGTTCATCCAATAAAAGAATCTTTGGGTTTCCGAGAAGTGCCTGTGCAATCAGTGCCCGTTGCTTCATCCCTCCCGAAAATGAACCCAAAGGTTTATTTGCATGTGCTTCCAAATTAACCAGGTGTAAAATCTGATCAATCTGTTCTTCAGCTTCCGATTTTGTCATTCCCTTAAGAGAAGCCATATAGTATAAAAACCTATTGAGAGTCATGTTATGATATAATCCTTGCTGCTGAGGCATATACCCTAAAATCTTGCGGAAATTTCTGCCTAATGTTTTTATATTTACTTCGTTAAAAAGAATCTCTCCGCTGCTTTCTTTTAAATTATCCGCTATAATGTTCATCAGGGTAGATTTGCCGGCACCGTTCGGCCCTAATAAACCATATACACCCTCTGTAAACCTGTAAGAAAAATCATTAAGAGCTTGTACTTTTCCGTACATTTTATTTAGATTTTTAATTTCTAATATCATATCGCTCTCCATACGAATTATTTTTCATTCAACTGCAAATTAACAGCATCAATCAATTCGTTAATGCCATTTTTTTTCAGTAGATTATTAGCATAATCCAGATCTTGTTCAATGTTATTCGATTTCCATAGTTCCAGATTATCCATGACAATTTCATTTATTTCACGAATTCTTGTACTAAATTCCTTATCATAAAAATTAAACCCAAGATAAGGGGATGCTGTTACATGGTATTTATAAAACTCCCTTTTATCTGTAATCTTGTCAGTTTTAAAAGATTCTCCCGGCATTGGATATGTATTTTCATAAATACCTAGCGTTAGCTGGTTTAACCAAGCATTACCACCGTCATCGCTTGTCGGATATGCAACATTGTTTTTTAATGTATAATCATATCCCTCTAAACCGTGTATTAAAAGATTTGCCAATTCTTGGTTTGTGTAGGATAATGCTAAAAGTTTAAAAGCATCATTTTGCTTTTTGGATCCTGCAGCTATCCCAGTACCGTTTAATCTTGTTCTGATATATGACGGCATTTCATATATTAAAATATTTTCATAATTAGAGGATATTCTGCTTTTATCTCCTATATATACAAAAAATTTGCCCTCTTTTAATTTCTTGTCAACAAGTTCAGTATATGTAGATGGTTTTTCCTCGTTACCAATAAGACAATAATCATCCTGAATATAATTTGCTTTATAATATTTATTAAGAACTAATAATAAATCTCTAAAATTATTATAATCATAAGGATTGTATGCAGCTTTTTCATTATGAGGCAAAATTAATCCATATCTGTAATCACATGCAATCAGATCCGTTAAACTCATGTCGGAAAGTTCTATAATAATTGGAACAAAATCATCACTCGACGGTAAATAATCCAAAAACTTCTCTAATTGCTCCAGTTTGCCGGTAAAATTACTTAACTCTTGCTCAGAAACATACTCTTTGTTAAAAGCAAATACAATTCCGTTATTTGTGCCTACACCATTTGGAACCATATAAATCGAATTCTCCACTTTAACCGAATCCCAAATCTTTGAATCATAAAGTTCCCACAAATCTTTCCCATCAGATGAAGTTAAATAATTATCCAGAGGTATATAATAACCTGATAAAATCCATTCCAAAATTAATTCTTTGTGTTTATTAGAATTAAAACCTGTAAATGCAATATCTAATGAGCCATATTTTTCTTCATATTTTTTAAGCTCATCATGATAATTATTGAAATCCAATGATATAAATTCTACATTAAAATCATATCCCATATTCACAAGTTTTTTATTAAATTCAGATAATGCCCTATCACTGATTTTATATAAATTCGGTACACCCCATTTTATTATATTGTCGGAATAAATAAGTTTGCCATGCCACTGTGTATCATTATCTACCTCTTTTGTTGTATTGTTCACTATATTTTGCAATAAATCATTCTGATTATTTTTTTTGCATGCCGTCAGAAAAATCGGAAGTATTAATAAAATACAAATTAAAAAATATTTGAATTTCATTGGAAATCTCTCCTCATCCGGTATTGCATATCCAATAAAATAAATTAGAAACGATATAGTATATAGAACATTTTACTAATGATATCTTATATCGTTTCTAAATATATATAATTATATCCAATTTTATACTATTAATCAACTTTAATATGCGTCATAAGTAGATGCTGACCAGGTTTGTCCCGACAAACTAGCCCAGTGGGATGCACTAATATAAACACTTCTGCAACTACTGGGAGCTGAGAAACTTACAGAACAATTGCTCTGGCCGCCTGCACTTTTTGTTTGTGTAGCTGTTTCTAATGTATTAATATTTACATATGCATATGTTGCATTAACTGATACACTACCTGACCATAACATATCTGTATATGCTATTCCTGAGGTCTGTGTAACTGAACTGTGTCCTATAACATCATGGCCATTCAATTGTCCTTTTTTAGTATCTGCAAATGCTATGCCTAAACTTGAGGCAAAAACTAAAATACCAGCAATTATAAGAGCTGATAATTTCTTTATTTTTTTCATGATATCCCTTTTATAATATATAGGCAATATTGAGATGCATAATAATAAAATTAATACACGATATCAGTAGTTTTTAATATTATTTGTTCTATATACTGTATTAATTTATTTTATGCAAATTCCCAATAATTACCTTGTATTGATTATATATATTATGTATGAAGATGTCAATATATGTTTTAATTTTACATTGTACAATTGCGTTCATATGTATTTTATATTTGGGTTTAACTGATATAACGAATGAAACATCATTGCGACATAAAATATAGAAGAAAAGTAAATCAAATTTCATTGCAAAATACCATTCAATGTCACAAAAAAACATTATCTTCATTTAAGTTAATATAATGTAATATTCTAAATAAATAAGGAATTATATAAAAAAATGCTTGAAAACAACCACAAAAACAATACGGTTGTTTTCAAGCATTCTTTGTCTACCTGACAGGAGGCATTACAATACTACTTTATACTATTATTTTAATTTTATAATGATTTATAGAAAATAATTTAACATGCTACTTTGATACTGCCTTAAATGCTTCCTCTAAATCCTCTATAATATCATCAATATGCTCGGTACCGATGGAAAGTCTGATGGTATTAGGTTTAATGCCCTGATCAAGCAATTCTTCTTCTGTTAATTGCGAATGAGTAGTTGATGCCGGATGGATAACAAGGGACTTAACATCAGCTACGTTGGCAAGCAGGGAGAAAAGTTCAAGGTTATCGATGAAATCCCTGGCTTTTTTAGCATCACCTTTAATTTCAAACGTGAAAATTGTTCCTCCGCCGTTAGGGAAATACTTTTTGTAAAGCTGCTGTTGAAGCGGATCTTCGGAAACGGAAGGATGATTTACTTTTTCTACCTGTTTATGATTTTTCAAATATTCTACGACTTTTAAAGCATTTTGTACATGTCTTTCTACCCTGAGCGACAGAGTTTCAAGCCCCTGCAGGAACAGGAATGAATGGAAAGGAGAAAGAGTAGCACCTGTATCACGCAGCAATATAGCCCTCATTTTTGTAATATATGCCGCCGGTCCTGCAGCCTTTGTAAAACTTATGCCATGGTAGCTGGGATTTGGAGCGGTAATGGATTCAAACTTTCCGCTGGCTTCCCAATCGAATTTTCCACTGTCTACAACAATTCCTCCGATAGTAGTGCCGTGGCCTCCGATAAACTTTGTAGCCGAATGAACTACGATATCTGCTCCATGTTCTATAGGCCTTACCAGATAAGGCGTTGCAAAAGTATTGTCTACAATCAGCGGTATTTTATGTTTATGAGCTATCTCGGCGAATTTTTCAATATCAACCACGTCAGAGTTGGGATTACCCAAAGTTTCTATAAAGATTGCTTTTGTGTTGTCTTTTATTGCCGCTTCAACTTCCTCATAATTAAAAGGATCAACAAAGGATGTTGTAATCCCGTATGCAGGAAGCGTATGGGCAAATAAATTATATGTTCCGCCATAAATATTTTTAGCCGAAACGATATGATCACCGTTTTGTGCCAGATTTTGAATTGCATATGTAACTGCTGCCGCACCGGAAGCAAGTGCAAGAGCTGCTATACCTCCTTCTAAGGCTGCTACTCTTCTTTCAAATACATCTTGAGTGGGATTCGTAAGCCTGCTGTATATATTTCCTGCATCCTGAAGGCTAAATCTGGCCGATGCATGGTCACAGTTTCTAAATACATACGAAGTTGTCTGATAAATAGGTACTGCCCTTGCGTCTGTAGCAGGATCGGGTTTCTCCTGTCCTACATGAAGTTGTAAAGTTTCAAATTTAAATTTCCTTTCGGAATATGATTTCTTGCTCATAACCAAACCTCCTTGACCTGATATCTATAATTTTATATGATTCAGTAATTGTTCCGGAATTTCTTTGTTATGTGTAGAATAACACTCAAGCTTGCTATTGTAAATTAGTAAATTTATATAATCAGTTATAGCCATTATCTATATCAAATCATAATATTAATTCTAACTACCTTCCAAAAAATATTGATTAAAGTCAGCCAAAAATGGTAGTTCATTATGAATTCATAAAAATTTTCCTGGACTATCAGATATATAGTACCCCTGTAATAATTTATACACATACCGGACGCTAAAATAATGCATGAATTATCAAAAAACTCAAATACAGAAAATTTGTCTAAAAAGATAATGCCAGAACCGTGATCTTAGAAAATGCGTTAATCAGGTTATAATGATTCATGTTATAAATATGTTGCAAACAATCCAAAACAGACCTGACAACAAGTTTAATATTTCCGGACATAGTTGGGGTGCAGTCGATTCACTTTAACAAATAATAAAAGTTAATTCATATTGAAATGATGTAATTGTAAATTCAAATTTTTTAAGAAAGCAAATCTGAATTTACAATTTTCTATGTCTGTAAAAATATTCCTCAAATTAACCGATTGACTTTTCAAAAAGATTTGATATACTTAGTAGTACTGGGGCATTAGCGCAGCGGGAGCGCACCACACTGGCAGTGTGGGGGTCAGGGGTTCAAATCCCCTATGCTCCATTTGTCATTTATAAAGTAAATTTAAATACTGTGGAGTCATAGCTCAGCTGGGACGAGCGTTCGCTTGACGTGCGAAAGGCCATGGGTTCGAGCCCCATTGACTCCATAAGTAAAAGGGCATGTTACAGATAATCATTGATTGCAGCATGCCCTTCTTCTATTTTAAGCCTGTATAAATCATACTAAACTTAATCATATCAATTTTATTGCCATAATGCATATAAAGATACATTTAAAACTAACCGCTAACAAAATATAACAGACAGTCATATGTAAAATAAAATGCTGTTTTCTGTTTTATTCGTTTCATTTTATTTTCTGAGATAATTATTTTTTAGCTCCTCTTTTTTATCTGAAATAAACTTCTTCTTTTGATTATCATCTAATGTTTCAGGTACCAGTATATATTCAAATTTAAAATTTATATGATCGCCATTGTCATCCATCATATCATGTACCAAATTCATGGCACATGAAAAATAGTCTTCATCATTAAAATTCTGATCTGATTTTGCTAATAAAAAGATATAATTTATATCTTTATTAAAAAAAATTATTATTTCATCAACTCTGATACATTTTTCTTCATTAGAAATATAGTAATACCATTCTTCATAAAATTCTGTTCTTCTAACTCTGGCCGGTAAATATACATATTGAGACATTATAATCCTCCTTTAATTTATTTAATTAGATTTACAGCTACATTCACCGGTTACCGGTGTAAATTCGTTTCCCACATTTTCAACAAATTCATCGTATCCAAATTTAACATAATTAATATTTTTAAAACCGTATATATACAGTAAATTAAAAGCTTTGGCTGCTCTGTTACCAGAATAGCAAATTAAATATATCTCCTTATTTTGATATTTCTTTTTCTTTAAATATGTAAGCATATATTCGCCATCATCATTGAAATGCCAATTAATTGCTTGTCCTATATGTGATTTTACATAATCTTCTTTTTTTCTCAAGTAATTTACCAAAATTTGATTATTAATTTTATTATTAATTGTTTCATAAATACTTATAATACTATGTTAACTTAGGCCCATGCCGGGCGTACTAAATGGAAAGGCCCATCCCTTGCGGGACGAGCCTTCCATTATCCCCATATACCTGTTGCCAACAAGGTGGCAATGCAGAAACTCTCGACATTAATTATTGATTTTTATGCTGATCCCCTGATAATATCAACAACTTTATCAGAAGGCAGTGGAACACAAAGCAAGAAACCTTGTCCTCCTTCACAGGAGTTGATTTGCAGATATTCTAATTGCTTCTCAGTTTCAATTCCTTCTGCAACAACCTTAAAATTTAAATCATGCGCCATCGCAAGAATGTTTTTTGTAATTGCAGTTTCTTCGTTGCCATTCGGAATTGATTTTATAAATGTTTTATCTATCTTTATAATATCAATTGGCAATTTTACCAAATGGATTAAGGATGAGTAACCTGTACCAAAATCATCCAGTGCAAACCTAATACCGTATTCTCTGAGCCTGTTTAAGCGCTCCATAGTCAAATCTATATTTGTGATAACCATTGTTTCAGTAATCTCAAATATAACCGTATTATAATCAACATTGATTGATTTTATTATTTCTTCAATACATCTGAAATTCTCTTCACTTTCAATAGTTTTGCTTGAAAGATTTATTGACAGTTCTATATGTCCTAAGCCGTTACTCTCCCATATCATTTTTTGATTTAATGCTTTTCGGATTACCAATCGATCAAGTTCAAATATCAGCCCGGTTTTTTCAGCTACCGGAATAAAAACATCAGGAGGTATTATGGTATTACTGTCAGGAGAAATCCATCTTACTAAAGCCTCTACACCGACTATTTTTCCGGTTTCCAGGTCATATTCCGGCTGATAGAACAGCGTAAACTCATTATTCTTTATAGCCTTTATAATTTTTTCACAATATCTGATCGGCGATAGCTTACGTTCTTATACCTCTTTTTATATAACCCGGATACCGATAAGACATTCATATAATCATGGTATCTTTCTGACTTTGTTGTTTTCTCCATATATTTTCTCTTTCATGAGGTAGTGTATTTGATGTCTAGTCGCTTTGTCCAATTATATAATAGTGGACAGGGCTTAAAAAAACCATGTCGTATTTGGAAAAATTTCATAAAAAATTTTCCAGATACGCCATGTTATTTTATATATATACATATTATAATAAAATTGCTTATAGAGGTTGTACAAAATACAACCCGATATAGCCGGCTATATAATAAGCATCCCCATAAACCAACAACTTTTTAAAAGGAGGAATTTATATGAAGAAATTTAAAAAATTACTTATTGTCAGTGGCTTGCTTATGGCTTTAGGCTTAGTTGTTCCTGTTGTAACAGGTAATGCAAAAGCAGATACTCAGGAAATAACAATTTGCAGTAATTTACCTCCTGCAGATTCTGTTGCATTCCCGTTATAATTTATAATAAATTTATATTATATTGAACTTGTAGATGCTTCCTTATAAATTGCTCCAAATAGGGATATTGCACAGCACATGATATATAATATGCTTGCTTTAACAAGTTAATACATTCTCTCTTGTTCTCCTTTGACAGTACTCCCTTATCTATTAACCGCTCCATGTTCCAGACATAATTATATAATAGATTAGGGAGTACACTGCTTATTTTATACTCCTTACATAATTTAAGCCTCTGTTTTATAACATCAATTGCCTTCTGATGGTCTCCCAGCAGGCCATACCATTTAGACAGGTTATTAAGGATAATAACCTGCATAGTAATTCTAAACTCCTCATCCATATAACTCTTCTTGATAGCGCTGTACGCTTCTTCCAGAATATTAATCCCCTTTTGATAATCCTGCTTTTCGGCATAAGCTGTAGATATATTGAGGATTATATTTGTTTCATTATAGGTTAGGGGCCAATTAACCAATGAAATATCCCCAAATTTAGGTATGGTTATACGGATTGCTTTTATAAGCTCTTCCAAAAACTCATCGGTGCTTATACGGCCCATTCTGTAATCAATTAAGCTTTTAGCCCGTATCATAAACTGTTTATCCAAATTCGTATTTCCGGGTTTTTTCATTATTTCTTCCAATATATATTCAGCCCTGTGATAATCATAAGACAAAATTGCTTCTTCAAATAACTGCATCTTTTCCAAAACCTTAAAATCGGAAACAGAAAGTATGGAATAAGCCCGATTTCTGACTCTTCCCATCCGCTCCATCAAAAGCTCGTATACATCCCGGCTGGGATTTTGCTTGCCGGTTTCAATACGCGATAAGGTCTCCACGGAACAGATATCTTCGCTTAATTGTTCCTGGGTTATTGATAAAGACTTTCTTGTCATCCGTATAATATCTCCTAACCGATATCTTCCCATTGGTACACCTCCCGCAAATGCTTGCGTATACTTTCAGCCTCCGATTTTTCTTCGCAAAAATCAAAAATATGATATGCCTGCAAATATAATTTCAGGCATTCTGTTTTCTTACCCTGTTCCCATTCTGAACTTCCGGTAAATTTTCTTTCCAACAATTGCGCTTTTATATAGAGAATTTCACCTATGTAATCCATCTTTTTGCTGCCCTTGTACATCTTGAGGGTAATATCACATATCTCCAAGGCCTTATCAATTTTATTATGTTTCATAAAAAATTTACCTGCTATAACGGCTACCTTAAGATAAATTTTTCGGTCATAAGCCATCTGTACGTGCCAATAGAGGTAGCCGATTATTTGATTAAGAATTCTTTCAGCCTTTTCATCCATCCCCAGGGCTATCATTCTCTGCAAAATTTCAAGAATAATATTTAATTCCGTTACACTTAAATAGTAATCTCTAATTTCATTGGTGTTAAAATCAGGAACCGTACAGGTTATGGCTTCCATCAGTAAATCAATGGTGGTTTTGGGCTCTTTACCTTCCAATTCATTAAGATATGCCCGGTTTACCATGATAAACTGCCTATGAGGTGAACCCTTGCCTATAGTCAGCTTGTCGTACTCATGAATTAGTTTTCTTGCCTTTTCTATATCTTTATCTTTAATCTTCTTTTTTATTTCTTCCCGGCATATATAGGCCTTATAGTCAAAATCTGTAAGTATCAGTTCAAAATGATGCGTAACCTTCCCTAACCGTTCCAAGAGCGTTTCTAAAATAAGAGCATCTACGTCTCTTTCCCCTGCTTCTATTCTGGACAGGGTGGATACAGAGCAAATGCCCTTGCATAACTTACTTTGTGAGATATGAAAAGATTCGCGGAAATACTGAATAGCCGTTCCGATATTATTATTTCGAACTTCCATATCTCTGTACATGATTTTCTCCTTCAAATAAAATTATTAATAAAATTCGTCAATATTTTTAAACTAAACGCCAAATTTTACCTATAAATTTTCCTTTTTGATAATATGTAAACAACATATTTTATAATCATAATTTATCAATTTTATATATTTCTTACAAATATATAACACCAAATAGTATAATATGTAACCAAAATACACCATGCAGCAAACTTATTTTTATATAATTATACATAATTTTAGATATTATGTAAAGTATTGTATGTACTGTTTGTTATTTTTTTGCTTTTTTATTTAAAATGCAATAAAAATATTAAATAGAATATATAAATTATAAAGGACACAGGTTTTACCAACCCACATGGATCTTACCTGTCGGTTTGGTTATACCTGTGTCCTTTGAAATTTTCGCTTATAAAAATTATTTTAGAAACATAGATGGAACAGAATTCTGTTGATATTTAACCTGTCATAATCCCATCTGTTTCTGCGCCACCTGAATCCTTCAATGCTGTTTCTGCCTATTGATACCGGATAAAACCAAAAATTATTGCCGTTAACCATCCATATATAGGTAAAACGATTTAAGCATCTTCCAAAATCCCTGGGGCGCCTGCGAAAATCTATTATCCTGCTGCCAAAAGGTCCACGAAAACCAGAAGGCTCTGAAAGCAATTGCTGTTCTTCACGGGGCAGTTGGGGTGTAAAATCGGGAGGAGATGAAGGTGGTTGAACACCGGGTCTTACCGGTCCTGGCCCAAATCCTGGTCCCATTCCCGGCGGCCTTTGCCCAGGTCCCATTCCCGGCTGCTGCCCTGTTCCGGTTCCAGGCCTTTGTCCGGGTCCCGGTCCCGGCTGCTGCCCTGTTCCTGTCCCGGGTCTTTGTCCGGGTCCCATTCCCGGTTGCTGTCCTGTTCCGGTTCCAGGTCTTTGCCCGGGTCCTGATCCCGGAGGAAATCCCGGAAAGACCTGCTCATATCTTATCGGTCCCTGCCCGGTTTTTTTATTATCCTGGTTATAATACAATGATTATACCTCTTTCTGCATCGATGTTCACATAATATTTTATGAACATAATGCCAAAAGGTGATGTATCTAAAATTCCTTTTTCCGATAGATTCGTACCGATAATGCATATGATATTCCAAGAACAACCAATAAAAACAATGGAACAATAATATAAACGTATTTTATTACTATTTCAATAAATGATATTAATTTCTCCGGTGGTGTCGGGTAAATCTCCTTAACTTTTCCAAATACATATGAGCCTAAAAGAAAGGGTACCATATATATGATTATTATATAGATTCTGGCTTTTATAATGCCGAATTTATTAATTACAGGAATAATTACGGAAAAGAAAAGGATTGCGGCCGCAATGATTGCAGCATTAATTACAATACCTTCAAAAATATTATCCTGTTTGCTAATATAATTAATTAATACAATCCATGCGCTGCTAATCATAAATCCGGTCAAAGATACTAAAAGCATAGACAGGTATTTCCCAAGTACTATTTTTTCTCTTGTAACAGGCATTGTAAGGGCATAATTATCCCAATTGGCATATTCGTCATAGGAGTAAGTACTTAAAAAATACATGGCAAATAATAAATTAAATACCCCTATAAAACTGCCCGGATTATCGGTCATAACAGAAATAAACCCATAAAAAATTAATAAAAGCAAGATTACTTTTACATTTTTAAATATATTAATTAAATCTTTAATAATTAAACCCTTCATGCCTTGGCCTCCTTACCTCTGCTGATAAAAAGCATAATTTCTTCTATAGATGTCCTCTCGGGAATAAATTCCCTGTTTCTTCTTCTAAACAAATCCACATTATTTATCATTACTTCAGCTCCAAAACTGTTTTCTCTGATTCCTACCACAAAGTTTCTGTCTATCTTTTTTACGTCTTCCTTCGGACACCTGATTACCCCATACTTGTAAACCAATTCATCCTTATTTTCACTGAAAACTATTTTCCCATCATGAATAAAAGTCACATAATCGGCAATTTTTTCAATATCACTTATAATATGGGAGGACAATAAGATGGTGTTATCCTCTTCCTGAATAAAATCAAGAAAAATATCCAAAATTTCGTCCCTTACCATAGGGTCCAACCCGCTTGTGGCTTCATCTAAAATCAATAATTTAGAATTATGGGATAGAGCTATTGCTATGGAAAGCTTCATTTTCATTCCGCGGGAATAATCCTTAAACTTTTTGTCATTTGGAAGCTGAAATTTTCTTAAATAATCACTAAAAACCTTCTGATCCCAATTCGGATAAATATTCTTCATTATTAAGGCTATATTATTTGCAGTCAAATTCTCATGCAAATTGCTTCCGTCAAAAACAACTCCTATCTGTGCTTTCAAGTCCATCGGCAGTTTTTTTGATGAATGCCCCCAAATACGAATTTCTCCGCTGTCTATACGAATTAAGTCTAAAATAGCTTTAATAGTGGTGGTCTTTCCTGCTCCGTTTTCACCCACAAATCCCATGATGGCGCCCTTAGGTACATTGAAGCTGATATTATCCAGAGTAAAATTATTATATCTTTTTGTTACATTTACCAATTCCAAGGCATTCATGCTATTCCTCCTCATAAATCATTCTGATTATGTCCTGTAATTCTTCCAGGCTTATTCCTCCGGCTTTGGCTCCTTCTACGGCTTTACTTAAGTGTTCCTCCACTATGCGAAGCTGTTCTTCTCTGACAAATTCCATATTCTTATCGGCTACAAAGCTGCCTTTTCCTACAATCGTGTAAATAAAACCGTCCCGTTCCAAATCCTCATATGCCCGTTTTGTGGTTATCACACTAATCCTCAATTCCTTTGCAAGCATCCGCATAGAAGGAAGCTGGTCACCCGGCTGAAGGTCTCCGCTTATAATCATTTGCTTGATTTGCGATGTAATTTGCTCATATATGGGCTTATCACTGGAATTACTAATTATAATATTCATCCCATTATTCTCACTTCCTGTTATATTGTATATATCGTTTATATACACTATAGCAATTAAACACATTATTGTCAATATATTTTAAAAATTTAAATAAATTTATATTTCTGCTAAGTAAAAATAACTCTATTTATAATAACTATTTATATGTTTTGACAGTAAACAGGCTGTATCAAACATAAATCAAATCTATAATTAAACAGGACGCCTATATATAAACCAATAACTAAATCCAATTCAAAAATAAATTTATAATAAAAAACACCTGTTGTAATACCGGCATTTTGTCAAGGCATATATCTTACATCCTTTCAAAAGCAAGTATCCAACAGGTGTATCTGTAATATTCCTTATATGATTTTTAATCTAAATTATAGCACATTTATATAATATCATGTATTATCTTAAGTCCAGGTAAGCTTTTACAAGCTTAAAAGTATTTTCTATGCCTTTTATATGAGTCCTTTCCATTCCATGTGAAGCATGAACTCCCTGGCCGATTAAAGCCCCTCTGATGTTATTTCCTCCGCCTAAAGCAGCCGATACATCCGATCCGTAATGAGGAAAAATATCGACCACATAATCTATATTGTTTTCCTTAGCAAGGGAAATAAGCTTTCCTGTCAATTCATAATCATACGGGCCGGATGAATCTTTTGCGCATATGGATACTTTATATTCAGATCCGTTTAAATCATCCCCTATGACACCCATATCTACAGCAATCAGTTCCGATATATCTTCCGGTATCCAACTGGCTCCGAAACCGACTTCCTCATAATTACTTATTAATATTTTAGTTCTTTTACCCGGAACCAGCTTATTTTCTGACATTTCTTTCAATACTCCCAAAAGAACTGCCACAGAAGCCTTATCGTCCAGATGTCTTGATTTTATAAAACCTTTTTCGGTATATTCAAATTCAGCATCAAAACTTATATAATCTCCGCTGTTTATGCCAAGAGCCAGGACATCTTCTTTACTGTTAACAATTTCATCTATACGGACAATCATGTTTTTTTCCGTCCGCTCCATTGTTCTGGCATCATCATGGTAGTGAACCGAGCAACTCTTTATGAGAATTGTCCCCGTATATACCCTGCCATCCCTGGTATGAATTTTGCAATAGCTGCCTTCTACACTGTGCATGGTGTAACCGCCTACCATAGTAAATTGTAACGTACCGTCACTGTTGATGGAACGGACCATAGCCCCCAGGGTATCTACATGGGCAGTCAAGCCTACGGTTTCATTGCTTCTGCCTTCTATCGTAATAATTAAGCCGCCCTTCTGATTTATTTCACAGGCATAGGCGAAACGCTCCGCTTCCCCTTTTACAAATTCTATTGCCTTTTTTGTAAAGCCTGAAGGGCTTGGTATGTTAACCAAAGTCTGTAAGGTTTTTATTATGTATTCTTTTGCTTCCATATAATTAATTTCTCCTTCCATATGTTTATGTCTTCCGTCAGTTATATCAATTTAAAGAATGAATTTGTCGCTTTCCATTATCAGAATATGGCTGTTTTACTCTTTTAATTATGTCTCCATATTACCACAGTTCGGGCACGATTTGTAATCCAAATCATAGGAATAATTACACCTTTTACATACTTTTTTGTTGCCGGATATTAATTTACTCAATTTTTCTTCCTGTCTTCTAGTCTTCCCAATATGTTTTCCTGATTAGATATTACAAAGCAACAGCTATAAATAAAATGCCAGATAAGACGCTGTTTATAAGCAACAACCAGCTAAATTGAAATTTAAAGAATATCGGTCCAAAAATTGAAATTAAATTTGCACTACCGCAGCTATAATCAGCAATTTAAACATATAAACCACCTCTTAATTTTAATGGCACTCATAAGTATTTCTTTTACCAATATACAATATCAAACCTAGTACTACAATATAATTTTTATTAAATTTACAGAAACGTTTATCATAAACCTATAAATTGTATGCTTATTTATAAGTTTTAAGGATACCGTTTTGCTTAAAAGGTATTTTTTTTCTGTTTTCAGCAATAATAACTGTTAAACATATTAAAAAACGGGGTGATTTTATGGGTGTTTCGCATAAAGGAGCCATATCACTGGGCTTATTATATATACCGGTCGGTCTTTATAATACCACCAGGGACAATGATATTCATTTTAATCAACTATGCAAAGATACTAGGGAAAGGGTCAAATACAAAAAGTATTGCCCCAGTTGCAATAAGGAAATTAAATCTGAAGATATAATTAAAGGATACGAATATGAGCCGGGCAAATATGTTATTATGACAGATGAAGAACTGGAGAAAATAAAGACCAAAAAAGACAAGACTATTCATATTATTCAGTTTGTAAACCTGCCCGAAATAGACCAGATTTATTATGAGAAAAACTATTATGCAATTCCGGAAACCGGAGCAGAAAAAGCCTTTGAGCTGCTTCGGACCGCCATGTTATCGGAAGGGAAGGTAGCTCTTGCAAAAACGGTTATAGGTACAAAGGAAAACCTCTTGGTATTATATCCCACGCAGGAAGGAATGATAGCAAAGACCTTATTCTATCATGACGAAATACTTCCTGTGCCTAAGCAAATTCCTAAAGTAGAATTAAACGAAGCGGAAATTACTATGGCTAAAACATTGATAAATTCACTTACAAAACCTTTTGATGCCACTGCATATAAGGATGAATATCAGGAACGGCTAAGAAATGCCATAATGCAAAAAATCAGGGGAGAAGATATTGTTGCCGCAGATACAGGTGAGCCGGGCAACGTTATTGACCTTATGGAGGCTCTGCAAAAAACTTTGGATATGCAAAAAAATAAAAAGAGTGATATAGCATAATGGACCTTTTTACGGAAAAAAATATAAAACCCATGCTGATTTCGGAAATGACAGAGCCGTTTAACGACCCTAACTGGATATATGAACTTAAATTTGACGGAATTAGATGTATAGCTTATCTTGATAAGGATACAGAACTAAGAAACAAAAGAAACTTACGGCTTCTTCCCAAATTTCCGGAACTTAGCGATATATTTAAAAATGTTAAATATCGCTGTATCCTTGACGGTGAACTTGTTATTTTAAAAAACGGATCCCCTGATTTTTTTGAAATTCAAAAAAGGGCCTTAACCTCCAACAATTTTAAAATTAAGCTTTCATCGGACAAATACCCTGCTTCTTTCGTAGCCTTTGATATTCTTTACCTGAAAGACAAAGAGCTTATCCATCTTCCCTTAACGGAGCGAAAAGTCATTTTGTCCGAAACTGTTACCGAATCTGCGAAACTTGCCGTAAGCAGATACATTCCGGAAAAAGGCATAGAATTATTCGAAATAGCAAAAGAAAGGAATCTGGAAGGTGTAATCGCAAAGAAAAAAGACAGCAAATATTACTTTGATAAACGGACAAAAGACTGGATTAAGTTCAAATTCCTGAAGGATATGGATTTTGTAGTCTGCGGCTATATAGAAAAGGAAAAAGGGATAACAAGCATAATTTTAGGCCAATACCGTGGAAATGAACTGATATACAAAGGCCATGTAACCATGGGAGTAAGGCATAAAGATTTATTAAAATGCGAAACCATGGCTTCCCCTCCTTTTGCCGAAGTTCCCCCCGGCAATGAAAATGCCGTTTGGCTTAAGCCAGAGCTTGTATGTGTGGTCCAGTTTATGCCTAATGAAAAGGGTATGCTACGCCAGCCGGTATTTAAAGGCTTTAGGGATGATAAAGAACCTTTGGAGTGTCAGGAAGATACATTAACATTAATAAATTAATATATTCACGCAAACACCTGCTGCATATTGTCACAGACAGGCTTCTTTTTTCCTGTCATTAACGGCAAACGTAGCAGGTATTCATTTATTTATACAAATGATTAAACTGATTATTTTTACTTGAAAAAAATATAACCTATAGTATAATATTAAAGATGTCAAATACTTACAATTATCACAAATTTATGCAAAGGAAGGTATATAAATTGCAGCATTCACAAATAAAATTAAAAGCCGCTTATATATTAGCAATTCTTGTATGTATCGCAGTAATACCGACAGCAGTCAATAAATTAGCAAAAAGTATTGTTATTGAAAACAATATTAAAATTGCATTAATTTTATCAAATAGTCTGGTCTTTTTGACTATAGGTCTTATATTTTTTTGCTTTTCAATTCTTATATTAAATTATTTGTGGACATATCAGGTTGGAAAGCTGTTTTCGCTCTACTTAATGATTATAAGCATTTGCATTTTATTGATAAATATGCCTTTACCTTATAAAACGATTTTGTTGCCGGTACATATAATGGCAGTTTCCAGTAATGTAATCTTATATAATTTAATAGGACGTCTTACATTTTTAAATCAAAAGAAAGTATATAAAATTTGCAGAGTAATATTAATCTTATTTACTCTTATACAGTTTGCTGCTTCCATATCAGGTTACGGAAACAGAAAATTTATTATTTATATAAAAAACTATTTTTTAACCGTAAATTATATTTTTACTGTTTTACTGATATTAATATATCTGATGGCATATTACAGGCAAATAACCCATTATACGAAAAAGCAATTCAAACTTTTGCTATTCGGATTAATATTAGGGATAATCGGCTTTTTATTATATTCCTTAACCCCTATAATAGCATTTATCAAAGTATCTCATAATCAGGAAATGCACCTTTATATAAATTCTGCCGAAGCCGCATCAGCCGTATTGCTGAACAGAGACGTCCAATCCGTTATTATGTTTACCGGTATCGTGGGCGTGATTATTTATATACTGATAAAACGGGAGTACCTGATAGAGATACATCGCGAGTTCTTACATATAATATCCGGTATTTTATATATGATTGTCATTAACATTCTGTTGTTTTACAGTTATAATCCACTGATTCCTGTTTTTTATTATCTGTTTAATATTGTAGTTGCGTTGCCGTTATTATTAATTTATATAAAATCAAAATCCGGCCAATCTGAAATTTATAATATGAATTTAATAAAAAGTTTAGAAGAAGAAAGGCAACGTATATCAACTTATCTGCATGATGAAGTATTGCAGGATCTTATAGCAATTTACCATAAAGATGAAAATAACCATCAACTGGCTTCTCTGATAAGTGATATACGAAATTTAAGTCATGATTTATATCCGATAATCGTAGAAGACCTCGGATTGGAGCAAAGCCTGGCTATGTTTATAGAAGATTTGACTATTGACCATAACATTGATATCGACTTTAAATATTTATTTCCTGCAGGGGTTATCCCCAATTATATAGCGGTGACTGTATACCGTACAGTAAAAGAACTGGTAATAAATGCTGTTAAACATGCCAACTGTGAAAAAATCACTGTTCAAATCAGCGAAGATCAAAACTTTATAAGTATTATGGTTGAGGATAACGGAAAAGGTTTTGTTATTAAAGAAAACTCAAAATTATTAAAAAGCCCTCATATGGGATTATATACAGTCAAAAAGCAAATCGAAAACCTGAAAGGGCAGTTCAGACTTCAATCCAATATTGGGAAAGGAACTAGATATGATATCAATATCCCGTTAACGGAAGGTTGGAGAAATTGATATGGAGAAAATCAGAATTATGATTGTTGATGACCATCAAATGTTTGCTTCAGGCGTTGCTGCACTGTTGGAAAAAGAAGAAGATTTTGAAATAATAGAAGTGCTTACCGATCCGTCAATCCTGTTTAATAAGATATCACAATTAAATCCCAACGTAATTTTAATGGATATACGTATGGGAAATTATAACGGAATAGACCTTACAAGTAAGATTAAGAAAGAATTTCCTCAAATAAAAATTATTCTTATGTCAGGGTTTAATATAAGCTGTCTTGCAAAAGACTGCGGAGCAGATGCTTTTGCTTCTAAAGAAGAATCTGTCTCTTCATTGGCACACACAATACGGAAAGTTTATATAGATAAAGCTGTTGTGTTTCCCAGTGAATCAATCAGCTTTAATCTCCTGACCAAAACCGAAATAACTGTACTGCAGTATATGAGTGAAGATCTGACCAGAAAAGAAATCGCACAGAAAATGTTTATTTCTGAAAAAACTGTAACTAACCATATAACGTCCATATTAAGAAAACTGAACACCCGGTCAAGAGTGGGTGCCATTATGAAAGCCGTGCAATTGGGACTGATTTCAAATAATATGACAACAGGAACTGATATCAAGCAATATGAATAATTGCTGCCTCACAATAAAAAAACAGATATAACCACCGGATTCATAAAAAACATACTACATGGGACTTGATAGCATGCTGTCTTGTATGACAACACCTACAGTCTACCTAAAATGCCCTGTGGTTATATCTGCATAACCTTTTTTAAATTAATTCTTTATCACAGGATTAAATATATTATCTTTTTTGCTTCTTATATTCCACAGTTTTACTGCCAGAAATCCTCCAAGGAAGGAAACAACAAAATTAAACAACGTATCCACTGCAACTCCCATAGGAGTTTGCTCAACCATTTGAACTTCCCATTCGGCATGCAGTTCCCCGTCTGCCTCTAATGAAGGAATGTGTTCCTCTCCCATAAAAGGTTTTGAATATATTACATCGTCTTCGTCAATAAGCCCCTGTTCTATCATATATTTCCTTGCCTGCTGATCAAGCCAGTCCCCTATATTTTCCTGGTTTAAACTGCCAAAAAAGTCTTTGTGCTTATTTTCAATTAATTCCCCTGTAGTCATACTTATGATAAATGTAAGAGCAGTTAATATCAGCGCATGAATAAAGCATGTTTTTATATTGGATTTTTCATTGAAATTTAGAGCAACTGCTATACCGAATAATACTATAGTAGGTATAATGAGATTTACTGTCAAAGTTGTAAGCATTGACATTTTCGATAAAGCAAAATATAAAATCAGAAAAATAATAAGTCTGAAAATAAGAAATATACCGTATACTACAATATTTCTTTTCTTTTCCATAACCATTACTCCTTTAAATATATTTTATAGTTAAAATCACATTATACATCCAGTGAAAATTAACTGACGTCATTAACGATTCAGTCTTTAAATAAAGCAAAGATGTTATTATGCTAAAAGGGACTCTGTAAATTATATTAATCCAGATTCCGTCAGTGGAATGAAATACAAGTGCAAATATAAAAGCACATATTAAAACGGAAAGCCATTTCTTATTAGTCAGCTTAAAAAGCTGAAAGTATATAATCCCTCTTACCAAAATCTCTTCAACCAAAGCTACAAAGAAATAATGTATAACATATACAAAAACATTTTTTTGATGTATGCCTTTATAAAAAAGGTAACTCATAAATATAATGACTGCAAAAATATTAAGTATTGTAATAAGAAAATGCTTATTTTTCTTTAGCCCGATACTTTTCGGTTTTTGTTTTTCTAATTTTGAATAAATAACAAGAGGAAATAATCCATATGATAAAATAATCGGCAAAGATTGCTGCAAAAGCACAATAGCATATATGTTTGATGTAGTCCTGCTGTTTACAAAAGTTAATGCTATAGTCACGGTTATTACCAGTATTACAGGTGGAAAAGTACAATATAAAGCTACTTTTATAAACTGATTTATTAAATTATCAAAAGCTTTGCTTTCCTTTTTTAACTGATAGCCGTCCTTTTTCATCTTATATCCATCTTTTCAAATTTTTTAATCGAAAGATAAATTAATACCAGTGATAACATAAAATACGCTCCACACAAGGCTGCTGCCAATGATGTAGAAATTTGGCTATAGGATAGCGCCGTAGCCAAATATGCCGGAACAAAATACTTTAGTGTAGGAAAAAACTGCAAGATTAAAAATACAGATGTCAAACCTATTCCCAACATTATAGTTGCCGTTGCCTTAAAATAAAAACTTAGCAGCAATACCACACCGGAAACAATAAACATCTGTACTATATATATCAAATCTTGCAGCATAAACTCCAATGATCTTAAAGTAAATCGGCCGCCTCCGATGGAAGTGTTTATAATAAACCCAAAATATAAAATGATACAAAACGCATAGAATATTAAATATGTCAACAGAACCAGGGTTGCAATAGTTAATATTTTTGCAACAAGTATCTTTTTTCTGCTGCCTACACGAACTGCAAGCAGTCTGATTTGGCCTTTTTCCAGCTCGTAAGCAAATATCTGTGCTGTCAATATGGCAAACAAAACTTCCAAAAGCCCGACCATAGTTAGCATATTCCAATTTACTGATGCAAAAATAATGAAGTCAAATTCACCCTGAACCATCATGTGCTTAGCATTTGTAACTATGGAAATGGTATAAAAGGCAGGAAGGATATAATTTATAAGTAATATATATGTGATTGGCCTTTTAAGCATTTTGACCAGTTCAACCTTATAAACCTGAAACAAAGACATAATTTTAATTCTCCTTTCCTGCATACTTTGTAAATTGCTGATCTACTATCATCCTGTAGTAATCACAGTTTCTATACAAATCCTCATGTACCCCTTCTCCTATCACCTTCCCCTTTTGTAAAACAATTATCTTGTCAGCATTAATAACGCTGGAAAGCCGATGAGCAATAACGATGGCCGTCCGCCCATTTAACAAATTATCAAGGGCATCCTGAACAATTCGTTCAGATTCTGAATCAAGATTAGCCGTTGCTTCATCCAATAAAATATACTGGGGATTTCTTAATAGGGCTCTGGCTATTGCGATACGCTGCTTTTGACCACCGGATAAAAGGCGTCCCTGCTCCCCTATGTAATATTCAAATTTTTCCGGTATACTGCTTACAAATTCCTCAAGATTTACAGCTTTTATCACAGACATTAATTCTTCTTCAGACACTTCCCTGGTAATACCATACAGAATATTATCCTTAAGAGTTCCGGTTATAATGGCATTGTCCTGTGATACATATCCAAATAATTTTCTCCATTCTGTAAGGGAAATCTCATTAATGTTTTTTTCTCCTATTAATATTTTGCCTTTTTGCGGATAGTAAAATCTTTCAATAAGAGAAATTACAGTTGTTTTTCCGGAACCGCTTTCTCCTACAATTGCTGTTTTTTTGCCTTTTTCTATGACACAACTGAAATCCTCCAGTATAACGTCTGAATTGTTATAGGAAAAACTTACATTATCAAATATAATATTATCGCAAATAAGATTGTTTTCCCCTAGACTGAGTTCTTCTCCGACAATACTGCTTATTCTCAACAGTTCTTTTGTCGTACCTTTAACAGCTTCTTTTTCCATAATAAAGCTACCAATTGATTGAACAGGCTCTATTATCTGAAAGAAATATAATATAAAAGCCACCAAAGATCCCGGTGTAATATACCCCCGGCTCGTTCTGTACGTTCCTATTCCTATAACACTAATAACCAAAATTGTTATAATAGCCCCCATTATAGGATCCAGTACAGCCTGGATTTTAGCTGCATAGATTCCGAATTTACACATACCTTCAATTTTTGTAAATCCACGGTTTGCTTCAAATTGTTCAGCATTATAAGCTTTTATTAATCTGTTCTGTGAAAGAATTTCCGTAAAAAAGCCGTTCATGTCAGCTAAAAGCTCCTGTATCTTTTCCGTCAAATAAAGTACACGGTTTGATATAGGTTTAATCGTGAAAATTATTAGCGGTGTCAGGCATATAAAGACTAATGTAAGAACATGGTCCAGAAAAAACATAATTACTATTGAACATAAAATAGTTATCACACCTATAATCATTCCAGGTAATTCTCTGGAAACAAAGCTGGTAATAATAGATGAATCGCTAATTATTCGGCTGGATAATTCACCGGAATGCGTATTATCAAATTCCTCCACCTTGAATTTCAATACATTATCCCATGTTCTTCTTCGTATGTCACGGACCATTCTGTGTCCTGAAACAGAAAAAACATATTTTGATATAGTTTCTAATATTAGTGAAGCCAACACTACTGCAAGCGTTTTTATAATCTGAATTGTACGCATACTAAGCATATTGTTTATTATATCCTGCACAATAAGCGGCAGCCATAACGATAAAACTGTTGACAATAAGAGAGATATGCTGCCGATTATAAACCAATATTTATATGGCCCAAAATACGGCAAAAGTGACTTAATTACAGATTTACTCTTATGTTCCACAACTTTCTACCTCTTTTTTATTTTTTATACACGAAAGAATATTATCAATAGCCATATCAAAAAAATGATATGATAATCTGCAGTAACTGTCCTTATGGCAAATATCACCGTACTTATAATACGCTCTTGCCCTGCAGCCTCCCGCACAAAAATACTTATAACTGCAGTCGCTGCATTCCTTTATATCTTCAACTGTAAAATTGGAAAGCCTATCAATAACAGGATTGTTGTAAAACATATCTTTTAATGAAGTATTGAAAATATTTCCTATATAAAATTTATCTGAATGGAGCATATGGCATGGATAAACATTTCCGTTAGCCGCTACGCTGATTACAGTATATCCTGTACCACAGCTCATCCCTGCTTCCAAAGATACTCCAATCGGTGTATCATTTACAGGTACGCCATAATTCATCATATTTTCGGCTAGTATCTCCAACTGGTGATCCTTCAGCAAATAATCCTTTAACACCGAAGTTTCACATGCCGATAAGATACTGAAATTAATAGGTACTTCAAGCCTTTCGGATAATTCAAAATAATTATTGATATCATTGTAATTTTTACTGTGCAGAGTAGGAAGAATACTGACTTCTATTCCGCTTTTTTTAATTTCCTTTACAGTATTAATTATTTTATTAAAAATCCCTTCATCTCTTATAAATGTCGGTTGGATCTCACTGTAACCGTCTACCGAAACAGTTATTTCGTCAATTATACCCTTGTATATGGAATAATCCACTTTAACGGTACCATTGGTTATAACCGATAAATGCTTTATATTTGACAGATTACTTCTTGCGTAATACAAAAGATCGTATAAATCCCTGCGTAAAAAGGGCTCTCCTCCTGAGATAACAACATTACTGATTTGTGCTCTGTCAAGCTCAAACAAAGCTTTCTTTAAATTATCCAGAGTCGGTTCTATACCTGAATTCCGGTCACCGTCATAGGAATAACATCCCAAACAATGCAGATTGCAGTAGTTTGTGATATGCAAATATGCACTTACAATATTTAAACCGTGATGCTTTGAGTTGTCATAAGGCTCTTCAGATATAAAATCCAAATCCAATAATGACCTGATTAGTTCTTTATCTTCGGTATTTTTTGGGTAGATATCCTTCCCCTCCGTTATCTCATTCCAAAATTTATATCCTTTTTCATCCAACCCAACCACAGAACGGTTCTCTACATTACATAATATATAAATTCCTTTAACATTTACGGTTTTACACATATCATTAACATAGTATCTCATCTGCATCTTCCTCTATTTCAAATCTTTTTTGTCGAAAAATCGCATAGCGAAAAACATTATTAAAATAATATATATGGCAAATAAAAATACCCTTAATATTAATTCATAAAAATTCATGCCTTTTTCCATGATGTAACCGGCACAACTTTCGGGTACCAGTCTTTCAAAAGAATTAAAGAAGTCCAAATATTTTGATATGATCCATAAAATATAGGATATTGCGAAACTGGCGAAGGTCTTCATCCTTACACCAAGCAATAAAGTTACCGATGATGCCAATGCCAAATCTATGTAAGAGAATAAAAACATTCCCAAATATTTTCCGATATCATCTGAAAGGAAAATCCCGTTTCCGTACTTACTTTTTGCTACAAAAGCAAAATACAGTATCACAGATGTGCAGATAAATGTAAAAAGGAAAATCAGGTAGATAATCAATAACGAAATATATTTTGCCAGTATCATCTTTTTTCTGCTACATATTCTTTTCACATATAAAAGTATCTGCCCGTGTTCTATTTCACTGGCCAATAAAATACTTGATATTACTATAGCAATCAGATAGGTTATATAAGTTTCCTGAGAATACATAGTAGCGGCAAATTCAAAAACACTCATACCACTGTCCGAAATAACATCAATGCTTTCGCTTCCCGTGCTGTATAAAAATGATGCACCTGCATACATACTTACGGCAAACACAACAGGGCCTATTAACGTAATAATAAGCAAATATGTAATTTTTTTGCTTATTAATTTGTATAGCTCAAGTTTTAATAATGTTTTTAACTTCATAGCATACCTCTTTATTCGTCAGTACTTATCTGTTCTTTAAACAATTTAATCAGTGAATTTTCTATAATATCTATATAATTTATCTGATAACTTCTTTCATGAAGCAAATTCATTACTTCATTTAGTGAGTCTGAATTATAGTCAACCGTAATGCTGTCTTTATTATCCGAAATCATGTATTTTTGAAACTCAGGAATATCTTCATCCCTTAAATTACTTATTAATGTAATACAATATTTTTTCCCTGTATTTGCTAATTGCGCGTACGACCCGGAATATTTGATAATACCGTTATCTATTACAATAATATCGTCAGAAATTTCGGCCACTTCCGATAACTGATGGCTAGAAAATATAATAGAAACTTTTTTCTCTGAACAGAGATTCAGTAATTTTTCCTTTACCAGCTCTATACCCAGCGGATCCAATCCTACAAATGGCTCATCCAATATAAGAAGTTGGGGTTCCGCTATTAAAGCCTGAGAAAGAGCCAGTCTTTGCTTCATTCCAAAAGAAAAGGATTTGACTTTATCTTTTGCATTATTTTCGAGGCCCACAAATTTCAATAAGTCCATAATTTCTTCGTCCATGTTTGCTAAATCCTTATTTGGAGTTGCCATCATAAGGAGCTTTAGATTCATGTATGCGGACAAATCCTCATGAAACACCGTATCAACCAATACTCCTATTGTTGACATTTCCAACGGATCACTAAAGTTAATCGGTTTGCCTTTGTATATAATCTCTCCGTCATAATTTTTAAATAAACCGATAATTGTTTTTATCAACGTAGTTTTTCCTGCACCGTTTTTACCGAGCAAACCGACTATTTTACCGTATTCAATTGAAAAATTTATATTTTTTAATGCAACAAAATTGCCGTACGCTTTATACAGATTACGTACTTCCAATATCTTTTCCAATCATCTCACCTGTTTCATATCAAATATTTGGGGGAATGTTAAAATACATCCCCCCCTGTTTGTATTAATTAATAAATTAATACAAGATTACCCTTAGAATCATAATACGCTCTTCCGATAGCGTAACAAATCTTGGCATTACCAACACCGGTGCATGCCTTCTTAGCATTGGATTTTGATAAAGATCTGAATAACACTTTTATCCTTCCTATCTTTATGTAATTATTTGGAGTAAAACTCCTGGCATAATTATTGCATTTTTCCGTTTTTATTCAATAGGAGCAACGCGCAAATTTTTTGCTCAAAAGTCCTATTGCTAGATAGTTATTATTATCTAACAGCGCAATAATAAAAAAATGTCATTGCCATTATCAAAGAATGATCCAAGACCTTCAGTTGCCGCAGAAGATATTGCGGAAGCTGATCCGCCGCCTTCGATATTTGTTGACGGTGAATTGTATACCTTTTTTGATACGGAAAAAGGAAGCAGAATGAATGTTGATGAACTGGAATATTTGGGAAGTGTAATAGCCGTTACAGACAAAGAGAAATTGTCAAATGCCGCAAATGGGGAGAAGAAGGCCGCTTATTAATACGGTCCTTCTTCTCCCCATTACTAAATAAGGGTGTTTTATGCCTTGATTTGCTTTAAACCTATAATTATCTGAAGTATTCAACTCCCGACTCAAATATATGCTGGTTTTGGTTTCCGCTTATATTGATAGCTACAAAATCTCCTATTCTTTCGGAGTGAGTCATCTTGCCGAGAACCCTGCCGTCAGGGCTTATAATTCCCTCGATAGCGTAATAAGATCCGTTGGGATTGTATTCGTCATCGGTGGTCGGATTTCCGTTTATGTCAACATATTGGGTAGCCACCTGACCGTTTTTGAATAACTTTTCTATCCACTCTTTGCTTGCTACAAAACGTCCCTCCCCATGGGATGAAGGTATTGAATATATGCCTCCAAGCTCTGCTTTCATTAACCACGGAGAAGCTTTGCTTACAACCTTTGTATAAACAGTTTTGGATACATGGCGCCCGATTTTGTTGGTTATCAGGGTCGGCGAATCTTCATCCTGCGGCCTTATCTCACCGTAAGGTACCAATCCCAGCTTTATCAGTATCTGAAAACCGTTACATATGCCCAGGGCCAGGCCGTCCCGGTTATATAACAAGTCATTTACCGCTTCTCTTATAATTTCATTTCTGAAAATGGTGGCTGCAAATTTACCTGAGCCGTCCGGTTCGTCACCTGCCGAAAATCCGCCGGCAAACATTATTATCTGGGCTTTTCTTATGGCTTTTTCATAGTTCTTTACAGATTCTCTTATATCGTCCGCATTCATGTTTGCAAAAACGACCGTCTCCACTTCGGCTCCCGCCGCCTCAAAAGCCTTCATGGTATCATACTCACAGTTGGTACCGGGAAATACAGGAATAAATACCCTCGGTTTTGCCACCTTGTTCTTAGCCACATAAACTTTTCCCGCATCAAAAAGTTTGGTTTCAAAGGTTTTCACATTTCTTTCCGTACGGGTAGGATATACACCCTCCAAAGTTTTACTCCAGGCCGAATAAGCCTCATCAAGGGTAATAGTTTCATCACCATATTTTAATGCTTCATCTGCTGTAACTTCGCCTATTACATCATAGTCTTCCGCTATAAATCCGTATTCGGGCAACAACGATACGTCCTTGGCTTTCATCTCTGCTATGATACTTCCGTAATCCGGAAGGAAAAGCTCTTTTTCGTCAAGAGAAGCATATAAATTCACTCCCAGCTTATTGCCGAAAGCCATCTTGCTTACTGCTTCAGCTATTCCTCCAAAGCTTACGGCAAATGCTGATACTATTTTTTTATCCTTCATCAGTTTATGTAAATTGCCGTACAAGGATTTAACCTGTTCGTATACCGGCAAATCATAGGCGTCTTTTTTAATGTTGAATTTTACAATCTTATTTCCCGGGTATTTAAACTCAGTTGTTACGATATCCCCGGCCAGGGCCATATTAACCGCAAAGGATACCAGGGTAGGCGGAACATCTATATCATTGAAAGTTCCTGACATGCTGTCTTTACCGCCTATGGATGGTAGCCCAAGTTTTATTTGTGCATCGTAAGCCCCAAGCAGAGCAGCTAGAGGTTCTCCCCAACGCTTCGGATCGGTTCCAAGCCTTCTGAAATATTCCTGGAAGGTAAAGCGAATCTTTGAATAATCTCCACCCGAAGCCACTATTTTTGCCACGGAAGATATTACCGCATACACAGCCCCATGAAAAGGTGACCAACTGGAAAGGTAAGGATCAAAACCATAGCTCATCATGGATACGCTGTCGCATTTTCCTTTCAGCACTGGCAGCTTTGCCACCATGGTCTGTATGGGAGTCCTCTGGTATTTTCCTCCGTATGGCATGGTAACTGTAGAAGCTCCTATGGAGCTGTCAAACATTTCTACCAGGCCTTTTTTGGAGCATATGTTAAGATCGGCCAAAGCTTTTAACCATTTATCTTTTATGCTTATATTTTCGTGAATAAAAGGTAAAGCTCCCAGTTTAAAATAATTATTATCTTTGTCAGGAACGGTTACAAAAGCATCCGCTTCCTGATGGGCCCCGTTGGTATTTAAAAATTCCCTGGAAATATTTACAATCTTTTTGCCTCTCCATTCCATAATCAGCCTTCCGGTATCGGTAACCTCAGCCACCGCCACAGCTTCCAGGTTTTCTTCTTCGGCATATGACATAAATTTACCGACATCTTCGGGACTTACTACAACAGCCATCCTTTCCTGGGATTCTGAAATTGCCAGTTCGGTTCCGTCAAGGCCCGCATATTTTTTAGGTACCTTATCCAAATATATATGCAGTCCGTCAGCCAGCTCTCCTATTGCCACTGATACACCGCCGGCTCCGAAATCATTGCATTTTTTTATAAGAAGGCAGACTTCAGGCCTTCTGAACAATCTTTGTATCTTACGTTCGGTAGGAGGATTTCCTTTTTGTACTTCAGCCCCGCAGGTATCTATGGATTTTGTTGTATGAATTTTCGAAGAGCCTGTAGCACCTCCGATACCGTCTCTTCCGGTTCTTCCTCCCAGAAGTATAATAATATCCCCCGGTTCGCATTTTTCACGCTTGACATATTTTCTGGGGGCTGCTCCCATAACAGCTCCGATCTCCAGCCTTTTAGCCACATAACCGGGATGATAAACCTCATCCACCAGGCCTGTCGCAAGCCCGATCTGATTTCCGTATGAACTGTATCCTTTTGCCGCCTCGGTACATATTTTTCTTTGAGGGAGCTTACCCTTCATAGTAGCTTCTATAGGTTGGGTAGGATCGGCAGCTCCGGTGACCCTCATAGCCTGATAGACATAGCCTCTGCCCGATAAGGGGTCCCGGATGGCACCGCCAAGGCAAGTGGCGGCACCTCCGAAAGGTTCAATCTCGGTAGGATGGTTATGTGTTTCGTTCTTAAAGAATACAAGCCACTCTTCCGTCTTACCGTCTATTTCCACAGGAACAATTATTGAGCAGGCATTGATTTCCTCGGATACTTCCATGTCATCCAGCATGCCGTCGGCTTTAAGTTTCTTCATAGCCAAAGTAGCTATATCCATAAGGGAGATGTATTTATCATCCCTGCCTTTATAAAACTTTTCCCTGTCATTGGTATAACAGAAAAATGCAGCCTTTATCGGTTCTGTATAATACCCTTCTTCAAACTTAATGTCCTTAAGTTCCGTTAAGAAGGTAGTATGTCTGCAATGGTCGGACCAATAAGTATCAAGTACGCGGATTTCGGTTATATACGGATCTCTTTTTTCCGTATCCCTGAAATAATTCTGAATATGGCGAAGGTCAGCCAAAGTCATTGCCAGATTAAGGGAATCGTACAGTTTTTTCAGATCTTCATCGTTCATATTTATAAAACCCGAAAGTATTTCTACATCCTCAGGTTCTTCAAATTTTGCAACCAGGGTATCGGGTTTTTCTTCGTCCGTTTCTCTGGAATCTACCGGATTAATACAATAAGCCTTTATTTTTTGAAATTCTTCATCGGAAATATCTCCGGATAAAACGTATGTAGTAGCCGAACGGATTACAGGTTCTTCGTTTTCATTAAGAAGCTTTAAACATTGCTCCGCGGAATCCGCCCTTTGGTCAAACTGTCCGGGAAGATATTCTACCGAAAATATTCTGTCACCCGGGTTTATAGGAAGATATTCTTCAAATAAAATATCAACAGGCGGTTCCATAAAAACCGTATTCAATGCCTTTTCGTATGTATCATCACTTACATTATCTATCATATATCTGTTAAGTACTCTGACTGATTTCAGCCCTTTTATCCCCAAATAGTTCTTTAACTCCACTTCCAGTTCTTTTGCACGGACAGCATAGGGTTCTTTCTTTTCTACATAAATTCTTCTTACGCTGCTCATTAACAATCTCCTGTTCCTTATGATATATGTTATTTATGATAATTTTTAAATTATTCATGTATAATTGTCCATCATTTTCTTGCATTATAACATAAGTTGTCTTATAATTAAAATTAATATATGTAAATGCTTTTATTAGGGATTCTAATATATGTAAACTAATATAGTCGGTGGCCTTGCCCGCTTGCAGGTGTTTAGGCTTAATTTCCACTAATTATAACAAAGGAGGAACTGTTTTGGATATAAATTACGAACTGTATAAAGTATTTTATTATGTGGCAAAAAGCCTAAGTTTTTCTGAAGCTGCTGAAGCTTTGTTTATATCTCAGTCGGCGGTCAGCCAGTCCATTAAAACCTTGGAAAAAAGGTTAAATCAGCAGTTATTTATCCGCAGTACCAAACGGGTGGCTCTTACCAAAGAAGGGGAATTACTGCTTAAGCATATTGAGCCTGCGGTAAATTTAATTACCCGCGGTGAAAATCAGCTTTGTGCCGACCCCAAAGTCGGCGTTCAGTTAAGAATCGGTGCCAGTGATACAATATGCAGATATTATCTTGTCCCTTATCTAAACCGGTTCCACAGAGAATTCCCCAATATCCATATAAAAGTATCCAACGGTACCTCTATGCAGTGCGCAAGGATGCTTGAACGCAACGAAGTAGACGTTATTGTTACAAACTCGCCTAACCCTGCCCTGAATGATATGATGGATATTATTCCTGTTAAGGAATTTCGTGATGTATTTATTGCAAAAAAGGATGTTTTTCCTCTGCATGACCGTCCAGTAAGCTTTCAGGAACTTCAAAAATACCCGATATTGATGCTGGAAAAAAGGGCTACCACCAGTATATTCCTGCATAATTTATTCCTGGAGCATTCCCTTGATCTGGTTCCTGCCATTGAACTTGCAAGTAATGACCTTTTGATAGACCTTGCAAAAATAGGACTCGGTATCGCCTTTGTACCCGATTTTTGCATCAATGACCTGGGAGATCTGGCTATAATCGAAACCGAACAGGAACTTCCTACAAGAAAGCTTGTCGCAGCTTACAATCTGGATTTACCTTTATCCGAAGGTGCCAGGTATTTTATCGATTGTCTGGCAAGTGATTATAAAGAATAGTATAATATGTAATTTTACTTTATTAATAAAAGAAGCATCATTATAAGAAAGCAGAGAATGAAATCTGTCTTTATAATGATGCTTTTTATAATATAAATTTAAAATGCTTTATTTTACTATGCTTTATTGATTTAATTAACAGATGTATGGCTTGTTCATTATTAATCTTTTGCCAGTTCATTCAGTCTGCTGTTGATAACTTTATTATAATTGATTACTTTTCTCTCGTACTCTTCGGACATGTATTTTGAAGTAATCAAAAAATCAGCAGTTGCCCTGTTATTTGCTATCGGTATATCGTACACGGCAGCAATTCTAAGTAATGCTTTAACGTCAGGATCATGGGGCTGGGCTGCAAGCGGGTCCCAGAAGAATATGACAAAATCGATATTCCCTTCAACAATTCTTGATCCTATCTGCTGATCTCCCCCCAGAGGGCCGCTGTTGTAAGCCTTAACCGGAAGATCCGTTTTTTCCGAAATCAGTCTGGCTGTGGTTCCGGTTCCGCTAAGAAAATGATTTCTCAATATCTCTTTATTTGCCTCAACCCATTCAATCATTTCCTGCTTTTTGCTGTCATGGGCTATCAGGGCTATATGTTTTTGCTTTCCGATTGTAAATTTAATATATTCATCCTGCAACATAACTCAATTCCTCTCTCTTGTCTTATTCAGAATCTTTTGTTAATTCATATGCTTTTATATACAACTATAATAATGTATACGGTATTTAATTTCAAGTTCATTTAAATTATACAATTCATTATTAATTATATTTAATATTTATGTAATACTAAAGATAAGTTTGTAAATGCCTCCGCTTTAAATAAAGCAGAGGCATTTTTTATATTCATTGCGAATTTTTATTAGTTTAATTAAATACCTATTTAAATTTTCATAACTTAATATGCTGTCCATCCTCCGTCGGCTGTAATTACCGCCCCGTTTACAAAACTTGAATCATCCGATGCCAAAAATACGGCTATATGTGCTATTTCATCCGCTTGTGCAAATCTTGGATTATTGGCAGAGCCGGACATAGCCCGTTCTTTACCGAACTTGTCCGGATTATCCATAGTAGTTTGTATATTGGTTATTACCCCGCCCGGTGCTATGGCATTGCAGCGTATTCCCAGGTTTGCATATTGAAATCCGATGTTTTTAGTAAGACCTATCAATGCATGTTTTGATGCAGTATAGGCTGCTCCGGCACGGGAACCGAATAACCCTCCTATGGAAGCATTATTTATTATTATACCTTTTCCGTTTTTCAAGAAAATAGGCATACATTTTCTTATTAACCTCATTGGCCCTGTAGTGTTTATACCGATAACCTTATCCCACAGTTCATCGGAAAGCTCGGCTACCGGAACAAAGTTATCCATAATACCAGCATTGTTAACGAGTATATCAACAGTTGAATAAGTTTTTACCGTTAGATCCACCAGATTGTCCGTATCTTCCTTCTTTGCCACATCTGCTGTAATGCCCAATGCCTCTCCGTTTTCTGATTTTATCTGTGCTACCACTTCATCAAGTGCCGGCTGATTTATATCGGAAAGTACTACTTTCGCCCCTTCTTTCGCAAAACGAATGGCTATTGCTTTACCCATTCCCGAAGCGGCACCGGTTACTATCGCAACTTTGTCTTTTAGTTTCATTAATCTTCCTCCTTTCAGTGAAGGTTTATGATACTTTGGTTTATACTACCATGATATTTTATTTATGTCAATTATATATTATAAAATTATATTGTATTAAATATATTCTGGCTTTATTAACCTTTTGTATATCTTTAACTAAAGATATTATTTTTTATTGCCGCTACAAATATACTAACCTCTGCATTTATTAAATACGAAACTTAATCATATTAAACTCTATGCCTTCTCTGAATATATATGAAAATTATTAAAATATATAAGTTAACTATAAGAAAAAGAAAACGGGCAGAAAAAGATATTACATAAAATCATGAGATTTCTAAACCAGTCAGTTTTTTTCTTTTACTTATGACAAAAAGACGCGTGGCATTCTGGCTTTAACAGCTATCCTGCAACGCGTCTTTCTTATTAAAATATTTTACTTTTTCATATTTCTATTTTTTCAGGCTCTCCAGTCTGTCCATAACCTGTTTCATCATATCTGTATATTTCTCAAGTTTAGCCCTTTCTTCCGCAACTTTGCTTTCAGGAGCCTTGGATATGAAGTTTGGATTGGAAAGCATTCCGTTAACCCTCTTTAACTCCTGCTCTAAGCGTTCCTTTTCTTTTTCCAGGCGCTCTATTTCTTTGTCTATATCTACCAGATCTTCAAACGGGATGTAGATTGTTCCTCCTCGAATAACGGTTGATACCGCATCTTCTCCGATACCCGATTTATCATCCTGAACCAAAACTTCGCTTGCCATACCTAATGCGGCAAAGAAGGCTTTGCTCTCGGTAAATATTTCTTTTACCCTTTCGTTATCGGAGACTACAATCACTTTTGCCTTTCTGCTTGGCGGAACATTCATCTGGGATCTTACGTTACGGATACCTTTTACGGCTTCCTTTATAAGCTCGATACTTTCCGCATCTTTTTCAAACTCCCAGTCGGGATTGTATTCGGGCCATGAGGATATCATGATTGAATCTTTTTCTTTAAGCCCGGTCATCTCCTGTAGAGTGCAGAATATTTCCTCTGTTACGAAAGGCATATAAGGATGAAGCAGTTTTAAGGATACGGTCAGCACATGTTGCAAAGTCCAAAGGGCTGCTGTCTTGGTTTCATCCTGGTCGTTATAGAGTCTGGGCTTAACCATCTCAATATACCAGTCGCAGAATTCCTCCCAGATAAAATCATAAATTTTCTGAGCTGCGATACCGATTTCAAAGGTTTCAAGATTATCGGTTACCTCTTTTACAAGCTTGTTGGCCTTTGATAAAATCCAGCGGTCTGCCGGAGTCAGTAAATTCTCATCAATAGTCTTGGTTAACTCGGCTTTTTCAAGATTCATCATTATGAACCTAGAAGCATTCCATACCTTATTGGCGAAATTTCTGCTTGCTTCAACTCTCTCCCAGTAGAAGCGCATATCGTTTCCGGGAGCATTTCCTGTAATCAAGGTAAATCTTAGAGCGTCGGCACCGTATTTATCTATTACTTCAAGAGGGTCGATACCGTTACCCAGGGACTTGCTCATCTTTCTGCCCAGTGAATCTCTTACCAGGCCGTGAATCAAAACCTTATTGAAAGGCTTCTTGCCGGTATGGGCATATCCAGAAAATACCATTCTTATTACCCAGAAGAATATAATATCATATCCGGTAACCAAAACATCAGTAGGATAGAAATACTCAAGATCTTCTGTCTTTTCAGGCCAACCTAATGTAGAGAAAGGCCATAATGCGGATGAGAACCAGGTATCCAATGTATCCTCGTCCTGCCTTAAGTTGGTGTTTCCGCAAACATGGCATCTGGAAGGCTCTTCTTCTGCTACAATTATTTCGCCACAAGAATCGCAGTAATAAGCCGGAATTCTGTGTCCCCACCAAAGCTGTCTGGATATACACCAGTCTCTGATATTATCTGTCCAGTTAAAGTATATCTTATTAAATCTGTCAGGAATAATTTCGATTTCACCGGATTTTACGGCTTCTACGGCAGGCTTTATAAGCTCATCCATCTTAACAAACCATTGGGGTTTAATAAGCGGCTCTATGGTTGTTTTGCAGCGGTCATGGGTACCTACGTTATGAATATGCTTTTCTACTTTAACCAAAAGCCCCAGTTCTTTAAGCTCCTCTACTATTGCCTTTCTTGCTTCGTAACGGTCCATGCCGGCAAATTTGCCGCCATTTTCATTGATGGTAGCATCATCATTCATGATATTAATTTCAGGAAGGTTATGACGTCTTCCAACTTCAAAGTCATTGGGGTCATGGGCAGGAGTAATCTTAACTACACCGGTTCCGAATTCCATGTCAACATAAGAATCGGCAATAACAGGTATCTCCCTGTTTACTATAGGAAGAAGTACTTTCTTGCCTATTAAATGTTTGTATCTGTCATCCTCCGGATTTACCGCTACCGCCGTATCTCCGAGCATGGTTTCAGGCCTTGTGGTAGCTATCTCAACATATCCTTCTTCACCTACAACAGGATATTTGATATGCCAGAAATGGCCTTCCTTTTCTTCATGCTCAACCTCTGCGTCGGATATGGAAGTATGGCATACCGGACACCAGTTGATGATTTTGGAGCCTTTATATATATAGCCCTTCTTATAAAGATCAACAAATACCTTATTTACGGCCTTGTTGCATCCTTCATCCATGGTAAATCTTTCTCTGTCCCAATCACAGGAAGAACCAAGTTTCTTAAGCTGGGATATGATCCTGCCGCCGTATTCTTCCTTCCATTTCCATGCCCTTTCAAGAAAACCCTCTCTTCCCAGGTCTTCTTTTTCTATTCCTTCTTTTTTAAGCTGCTCGATAATCTTAACTTCGGTAGCTATACTTGCATGGTCCGTCCCCGGCTGCCAAAGGGCATTATATCCCTGCATCCTTTTAAATCTAATTAAAATGTCCTGTAGTGTATTATCAAGAGCATGACCCATATGCAATTGACCGGTTATATTTGGCGGCGGAATCACAATAGTAAACGGCTTTCTGCTCCAATCAACCGTTGCGCGGAAGTATTTGTTGTCCAACCATTTTTGATATAGCTTTTCTTCAATGTCTTTGGGATTGTAAGTCTTTGCCAATTCTTTCTTCACGGTAACCTCTCCTCTCTTTTAATTATGAAAAAACTGTGCAAGCCTTTCCTTTTTGAAAATTGTAATTTTACAATCTTTATAGCGTAACTAAACAGCATAAAAACCATAGTGATTATTAAGCAAATTTTTTTGATGGTTTGATTAACCAAATAACTTATAAAATAAATTTTAGTTTATCAAACCGTAAGGTGGATTAAGTCCTTAAAATTTTGCATAGATTAGAGATTATTCGGTATAAAAACGGATATTAAAAAAGGTCCTTCGACGCAAAGGACGAAGAACCGTGGTACCACCTTTATTCATGGCTTACATTTTATGAATTAATACAATTAACTCACATACGTAAAGCCACCTCATTAGTCTTTAACGGGGACAATCCGTCATTTCCTACACACCTGTAGTAATCAGGCTTCAGAAATGCTGCTCCAAAGCTACCTTCGGTAAGACCGCTTATAGACCATCTCTCAGCCGGTGAATGGTCCTCTCTGTTAAGTGTTCCTTACCTACTCCTCTTTTTCACTGCATTTAGCAAATATAAAGATTACTACTATATTATGCAAAGTTTACATTTCTGTCAAGTGCTTAGTTTTATTCTTTTACTTATAATGTTTGAATTTATTTTATTATAATTCTTAAGATGCTTTTCTGTACTATATCCATCATTTTATCTCTATAGCAACCGCCTTATTCCTCATTATATCCGTCTTTACACAAAAATTTCTTTGTCTTTAACATATAAAACAAAACAACAACCCTTACTGCTTATGTCCTTGAAAGGTTTCACTGTATTCTCCATTCGCATCCTCAATAATATGCGAGTTATAATACTTAAATCTGGGACTCCAATACATCCTGGCGTATTTTATACTCATCCAGAATGCGGATAGCATCATCTTTTCTTTCCGGACATGCTTTAATCATGGATATAATGTTTTTTGCTGCTTCTTCTTTTTGCTTCTGATAAGTATCAATTCTTTCCCTTAACTTCTGCCTGCGAACATTAAGCCTGTGCCGGATTTCCACCATTTCTCTGCTGTCCAGAATAGCCGACGGCTGATAGATCCAAATTTCCGCATCATTAACGCCAAATCTTTTAAGTTCATTTATAAGTCTTTCATAATAGTATTCCAAAAGTTGCGAATTGCTTCTGTATTTTTTATTCTCATCTTTTATTTTGACAAACTGCTCCCAACAATTTTTAAACTGCTCATAATTGTCTACCATATATTTATTATATATATAATCCAGATAATTACGGTTATTAACTGATTTTATAGTCACTTTATTTGCAAGCATAATAACCTTGTTAAGTTTAATACGCACCAATTGTATATCATTGGCATTTTTTCTGGCTTCCATAAATATATAAAGAGCAGTAGCCATGCCCATCAATACCGTAAGAAGGAAAGGAAGAGTCATATTTGAATTTGTGTAAGTAGTTAAAATTGCAAATATAGCAAAAAGCAGTACTATAATCACGCAGGTAGCAACAGCAATTCCTTTAAGGAAAGTCTGTTTATAAGCAATTTCATCCTTTTCATTAAGAAAGTTTTGCTTTTCCTGTTCCAATCGTTTTAAATCTGACTCAATACTTTCCTGATAGCTTTCCGCTTCTTTGACTGCCGCCAATTCTTTCGGAATTTGCATCTCATACCGTTCAAACAGGCGATACTGGGTATCTGTGATATCATACTTTCTGTTTTGGATCATTTCCCTTTCTTTGCTTAAGTTTACGATATTACTTGCCGCCTCTTCCAATTCCCCCCTTTGCTCCATGGGAATCATATCTATTTTTTGTATATCGGTCAAATATGAGGTCACCGCCTGATATTCCGTCTTGGCTTCCTCTATTAAGCGATGGCTTTCAGTTATAATTTCACTGTTTTCCCTAACATACTTGTTAAAATCGGAAACTTTACTGCTTTTTACCGGTAAAATATGCTCCTTATTCTTATCCGGTATAACTTGTTCCTTATTTTCTTTTAATTCCTTATTGTCAGGTTTAATAAATAAATTTTTAAGCCAACCCATAATATTATATCTCCTATCCTTAAGTTAATTATATCCGTCCTTATGGTTAATTATATTGACCTTATTTCCTTTATCCACCTGTCTAACATCTCTTTGCATTTTATCTCAAATTCTTCTGTCTTTCCTGTTTTATACAAAGCCCTTAGTATCTGCAATTCCTTCATATCCCCGGATAGTCTTGCTTCGTCTGACAACTGTTCCAGCTTAAGAGCAATTTTAGCGGCAGTTTCATCGTCCGCATTATATTCTTTTAATTTTTCATAAAACATTTCCCTGTCTTGGCATTGCCACAGAGTATAAAGATATTGTTTTAGGCTTTCCGGCCTCTGATTTCTTTCGTAAGCCTGCCTAAAAAGCTCCAGGGCTTTCCCAGGACCGTATAAATGCAATTTGGCAATAGCAAGATTATGCAGTACATCCCCGTACGACTTAGGGTCTAAGTTTATTGCATCTTCAGATACCAGCAGGCTTTCATATTCGGCTGCAGCCTCCGAATACAGTTTTCTTTTTAAATAAGCATTAGCTTTCAGATACCGGCGTCTTGCCGAAGGCATTGCTCTTATTTCGTCTATTACCGAAAGCAGCTTCTTTATTTCACTTTCCGTATAATAGTCCGCGCTGCATAATACTACCGTAATCAAGGTTTTAAGATCGGCACCCTGTTTTTTTAATGTATAAAGCTTTTCAGCTCTTTCGGACAAGCCAAGCTCTTTTCCTATCCAGTCTATCAAAGAAGCGGTAAACATGGCTTCTTCAATGGAATATACATTATTATATATGTAATAACATAATTCCTCAATCGAATATATCCTCTCTCCCGAATCCGGAAGTACGTATGGCCTGTCCGTCCTTTTTCCGCTGCACAGTATTAGTTTTCCCATGCTCTTTCCCCACTTGTCATTTGTTTCTCACTGATACTTATTATATATCTAATACATATTCAGCTGCTACACCCAAAGCAGGATATATATCCCCAAATCCCAAATCTGTAATAACTATTTTGACTTTGGACTTATCCAGGCAGGATATACTTATTTTCAGCCTGGTCATCCTGTTCGGTCTTTCAGGTAAGTTATAAAGGGGTATTCTCTCTCTGATAATTTCCTTCGTTAATATATTCCTGAATATGATTTCTATATCTGCCTCTTCATCCGGTATAACCTCTATTTCACTGTTTACTTCATACCAGGGAACGGCCGCATCTGACAGCATAACTTCCTTTATATGCCCGTCCACATAAACTTTTATCCATATGGAACTGACAATCATATCATTATTAAGTAAGATTATATCCCCAAGCTTTTCATCACCGGACAACTCCTTTGCCGCATAGCAGGCACCTTTTGTATAAAGACTTTGCCCCATAAATACCCTGCGGCCTGCACAAAGGCTTTTGATTACGTCATCTGCCCAGCCTCCCTCAAAACCTCTTCCCGTAATATACAAAGTGGATATAATTTGTTTATACATTGCAGTATGGGCTATGGTTTCAAATGCATACTTTAAATCAACTTTTTTATTTTTTAACATTTTATAGTTTAAAGTATCCGAAAAATCCCTTTTTTCCATCCCGGCTATCATAGGATTTAACCTGCGGTTAATACTAATCTGATAATAGTACAGCCCATTTTCATTAAAATCAAATAATCCTACATCATTGAGCCAAAGCTCCTTTTCCTGACTTAAGGCATAATACATAAAGCTGCTTCCGTGGCTTATTACGGTAGCCCTGTCCTTATCAATTCCAAGCATATATAAAGCTTCATAAATCCCTTCAAATAAGTCCGTATCCATTTCATCTATGGTAACTACCAAACGGGTTATTGTTTCTGTGGGGAAATAATTCTTTATAAGAGTTAGTGTTTTTCTGAAATATTTTTCAAGAAGTGTTACAGGACCGTAACTTTGCCCGTCTATTTCCACTGCTTCTTTATTTTTTAGTTTTGTAATCAGCTTATCGACCAGTACCGCAGAACCTTCTTTCGCACAACGTACTGCCTCTTTGCCAAACAGCCATATACCGGTATCGTATCTTACGGCAAGGGCTGTCGGAATAAGGGTATCTTCCTCATCATCACTTGGACTTATGGATATCGGTTCATAGGTCTTATAGCTGAAACAACTGATCTGTGAATAGTCATCACACAGATCAAAACCTACAATCAATTTTCTCGGGTTGTCCATTCCAATTCCCCTATCTTATGCTTAAATTTCAAAAAGAGCTTAAGGAAGCGGTTCGTAACACTCATTTATTATATACTCGTATATAATATACTCTTCCATCATATCAAGTAGGATTTCATCTTCCCGTTTGTCAAGGGCTTTCAGCATCTTATTTATTCGGTTGTATTTCGTATCTTCGTTTAGGTCGAGATTATTAGTAAAACTTAGTTGCCTTATATCGGTTTCATTTACCTGATCCGTAAGTTCTTCTGTTATGTAGTATTCAAGGCTTTCATTATAAAAGAGTATGAATTCTTTAATGTGAATCCCTAAAAACACATTGGGCATTCTTTCAGTATGGTATTCCCCTCCGGCTTTATTTTTCATCCTGTAATGAATAAAAACCTGTTTTTTAGGATCGGTCCTATATTCCACATAATACCTGTCTGTAATTCTTTCAGGCAATTTTATTGTATCACAATATTTTTTAAAAAACGGAAAAACTGTGCCTTGCCTTTCAAACCTGTCTATATGATACGAAATGAATACTATGTCATTCTCACTAAGCATAGTATTTTCACTGTTATATTTTAGCCATGCCAATAAAGTTATATTGTTTTCCTCATAGTTTAACTCCCTGCGTATAATCGGAATTATATCACCGCAGATCGGTTGATCGTGGACCAGATATTTGTATGCACAGTATGTTAAGAAAGCCTTTACCAGCAAATGATTGGTTACATCTTTGTAATACTCCAGGAATACTTCGTACTTATCATCTATATCTGCCTCGGTAAATAAAATCTGTGCCAAAAGCCGCTCTTCCAAAATACAGGTATCAATTCCAAACCCTTTTGCCGTATGCCATAAATCAAGCATGTCATAAACAGACCCGATATAATATTTAACCAAATAATTTAAAATAGATTCATCGTATTTATTCTGAGAATATATGTAATAACAAAGGTATAACAAAAGATCCTCTTTCTCATCCAAACCGGAATTGGTTATCCAGCCGGAACATAATTTAAGAAGCCTTTGAACAGAAATTCCTTCTGTTCCGAAATACATCAATGCTTCCAGGGCTTTGTCATAGTATCCCCGTATTACCATATATTCCAGGTATTTTAATCTGCCGGATTCCTTAACCTTTGACAGGTCCAGCTTCATAAGATAAGTCTCTAAATGTTCCTCATCATAATTTTCATAATAATAATCAATTACAGTCAAAAGGCAGTCTATGTAATACTTCTCTTTTAACCCGGGAATAGATAAAGCTTGTTTTCTAATCTTAATAGCTTCCTCATTCACAATCCTGTTGGCCCTGTAATGATCTAACAGGTATAACAAAAGGCCGGTATGATTTTCGTAGTCCGCAGCAATATCCATGAAATTCTCAGGATTTAACAGGGGTCTTAATGAATAATCTATGGAAACAACATAGCGGTTGCCAAAAGTATCTATAAGGAATATATGAGCATCACCGGTATAAAGCTGAATAAGGGCCTTCCCCTCTGTCAGATGAATAGTCAGTGCTTCATCAAGTTCTTTATGAACAACTACGGCACTTATAATATTTGGGTTATCGCAGTGTAACTCCTGTGTAAACATCACCCCGGGCAAATATTTTACATAGTAATCTAAAAGTTCAGGTTTACTTATAAACTCCATGTATATAACCGCCAGGTGAGGACTGATATTTTGATCTTCCAGCTGTTCTTTTACGAACTCTTCAATCTCTTTATAATATATTTGATATATGTATTCATTTTCATGCTTGTTTATTATAATGTTTGCAAACAAATAAGCCTTTTTCTTATCATTAAGCCTGTTGTTATAAGCAAAATATATAAGCAACGACTCCGGAAGAGGATCCATACAGTCCTCGTCAACAGAATACATAAAATACTCATACAATTGAGTTATTCGAAGGTTTGCATTGACTCCTCTTTTGAACCATTCGAAATATTTTCTTTCTCTTTTATAACCTTTTATAAGAAGGCTGCATATAGCCGAAAGAATTTCCTCTGTTTCATACATATCGTAAAGCCTTGTAAGGCCTCTGTAAACTATCGGATTAAAATATTTTAACCTGCCGGCCAGATATGTAAACTGAAAGGCCAATTCCTTGTTAAGGCTGTTATTTTTAATTCCGTAATTTATAACCTGGATTTCAAAATCGGTAAGTTCCCTAAGAAGATAAGGTTCTTCGTTATATGCACAAAGAGCCTCATAATACAAAATTGGTGAACGGCATCCCGCCTCATATTGTTCTTTAATATCAGTTATTTTATAGTATTTATTTCTTTCATAACGCCTGTCTGTAAAAAGCAAAAACCAAAGTATCCTCCAGTTAAAATTATCCCTGAAATAATACCTGCTTATAATTTCTGTTGCATTGCGGACATTATCCTCATCTTTTTTGTAAAGAGCGACAAGATACAAATAAGTACAATATTCAAAACCTGATTTTCTTCGTATATATGCTTCTTCTTTGCCCAATTCTTCAAGAAGCAAAGCCGCAGTTTGCCTGTCATCCGACAGTATGGCTGCATGTGTTCTAATTAATTTTATTATGGTACCTTCTTTATCTGTATCAAGATCAGGAATTAAATCTTTTATTTTCTGAATATATCTTGTCTTATTTATGCGTTCTAAACGAAAATCCAGATAATTTCTTGTGAAATCATAAACCAGTTTTTTTCTGTTTTTCAGTTCACTTCCATGGTTTAGGGATTCATTGTGATTTTTACAATATACTTCAACTGTAATGGTCTGATAAACAGTTTTTATCCATATATGTCCGTAATTGATGCCCGGCTTTAATCTGTCTGCCATTACGGAAAAGGTTATATTATGATTATTTCCGATAAATCTGTCTGACCATAAAAATTTTTGCTCAAGCAAAATAAAGGGGGCATCGGTGCTTACCCTGATTTCGGCATAACCCCAATGATCTTTGGAAAGTATAAGTTTATCGAGTATATCTTCACCGTAAACATCATATTCCAGGTGCGTTTTATCAATATACAAATTTATTCTTGATTTTTTATTAACGGCTATCAGGAACTCTTCTAAGGCTTGGCTGGTAGAAATGCTTTTTAACAGATTGCGGTATATAACGTGATATTTTTCTTCATTTTTTAAAATAATTTTTTCAAAATCCTCAGAGCGGAAAACCTTCTTTGCTTCTGTCCAGTCCATTCTTGCCAGATTTGCAAATTCAGAAAGATTCTTAATCTTACCGATTGAGGTGCTTATGGCAGAGGCTTCTACATGAGCAGTAAAAGGCACAGTGATTTCACCGCAATCACTGATTATTACAACTTTCCCTTGAATAATATCCGAGGGTTTTAAATAAGTTGCATCAAACCGATATATTATATTTATCTCTTTACCTGCAAAAGCTGTTTGATTAAAAGTGAGTAATCGGCTGGACGAATATAACAGGCCTTTCATAACTCTATTTGCGCTGTTTCCGATTGTAAAACTTCCTTCGTACTGCTTTCCTGCCTCTACATTGATCACAATTTCTTCTAAAGACAGCTTAAGAGCCGGAAGGTCATATTCAAATTCTCCTCTGGCAAACCGCTCGATCTTTTCTTTCAATTTATCACCTCATATACGGTAATCATTGCATTTTGATTGCAAAGAGATATAATATTATCTTATAATTCGGATAAATTTCCTATCCAGCAAAAATTTAACATACTATAACTAATTATAAATCAAAAATTATGAAAAATCCAGTCCCAAGGAGGATACCATGACTAGGCAAAGGTACAATTTTCACGGCAGTGATTTAGAAATTATAGAAAAGATATATAACATAAAAAAAGAAGATATAATAAACTTTGCGGCAAACGTTAATCCATTGGGAATTTCCCCGAAACTTAAGAAAACCTTGTCCGAACGAATCGATTCTATAATGAGTTATCCGGACAGAGAGTATACTTCATTACGAGAGAAAATATCTGAATACGTTGATGCAGATATGACGGATATAATTGTCGGCAATGGCTCTACGGAACTCATTTCACTCTTCATCCGGATTATGAAGCCAAAAAAGGCTTTAATTATTGGCCCTACCTATTCGGAATATGAAAGGGAAATATCCTTAGGAGGCGGCTCTTCCCTTTATTACAGGCTGGAAGAAGAAAAAGATTTCCGGATTGATATACCAAGCCTGGAAAGAGAACTTACACCGGATGTGGATCTGCTTGTTGTATGCAATCCCAATAATCCTACTTCTTCAGCAATTACAAAAGACGATATGCGCTCAATTTTAGACATATGCAAAAGCAAAGGTATCTTTGTAATGGTGGACGAAACTTACGTTGAATTTGCGGAAGATGTAAGCAGTATATCTTCCGTTCAGCTCACCAGGTTTTATAACAATATAATAATACTTCGGGGGGTATCCAAGTTCTTTGCAGCTCCCGGCCTGCGCCTGGGCTATGCCATCTGCGGAAACTCTGATCTTATTAAAGAAATTAATAAAATGAAAAACCCTTGGACCATAAATTCCCTTGCGGCTGTTGCGGGGGAAATAATGTTTACCGACGAGGAATATATAAACAAGACCCGGCAAATGATTTCTTCAGAGCGTACAAGAATTTGCGATACCCTTAAAACCTGCCCGAATATAAAGTTTTATAATCCTGCTGCCAACTTCGTCCTTGTAAAAATACTTAAAAATGACGTAACTTCCCTTGATTTGTTCGAAGCCGCCATCAAAAAAGGCTATATGATAAGAGATTGCTCCACATTCCCGTTTTTGAACAACAAGTTTATCCGTTTCTGCTTCATGATGCCCGAACAGAATGATGCCCTTCTTAAAACGCTTTTTAAAAATTTAGCATGATCAGGCATATTTCATAGTCTCAATAAATTAAGAAGCGGTAAATATATTTCTAAAATATTTGTTGACTTAATCAGGCATTTTATTATAATTAACCATTATGGCATTTTACTTCCATTATCTTGCAAATAATATTAAACAGTAATATCTATACTTATAATTTAACTAAGTACGGAAAGGAAATTTCTATGCTGACGATATTGCGAAACTTAAAAAAATCTACCCTTGCAATTATTTTTGTAATTGTTCTTTTAGTACTGCAGGCTTACTGCGACCTGTCGCTGCCTTCATATACCTCCGATATCGTAAATACCGGCATCCTACAGGGAGGTATTGACAGCCCCGTTCCCGAAGTTATAAGAGCATCCGAACTGGATTCATTATTGTTGTATACAACTCAAAAAGAAAAGGAAAATTTATTATCTCATTTTATCCTGTTGAACAAAGACACTATGGACCAAAATGAGCATGAAAATTATACCGGTAAATATCCTTTGCTGGAAAATGAAAACCTTTATATTTTAAGCGGGAAATATGATGAAAGTTTTAAAGAACTGTTTAAAATGCTTATATTCATAAAATACGGCTTTGAAAACATCCAAAGCGCACAAGGACAGGAAAACAGCATGATGGCAGGCTTGTTGCCTGAAAAGTATTCTGCGGTCAGTGCAGATATGAATAAAATTTTAAAAACCGTACCTGATGAAGCCAAAGAAGAAATGTTAAAACCTATAAAAGAAAAAATCGGCCAAATACCTGACACCCTAAAATCTCAGATTGCGGTTGCTTATGTCAGGGAAGAATATAAAGCAATAGGTATCAATGTCAGCAAAATACAGACCCAATATATACTGATTGTGGGAAGCAAGATGCTGGGTCTTGCCCTGGCTGCCATGGCTGCCGCCATCCTAATAACTCTTGTAGCTTCAAGAATTGCGGCAAAATTAGGCCGCGATTTAAGAAAACAAGTTTTTTGTAAGGTCCTATCATTTTCCCAGTCGGAAATGGACCATTTTTCCACGGCTTCCCTTATTACCAGAAGCACCAACGACATACAGCAAATTCAAATGATGGTTATACTGATGGTCCGTATTGTTGTATATTCTCCCATTTTGGCTGCCGGTGGTATACTAAAGATATTAAATACCAATACAACCATGACCTGGACCCTGGGTGTAGGAGTAGGTGCGGTCCTTGCTCTCGTATCGATATTGATAATTATTGCAATGCCCAAGTTTAAGCTTATGCAAAAATTAATTGACAAAATCAATCTTGTTATGAGAGAAATTTTGTCCGGCCTTCCTGTTATCAGGGCTTTCAGTAATGAAAAGTATGAAAACGAACGTTTTGACGGAGTAAATAAAGACCTTACCAAATACAGCCTCTTTATCGGACGGGTTATGGCATTTTTAATGCCGTCCCTGATGCTTATAATGAATCTGGTATCTATCCTTATTATATGGGTCGGTGCAGACCGTATAAATACAGGAACAATGCAGGTTGGCGACATAATGGCTTTTATTCAGTATACCATGCAGATAATCATGTCATTTTTGATGCTTACCATGATATCAATTATTCTTCCAAGAGCCAGTGTGTCCGTAAGCCGTGTTAATGAAGTCCTGAAAGAAAAAATCCAAATATCTGATCCGGAAAAGGAAGAAGCAATGGATGATTCAAAAAGAGGCCAAATTGAATTTAAAAATGTTTACTTCCGCTATCCGGATGCCGAAGAATATGTTCTATCGGATATCAGCTTTACCGCAAAACCCGGTGAAGTTACCGCAATTATCGGAAGCACCGGAAGCGGCAAGAGCACATTAATAAACCTTATCCCCAGATTTTATGATGTTACAGAAGGACAAATACTTCTTAACGGTACCGATATAAGAAACATTTCTCAAAAAGCTTTAAGAAAGCGGATAGGTTACGTGCCTCAAAAAGGAGTGCAGTTTTCAGGCACTATCAAATCAAATATTGCTTTCGGAGCACCCGATGCCGATGATGCTATAATTCAAAAAGCAGCAAGAATTGCCCAGGCGGAAGATTTTATACTGGAAAAACCCGAAGGCTATAATGAACCTATTGCTCAGGGAGGTACCAATGTATCCGGAGGCCAGAAGCAAAGATTATCCATAGCAAGGGCAATTGCCAAAAATCCGGATATATATATATTTGATGACAGTTTTTCGGCTTTGGACTATAAAACTGACAGCAACCTGCGTAAAGCACTGAAAAAAGAGCTGACAAACAGTACCGTTCTCATAGTTGCCCAGAGAATCAGCACCATTGTTGATGCCGATCAAATTCTTGTTCTTGATAACGGAAAAATTGTGGGCAAGGGGACCCATAAGGAACTGCTGAAAAACTGCGAAGTGTATTATCAGATTGCATCTTCCCAACTGTCAAAGGAGGAACTGGCTTATGAGTAAAAATACTATAAATGAAAATGCAAAAGATACCGGCCGTCCTTTTCAAGGGACCCGAAGAGGCGGTTTCGGCCCCCGTCCCGGTATAGGCGTTCCCGTAGAAAAAGCCAAAGATTTTAAAGGAACAATAAAAAAACTGACCGAGCATTTATCCCGTTACAAATGGGGTTTTATGATATCATTTATATTTGCCATCGGGAGTACCATATTTTCAATCATAAGCCCTACCATACTTGGTAATGCCGTAACCGAAATTGTAAACGGCCTTATAGATAAAATAAGCGGCGGAACCGGTATTGATTTTAATGCCCTTGGAAGAATTATTTTACTGCTGATAGGCCTATATGCCTTATCTTCAGTTTTTTCCTTTGTCCAGGGACTTATTACCACGGAAATTGCCCAGCGGATTTCATATAAATTTCGAAAAGATATATCCGAGAAAATTCACCGCCTGCCTATGAATTATTTTGACAGTTTGACTCACGGTGAAATTCTTTCGAGAGTTACCAATGACGTGGATACCTTAAGCCAAAGCCTGAACCAAAGCCTTACGCAACTGATTACATCGATTGTCAGCATAATCGGAATACTGATTATGATGTTAAGAATAAGCCTTCCTCTTACTCTTCTTGCCCTTCTTATTGTGCCTGTATCCACACTCATAATGGGAGTTGTGGTTAAAAAATCACAAAAGTATTTCAGACAGCAGCAAGAGTATTTGGGCCATGTAAACGGCCTGGTGGAAGAGGTTTACGGCGGCCATAATATAGTAAAAGCTTTTAATAAAGAAGAAGCATTTATACAGGAGTTCAATGATAAGAACAATACCCTGTATGAAACCGCCTGGAAATCTCAGTTTCTTTCAGGTCTTATGCAACCGATTATGCATTTTGTGGGTAATTTAAGCTATGTCGGAGTTGCTATACTTGGCGGCTATCTTACCGTCAGGGGCAGTATTCAAATAGGTCAGATTCAGTCATTCATCCAATATATAAGAAACTTTACCCATCCTATTACTCAACTGGCCCAGGTAGCCAATATGTTCCAGTCCATGGCTGCCACAGCAGAAAGGGTATTTGAATTTATGGAAGCCAAAGAAGAGGTTCAAAGTACCACAAATCCGATATCTACCGAAAAGGTAAAAGGTAATGTGGAATTTAAACATGTTAGCTTCGGCTATCAAAGCGACAATATTGTAATCCGCGATTTTAACGCAAAAGTAAAAGACGGTCAAAGAGTCGCAATTGTAGGACCTACCGGAGCAGGTAAAACAACTATTGTTAAACTCCTTATGCGATTTTATGATGTCACAGACGGGGAAATCCTTATTGACGGCCATAATATAAAGGACTTTGACAGGCATGAACTTAGAAAAATGTTCGGAATGGTTTTACAGGATACCTGGCTCTTTAACGGAACTATAATGGACAATTTACGCTACAGCAAACTTGATGCCACAGACGCTGAAGTAATAAAAGCTGCCAAAGCGGCTCATGTCCACCATTTTATCACGACCCTTCCCGGAGGATACAATATGGTGCTGAATGAAGAAACCACCAATATATCACAGGGTCAAAAACAGCTTCTTACCATTGCCAGAGCCTTCTTAGCAAATCCTAAAATACTTATTCTGGACGAAGCCACCAGTTCTGTTGATACAAGAACAGAACTTCTGATACAGAAGGCTATGGATGAACTAATGAAAGGAAGGACCTGCTTTATAATAGCCCACAGATTGTCGACCATAAAAGATGCCGACATTATCCTGGTTATGAACGAAGGCAACATAGTTGAACAAGGAAGCCACGAAGAACTCCTCGCAAAAGGCGGCTTTTATGCAAAACTTTATAATTCACAGTTTGAACGCAGTGCGTAAAAAATTACCGGGTTGAGTCTACCTCACTCAACCCGGTAATTTTTTATCATTTTTATTATTAATTCATTTTATTAAGTGTAAAATTTATTACATATAATTTTTCACTTTCTCAAACTCTTCCTGTATCTCTTTTGAAGGCGGTGCCGTACATAATGATACAATTACTATTGCCAGGCAGGATATGATAAATGCCGGTAATAGTTCATATATATCCAAATATCCTCCTAACGGCCTTATAAGCAGTTTCCATATGAATACCGTTGCTCCGCCTGCCACCATTCCCGCAACTGCACCTGCCCTGTTAACCCGTTTCCAGAATAGGGCAAACAGCATAATCGGACCGAAAGTTGCCCCGAAACCTGCCCAGGCGAAGGCTACGACTGTAAATATAACGCTGTCCTCATCCAATGCAATAAGCATAGCTATAACAGCAATTATGATTAACATTACCCTTGACATATAAAGTACCTGCTTGTCCGATGCGTCCTTCTTTAAAATTCCGTGATATATATTCTTCGAAAAGGCCGATGCGGCTATCAACAGATAAGAATCGGATGAACTTATAGTTGCTGCAAGTATTCCTGCCATAATTATTCCCGCAAGTAACGGGAAGAAGAATTTGCTGGAAAGCAATATGAAAATATTTTCTGCAGCGCTGTATGTAAGAAAAACATCCGGGTAAAGTACCCTTCCTATAATTCCGATGCACACTGCTGCAACCAGAGAAATTGCACACCAGATTGTAGCTATTCTCCTTGATCTCTTTAGCTCATTGGGATTATGAATTGCCATAAACTTTAAAAGAACCTGAGGCATTCCAAAGTATCCCAATCCCCACGAAAGGGTTGAAATAATAACAAGAAAACCATAATTTCCTGCTTCGCCGAATAAGGGTGTGCCTGCTTGGGTAACCTGCTGTACTCCGTCTACAACCTTGGGCTGGGCAACCCCGAAAAATTCAAGAAAACCCGGAATATTTCTGGCATTTTCAATTATTGCAGATATACCGCCGGCTTTTATCGTACCTACAATAAGAACAACCGTCAGCGCCAAAAACATCACTATACCCTGCATAAAATCCGAAGCGCTTTCCGCAAGAAAACCTCCGACAAAAGTATATGCAACGACAAATAAGGCACCGAGAATCATCATATAGATATAATCAGTATTAAACAACGTACTGAAAAGTTTTCCCACTGCCACAAAACAACTGGCTGCATATACACAGAAAAAAACCAAAATAAACAGGGCTGCAATTGTAAGAATTATTTTCTTTTTTTCCTTAAAACGGTTGCTTAAAAAATCGGGAATTGTTATAGAATCGCCTGCCAAATGGGAATATGTACGAAGTCTTTTTGCCACAAAAAGCCAGTTAAGATAAGTTCCAATCAGCAATCCGATAGCAGTCCATATAGCTTCTCCCAAACCACTCCAATATGCCACACCGGGGAGCCCCATAAGCAGCCAACCGCTCATATCCGATGCTTCTGCAGCCATAGCTGTTACCCACGGGCCTAATGCCCTTCCTCCTATCAGGAAGTTATCCGTGCTTTCGCTGGCCTTTTTTGCATAATGAAAACCTATAGCAATAACTGCTGCTATATAAATAGTCATTGCAATTATATATTGAATTTTATCTGCTCCCATTCTTTTTCTCCCTTCTTTTTTGCGCTTGGATAGGCATATTATAATATATATATTCACATTTGTATAGTGCAATTTTAAAGCGATAATACATTACTACAAAAAAGCAATCTATTAAGACTAATAAAGACAATATTCTTAACTCCTAAAAAATTAAGTTTGTATAAACCTCTTGTAATGTTTATACAAACTTAATTTACCTGATTTTAGCGATTGTAGAATCATATTTATTAAACTATGTATAATCAGAAAGCAATTATAGGTTATTGGTGTCAAGCCTTTAGTTTAAGTCGTGCTTCCGAAACCCCCGTTTCTGATTTCATATACTTCATCATCCACGGTTATTCCGTACTCCACAAATATCCCCTGCATAAAACCGGTGCCTTCTTCAATAGTGACGGTTTTTCCTTCATTGCTGTCGTTGGTAAGTTTGCAAAATATATGGCCTTCATTGTCGGAACCGTAATAATCACTGTCTATTATTCCAACAGTATTATTTAATTGCAGGCGGTATTTAAAGCCCAGGCCGCTTCGGGGATAACATTTTAAAACCCAGCCTTCGTCAATTCTGACACGAATCCCTGTCGGTATCTTTATGGTTTCTCCCGGTTTAAGCGTAAATGTAACCGGGCTGAAAAAATCATACCCTGCAGAACCTTTAGTTGCCCGTTTAGGTAATTTAATTCTGTCGTAAATATGTTTTATTTCATCATAATTTCCCTTATCCAAATGAAAGGTTTCAATCCAATCTTCTATAAATCTGTTGCAGCTTACTTTTTCAAATTTTGCTATCCGTTTCATAATACCTCCGATTAATCAACCGAATTTAACATTTCAAGCAATTTCATAGCGGCTTTAGATATAGGATTTTGCCGGCTTGTTATTATGCATATATGCCTTTCCGGAATCTCTTTGTCAAACTGTAGTTTGAACAGTTGCCCGCTTTGAATTGCTTCATTAGCAAAATCCTTTACCACACATCCTATCCCTAAATTTCGTATGGCAAACCGAACAATCATATCACTGGTAGCCAGTTCAAACTCAGGGTTTAATACGACTCCGTTTTCGCGTAAAAATTCATTTACATATCTTCTGGTACTTGTATTTTGCTCCAGGCATATTATCGGAAGCCTTTCCAGCTCTTTATATTCCAGGACCGTTTTTTTCAAATGCCCGAACTTACCTCCGGCCACAAAAACATCCCTTATCTTTTTTACCCTGCGGGAATGAATACCTGGTTTAGCCGAAAAAGGCTCACTTACCAGACCAAAATCAATCTTTCCGTCATAAAGTAGCGAAAGCGTGTCCGGTGTAGGAGCATTCGTAACAGATACTTTAATCCCAGGATATATTTCATGAAAACGTTCCAGATACGGAAGGAGATAGAACTGGAGAGTCATATCACTGGCTCCGATTCTTATTTCTCCGTATTCCATATCCAGCATCTTTCTGAATTGCTTTTCACCTAACAGGATATATTCATAGCCTCTTTTTATATAGGAAAATAAAACTTCTCCCTCAGGTGTGAGCCTGACCCCTTTAGGCACCCTGGTAAACAGCTTGCTTCCCAGACTCTCTTCCAGTAGTTTTATTGACTGGCTAACCGCCGGCTGCGAAATGCAAAGCTCTTCTGCAGCTTTTGTAAAACTTTCCGATATTGCCACATAATAAAAGATTTTATAGTATTCCAGATTGATATTCATTATAAAACTCCTTATGGAGAATTATATAATTATGTGTTAACAGTATAGCACAAAATTTCTTGTCATCAAAGAATATAAAAATAGAAATATAATTTTCTTAAATAAACATCAAAAATCCCTAAAAAAAATATCAGTAAATGAATATTTTTAATATATGTTTAATGTATTTGAATTAAAAATTTGATAATATTAAAGAAAACAGCATCCTAATTAAATGGGAAAGGGGAATTTATTTGAAACCCATAATTAATATTGAGGGACTGACAAAAGATTACGGCAATCATAAAGGAATATTTGACCTGACTTTTTGTGTTGAAGAAGGAGAGGTTTTCGGGTATTTAGGACCCAACGGTGCCGGAAAAACAACTACCATCAGGCATTTATTGGGTTTTCTGACACCGGATAAGGGCTCATCACAAATACTTGGTATGGATACCCGTACCAGGAGTGCAGATATAATGAAATATCTCGGATATCTTCCCGGAGAAATAGCCTTCTTTGATCAGATGACCGGCATAGAATTTCTTAAATTCATGGGTGAAATGAGAGGTCTTAATGACACTAAACTAAGAGACAGGCTTATAGATTTGTTTCAACTGGATACTAAAAGCAGAATACGAAAAATGTCAAAGGGAATGAAACAAAAGCTGGGCTTAATATGTGCATTTATGCATGATCCTAAAGTTCTGATATTGGACGAACCGACCAGCGGACTGGACCCCTTGATGCAAAAAATATTTGCTGCTCTGATTCTTGAAGAAAAATCCCGAGGGAAAACAATTCTAATGTCCTCCCACAGCTTCGAAGAGATTGAGCGGACATGTGACCGTGTCGGAATAATAAAAAGAGGCGAACTGGCCGCCACAGAAAATATGCATGATATAAAGCAAAAGAGAAGAAAAACCTATGTTGTTACCTTTGATAATGCCGTGACTGCGGCTGATTTTGCAAAATCCCATGCCTTTGATATTGTTGATATAAAGGAAAACATCGTAAGATTAAGCATTATGGGAAATGTTACGGAATTTATCAAATCCCTCGACAAATACACGGTATTGGACCTGGATACTGAAAGAAGCAGCCTGGAAGATATATTTATGCACTATTACGGTGACTCAGAAACCGATAATTAATTCAGAATAGGGAGGAAAGATATGATTTGCAAACCGCTTTTTAAAGCCACCGTTAAGCAAAATTTTACTGTATTCTTTATTATACTGGCAGTCCTTATGGTCTATCTTCCGATAATTATTATTATGTATGATCCTGCCACACAAGATTCCCTAAAGGACGTTTTGGCTCTTCTTCCTGAGGGTCTGATTGCAGCTATGGGATTTAATAATCTTGGAACCACTCTGACAGATTTTATAGGCAGTTACTTCTATGGGTTTCTAATTTTGCTGCTTCCCATGATATATACTATAACCGTATGCAACCGCTGTATTGCTTCCCATGTAGATAAAGGTTCCATGGCTTATTTACTGTCAACTCCAAATAAAAGAACTAAAATAGCTGCTACTCAGGCCCTTTTTATAATAACCAGTACTACCGTAATGATTGCATTTATTGCAACAGCCGGCATACTTATAAGCAATATTGCATTTCCGGGTGAACTAGATATATCTGCCTTTTTACTGCTTAACCTAGGCACCTTACTTTTATATTATGCTGTTACCGGTATGGGTTTTTTTGCCTCATGCTTTTTTAATGATACTAAAAATTCTCTTATGGTAGGTGCCGGCTTGCCAATAGCGTTTTTGGTAATTCAAATGATATCCGATGTCGGTGAAAAAGTCCGTTTTCTTAAATACTTTACCCTGTTCACTTTATTTGATCCCGAAAAAATAATCGGCGGAGAAAGTTTCATACCACAGTTTATTACATTATTAATAATAACTGCCATTATGTACGGACTAGGAATCTATGTGTTTGATAAAAGGGATCTGCCTCTTTAATGTAAAGTTTCCGAGAATATAAGATTAAGCAAATAAATAAAATAGAATTAATATAAAACAGAGTGTAGACAGACACTTTCTACACTCTGTTTTTACTCTTATGCTATTTTAACTTTTAAAGATTTGTTATTTTTAATGCCGGATTTTATCCTATTACAGTATATTAAAGAATTGATTAACACATAATTTATTCATAATTTTAACTGTAAAAAATAATTGTCCTTTCCTGATAAACCGGCTAAATCTTCATCCAATTATGGTTTAATTTAATTATATTTTTCATACACCAATAACTTTTATATTATTGTATCAAAATGCTGTTTATAGTACTCCGCTTTATTTATTTACGCCGTTATCGGGTATTTTTGTAGGATAATTTCCGGTAAAGCATGCGTCGCAGAATCCCAAATCTTTTCCCAGCATGTCGCCCAGCCTGTCCAGGGAAAGGTATCCCAAAGAATCTGCCCCTATCATATCACGAATCTGATCTATGGTGTATTTTCTGGCTATAAGCTGATCTCCTGTAGGCACGTCCGTACCGTAGTAGCAGGGATATAAAAACGGAGGAGAACTTATTCTTACATGAACTTCGGTTGCTCCCGCATTTTTCAGCATCCTGACAATATTGGCACTGGTAGTTCCACGGACAATTGAGTCATCTATCATAACAACCCGTTTGCCCCGGACAACTTCAGGAAGTACATTTAATTTTATTCTCACACTGGATGCCCGGAGGGCTTGCTTAGGCTTTATAAATGTTCTTCCCACATAACTGTTTTTAACAAAAGCCATACCGAAAGGTATACCGGATTCCAGGGCATATCCCAAAGCAGCGGCATTTCCGGAATCAGGAACTCCGACTACCACATCGGCATCCACCGGATGGGTCTGTGCCAGAATTCTTCCTGCCATTATTCTTGAATTGTAAACACTTACTCCGTCAAAATGAGTATCGGGACGGGCAAAATATATGTATTCAAATATACATCTTGCCTGCTTTTTATTTTCATGGGACATATATGAATGTATTCCGTCTTTATTGATCATTACTACTTCTCCCGGAAGTACGTCCCTGACAAATTCAGCATCCACGGCATTTAAGGCAGCGGTTTCAGATGACAAGATATAAGAACTTCCTTTTTTTCCGATACATAAAGGATGAAATCCATAGGGATCTCTGGCACCTATCAGCTTTCTTGGGCTCATAAGAACCAAAGAATAGGCTCCTTCCAGCTTCTGAACAGCCTTAGTGACGGCTTCTTCAACAGACTTGGATTTTAATCTCTCCCGCGCTATATGGTAAGCTATAATTTCGGCATCAACCGTTGTCTGAAATATAGCACCGGTTTGCTCCAATTCCTCCCGTAACATATCGGTGTTAATGATGCTTCCGTTATGGGCAATACACAGAGTACCTTTTACATAATTAAGTACCAGCGGTTGGGTATTATGGATACTGTTTTCACCGCTTCTAGCATATCTGACATGACCTACCGCTATATTCCCCTTTAAATTCTCCATGTTTTCTTCGGTACATATCTCACTGATTAAGCCCATACCCTTACAGGACATTATTTTCCCCTTAGGCCCGTTGGTATCGCTTACGGCTATGCCGCAGCTTTCCTGTCCTCTGTGTTGCAGAGCAAAAAGCCCATAATACATAGTGGATACTACATCATTTCCATCCGTGTCATAAACCCCAAAGACCCCGCATTCCTCATGAAGCTCTCCGTTTGAATTCTCGTAGTTCATGATCATATGCTTTCATCCTTTCTTTACTTACATAAAAGTTTATTTAATTGGATTTACTCCAGATTAAACACTCTCCTTGCCACCATTTTAGCCGCCTGCCCGTTATCAAGGCTACAAAACTTCTCATAAAATTCTTCATATTTTTCTTTATACCGGGCAGATATTATATCTATATTTTTTATCGCCTCCACTACTTCTTCATCGGTAAACAATAGAGGCCCCGGTACATCCTTTTCTATATCCAGATAAAAGCCCCGAAGCATGTCCCGATATTTTTCAAGGTCATAGGTATAAAAGAGGATCGGGCGCTTCAAATTCGCATAATCAAAGAATACCGATGAATAATCCGTAATAAGTATATCTGAAATCAGATAAAGCTCTGTTATATCATCATAGCCGCTTACATTTACAACAAAATCTTCAAGACCTGTTACGTCAAGCTTATCGGCTATATAATAATGGGTACGAAGTAGTATTGCATAATCGTTTCCAAGTTCTTTTCTTAGCAGCCTGAGATTGAGCTTCAGACTAAACTTATATTCCCCTTTGCCGTAATATTCATCGTCCCTCCAGGTGGGAGCATAAAGAATGGTTTTTTTCCATTCCGGTATACGAAGCTTTCTTTTTATATCTGCCGCAATCTTATCTTTATCCGGATGATACATCAAATCATTTCTCGGATATCCGTATTCGAGTATCTCCTTGTCGTATAAAAAAGCACTCCTGAATACTTCGGAAGAAAATTTATTGGCGGAGACAAGATAATCCCACAATCTTGAATGTTTATAAAACTGGGCCTTGTATAAAGGGGAAGCGGTCATAACTTCCTCCTGGTCAAATACCAGCCTTTTTAAAGGAGTTCCGTGCCAGGTCTGCAAAAATACATTGCCTTTTCTTTTTACAACCCAGTCCGGCTGACGGACATTAAAGACATAATACTTGCATCTGGCCAAATAATATGCATACCGGATACTGAATCTCCTTACTTTTATCGGCTTATAAGGTATTTTGGTCCTCTTGTTTATTACCCATATAAATTTGAATTTTCCCGGGTAATTCTTACACAAATACTCATAGATATATTTAGGGCTGTCGGAATAGCTTTTTCCAAAAAAGCTTTCACATATCACCCAGTTATCCTTAACGGGTAATTTTATAAAATAATGCTCATAGAGGTAACAGGCTAAAACTCTCCATCTCTTTCTGATTTTTAAAAGCTTCTTAATTCCGAGATTAAAATTAATCCTAAATTTAAGCTTATTAAGTTTGCCGGATAAAATATCTTTAACGATTTTCTTTTCGTATCCCTTAAAACAACCGATAACAGACGGTTCTACTTCTTGCATAGCCTCATTTAGCAGCTTAAAACGTTCCGTCCTCCAAAGCTCATCTTTATCTCTTGCAATATTTCTGGCAAATGTTTTTACAAAAGCATTAAGAAATTTATAATCAAGTATCCTGCATAAAACAGGATTGTTTTGTGCCAGTTTTCTTGCCTGAGAATAACTTTCCATATATTCTTCAAATCTGTCAGCAGTCTTAATTTGCGACAGGGCAGGATAATGTATGGGGTCATTATGATAACGTTTTACATATACGGCCTCTTCCGCCATAGAGAAGGATTTAGCCATATTTAACATCCTAATCATGAAGCCAAGGTCGTAAAAGAATATAAACTTCTCATTAAACCTTAACCCGTTACTTTCAAGAAAGCTGCGTCGAATTAGCACTCCTGTTAAAGTTACGTTCATAAAGCCTTTTCGTGATAAGATCAGGTTATAGTATGCCTCTGTCATCTGCCTTAATCTTTCCCTGTCTATACCGGGATATGCTAAAGAAATTTCCTGTTCGACTTTTTCCTTCTTATAATTTTCAGGCTCTGTTTTGTCTTCGTCGTTATTTATTGCACCGGTATCGTCGTTATGATCCTCTACGTAAGCAAGGTAAACCATCCTCTTATTCCATGTGGTATTCCTTCTGCCGTATACAAAATCAGCCTGCTGCTCTTCCGCCTCTCTTAGAAGATACGGTATTGTTCCGTTTAAGATATAATCATCACTGTCAAGAAAATAAATATATTCTCCCTCGGCAGCTTCGATACCTGCATTTTTTGCAGCGGCAGCACCACTGTGGTCTTTAAGCACCTTAGCATTTTCTTCACTGCCGAATTTGCGGTCTTTTATTTTTTCTTTATTTAACTCTACTTTTTTTATATTTATATCAGAATATTTTTCAATAATATCACTTATATCTTCCGTAATATGATCCAATACCAGTACCGTCTCAAAATCAGTAATTCCCTGATCTTTTATACTCGCCAGGCAATCTTCCAAAAAGTGTTTGCCTCTGTGAAACGGAACTATTATACTTAACTTCATAAATACCCCATTCTTTCTTACAGTCTCGTTCTATTTGTCTTTAAGTAAAATCACATTTATTGAACCGTTCATTGCTTTATCATAAATCTTTTTGACAATAGGTAGAGTATATATGTAACTAATAATTGCAGTCGTAATCACCGAATAAACCAGATATAAATACGGTTCATTATTAAATATCTTAAGTTTTTCCAAAAGCGGTATCGTAAACAGGTGAAGTACATAAACCGTCATTGTATTTTGCCCAATATTCGTTAAAAAGTTTTTTTGGCTGCCTGTTAAATTTATAAGTGCAAATATCATAATTAAAGCCACAACATATACCAATACCCGTATTATCATATGTTCAATATCGGCATCTTCCGGATACGGGCTTCTTAAATACAAATCCTCAACACCAAACATTTTATTCTTCGCCAAAACTGCCGATAATACCCCTGAACCTATAAATACAGCAAAACCGGCTATTCTTGGGATACGCTTAATTTTATCAATATGTTCCTTTTTTAAATAATATCCCAGCAAGAAAAAGGGAAGAAAACAGACTACCCTTCCAAGGGCCATGTATGTAGAGAATTCTTTGGAAAATCCGCTTAATATACCAACCAAAAAGCTAAGCGGAAGTATAAAACGTATTCTAATCAAATCTTTCAGGAAAAATTTCCACAGAAATAGGGCAAGTAAATACCACAGCCCCCATAATGGCCTGAAGAATCTGAAACCGAAATAGTCTTCTTTAAGTATCAGCATTTTAAAGATATAGTTACATACATTCAGTATCAGATATGGCATAAGGATGGTTTTAAATGCCCGATCCCTGGCCTTCTCAGTATTTTTTGAAAAAAATCCCGAAATAAACACCATTGCAGGCATATGAAAAAAGAATATAAAATAATATATAGTTTTAATAACATCATTACGAAATATTAATGATGTCAGCAAATGTCCCCATACAACCAGGATTATCAGAACCGCCCTCATATTATCAAACAAGAAATATCTCTTATCATTCGAATGGTCAGGCATAGTTTCACTCCCAGATAATTTATATTTATAAGTACCGCCAGTAACAAATCTGATTTTAACAGAGTTATGTCTAGGATGCAATAAAAATCTGTAAACTAATACCTGCCGTAACTATAGCGTCATAACAAGCGCAAATGTTCGCATATGACACTATTAGTTACGACAGGCGTTTGTTAACCTCATGCAATAACAGGATAGTCTTTTGTGTAAATATATGCAAGATATTTTTACAAGATGTTTTTTTTGATTTCTAAAGTATTAACTACATTTCTAATATATTTATTGCATATTGTATTCCTTCAAAACTTTTACATTACAAACAGGATTTCGTTCTCATCCTCAAGCATGGATTCGGGAATATAGTTATCATCAAGCTTCTTGCCGTTTAAGTAAAATTCCTTATAACCGCTTTCTGCACCGGATTCGTTTTTAACTTTGATGTGCAGCTTTTTACCGCGGAATAATTTATCGATGGTAAGTTCTTTCCATTCACCGGGGATACTGGGTGCTATTCTTATTCCGTCAAGGTCAGGCCTAATGCCCAATATACCTTCTACCGAACCTACCATAACCGTGGAAGCAGTTCCGGTCAGCCAGTGCACATGGGCTCTTCCTTCAAAAGGACTTTCCACACTTTCGATAAACTGTCCATGTACATAAGGTTCCATTACCCTTATTTCGGCTTTGTCGTTCATGGCTGCCGGACAAGCTTTTAAGAAATATTCGAAAGCCCTATTGCCATGTCCCATGAGTGCTTCGGCAAGAATCAGCCATCCCTGAGGCTGTGAGAAGATACCTCCGTTTTCTTTGGTGGAAGGATTAAAGAGTATCGCCAAAGCCCCGTCAAAGGCATGGTCTTTATATGAAGGGGCCATAACTCTTGCACCGTACTTGGTATTCAGTTCCCTATACACACTGTCTAAAGCTTTTTCTGCCTGTTCCTTTGTGGCAAGGCCGCTGATAACGGACCAGGACTGAGGATTTAACCACATGCTGGCTTCGGGGTCCTTTTTGGAGCCGATTACCTGGCCGTCTTCCTTAAAGCCGCGGATAAAGCGGTCATCTTCCCAGCAATTCTCGTTGATGGTATCTTTAAGTTCTTTTTGCACCTTGTCTAGATAAGCTATGTACTCCAGATCATTCTTATCTACGGCAAATTTACGGATAATTGACATGGCATAATAAAGCTGCAAGGCCACAAAAGTCGATTCACCCTTCTTACCGAGGCGCAGGCAATCGTTCCAGTCCGCATAAAGTCCAGCCGGCATTTTATGGGTACTGAGCCTTTCCATGGAGAAGTTTATGGCTCTCTTTAAGTGATCATAAACCGTTCCTTCGTCCTTGTTAGCATAAGGAATGACTTCGTCTAAGAATTCCTTGTCTCCGGTTTCTGCCAGGTATTTATAAACCGTAGGGAACAGCCAAAGTGCATCGTCTGCCCTGTATGCCGGATGGCCCGTAGCTTGTACATAGGAGAAATCATCGGGAGTGTCCTCATGACCGGGATTATGGTCAAACTTAACCAAAGGCAATCCACCGCCGTTGTCAACCTGCGCAGAAAGCATAAACCTTATTTTCTCTTTTGCCATAGCCGGATCAAGATGGATAATTCCCTGAATGTCCTGGACGGTATCCCTGTAACCGTAACCGTTTCGAAGACCGCAGTAGATAAAGGATGCCGCTCTGGACCAGATAAATGTTATAAAGCATTGGTAAGCATTCCAGGTATTAATCATTACATTAAATTCCTTGCTGGGGGTATTGACCTGGAAATTAGCCAGCTTACCGTGCCAGTAGCTCTTAAGTTCGTCAAGCTCTTTATCAACTATGCTTAAGTCGGAATAACTGTCCAGTATTTTTGCTGAATCTTTATCATTCTTTTGACCCAGGAAGAATGCAAATTCCTTGGTTTCTCCGGGCTGTAATTCAAACTTGGTATGTAATGCACCGCAGGCATTGGAGTTATAGTTTAAAACATTATCGCATCTTCCCCGTTCTACAGCCAGAGGATTATGATAACTTCTGTATCTTCCTATAAAAGATGTTTTGTCACCGTTATAGGATTCTACTTTTGCCCCCACGATGCCAAAAAATCGTTCTTTATTGTTTGTCCCTTCCTCGTTCTTGCCGGTATTTTCGTTTACGGTCTGAAGTATCTTATTCCCCTTAAAATATGTTCTGGTTATGAACAAGGTGTATTGCAGGTTAACCTGGTCATTTTCATAGAAGCTTTCGTTGGTAAATTCGACAAAACCGAATGCGGACAATTTTCTGGGTCTGTCACTGTCGTTTGTCACTTTAACCCGCCATACTTCATAGGTTTTGTTTAAAGGAACATAATACAGGACCTCGGACGTAATGCCCTTATACCGTCCTTTAATAATTGTGTAAGCTGTTCCGTGGCGGCACTCTCCCTGATACTCTGCGTATCCGTCACCTAAAGGCTTTCCTACCGGTTGCCAGGAAGCTGACCAATAGTCATTATCTTCATCGTCCCGAAGATAAACATATCTTCCCGGCTTGTCCTCCTGATTGAAAATGTAGCGGATAATACGGCCGTTTGCCCCGCTTTTTACAAAACTGTAGCCACCGGCATTATTGGAGATAATGGCTCCGTACTCGGGTGACCCTAAGTAATTTGCCCAAGGGCCGGGGGTATCGGGCCTGGTTATAACATATTCCCTGTTTTGCTCATCAAAATATCCGTAATTCATCTGTCCCCTCCTTAATAATTACTTACTCCCTTATATTTATTAAATAAAACTCCAATTTTAACCAACACTTACAATAAATAGTACAATTATAGTTGTTTATAGAACAATGGGCTTATTTATACTTTATTTGTTATTTTATATCCTTACATTATCGGTCGGCCCTGGCAAGAAGGTTTTTTAGCTCGTCCACGGTAAATATATAGTGTTTATTACAAAAATGGCAATTCACTTCAATCGGCTCATTGTCATCAATCATTTCCTGAATTTCCTTTTTCCCTACGGATACTACGGCACTTTCCACCCGTTCCTTACTGCAATTACATTCAAATGCAGTCGGATATTTCTCCATTATTTCCATGCCCATATCCCCAATTAGATGCTCCAATATCATTTCCGGTGTCATGCCCTTGTCAAGAAGCCCAGTGATTCCTTCCAGTTGCCCTATTCTTTCTTCCAGTTTAACGATAACTTCCTCTTCCGCCTGAGGTAAAAGCTGCAGTATAAAACCTCCCGCATGGCGAACCGTATTGTCTTTATTCATCAGCACTCCAAGGGCTACAGACGACGGTACCTGCTCGCTGGATGCAAAATAATATGTCAGGTCTTCTGCTATTTCGCCGGAAATCAGCTCAATCTGGCCGACGTAAGGCTCTTTTAAGCCTAAGTCTTTTATAACCGTAAGCATTCCTGCTCCTATGGCACCCGCCACATCAAATTTTCCGTATTGGTTTGCCGGCAAGATAACATTAGGATTATGGACATATCCTTTGACAGCCCCTTTTGAGTTTGCGGTTACGATTATTCCGCCTATAGGACCGCTACCTTTTATCTGAAGGGTTAATATATCCTTCTCACCCTTCATCATAACTCCCATCATTGTTCCGGCTGTAAGTAATCTTCCCAAAGCCGCCGTAGCCACAGGACTGGTATTATGAATAGTTCTTGCATATTCCACCAATTCTCTGGTAGTTGCCGCAAATGCACGAATCTGATTGTTTGCTGCAGTAGCTCTTACAATATAGTCTGTCATAATCGTTTTCCTTTCTTTTAATTCGTTATGTGTTTTATGCTTTTTGCTTTTGCCAGTTTTACTTCATATAATTATATGCATTTCCATCTTTTTTAATAGCTCTCCAATTTGCTTATACCATATTATAAAACCCAATTATGATTTTTTTCAATTATTATTAACCTAATTAAAAATAATAGTATTTACCGACAATCATATAAAATATTTTTCAGTTTCAAATATATAATTTATTTTCATGATATCTTTCCTTAGCGACAATATAAATCCTTTCACTGTCCGGCCTCGGTTTTTGATCGGTCAACTCGTGATATACCCCTATTACATCCAGGTTGGCATCATCAAGCAGCTTAAATATGGTTTCCGGTTCATAAGTCCTTCTTGTATGGGTTTCCTGATGTTTGCGGTATAAAGAATTCTCCTGCTTTAAAAATAATGTCAAATTAACTTCGTTTATCATTTCATCGGGATAATAACCGTTTTCCCATATAAAACAGCCTTTTTCATGTTCGATATAGGATGTATTATCGGCAAGCACTTGTTCATAAAGATATCTGGTATCCATATCAAATATAAACAAGCCGCCGGGGTCAAGGTAATTACTTACCAGGTTAAAGACTTTGCTTAATTCATCTGTTGTAAGCAGATAATTTATTGTGGCACAGACACAGAATATGGCGGCTACCGTACCGTAAAGTTCAAACTCCCTCATATCCTGGCAAAGATAAAGAATACCGTCATCCCTTCCTTCACTTTTTTGCCTGGCTACGGAAAGCATATCTTCGGATATATCAATCCCAATCATGTCATAGCCTTTTTGAGCCATCTTTCTTGTCATAGCCCCTGTACCGCAACCAAGCTCCAATACAAGTCCTTTTTCTATTCCATGACGCCTTAATATTTTTTCTATATAATCCGCCCAGTCGTCATAAGGTATGTCTTCCATCAGTATATCGTAAACCGAAGCAAAGTCAGTGTAGTTGTTCAATTTTACGGCTCCTCTCTTTTAGCTTGTAGCCTCAAATCTTTTTGAATTTACGAAATAAATTATAGCATTAATAATATTATAAAGTCTATTACTTATTAAAAAGGCGGTTCTTTGTTACCTGTAAATTTTGACAAAAATTTATGTGTATTACTTTTTATCAAAAAAATACCTCCTAAGCAGATTTATGAATATGCTTCTGCTTAAGAGGTATAAATTATATAAAAGACATTAATTTTAATTGCGGCCTAATATTTTTAATACATCAGATAAAGGGTTTCCATGTTTATATATAAGTTCAGAAATAAATTTAAACAAGTTTTCTTTGAAATCCGACAGCTTATCCAGATTTTTAAAAAGTTCTTCCGTAAGCTTCTTCCATTCATCCAGTTTTGCTTTCAGAGAATCATTTTTACTTTCGGTTTTATCATTGCTCTTGCTCTTTTCAAGAACAATTACTTTAACCGGTTCGGTTTGAGCAGGCATACTTTCATTAACCTTGTCATATATAACCGCAAGATTGGAATTTACGGGCTTACCGCTGTACTTTGCCCCGTCCATGTAGATAATTTCCGTATCGTTTCCGATATTTAATTTAAGGCTTTTATCTGCACTGATAAGTTTATTGTCAAAGTAATCTGCTTTTACCTTGTAGTCCGGTCTTTCAATATTCAAAACTACTGCTTCATATTGGGGCGGATATATCATAATCCTGAATACTTTTGCATCATAATATCCCGTCACTACCGAACCTATGGCAATTTTTTCGTTATTAGTAAGATAAGTATCATCTGTTATTGTAAATTTGGCTTCCAGTCCGTCCTTATCAGTTAAAGTTATCCTTTTTATATTTTTATCCTCTTTCAGAATCTCAATATCAGTTACCGTTCCCTTAAAAGAACCGAAATACGAATTTTTATCCTCATCGGGAATTATAGGCTCTGATAAGACTACTATCTTGTCAGGCCTTGTTTGTGCAGGAATACTCTTTGTGGCTGAACGGTAAAACACAGCCAGTTTGCGGTTAGCCAAGTCATCCTTAAATTCTTTTCCGTCCTTTGTAACAATTTTTGTATCCTTGTCCATTATTAATTTCAGTGTATTATCCGCACTTACCAAATTTTTGTCAAACAGATCAACCTTTATATTCTGCTCTTCGTTTGATACCCAAACCGCTATGGCAGCGTATTGCGGCGGATAAATCATTATCATCATGGCATCTGCATCATAAAATCCGGTTACTTTTGAACCTATAAAAATTTCTTCGTCATTTATAAAACAGGTTTCTTTATTTATTATAAGATAAGCTTCACTGTCTTTTCCGGTTTCCAAAAGAACATATAAAGCATCTTCATCGGTTTCAGATTTCTTGATTTCTTTAACAGTACCGGAAACCGAATTGAAACGTGACCTATTATCGGAATCTTTTTCGGCTGCAAAAACAAATGATGTAGACGATAATACAATTATAACCGTCAGTATTAATGATATAACCTTTTTCATATGCTACCTCCTATTGCCAAAGTTTTTAATTTTATCCTTCATACAATAGACGAGATAAATATGAAAAAGTTTCATTTTTACATACACTTACTCTGTAAATGTAAAAAACTTTTTATGATATTTAAATCAAAAGTTTAATCATAGTCCTCAAATATTTATAATAAATAAAGTACATTCCAATAACAAAAAGACTCCCAATATAATTACTATATTGAGAGCCTAATTATATTCATTTTTTGAATACTTTATTATTCAACCATCTTGTCAAACATATCTTTCAAGGACGGATACAACTGCTTGAAAATCTCGTACTTCTTATTGTAGCGTTCAACAATCTCAGGGTCCTGTTCTGTTGTATCAATTACCTTGATAAGCTTTTCTGTAGCTTCCTCTACGCTTGAATATTTGCCGCAGCCTACCGCTGCCAAAATAGCTGCACCGAAAGCAGGGCCTTCTTCGGAATTAATCTTGTCGACTTTAACATTCAGAACATTGGCTACAATCTTGCACCACAGAGGGCTCTTTGCACCGCCGCCGTTAATTCTGGTTCTTTCAATCTTAACACCCAGAGACTTGGCAATTTCAAACGAATCTCTAAGCGCAAAGGCTACGCCTTCCAGTACAGCCTGTGTCATATCGGCACGGGTTGTATCCATGGTCATTCCTATAAATGTACCTCTTGCATTTGGATTGTTGTGAGGCGTTCTTTCACCCATAAGGTAAGGCAGGAAGAATACGTTGTTCTCGCCAAGTTTTGTAATATTCTTTTGCTCTCCAGCATAATCCTTGGTTCCGATTATCTCATCCATCCACCACTTGTTGCAGGCTGCTGCTGAAAGCATAACTCCCATGAAGTGATACTTACCGTCGGCATGGCAGAAGGCATGAAGGGCATTCTTGTCATCCACGGCAAATTCCTGGGAAGATATAAATACTACGCCGGAAGTACCGAGAGAAATATTGCATTTTCCTGCTCCTACGGTTCCGGTACCGACTGCTGCAACCGCCTGGTCACCACCGCCTGCTATAACCTTGACCCTTTCAGGAAGGCCGGTTTCTTCTGCAGCTTTCTTGGTTAAGGTACCGACTACCTGATAAGATTCATGAATTTTTGCCATCTGCTCTTCTTTCAATCCGCAGATATCAAGCATTTCTTTAGACCAGCGTTTATTCTTAACATCAAACAGTAACATTCCTGAAGCATCGGAAACATCCGTACAATGTACTCCGGAAAGTTTGTATGCTAAATAATCTTTAGGCAGCATAACCTTCTTAATCTTAGCGAAATTGTCAGGTTCATGCTTCCTTACCCACAGTAATTTAGGGGCGGTAAAACCGGTAAGAGCCATATTGGCTGTATATGAAGAAATTTTTTCTCTGCCTATCTCAAAGTTTAAATAATCACATTCTGCCTGGGTACGACCGTCATTCCACAGTATGGCAGGGCGAATAACATTGTCGTTCTCGTCCAAAATAACCATACCATGCATCTGTCCGCTAAAGCTGATGCCTTCGATCTCATCCTTATTGCAATCTTTGGTAAGTTCCTTAATTCCGTCTACAAAAGCACTGTACCAATCCTCCGGATTCTGCTCGGACCAGCCCGGTTTAGGGAAATATAAAGGATATTCCCTTGTTACTATACTTTTTATGTTTCCTTCTTCATCCATAAGTAACATCTTTACGGAGGATGTACCTAAATCAACACCGATATAAAGCATTCGAATACTTCTCCTTTCATTATTTGAATTTGATACCCGGCAGTTTCTTACGTACTATTCTTAATACGCATGACTTTGGGTTTTATTTGTAAATATTTTCTTGTTAATTGATTAAACTATATCTACTTAAACTATACCAACCAGGCTATTTAATGTCAAGATTCAATCAGCGCCTTATATAAATATCTCTTTCCAAATATGATATTCTATGATAGGATGATATAGAAACAAAACGAAAAGGTGAAAATTATGGTAACAGGGAGTAAAGAGCTAATAAGAGATATAAATACACAACTGGTACTGGAAACCATCATAAATCATGCTGCTATTTCCAGAGCCGCCACAGCAAAGCACCTGGGGTTAACCAAAGCCACCGTTTCGGCCATTGTTCAGGATCTGATCAACCGTAAATTGGTTATTGAAATCGGCAGCGACGATACAAGCCTTGGCAGAAAACCAATTCTTCTTAGTTTGAATAAGAAAGCCGGTTTTGTTATTTCCATAGATTTGGGAGTAGAAACTATCACTGCTTTAGTTACCGATTTGGCGGGGGAAGATTGTATTCTTAAGCAGATCAAAACTCCGAAAAACACTTATAATATTGTTGATGAGATTGTAAAACTAATAGAATCGATGAAACTACCCGCCGATACCCCTTATGGGCTGGTAGGAATAACACTGGGCATACATGGTGTAACCGTCAACAATGAAGTATCCTTTGCCCCTTATTATAGTTTATCCGATTTAGATATAGCAGGAAGCTTAGGTCAGCATTTCGGTGTTCCTGTATACCTTGAAAATGAAGCAAATTTATCGGTTATCGGCGAAAAAACCTTCCAATACGATTATCCCAATATCGCCAATATAAGTGTTCATTCCGGCATCGGGCTGGGCATTATCATAAACGATCGGTTATATACCGGTTACAGTGGTCGGGCAGGAGAATTTGGTCACACTATTGTTGAAATAGACGGCAGAGAGTGTCCCTGCGGCAACCACGGCTGTTTGGAACAATATGTATCCGAACGGGTGCTTTTAAATGAATTTGCCAAACTCAAAGGCTTAGAAGATGCTGACTTTAATCTGTACCGCAAAATGTATGAAAATAAAGACCCGGATGCCCTGCATATAATGGATCAATTTATAAAATATATGTCCGTATGCATAAACAATGTCCTTAATGCTTATAATCCTGAAATAGTTATCATAAACAGTACTTTTACGATTCATTTTCCGCAAGTTTTGGAGAAAATCGAAAATGCTTTAAAAAGCAAGATGAACAGTTATATAAAAATTGTCCCGTCAGTGCTACAGGATACTTCAATTCTGCTTGGCGGTGCCTGCGTGGCTATAAAGAACTTTCTTGGAATTAACAATCTTAAGCTTAATAATTCAAAATATCAATCACCTTTCTGATTAAGAATATGTATATCCGGTTATCTATGTAAACAATTATGGACTTGCGTCTAATAAGAAGCAAGTCCATTTATTTTACTCGCCGTACCAGTTTTTGCTTATTTTAGACATTTTTATGCCAAACTATTGCATAATTAACTTTAATGGATATAATTGTAAATATAGATATAAAATTTAAAAATTAAAAAGGAGATTCTATTATGGCCGATTTAATTCCTTATCGCATCGATTATTTGGCATATCAGCTAAAAATAACAAATAAAATTCTTTTTCTAATATTTTTAGCTTTAGTTATTCCTAAAATAATCGATTTAATAATATATATTTATAAATTTTTCCGTAATAAGAAAAATTAAATATTTTTTTAATTTAATAAACGAAACTGTCGTTTTTTGATTATAGTAATAGTAAACATAATATGCTAATGGATTAATAGGAGTCACGTAAATAAATGGCTTGTGTCAGTTTGGACACAAGCCATTTATTTTAAAACAGGCAATTTTATACCCAATAAAAGGATGGCAATGTAATATTCATTTTTTACTGTATATTTTAATCAAATATAAGATTAATCAATTATAATCATACTAAAAATTAATTATAATCTCCTTCTACCGAAGCACTAACTGTTTCACTTATACCGTTTCTTACTACTGTAGCTGTAACGCTAAAGCGGTATCTGTAACCTTGAATTGCAGAATGTGAATCATAAAACGATAAAAAGTCGGAATTTGTACTTGCCGTCCATGTTTTCACATGTGACCATCCTGCCGGTATTTTTCTTTCAAGCTTAAAGGTTGCACTTATGCTAGTTGTTCCTTTAAATCCATTTATATCTCCATGACAATGAGCCTTTCCGTCTTTAAAACCAAGCAGTAATGTAATATCATTTACGTTAGTCCACATCGGGGTAACTATAAAGTCTTCACCTATTTTTACTGCCGATTGGTCCTGAGTTTGTGCATATGCCTTAAAGCTTTGCGGTAAAAGAAGTACTGCTACAAATAAGATTACAAGTATTTTTTTAAGTTTCACTGGTCTTCCATCCTTTCTACATCTTTAGTAAGGCATTTTCGCCTTCATTAAATAAACGTTAGAAAGTATATGTATCTATCATGTGATTTTCAACAAAATTATAATAATTTTATTATATAAAATTGCTAATCAAAAAATATGATTATAAATTTTCACTGATTCTAATTTAGTTATTACACATTGACTCCGCCATCATTATAAGTTCATCCATAGATAATGTACTCCATATCCTAAACTGATAATTGTCCATAGTCCATACAATAACATTTTTCGGATCTTCGTTAGTTGCGTAAGCAATATAAATCTCATAACCATTAATAATCTTAGTTTCTATGACATGGCTTTCAATATCTATTAATATATTCGAGTTATAATAATCCTGCCAGTATGTTACATAAATGACATCTCCCAGATCATTTTGTAACATTATATAAGTTTTATTTCCATGATTTTCAACTTGGCTCTCCTTAAATCCTTTCGGCAGGTATTTGGGTCTGAACTCTTTTATATCGCTTGTATCGGACGCTTCTTGTCCATTGAAAATAATTGAAATGTATTTATTATACCATTCAACAATAGCTTCTTTTACCGAGGCCCTAACCTTCGCATTGGACAACATTAATAATGACAAAAAGCCCACAGCCAGTAAAATTATAGCTGCTACGCGTTTTCCGGCATGAATAGCCTTAAGAACTATATCCCTTCGTCTGTCACGGGCCAATAATTTTCTCATTCGCAGTTCAAACTCCGGAGAAATAGTTACCATTTTTATAAGCTCTTCTTTTTTCGGTATGCTATCCACTTCTTTTTTGTATTCATCAATTACTGCCTGCCGGAATAAGGCTTCAAATAAATTGTCATCCATTTTCATTATATCCAATTTTACTCACACCTTCATAATTTTATTGTTTATCTTGAAATTTTATTCATTATGGGGTTTATTATTTGAAATATCTTTTTCTACCAGTCTTCGCACCTTATCTTTTGCCCTGCTTATACGAACACCGATATTTTCGTAAGGTATATTTAATTTTTCAGATATTTCTTTATAAGACATTCCCAGGGCATATTTCATGATAAGGACCTGCCTGCTGATTTCATCGATGTTTGATAAGTGCTTTTTAATTAGATCATATTCAGATGCTATTTCAGCCTGCTCTTCCGGGCTTTTTTCTTCCGCACTAAGATATATCTCCAGTTCTTCTATAGGCGTATCCGCATAACGTTTTTCTTTTCTTAACAAATCTATACATTTATTTCTTACTATAGAAACGGATACATACCGGAAATTCTTACTATCTAAATGTAAATATTTTTCTTTTTCTTTTATTATTGATAAAAAAGCGTTATGTACAGCATCTTCTGCCATGGCCTGATTATATCCGGTAATCTTTAATGCATATAAAAGAAGGGCATGCTTATGCTCTTCATATATATCTGCCATCCTCTTTTTATCATCTTCATTTTCAAGCATTGATAAATATAAAAACAGCAATAATATCATCTCCATCTTTATTTTTATCTTTGGTTTCTTTTTTATCAGTTTCTTCCATTCTATGTAAATGCGATTCACTTGTCAATAGACGACATTTTTCGAATTATGTGTTTTATTAGCTCAATAAGCCTTTGATTTTTGCTTTGTTTGCCAGTTAAAACTACCGAAAATATCCAAAAAAATATGGGCTTAAGTCTAATTCAACCTAAGCCCATATTTTTTATTTTTTTACATTAACCTATCTTAAATCTTAAACAGGCGTTAACAAAAAATATCCCTCATACAATTATTATTTTATAATGTTATGTTCATAAGCATTTTTTATATGGCTCTTATTTGGCTTCTGCTTCTGCCTGTTTTTTTAATTCTCTCTTTCTTTTGGTTATTAAGCCTCCTATCCTTCCCGATTCTTTTGCAGTAAGGGACTTCCATCCTGAAGAAAGCACTTTATCAAGATATCCCAGTTCTTTTGCTATCTCATATTTCATTTCCTCCTCAGGTTTCAGATTGTTAAGATCAATCTTCTTTTCCCTTTTTGCTGCCATACGTTACACCCTTTCTTTTTTGCTTTTTTAGAGTGTAACCAACTTGCGTAAGAATATTCGGGCTATTTTTTCATTTTACAATAACATCCATATATTTTACCGGTTAATATAAATCTCCTTGCCCAGGTATAAGGAGTAAATTATCATTTCCTTAACTTTCTTCCTTAATATTTGTTCCAGAGCTTTTTTATAATAAATCAACTGCATCTTATACCTGTCTTCAAGCTGCTTTTCATCATTTACTACATCCGATTTATAATCAATAATAACAAGTTCACCATCTTCTTCAAAAAAGGCATCGATTATACCCTGGATAAGAATTAGTTCTTCGCTGTCCTGGTCCGGGTAAATTTCACAGGCTTTTACCCCGATGACAAATTGCTTTTCTTTATACAGCTTTCCTTCTGCCTGAGCCTTAATTATGCGTTTTGCAGTACTGCTTTGGGCAAACTTAAGAATATTTTTTAGATTAAGCCTTTTTATATCTTCTTTTAGTATCTTTCCCTCTTTTGCCAACCCTTCCAGTTCTCTTACCAGGTCTTTATAATTTTTTACTTTGGAAAGGTCCAAAAGTTCAAGCACTTTATGGTACAGGCTTCCTCGGTCCGTAGCTGTTGTTTCTGTCAGAGTCCCTTTTATAAAATCAGGTATATATTGGTCTGCTGACAAAGTATTAACTTCATTTCTTCCATCACTTAATTCATTATTATCGCCAGTGTTTCCGTATAATATTTCGCCGTCTTCCTCATCTATAAATTGCCCCAGTTTTTTTAGTTCCGATACCGTAAGTTTTACCCTAAGCTTTGTTTCGGCGGCGTACGGATATTTAAAGTTCAGCCTTTTATTAATCTGATTTTGCAGCTCTTTGTCTGTTTTGTGATTAAGAGTTAGATTTTCCAGTTCTTCTTTATCCTTTTGCATGAATATCTGCCTTGCGACTTCCTCACCGAGAATGTCTTTCCTTGAGATAACTTTTATTTTCATATAATCGGTCTTTTTATTGTTCATTGCTGGAAGTACCAGGTCCAGATAATTTTTGGATGACATTATTTCATAAAATGAGAAATCTTTTTTTGCATATAAATCCTCTGTATTATTTAAATATCCGGTCATTATAAGCTTTTCTTTTGCCCTGGTTAAAGCAACATAAAGTACCCTAAGTTCTTCACCTAAGCTGTCTGTCTGGTTTTTCTTCTGGATAAATTTCTTAAGCAATGTGGGAACCTTTGTCCTGTTTTCCAGGTCAATATAGTCCGGCCCTATCCCATAATCTACATGCATAAGAATGCTCTTTCTCTGATCCTGCATATTAAACTGTTTGCTTAAACCGCTTACAAAGACAACAGGAAACTCCAATCCTTTGCTTTTGTGTATACTCATAATTCTTACGGCATCATCGTTTTCTCCGGATACCGAGGCTTCTCCGAAATCCACTTCGTATTTATGAAGCTTTTCTATATAGCGGACAAAATGGAACAAGCCGCTGTAAGAGCTCTTTTCAAATCTGACAGCATGGGAAATAAGCATGTCTATATTGGCTTTCCTTCGGTCCCCGCCGGGCATGGCCATGACGTAATATGCATAACCTGTCATATCCAGTATCTCCTGGATAAGCTCATGAATGGGGGTATATTTTGCCTTGTCCCTAAGTTTATGGAGCATATCGAGAAAACTTTTTAACTTATTCTTTAATTCCTCACTGCTTCCATCCTGTGCATAAGCCAGGGAAGCCCCGTACATAGTCGTCTTTCTGTCCATCAGTCTTACCTGGGCCAGCTCATCGGAAGTAAGCCCGACTATCGGGGAATATAAAACTCCCGCAAACGGTATATCCTGCCTGGGATTATCAATTATCCTCAGCATATTAAGGAGGGTCATGATTTCCGTAGTCTGAAAATATCCGGTGCCCGTATCCGCATAGGCAGGTATGCCTTCCTGAATCAGGGTATTTACAAACACTTCCGACCATCCGGCCATGGTCCGAAGCAGGATAACTATATCCCCAAGCCTTGCAGGACGGTGTATTACCTTGCCTTCCTTGTCTTTATCTATAAGAAGCAGACCGTATTCAGGATTTATGATTTCCTTAATTTTTTTTGCCACCGCCCTTGCTTCCAGCTCTTTTTTTGTATATTGGATTTCTTCTTTGTCTTCATCAGGCAGGTCAATTAAATTTGCATTTTCTTTGTCCGAAGAACTTCCATTAAAAGAACCGTTCCCGGTATTTTCGCCTGCAGTGTCAAGCTCTTCTTCGGTTACAAGGATAAGCTCTACATCTTTTGCTATTCTTTCTTTTACTTCATTTGATAACTTTCCGGCCTCATTTTCCGGTACCTGCTCTTCAAACAATTCTCCATACTTTAATGAAGCCGAATTGTCATAAACTATCCCGCCTACCGATTCGATCATGATTTGCTCAAAGATATCATTTACAAAATCAAGAACCACTTTTCTGCTTCTGAAGTTCTTATCCAGGTCAATTCTTTGGGTAAGGTTTACGTTTCCGTCCTCATCAGTATCCCAGGTGCCATAAGTTTTATATTTTTCGAGGAAAAGTTCCGGCATGGCCAGGCGGAACTTATAAATGCTTTGCTTTACGTCTCCCACCATAAAACGGTTATAAAGCCCCTTGTTTTCCCTTGATATGCTTTTTAAAATTGTTTCCTGCACCAGATTGCTGTCCTGGTACTCATCTATAAGGATTTCTTCGAACTGCTCACTAAGCTCCAAAGCAGCTTTGCTTGGAATAATCTCGCCGTCTTTTTCCTCTACCAGTATTTTAAGGGCAAAGTGTTCAAGGTCATTAAAATCCACCAGATTTTTATCTTCCTTTTTGGCAGCAAAAGCCTCCATAAAGTCCAGGGTCAGCCTTGACAAAACATCCATTATGCTGCCCACTGCTTTAAGGTCATTAAACATCTCTTCTGCAGGCTGAAAGAAAAATTGGTTTGTAATATCCTTTATTCCCTTTTTTACTTCTTCTCTTAAATCTTTTACTTTATTTTTCTTATCTTCAGGTACGTTTTCCTGCTTTTTTGACGATAAGCGGGCAAAGGAAATTTCCGAAAATGCATTACAATACCCCTCATATGTATCCTTCTTTAAAAATTCCAAAAGCATGGACCTGTCGCTTAGAAGGGCCGGAAGGTAGGCCTGGGGCCCGTCAGGTTCATTGCATATTTCTATGGCTTTTTCAATCTTATTTAACAGATCTTTTAATACCGATAATATGTAGTTTAGCAATTCCTTCATCCATCTGGTATTAGCCATATCCTCTATGGTTTCAAATTTAAAGGATTCCTGAACTCCTTTAAGCCAGGTTTTGGGCCATGGGTTGCTCATGGCAAAATCATATAAAGAAAGTATTAGGTCTTCTATTGGGTCGTCCGATTTTGAACGGGAATAACTTTCTATAAGTCTTAAGAAGTCCTCGCTTCCTTCTTCATACCATTTTTCCAGTACCTCTGCCACAATATCGGACTTCATAAGAGTAATTTCGGATTCGTCGGCTATTTTAAACGATGGGTCCAAGTCTATATGATGAAAATAGTTTCGTATAACATTCAGGCAAAAGCTGTGAATTGTAGTTATATGGGCGCTCTGCAGTAGGGATACCTGTTTTTGCAAATGGGCATTGCCCGGCTCCATAATTAGCTTCTGGTCCAGGGCTTTGCCTATTCTTTCTTTCATCTGTGTTGCCGCTGCATTGGTAAAGGTAACCACCAAAAGCCGGTCTATATCTATAGGGTTTTCACCCTCGGATATCATTTTAATTATCCGTTCAACCAGTACTGCGGTTTTTCCCGAACCTGCCGCAGCCGAAACCAGCAAGTTTTTATGTCTTGTATCAATTACCTTCTGTTGTGCTTTGGTCCAGCCCATAAGTACCCTCCTCATCTCCCCATATTTCCTGCTTTAACTCGTCTGTAGGCTTCTTAGCCAGATTGCGAAAGAAAAATCCCGGCAACCTCGGGTCAAAACCGCAGGCATTTTTATATTCGCAGAAGTCACAGGCGGTTATCTCTCCCATCCTGTACGGGTTAAGCCTTGTATCTCCCTCTAAAATCCGGTTTTTATCTTCTATCAGCTTGCTGTTTACAAACCTAAGAAGGGCTTTTAGCTGCTTATTATTTGCCGCCGATGACCGTTTGGTAAGTTCGCCTTCTTTATTGGTTTCTACAGGAATAATGTCGGATTTAACCGATGATCTTAAGTTTCCGTCCGGACCTAAAAGCTTTGTGTCCATAAGGCCGATTATTTCTTTGTCTTCATTTACAAGTCCGTTCATCTTAAGGCTTTTATATATTTCCTCAGCGGCTTGTTCAGTTTTTGCCACTATGGGATCGTCTATATGATAGTAGAAAATCCCCGCGGGTATAATTTCCTTGTTATTATATTTCCTGCTTAAAAAGTCCAGGGCAGCGGAAAGATATATGGCAAGCTGCTGCTGAAGCCCGTAATATATGCTGTGGAAATCAAATACCGTTGCACCGGACTTATAATCTATAACCCGGACATATACCTTATCTTCAGCCTCATATATATCAAGCCTGTCAATTCTTCCTTTCAGCAGCAAATCCTTATCAGGCAGATAATTAAAATGCATCTCATAGCCTAAGGGTTCAAACATTCCCTGGCGTATCTGATTGCATAAAGCCCACAGGGTTCTGATTGTAATCCTTTCTATTCTCTTAATCAGGTATTCGTTTCTTTTACTGCTTTTTAGGAAACCATCCTCAAAGTCTTCCACCGCTTTTTTTACAGCTAAAACGGCCCAGTCATCCCGGATTTCGTCCGGTATGGTATGCCAGTTGTATTCGCTGCTACTGAGCATTTTTGAAAATTCATCGATGGCATTGTGAAAAATATTTCCTATGTCCGGTACCGCCAGTTTATACTCTTTACGTTCCTCCAAAGACAAGCCGTAAGCCATAAAATGAGCGAAGGCACAGCCGGCATAGCGCTCAAGCCTGGTTACGCTTCCGCTTAAGTTTTCTCCGTAAAGGAGATATGCGGCCTGCCTTGATATTCCTTTCTCCCTGTTTGAATAAAAGGCACCGGATATCATTTTTTCCAATATACGACTTCTTTCGGTATCGTTTTTATAATACAGGAAAATTTCCGCAAACAGGTCTGATATCCTGCTTTCTCTTAATCCTTCCGCAATATAAGCGATTCCCCCGTCCCCCAGGATATGATCCAGATCTTTATCCTGCATATCTTCGTTTTTTATGGACATCTCACTAAAATACGACTTAAACTTGCCGATTAAATATGACGGCGCTACGGACTTTCCTTCTTCATTAACCCTGTGGAAGGTTATATAAAGTTTATCCTTGGGTTTTGTAACATTTAAGTAAATATAAAATTGTCCCGTAAAAGCCTGCTGCCTTTTGGTCGGTGCCAGTTCTATTCCGTTTTCAGTAAGAAGTTCCCTCTCTAAGTCGGATAAGATTCCTCCACTTCCGATAACCTTTGGAACAATACCTTCATTAACTCCGACAAAAAACAAGGCCCTGATATCCTTTAACCTGGTCCTTTCCGTATCACCTATTACGACCTCATCCATTCCCGGAGGAATTAGGCCAACTTTTGCTTCCGCAAAACCGGCATCCAAAATATCATTGAATTCCTTCAGGCTTAAATGTTCATTTCCCAAAAGCAGAACGATCTGGTCATACAGGTCCATAACGATACGGTAAACCTGTTCATATTCCTTTGCCAAAAGAGGAAGATTAAGGTTTTTAAAATCGTCACAAAGTTTACTTAACTTTTCGCTGATATTAAGGCGCACACCCAGTTCATACAATGCTTTAGTATAGTCCCTTACGGTCTTATCCTTATCTTTTAATACCTCATATAAAGGGTGAACTTCATCTATCAATTTCTGCCGTATGGCATTAATCTCATCCAAATCAACAGCCTTTTTCCTTCCGAAAGTCCTTGTAAAAGGTTTAAGGTAGCGATTTGCTCCCCGTATCCCCATAGCAAGGACATAATCTTCAAGTAAATCCGTTTCCTCCTGAGTAATATCGCTTAGTCCGCTTCTTAAATACCCGAATACGCTTTCATAACTGTAGTCTTCCTCGGCTATGAGGGTTGCGCATCGAAGAAATACGACAAAAGGATTTCCCAGTATTTCTTTCTTATAATCTATAAAGCAAGGTATATCCTCTCTGGAAAAATAATATTTTGCAAGGCGCCCATACCTTTCGATGTCTCCGGTAACAACCGCAATATCCGAGTATCTATACCCTTCTTCCCTTACAAGGCGTTTGATTTCCCTGACTACAAAAGCAATCTCGCCTTCCGGATTTTTAGCCGAATGGATACTTATCTCATCCTGCTTTTCTTTAAAAACTCCGTAAGGATACCTGAAAAGGTTATGTTCCAGGAAAGCTAAAGCCGGTGAATTACGAAAGCGGTATGGTACTTTATAGCCTTTCCCCTGAACGTAAACCGGTTCTTCAATTAAGGTATCAGTCTCCTCTGCTATTTTATAGAGTTTTCTTATAGTTTTCTGACTTAAGCCAAAAAGACGATATTCCGCATTTTCGTCTCCGATAGGCTCTCTAGGATCTATAGTAACGGTAACAATAACCTTTTTTGCCAACCTCATAATTTTTGCAAGAATTTCATTCTGACAGGGGGTAAATCCGGTAAAGCCATCAAAGCATACCACACTGTTTTTCAGCCACTTAGACTTATCTATAACTTTACCCAGCACAACAAGGATTTCTTCTGCGGTTATGTAGCGTTGACGCATAAATTCGGCAAAACCTTCGTAAATAGTACATATATCTTTAAGTTTTGCTCTAAGTACAGGCTTTTTTTCGGCAATACCCATCATCTTATCAAAATCGTCGGGCCTTATGTTATACTGATAAAATTCTGACAGCAAAGATTTCAGCTCATTTACAAAACCGGATTTTCTTACTCCCGCACCGAACAAAATAAGGTCTTTCTTCTTTTCTTCCACTACTTTACGGATAACCATGCTTTTTCCCGTATCTTCAAGTACGGGATAATCATTTCCCCCTACCTCGTCAAAAATCCTGTAGGCAAAACGCATAAACGATAAAATATCCACATTCATAACCCCGTGATTGGGATGCATGGTTACTATATCTTTTTGAGTCTGCAATGTAAACTGCTCAGGCACTATAATAAGGTAATTGGTATCGGGATTTTGTATGGATTCTTCAATAATTCTGTGATACATCTGATATGATTTTCCGGAACCGGAACTTCCAAGATATAGCTGCAAGGACATATTAATCCTCCGTTTCAGAGATAATGGAGCTTTTTAAACTTCATTTCATGTTATCGGACAAATATTTCAGGTTAATATTTTAAACCGGTATGATTTAAAATCACCTGACTGTAATCATTTTTCATAACTTTAATTTGTTGCTCATTGCGCAACATTATCGGCATAAATTAATAACCTAAATAATAATATATAATAAGATTAAGACAAAGAGCTTTATGCTCCGGAGGATGAAAATGGCAAAGACTAAAATAGTTGTTATTCAATTAAAAGAAATAATATATACGGTAATATTTGCTGCATTAGGAATCCTTTTGATACTTCTTCTGATCTTTATGTTCAGCGGAAAGGATAAAGAAGATGTCGCTACTGACACTAAACTATATAAAGCCGGAGTATGGACCACTTCTATTCCGCTTAGCGACACGGTAATCAATCTTGAAGTAATTTTGGATGAAGATCATATCAAATCGGTACGCATTGTAAATATTGATGAAACAATAACTACTATGTATCCGTTGGTAGAGCCTGCTTTAGAAGAGATTTCCGCACAGTTAAACAACGGAGTCCCAATTGATCAGCTGCAGCTTAAGGATGACAGCAAATATACTCAAACCCTCCTGATTGAAGCAATTAAGGTTGTACTCGAAAAAGCCAAGGCCACACCCTAACCTTATCTACATAGCACCTTCTTAGAACAACGTTCTGTAAGCAATCCTGCGATTACTTATAGAACGTTGTTTTAATATATTAAGCTAACTTTTTTTAATTTGTATAGTGTTTATAGGGTGATTCTTCATCCAAAAATACTATTCCTATAATCCCCGGACCAGTATGGGCTCCTATGGCACAGCCCACATAATTATCTATAAAGTGCCGGCACCCGTATGTATCTTTCAGCATTTCTTTAACAGCCTCCATGGTTTCGGCATCATCCCCGTGCACAATGCCTATAACCTGATTAGTTAAATCCTTGCCTCTTTCACCGACTATTTCAACCAACCGCTTTAAGGATTTTTGCCTTCCTCTTACTTTTTCTATAGGCTCCAAAGCCCCTAAATCATTCACCTGAATAATAGGTTTTATATCTAAAAGGCTTCCCGCAACTGCAGATGTTTTGCTTATCCTTCCGCCTTTAAGAAGGTATTCCAGGGTCTTAACCGTAAAAATATGCTCCATATGGTCGCAGTACCAGTTAATAGCCTCAATAATTTCTTCTTTGCTTGCACCGGCCTTTTGCATCTTAAGGGCATAATAAGTTGCCAGTCCAAAACCCATAGAAGCACATTTGGAATCTATAATAGTAAGATCAAAATCAGGATATTCTTCCAAAAGCTCAGCTTTGGCTATATTTGCCGCATTATATGTTCCAGCAATTCCGGTGGAAAAACAGATATATATTAGCTCATCGCCGTTCTTAGCATAAGGCAGGAAGTTATCATAAAACATCTGGGAATTTATATGGTACGTCTTAATGTCTTTTCCGCTTCTTAGTATATCATAAAATTCCTCGGGAAAAATGGTCTTGCCGTCAAAATAATCCTTATCGTCAATTACTACCGGTGTAGGTATAATGTGAAGCCCGTACTCCTCTATGACCCATTTGGGTATATCGGATGCTGAATCTGTTATAATCTTTAGTGCCATAGTATTCTCCCTTTCTTAGTATCTTATGAAGATTCTTTCTGTAAATATAAATTAATATGATAATATCGGCTGTCTTAATCTTACTCAGACAGCCGATTTAACTCCTCCAGCCACAATGCTGCTTTTGCATCGCTCGGCATCCTTAGGTCGCCTCTCGGAGATACCGATATGGTTCCGACTTTCGGTCCGTCCGGAAGACATGACCTTTTATATTGCTGGGCAAAAAATCTTCTGTAAAAAACCTGAAGCCATTTTAAAATTTCTTCTTTGCTGTATACGGTTTTTGACTCTCCGATAATTACATTTTTTGCGTCATGATTTTTAGTAAATGCTTCAAGCGCCAGCCTGTAAACCTTTCCTGGCGAAAATCCGTATCTTAAAACATAAAACATAAAGAAATCATGCAGTTCATAAGGGCCTACCAATTCTTCTGTTTTCTGATACTCGCTGTCTTTGGTCGGCGGAAGAAGTTCCGGACTGACCGGCGTATCCAATATATCTATAAGCACCTTAGCCATATCCTTATTGTCTGTGGTGTCGGCAACCCATTTTACCAGGGAACGGACCAGAGTCTTAGGTATGGATGCATTGACTCCGTACATGGACATATGGTCCCCGTTATATGTGGCCCATCCGAGAACCAGTTCAGACATATCACCTGTACCAATCACTATTCCGTTGTGCTTATTGGCAAGATCCATAAGCACCTGGGTTCTTTCCCTTGCCTGACTGTTTTCATAGGTAACATCTAAACTGTCCGCATCATGCCCTATATCCTTAAAATGCTGCAGTACAGCATCTCTTATAGGTATGTTAAGCAAAGTTGCACCTATATTTTTTATCAGAGCCTTAGCATTTTCAAAGGTGCGGTCCGATGTTCCGAAACAGGGCATAGTAACCGCCAATATTCCCTTTTTATCAAGGCCAAGCCAATCAAAAGCCCTGCTTGTAACAAGCAAAGCCAAGGTGGAATCTAATCCGCCGGATACGCCAATAACCGCACATTTTGAGCCGATATGGGCCAGCCTTGACTTTAATCCCATGGCCTGGATTTTGAAAATATCCTCGCAGCGCCTGCTCAGTTCCTTATCATTATCGGGAACAAAAGGATGACGTTTAATTTTTCTTATAAGACTGTAGGTTTTAAGTTCGTAATTGCCCTCCGCAAATTTAAACGGAACTTTTATATAACCGTCGGCATGGCCGACAAATGTGTTTTTAAGCCTTCGTTCACTCTTTATTAAGCCTAAGTCTATCTCGCTTATCGTTATATCACCGCAAAACAGTTCCGTTTCCGAAAGCAGGGTACCGTTTTCTGCTATTAAATTATGGCCTGAGAATACCAGATCCGAAGTAGATTCACCCTCTCCGGCATCAGCATATACATATCCGCAGATAAGTTTAGCGGATTGGCTTTTTACCAGCTCTCTGCGATACCCGGCCTTGCCTACAAGCTCATTGCTGGCAGAAAGGTTTGCAAGTACAGTGGCCCCCGCTAGGCAATGGAAGATTCCGGGACTTAAAGGTACCCATAAATCTTCGCATATTTCTACACCCAGCACAAAGTCGGGCATATCAAGACATTCAAATAAAATATTGGAGCCAAATAAAACCTCGTCTCCCAAAAAGTTTACCTTTATAACTTCCTTTCTTCCCGGGACAAATTGTCTGGCTTCATAAAATTCTCCGGAATTGGGTATATTCATTTTGGGAACCAACCCCAGTATCTTACCCCTTTGAATAACGGCTGCCGTATTATATATCTTTCCGTTATATTCAAAAGGGAATCCGACTATAGCCACAAGCTCTTTATCCTTAGTTGAATCTGCTATTTTTTTTACCTGTTTTTTTGCACAGGCAAGCAAAGCCTCCTGAAAAAATAAATCTCCACAGGTATATCCGGTTACACAAAGTTCTGGAAATACCAGGAGTTTTACTTCTTTTTCTTCCGCTTCTTCTATAAATTTTATAATTTGCTCAGCATTATAACCACAATCAGCCAGCCTTATATGGGGCGTGGCTGCTGCAACTCTTATAAATCCATGCTTCATAATATACTCCGTTTCTTTTTAACCGTGTCTTACTTATATTCCTAATACCCGTGTTATAGGGAAGTTTATAATTTACAGTTAATTTAATAATATCATGTTTTTACCGATAAAATAATTCCCGAAATGTATTTTCTTCGGTAATAATTTATCTCCGGAAAACTATATATTTAGCTGTGAAAATTACAAAGCAAAAATTTATTATATTATTTATATTATTATAAGTTTATCTCTTTTAAAATACAAGTGGTATCTATATCTGATGGCAGGTCCTAAAACACCTCTAAATACATGGTTAAATTCGTTAGATGTATGTACCAAATATAATTCTGATTTACATAAATAAAAACTATTTATTCTGTTTATTATCAAATAAAAAAAGCGGCAAAAGCCGCTTTTATCTTTGGTATAAACCCCGAAATGCCGTTTCCTGCATTTTGACGCCTAGCCTCTCGCTAGGTGGGCATCCGCATGCAGGTTTCTGCCTTCCGCTAACCATGGCGGCCTGACATCCGCCTGCAGATATAGGAATCCCTTATTATCTACTGTAGGTTCAAAATCGCAGGAGTGTCGAACATTTCAGGAACTTTCTATAATCATATTATAATGGATTGATATTATGTTTTCAAGGTTTTTGTAGCTTAATTTACTGGGAATTACAGGGTATCTTCCCCAATATCATAAGGAGGGAAAGTAAAAGTAAATGTACTGCCTTCACCCAGCACAGAATATACATCAATATTTCCGCCGTGTTTTATGGCAATTTGTTTTGCTATTGCAAGACCAAGTCCGGAACCGGATGCATTTTGCCTAAGACGGGATTTATAAAATTTCTCAAAGATAAATTTAAGATCGTTTTCGGATATTCCGATTCCTTCATCTCTTATCGATACTTTTATTTTGTCCGTATTTGAGATATTTATGTAAACAGATTTATTTTCGTCCGAGAATTTTATGGCATTATCAAGGATGATCATAAACATCTGCCTTAATCTGTCATAATCCCCGAGCATCATGATTACAGGTTTGTCTTTTGTGATTTCTATTTTTATGTTTTTCTTTTCGGCAATTGCACCGGCACTTCTTATAATTTCATCAAAAACCTGAACCAGGTTTACCGGTTCTTTTTCTATATCAAAGTCCGGATTTTGCATTTTTGATAAAAGCATCAAGTCGCCAACCAAACGCTCCATACTTTTGCACTCGGAAAGCATTCTTTCATAATATTGCTTTACCTTATCTTCTTCCTTTACGACACCGTCAATTAAGGTTTCCGTATAAGCCCGAAGAACGGTAATAGGTGTCCTAAGTTCATGGGATACGTTTGCAAAGAAATCCAGACGCATCTGTTCCAGGTTTTTTCTTTGTATTTCATTTTCCAACAGCTTTTCCGAAAGAATATCCACAGTATTTGCCAAATCTCCCAGTTCATCGTTGCGTTTAATGCCTGTCTTTGAATTATAATTGCCGGCTGCAAGAGAAAGCGCCGTAGCTCTCATTCTTGCAATAGGAAGTGACAGTTCAGTAGCAAATATTATAACAATAATAAAAGAAATCCCAAGAGCTACAACACTGCTGAATATAATTAAAGACAAACTGTCATTAATAATATCTTTTAAACCTTCCACAGGTTTTTTTGACAGTAATGCTCCGACAACTTCCCGGTTAACCCCCAAAATCGGAACCGACACTGTTATGGTCTGGGTTTGATAAATTTCATCATAGGCAATACTGTATACTTTTTTATTTTTGAAAGCATTTTCGACCAAATCAAGATATTCTTTATATCCGTCGGCAATTTCCGCATATGAATTGGTTTCCATCCGCTCATCCATAGGATTTGCGGCATAAGGGTTGGATATGGTCCAAATATCCAGATTCATTATTTTCTGCCATTCGTTTATATGTTCCAAGGCTCCCTGATAGTTTCGTGTATTGATAAATTTCATCGTTATAATATCCGATATGTTGGAAGCCTGATCGATCAATTGCTCCCGTTCTTTTTTCATAGTTGTATTTTTATAAAGCTGGGTAAATATCAGGCAGATTAAAATTGCCGTAACAAGAAGCATTACGGCATAATTTAAATACAATTTAAAAAACAAACGGTTATATACCCTAACCTTGTTATCATTTGACATAACTTAATTTTCCTCCAACCTGTCGGCTGCCGTGATTATTCGTTCAGAAGCTCAAATTTGTACCCGACACCCCAAATAGTTTTTATAGTCCATTCAGGATGCTCTACCGCATCAATTTTTGCACGCAGCCTCTTTATATGGGAATCTACTGTCCTGCTGTCGCCATAGTAGTCAAATCCCCACAAACTGTCCAAAAGATTATCCCTGGTAAATACTTTATTGGGATTGGATGCCAGGGTCCACATGGTTTCAATCTCTCTCTTTGTTAAAGATATCTTTTTGCCCCCAATATATAAACTGTATTCATCCAGGTTAATTACCAGGTTGCTGATTTTAATAATGTTTTCAGATGTGCTTTGGTTAGCCGTTTTTATCCTGCGCAGTACCGCTCTAACCCTGGCCATAACCTCTCTCGGGCTGAAAGGTTTTACTATGTAATCATCCGCTCCTATGTCAAGCCCCATAATCTTATCAAAATCTTCGCCTCTGGCAGTAATAAGAATTACGGGTACATTGGATTTACTTCTTATCTTTCTGCACACCTCATAGCCGTCTTCCTTGGGCATCATTACATCAAGTAACACAACTTCGGGATTATATTCCTTAAACAGCCTTAGTGCTTCTTCTCCGTCATAAGCAACAATTGGCTCAAATCCTTCCATTCTGGAGTAAGTCGACAAAATATCTGTAATATCCCTATTATCATCCGCTATTAATATATGTTGCATTTTTAATGATTCCCCCTTTATGTTACTTTTCCTTGGTTTTGGTTTATCGGCAGGTACGGCATATGGGTAATATAGGTAAAAGCACATATACATACATTATTATATATTAATTACATATAGGAAAACAAGTAGTAAAATGGTGTAAAGGACTGTTAATAAATTGTAAATTATAATTCATAAAATATTAACAGTGTCTGACACCTTTATGACACTTTTCTGACAAAAACAAATGATATATTAATACCATAGAATTAGGATGTGACATAGAATTTCCATAATTTGGAGGAAATACCATGAAAAAGAAATTTCTATGTAAATATATGGTTTTCCTATGCCTAATCTTTTGCTTTTTATTTCTTCCATGTATTTTACCTGTATCAGAAAATATAGCTAAAGCTTCGGAAACAGAAAAAGAAAAGAATGATTATAGGCTTAATCTAAGGTCTGTTACCTTAGTAAACGGAAAATCATTTAATTTAAAAGTTTATAATATCGAAAATGATGCAAAGGTTACTTATAAGTCTGCCAATCCTGAGATTGCTTCGGTAAACGATGACGGTACAGTAACGGCTCATAAGGTCGGCGTAACTACAATTACCGCAACGGTCAAAAGAGGCACAAATTCAACCTCTCTTACCTGCGATATAACTGTCGGTCCTCCGGCTTTCAGCATTAAAATGACCCGTTCAATGATAATATTGGGTCTAGAGCAAAACGATTTATTGGAAGTAATCATGAAACCAAGCAATACGGCTGAACTTGCCAAGTTCTCCAGCTATGATCCTTCAATCGTTTCAGTCAGCTCAGGCGGCCGGATAACCGCTAAGAAAATTGGCATGACTTATATATTTGCTGAAATTGATGCTACAACCTCTGAAGGCTACCGAAAATTTGACACTTGTAAAGTGATTGTTTGCAATCCGGATGACGTAAGTTTACTGAAAAATTATTTCGCCACACATCCTGAATTGAGCCTTGTTTCCGAATCCGGCCTGTCTAATGCTTTATATGAGTTTTTCAATAATTTGCAGCCGGCAGATGGCTCTATGGAAATTCCAAAAGGCGATGCTCTTATCGGAGCTCTTGACAAGTATTTAAACGAAAAACTTAATTTAACAGAGGCAAAAAAGAAATATGACGAAATGATGCAGTTAATAAAAGAAGCACAATCACAATAAATTATACTAATCGGATATAATAAAGGTACAAAAGAGGACTGTTTTAATTGATAAGCAGCCCTCTTTCTATATTATGCAAGGAGGATTAAATTATGATGTTTAAGTTTGCCCATAACAATATTAACGTACTTGATCTTAATAAGTCCCTGGAATTTTACGAAAAAGCCCTCGGACTAAAAGAAGTCCGCCGTATGGTTTCTGATTCCGGTGACTTTATTTTGGTATACCTTGGTGACGGTGTTTCGCAGCACCAACTGGAACTTACCTGGCTTAGGGACTGGGACAGGCCCTACAATCTCGGAGACAATGAATTTCATCTTGCCTTTGTTACCGATGATTATGAAAATGCATATAAGATGCATAAAGAAATGGGTTGTATATGCTATGAGAATCCTGCCATGGGCATATACTTTATAAACGATCCCGACGGTTACTGGATAGAGATTATCCCAAATAAATAAAAGCGATTATAATTCGTAGTGCCTGATATCAAAATCTGATGCCAGGCACTTTTTTTATAGCTTATACATAAGTTAATTATAAAAAACACAGATTGAGGCCTTAGGCACAATGAAACCGAATTTGATTTATCCTGCACAGATGGATACGCAGTCTTTCGGAAATTTGAGGGTAAGGACTACAACCCAGGACGTGTTTCCAATTGAAAACGCAACCGTAAGAATATTTTCACCTTCCGACCCCGATGTGGTTATCGAGGAATTTATCACTAACAACGAAGGGCTTTCCGAAGATATACCGCTTCCTGCCCCACCAATAGACCTTAGTTTGGAGCCTTCTCCGGTTCAGCCTTATTCCAATTATAATATGCAGATTACGGCACCGGGTTTTGAATCAGCTTATTTTTCCGATATTGAAATACTGCCGCAGGTAACAGCTCTTCAGAACGTAACATTAAACCCATCTACCGAACCTGCAGAAAGGTCATATGTTATAGAGCCCCACACCTTATATTTCAATTATCCGCCCAAAATACCGGAAGATGAGATAAAACCGGTAGGCGAAACCGGTGAAATTGTCTTAAGCCGGGTAGTCATACCGGAATATGTTATTGTCCACGACGGTCCACCGGCCAGCAATGCACAAAACTATTATGTAAGGTTTCAGGATTATATTAAAAACGTTGCTTCCAGCGAAATATATGCCACTTGGCCGGAAGCCACGATATATGCCAATGTTCTTGCCATACTTTCGTTTACCTTAAACCGGGTTTATACCGAATGGTACCGCAACCAGGGTTATAATTTCACGATTACATCCTCAACGGCTTATGACCACAAATGGATAAACGGAAGAAACATATATGAAAATATCAGCTTCATCGTGGACTCGGTATTTGTTAACTACCTATCAAGGCCCAATATAAAACAGCCGATACTTACCCAGTATTGTGACGGCAACAGGGTCCAATGCCCGGGCTGGATGTCTCAGTGGGGTTCCAAATCCCTAGGAGATCAGGGATATTCGGCCATAGAAATTCTTCGTTACTATTACGGCGACAGTATATACATCAATACCGCCGTTCAGGTATCAGGTGTCCCTTCTTCCTGGCCCGGATATAATCTCGATATCGGCGCTTCCGGTGATAATGTAAGAATGATACAAGAACAGCTAAATGCCATATCCGATGCCTATCCCGCCATACCTAAAATTGCAGTTGACGGCAGATACGGGCCGGCTACTGCCAATGCTGTAAGAATCTTTCAGCAGATTTTTGACCTTCCTCAAACCGGTATTGTAGACATCGGGACCTGGTACAGGATATCCAGAATATACGTAGGGGTAACAAGAATAGGCGTCTGAACAAGCCGATTCTAACCTTATATTAAATAGCATTATGTAAAACAGCGTTAATTCCTAAACAATAAATCCTTGCTATAAATATCACATAAGATTATATTTTTCATATTTATTGTATTATATAGAATTTCTATCCGAGGTTTAAAAATGAATAAATCAAATTTAAGCAAAAATTCCCCCAGAAATGACGATAAAATCAGAATATATCCCGTTGAAGTAGGTACCCAATCCTTTGGCAGGATTCAAATTCGGTGCGTAACCCCAAATATGGCCCCTATAGAAGGAGCTACCGTAAGCATATCATCACCGGCTCAGCCCACATCGGCCATAGCAGAGCTGACAACAGACGTATCAGGACTAACTCCGGAGATAGAAGTGCCTGCACCGCCCGTCGATTACAGCCTGGAGCCGTCGGAAGTACAGCCCTATGCCGAATATAACATCCGCATCGCACAACCCGAATATACTCCCGTAAGCATAGCAAATATGCAGGTTCTTGCCGATGTAACCGCCCTTCAGAATGCAACTATGCGGCAAGCCACCGAACCGGATGCAGCCGGCTCTCTTTATGTTATCCCTCCCCATACCTTATTCGGTGATTTCCCTCCAAAGATTGCCGAGCCGGAAATTGTCCCTGAAGCTGAAACAGGCGAAATAGTATTACGGCAGGTTGTTATACCTGAATTTATAATTGTTCATGACGGACCTCCTACCGATACTTCCGCAGCCAATTATTACGTCAAATTCCGGGATTATATTAAAAATGTTGCCTGCAGTGAAATCTATGCAACCTGGCCTGAGTCCACAATACAAGCTAATGTTCTTGCGATTTTGTCCTTTACCTTAAACCGGGTTTTCACCGAATGGTACAGAAACCAGGGCTTCAATTTTACGGTTACATCATCCACTGCCTTTGACCATAAATGGATACCCGGCCGAAACATATTCGATAATATAAGCCTTATAGTAGATTCCCTCTTTGTTAACTACCTGTCAAGACCAAATGTAAAACAACCCATATTAACTCAGTATTGCGACGGAAACCGGGTACAATGTCCGGGTTGGATGACCCAATGGGGGTCTAAAAATTTGGGCGATCAAGGCTATGATGCCATAAGTATCCTGAGGCATTTTTACGGTGATTCAATCTTTATAAATACCGCCCCTCAGGTATCCGGTGTTCCTGCTTCATGGCCGGGCTATAACCTGGATATCGGCGCAAGCGGTGATGACGTAAGGATGATACAGGAACAGCTAAATACTATATCAGATACCTACAGCCAGATACCGAAAGTCGCGGTACAAGGCCAGTATAACGAACAAACCGCAGAGGCGGTAAGGGCATTTCAGCGTATTTTCAACCTTCCCCAGACAGGCATTGTAGATTTTCCTACCTGGTACAGCATATCAGGCATATATGTGGCAGTTACCAGAATGGCGGAATAAAATCTTATGAAAAATAAGTTTTTCATATATAGTAAACAGTAACATATAATAATCCCCTCATTACCGCAAAAAATATTTAACTAATATATGCGGCACAGAGGGGATTTTGAATTTAGATTTATATATTTATATTTACTTTTAATTAGTTAATAAGTAACTTACTTATATTCAGGTCTTCTTAACCTTCCAGAGCCATTTTCTTGACTTCGGTAAGGCCCTGCCTTACAGCCGGAATTAACAGTAGAAGAACAGTTAAAACAGCTTCGGGAACTATATAGGATGCATTATATGTAAGGGAATATATAAGAGGATTTTTTCCTCCCGCATACTCATGAAAATATATTACTCCGGTTAGCACATGACAAATGTATCTTCCCGCTACACCTACTATATAGCCTTTGATAATACCGTATTTTGATTTTGAAAACAAACCCGAAAGTCCCAGGCATCCGAATGCAATAGGATAATCAAGCAGCGGTTGTATTATGGTTATGGCATATGGCTTTAAAATAAAATCGAGTATTCCGTACGCAACTCCCGTTATAATTCCTGCTTTTGTTCCGTATAAATAACCTATAAAGCAAATAAAGAACATTCTAAAAAGAGTAATAGATCCGCCAAAAGGGAATTCATATACGGTATAAATCGACGTAACTACAGCCATTGTCATGGCAACTGCTGAAAATGCTATCTGCTTAACATTTATTTTTTTGTTGCCTTTGCTTAGTGCCAGCAAAGCAACAAAAAGCAGGGCAATAACAATAAGTAAAGCAATGTTTCCTGCCGTAGTAGGATAAAAGCTCCCGCTTTCGGCATCGGTTACGAAAAAGAAATCAAATAAATTTTTAAGCATAAAAAAACCTCCTTTAATTTTTGCTAAGGAGGGGAACACTGAATGCTTCCTTTCGCCGGCATTACCCGGATCAAGTTTTGAGGGTCAGTATGCAAATGCAGCTTATACAAAGCCAACATTAACGCACACTTCTCAGCTTCCGCTCCCCTAGCATTTAATTATAATTTATATTTAGTTTTCTGTTATATCATATACAAACACTCTATATTTGTCAATGCAAAGATTTATAGATAGAATTATAACATAATTTTATCAAAAATATAGATCTACACCGGTAAAAAACATCTACCTAATATCGTGCGTCATTGTCAAAACTTTTTATGATAATATTCGACCCTTAAAAATGTAAATATACAATAAAGCTGCTATGATTTTGTGGCCTAAAATCACAGCAGCTTTTTTTATTATATCAACTTTTATATATGCAAAAGTTATAAACTATATTTCACTTTATACCTATTGCACACGGCTACCGATTACATCATGCCCATTCCGCCGGCACCGGGTGCTGCAGGCTCGTTGGACTTAATATTGGCAACAACAGCCTCGGTAGTCAACAAGGTGGATGCTACGCTGGTTGCATTCTGCAGAGCGCTTCTTGTAACCTTGGTAGGATCGAGAATACCTGCTTCTACCATGTCTACATATTGCTCTGTTAAAGCATCGAATCCGATACCGGGCTTGCTCTCCTTAACCTTGCTGATAACTACAGAACCGTTAAGTCCTGCATTTTCAACTATGCAATACAGAGGAGCTTCAAGAGCCTTAAGGATAATGTTGGCACCGGTCTTTTCATCACCGTCTAAGGTTTCTGCCAGTTTGGCAACTTCCTTGGATGCATGGATGAATGCGGAACCGCCGCCTGCCACAATACCCTCTTCAACAGCAGCTCTTGTAGCAGCCAAAGCATCTTCAAGACGAAGCTTGCTTTCTTTCATTTCTGTTTCGGTAGCAGCACCAACTTTGATTACTGCAACGCCACCGGACAGCTTAGCAAGTCTCTCTTGTAATTTCTCTCTATCAAACTCGGAAGTGGTCTCTTCGATCTGATTCTTGATCTGATTAATTCTTGCTTCGATTTCTTCCTTCTTGCCTAAGCCGTCAACAATGATTGTGTTCTCTTTCTGAACCTTAACGGATTTAGCACGTCCGCATTGTTCAAGAGTAGCTTCCTTAAGTTCAAGGCCAAGCTCTTCGGTTATTACAGTACCGCCTGTAAGGATTGCAATATCCTGAAGCATAGCTTTTCTTCTGTCACCATAGCCGGGAGCCTTAACGGCAACACATTGGAATGTTCCTCTTAATTTGTTAAGTACGAGTGTTGTAAGGGCTTCGCCTTCAACATCCTCGGCGATAATCAGAAGCTTAGCACCGTGTTGAACTACCTGTTCAAGCAAAGGCAGGATTTCCTGAACATTGGAGATTTTCTTGTCTGTAATAAGGATGAAAGGATCTTCAAGAACAGCTTCCATCTTATCCATATCTGTGCACATATAAGCGGAGATATATCCGCGGTCAAACTGCATACCTTCAACAAGCTCAAGCTCAGTCTTCATTGTTTTGGATTCTTCTACAGTGATAACACCGTTGTTGCCTACCTTTTCCATAGCGTCTGCTACCAGTTGTCCAACGGTATCGTCACCGGCAGAAATTGCAGCAACTCTTGCAATCTGCTCCTTATTGGTAATCTTTGAGCTCATCTTAACGATAGCGTCAACAGCCACATCAGTAGCCTTCTTCATACCCTTTCTTAAAATAATAGGGTTAGCACCGGCTGCCAGGTTCTTCATACCCTCTCTGATCATGGCCTGAGCTAATACTGTAGCGGTTGTGGTACCGTCACCGGCAACATCGTTAGTCTTAGTGGCAACTTCCTTTAAAATCTGAGCGCCCATGTTTTCAAACGGATCTTCCAGCTCAATTTCTTTTGCTATAGTAACACCGTCATTGGTGATTAGCGGAGTACCGAAAGATTTATCTAAAACAACGTTTCTGCCCTTGGGACCTAATGTAACCTTAACGGTATTGGCTAATTTATTAACGCCTTCTTCAAGGGCTCTGCGCGCATCATCTCTGAATTTTATATCCTTTGCCATCTTCTATCTCCTCCTTAATTGGTCTTCTATAAAAAGTCTTATTCTGCAATAAGCCTTATTTAATAACTAATCTTCTACCTTTGCAACAATATCGTTTTGTCTTACGATAATGAACTCTTCATTATCAAGTTTAACCTCTGTTCCGGCATATTTTGAATAAATTACTCTATCTCCTACTTTAACATTCATTACAACTTCTTTACCATCAACAATTCCGCCGGGACCTACAGCAATAACTTCTGCCTGCTGAGGTTTCTCTTTTGCTTTATCGGGCAGCACAATTCCGGATTTTGTTGTCTCTTCTGCAACTATTGGCTTTAAAACTACCCTGTCTGCTAACGGTACAAGCTTCATATTATAATTCCTCCTTTAATTTTATGTTATTATGTATTCACCAATTTTTGTTGATTATTAGCACTCCTTCCAGTTGAGTGCTAACTGATAGTTTATATATTATTAAATTTACTTTTAATATGCAACTTTATATCTTATAGAATATGTTGTCATTTTTGATATTTTCTTCAATTTGCTCTTGTTATCTCTTTTTTTCTCATTTTTTCTCATCATTTCTAATTCTATCTCGTTTTTCCAAATATAGATTATATTGTAAAACTATTTTAACGGACAAAGCAATCATATGCAATAATTACGATAAAAATTTTCGAAGCCTATATAAAGATATAGAAAATGTGTGATATTATAAAGCCCCTATTGCATGGTTAAAGAGTTATTGCCTTATTAGACAATAACTCTTTATATTCCTTCCATATACTATTCTAGTATATTCCGAAAGAGTAACCATATACCAAATTTAATTAAATTACTTTCTATTATATGATTTAATCCAAACTAATACTGTTCGTTTTTTTAATAGCTCTTGGCAGGGCATCTTTTGAATTTTTCCATGGCTCATTGGCATACCGGTAATCGAATTTATTGATAAACCATTCGAGATCGTCTCTTACTCTCTTCATATTATTAAGATAGAGTGAATTTAATATCTCTATGAACTCTTTGAACTGCCTGCCGCTTAGGTGTTTGTTGGCTTCTTTATAAAGGATACTATAATGCCGTGTGCAAAATCCCCGGCTGTCTTTGAACTTCATTCTGAATTCTTCTTCATGCTGATACAAATAAAACACCGTAGCGATATACCGCTCAAAAGTACTGTCTATTTTTGAACAGATATAGCAGGTTTTACTTAGCTTTTCTATATAATCCGCAACTGAAAAATTATCGCTATGCTTTTTAAATAAAGAAGGTACTGTAGTTTTTACATCATTTGCTGATAACTTTTCAACATCATTAATTATTTTGTCCATATGGCTTTTTATAATCAGGGAAAGCCCAAGGCGGTTCTGATTTTTATACAATAGCTCTATATGCCTTTCACAAAAACCAAGCCTGGAAGTTTCGCCACGAACATCATCTTCCATATAACTGGGTCCCATAGTAAAATCAATTGCCTTTTGCTCCAGTTCATCAATCATATTACATAAGGGACACTCTCCGCCTTTATCAAACGCATCATTTACCGGAATTGTATACAGCTTGTCTTTCAATTACATTCCCTCTTTTAACATTTCTTTGATTTCTCTGGCTTTTTCTTTAATTCTTTCACTGGCCTCTTTAGAAATCAATATTTTTGAAATCCACCTTGAGCACTCATCGTATTTGCCTACTTTTCTGGCCAGTTCAGCAACTAACAGAGTAATAGTATTTACATCCATTCCGCACATAGGGAATTCTTCTTTCATATATGCTTCCGAAAAGCCTTCATATGCATTGCTGATAAATTCTTTTTCTTCCTGCAAAAGTTTTTCTACCGTTTCTTTATAATTCGGAGTATCTTCAGGAAGTGTTTCTCTCTTTCCTCTTATTACCCAGGCCGTCTTTAGGCAAGTATATGCTTTTTCGGATAATTTTGCCTTTTTAACTATCGAATTTATCAGTGCCATCTTGTGTCTTGCAATGGCCGTATCATATGTATATATATTTTCGCTTTCTTCTACATGCTTATATTTTACCGAAATATTCTTTTTAATTAAGTCGGCCTGTGACCCGGTTATATGATTGAAAAATCTGTTCAGTGCCGCATATCCACAATTTGGACACAGAATAGCATCGTATTTAAGGGGATCAGCAAGCTGATATTTAGGTCTTAAGTCAGTATCCAGACTTTGTAATTTTAATTTCCCTACCTTAACGGTCTTGGCTTTAAAATCCTTGTTGCATACCGGACAGGTATATGATCTATCATATATGATATCTTCTTCGGAAAATGTATTTTGCTGGCTTTTCTTAGCCTCTTCGCCTGCTGACTTCTCCGAATCTTCATATATATTGATATTTGATAAATTGTTTAACCCAAATTCTTCTAAACCGGAAAATAAATTTGACATAAATATTCCTCCATTTACCGATCAATTATGCTTTTTTGCCATATTCTCCTAAAAACGTACTTCCTTTTATTTAAAATAATAGCATAATATGTATTATAATAACACAATATCACTAAATATCAAAGTATATTTTCTACTATACTATATATCGGCATTTTCTAAATTTTATCCACCATTAATATAAATATATTTATATTATCCTTCAAACTTTTTCGTATATCTCTGAAAGTTTCAAAATTTAGGCATAAAAAAACCTAAGCAGTTTGTTTTTACAACCTGCTTAGGAGCTTTTTAAATTAGGGGACTTTACATATGTATTTTACTTCGTTCGGTAGAATATATGGTCACCAATAATTTTGTAATCATATTTTTTCTTTATACTTGCGGCACTGCTGTTATTTGCCCTGAAATACAGAAAATCACCTATATTGTTTTCACCGCATAAGGCCGCTTTAGCAGCTTTAATAGCTCTGTTCATACATTTTCTTTCAGCTTCCGGATTTTTCCCTGGGAATTTACCTGTATCATAACATTCAAACGCCTTATCAAGGATACTTTTTCCTGTCTTGCTATTCTTCACAATAACACTAAACTGAACGCCCCATTTATTATCGTAAATAACCTCTTCTATAGTATTTACATGAGCAAAAATCGGACTTTTTACTCTGTTTAAAACCACATTGGCCACAGCAAGCATTCCTTCATAGGATTGATTTCCTGCTTCGGCATAAATAAGACATGCCAAAAGTCTTAAATCTTTTTCACTATAAGAAGGCTTCTCGGTTTGATTTTTATTCTTTTCTTTTTTTGCAGAATTTGATTTTTCATTTTTCTCGTTATTCTCTTGTATTGCTTTTTCGCTTTCACTATCGGAATCTGCTGTTTTCTTCTCAATATAGTAGACTTGCCCTTGCTCATCCACATATATTTCATATTTGTCCAAATCTATTTCTTCTTCAGACAATTCATAATCCGCATCTGCTATTTCTTCTAAATTCTCTTCTGCATCCGAAGGTTCTTCCGCTAAAGAAGATTCTTCATCAATTGTAAGAATTACTTCATCGGTATTTTCTGAATATCCTATTTCAGAAGCTCGTACCGTAGAATTAGAGCTGATTGTAATCAGCAATACTCCGATAGTTACAATGCATAATTTCTTTATGATATTCATAGTAATCTCCTCAGAAATCTAAATGTTACAATTTTGGAATATTCATAATACTTTGTTAACAAATACGTAATAAATTATAACATATCTGATAAAAAAAACAACCCTAAATTTTTAAGGCTGTTTTTTATACAATATTCCTAATGTTTATTCTGTTTTTCCTTAATTTGAATCCTGTTGTGTCCTATACATTGCCAGCAGTAAATCCAGCATACGGCCGTAACTTTTTACACCGTCAACCTGTGCATTTGCCTTAAGATAGGTGTCATTAATCTTATTGGAAACCGTACTGACTACCGTATCTTCATATTTTGCCCAATATTCATTGTTGGCCCTTAGGTCTTTTACAACCCCTAAAGAAAACATATCCCTGATTTCAAAATACATATCCACGTTTTGTCCGTACAGGGCGTTTCCTGCTGTTATAAGAGCATGCATGACACTGCTGTACATTAATTCTGTATTTTCCGAACTTATACCGGCAAGATAAGCGATAAAGTTTGCTTCATCCTCCCTCATAAATCCCCTTTGATGGGCCAGTTCATGCAACATGGTAAAAGGGATGGAGTAATCGGGAATATCAACATTTACGTTGGCCTCCACTGTAAACGGAATAAATATACCTGTCGTTTCCGTATATGACATTAAGGCTGATAACATCAAGGGCTTTGGTTGTCCGTATCTGCCGCTTAGAACAGGGTATTTTCCCGAAAGTTTCCTCATAGCCTGATTAGCTTCCCTGGCCAGTTTATATTTGCTTACGGACAGCTTAAAAATACCGTTTTCATCTTCCATGGGAATTTTACTTCTTAAATCGTTAGCCTGATGAGCAAGATATTTGGTAAGTCCGTACAATTCTTCAAGAGAAGATTCTTTTATTTCAAGATTAGAATAATAACTAAAAGGATATCGGTAATAATTAAGTCCACCCAATAGAGTAAATGAGAATAATAAAACACTTCCGGCAACGCCTACATTAATGGCTGCCCTGGCTAAATATATTTTCCATCTGTCCTTATCTGTAAGGATACGATAAATAAATCTAATTATCAAAACTATAATAATTACCGGTAAGGCTATAACCGCAATTTCTGCTAAGGAAATGGGCAAAATACCTGTAATAATGGAAATAAACTGGGAGATATATTTATAAATGCGCAGCGCATATATCTGCTCCGCAAAAAAAGCGCTCTTTCTGGCAAAAAGTATCAAAATCAAAGACAATGGCGTCAATAATATTAAATAAATTCTCTTTAATTTAGACAGCTCTTTCACTTAAGAATCTCCCCTTTCATACGGTCAGTCCCCGTAATTTATAGTAACATATTATCCCCTTATTAGCAATAAAACCGGCCTCAATAGATTTATGTAATTGTTGGCACAATCATAAAGGCCGTCACAGTTATAGCTGTATTTATAAGTCAAACGATATCAGTACCTGACGTAAAAAAGCCGGAACCCGTTTTTACGGGTCCCGGCCGTATTATACACAGTATTAAAACTTAGGTACGACTGCTCCTTCATATGTTGATTCGATAAAGTCTCTTACTTCGTCACTCATTAAGGCTTCTACTAAAGCTTTAATTTCTTCCCTGTCTTCATCGCCTCTTCTTACGGCAACAATATTGGCATATGTTTCAGCTGCCAGTGAATCCTGAGCTTCTACAGCTACAGCATCTTTAGATACATTTAATCCGGTCTGAATAGCATAGTTGCCGTTTATAACCGCCATATCAACGTCCTGTAATGAACGGGCAAGCTGAGCAGCTTCGATTTCAATTATTTCAAGATTTTTCGGATTTTCTACGATATCGGTAATTGTTGCGTCCATACCGGCGCCTTCTTTAAGCTTAATGAGCCCCTGAGCTTCAAGCAGAAGCAAAGCTCTGGCTTCATTGGTTCCGTCATTGGGTACGGCAATCAAGGCTCCGTCTTTTAAATCCTCTATCTTTTTAGTCTTTCCGGGATACAAACCGAAGGGCTCATAGTGAATTTTTGCTACGGATACAAGGTCTAAGCCCCTTTCTTCATTGAAGTTATCCAAATAAGGCTGATGCTGGAAGTAGTTCGCATCAAGATCACCGTAATCCAAAGCCAGGTTAGGCTGTACATAATCGCTGTACTCAACTATTTCAAGTTCATAGCCCTTTTTAGCCAAAATACCTTTTGCAACTTCCAAAATTTCGGCATGGGGAGTAACGCTGGCCCCAACTACAATCTTTTTCTTTTCGGCTGTATTATTATTTCCTGTATCATTATTATCTACGTTTGCATCTTCTTTTGTATCTTCTTTATTATCTTGCGTATTCTCATTAACTGTATTGTTTTGCTGATTGGTGGTGTCCTTCTTATCTTTTGTACCGCAGCCTGCAAGTACAGCCGCAAAAATTAATAAAAACAATACTAAACTGATCTTTTTCATCCTCTTACCTCCTCTAATTATTTACTCCCATACCTTATATAGTTTATATGCTACTTATAATCTTTTATCGGTACGCCTCATCCATCTGGCTCCGATCTCCTGGATTCCCTGGACAATTAATACCATTAAGGCTATGGTTACCAACATTATATCCGTTTTATAGCGATAGTAACCGTAGTTAATGGCAATTGTACCAAGTCCCCCTCCTCCGACAAATCCTGCCATAGCCGAATAACTTAGAATAGTTATCACCGCTATGGCTCCTCCCATAATAAGGGACGGTTTAGCTTCCGGAATTAACACCTTAAATACTATTTGAAAAGGTGATGCTCCCATAGACTGTGCAGCTTCGATAACGCCGCTGTCCACTTCCTTTAATGAAGATTCAACCAGCCTGGCTATATAAGGGGCCGAGCCGATTACTAAAGGAACAACAACGGCATTGGGGCCAAGGGTGGTTCCTACAACCGCCCTGGTAAACGGCATTAGGGCAACCAGCAAAATAACAAAAGGAACAGAACGGATCAGATTAACTAACACACCCAGGATTTTATTAAGTGTTATAAAAGGCTTAATCCCGTCCTTATCCGTTATAACCAATAAAATCCCCAAAGGAAGCCCGATGAGATAGGCCAAAAAAGAGGATAAGAATGTCATATAAAGAGTTTCCAGTATTCCTCTTCCTATCATATTGATAATAGCCTTGGTAAACATCTAGATCACCTCCTCAAACGGTATTTTATGGGTTTCCAGATAAGCATATATTCTTTTCTTCCCGCTTTCATCGTCAGGAAGCTGAATAACCATTTGACCGTAAGCTTTACCGTAAATATCCTTTGTATCGGCAAATAATATATTCACCGGAGTCTTACATTCCAATACCATATTGGCAATTACAGGCTCAAAAGAAGTCCGTCCGTCAAATATTATCCTGAGTTTATCTTTTCCTTCAAATATTTCAATATGATTGGCACCCGAAAAGACCAGCTGTTTTGCAATCTTAGACTTGGGCTTCATAAATACTTCTTCCACTGTGCCTATTTCAGCAATTTGACTCTTGTCGACTATGGCAACACGGCTGCAAATTTCCTCAATAACACTCATTTCGTGGGTAATAACAATAACGGTAATTCCCAGTTTTTGATTAATTTCTTTAAGAAGGTTAAGGATTGACCTTGTTGTTGTCGGATCCAGGGCACTTGTTGCCTCATCACACAATAAAACTTTAGGATTTGTAGCCAAAGCTCTTGCTATGGCAACCCTTTGTTTTTGCCCACCTGACAGCTGTGCCGGATATGCTTTTGCTTTATCTTTAAGTCCGACAACCTCCAAAAGTTCATAAGCCCGTTTTCTTGCTTCTTTCTTTGGTACACCGGCTATTTCCAGAGGAAAACAAATATTCTGCAATGCCGTACGCTGCATCAAAAGGTTAAATTGCTGGAATATCATGCTCATTGACTGTCTGATTTTCAGTAATTCTTTTTCACTGACTTTTGACAAATCAATTCCGTTAAAAATGACTTTCCCTTCCGTGGGCCTTTCCAGATAGTTTATACATCGAACCAAGGTACTTTTCCCTGCCCCGCTAAGTCCGATAATACCGAATATTTCTCCCTCATATATGCTTAAATTGATATCCTCCAAAGCTCTAACCGAACTATTTTTATTATTATAAATTTTACCAAGACCGATAAGTTCAATTATCGGAGTTCGATTATCCATGACTCCCACCTCGCAAACTTTAGTAAAACCGTTCCTTATCCCTAATTATTTAACTGCATTCATATGCCAGCTTAAAAAAAACAGGACGGCTGATAGCCTCCTGTCGGTTTTCATAACTATTATCTATAATATTATTACAAGATGTCTATCTTCTTATTATGAAAACACCACATTCATCTATCAGAGCGCAATATTTTATATGGCATGTCATACATATTACACATACCGCACATGTCACACATATTGCACATGACGATGACTGATGTTCTCACTATATTTGCTCCTTTCCTGGAAACTTCTGAATAATTCCAAGTAATCAGATATGTTTGTTGGTAGTATAACGTATGAATTATATTATGTCAATACATTATTTATAAAATTTATAATTATGCATCCATATTTTCCGCATAGCATTATATTTTTTTAAAAGCTCTTTATCATGTCTTTCGGCTTAACCAATGCAATCCTATTCTTACAGCATATCGCCAAATTAAATGGGCGTATTTAAGCATAAAAAAATCGAGGTGACAGGATTTGAACCTGCGGCCTCTACGTCCCTAACGTAGCGCTCTAGCCAAACTGAGCCACACCTCGATATTCCGTTTTTGCCTTATTCAATTTTAAAGGAAAGAACGGATAAAGCTGTTGGGCGGACTTGAACCGCTGACCTCCTCATTACCAATGAGGTGCTCTACCGTCTGAGCTACAACAGCATCTTTTTTATTACGACTGCCTAAGTATCTTGCTTTTCAAGATCAATCAGAACCTGATTAAGTTTTGTCTTAATTCTGGTTAATGCATTGTCGATTACCTTAGGTTCCTTACCAAGTACTTCGGCAATCTGTGTGTATTTCATATCCTGCATATACAGGTTTAACACACTCTTTTCTAAATCACTCAAGCGCCTTACGAGTTCATATTCTATCATACTTGTATTCTCTTTGTCAATAACTAAATCTTCAGGATTTGACCTTTTTTCTTGAAAAATTATGTCAACCAGTGTTTCTTTTTCTACACCGTCTCCGTTTTCACCAGAAAGTGGTGTATACAGGGAAATATATGTATTTAAAGGAATGTTTTTCTTACGGTTGGATGCCTTTATGGCACTGTAAATTTGCCTTGATATACACATATCGGCAAAACTAAAAAATGAATTTTGCTTATCCTTTTGAAAATCCCGGATAGCCTTATATAGCCCTATCATTCCCTCCTGAATAAGGTCATCTTTATCTCCGCCGATCAGAAACAAAGCTTTAGCCTTATTCCTTACTATATGCTTATATTTCTCAAAAAGATAATCCATAGCCTGATTATCTCCTGCCTGAATAAGGCTGACAACTTCTTCATCGGGCATGGCACTGTATTTCATATCTGTTTTCATACTATCAGCTCCTTTATGGCCCAAAAGATTAACTCATCCTTTGCCTTACTATTTCATAAGCCAGTATTCCAGCCGCCACTGATGCATTTAATGAGTCTACCTGCCCAAACATAGGTATTTTGGCAACAAAATCGCATTTTTCCTTTACCAGCTTGCCTACTCCTTCGCCTTCGCTGCCTATAACAAGACCGATCGGACCTTTTAAGTCAAGATTATACATCAGTTCTCCGTCCATATCCGCACACACAAACCACAGGCCTTCTTTTTTAAGTTCTTCAATAGTTGCCGAAAGATTCGTTACCCTGGCGACCGGAAGATAGTTAACGGCTCCGGCTGAAGTCTTTGCCACTGTGGCTGTAAGCCCTGCAGCCCGTCTTTTCGGAATGATAATGCCATGGGCACCGGCCTGATGAGCGGTACGGATAATAGCACCGAGATTATGAGGGTCTTCAATACCGTCAAGTAATATTATAAAAGGGTCTTCCCCTTTTTCTTTCGCCGCTTCTAAAATATCTTCAATCTCTGCATACTCATAAGCTGCCGTATATGCAATGACTCCCTGATGCTTTCCGGTCTGTGACATCCGGTCAAGCTGTTCTTTGGTCACATAGGATATAACAGTATCTGCCTTCTTTGCCTTACTTACAATGGTTCTTATAGGCCCGTCATCACTGCCCTTTAAAACAAAAAGCTTATCGATGGTTTTCCCCGAACGTATTGCTTCAAGAACCGCATTTCTTCCTTCTATAACTGATTCTTCGTACCTCATACATTTTACCTTTCACTTTAAGGATTTTATTTTCAGTAGTATTTTGCACAAACTTCAAATCTTTATCCGGTTATAACTGCAAATAACTTATAAATTCTTGTAAATAAAATAGAAGCTATATGCTTTTATAAATGTGTATAATAGCAAAAAATTTGCGTACATATCTTTTAATCTTTAAATACTCTGGTATTTTTTATCCTTATTATCATTTTAAAATCTATATCTTTTTAAATTAAATATCTTTTTAATATTATCCTGATATTTTTAAATTCCTTTATAAATTCTTTTCTTTTAATCTGTCCATATATTCCTGTAGAGCATCAATCCAATCCTTCATATAATATCCGTGCTCTTCCCTAAGCCTTTTATTGTCCAGAACGGAATAAGCCGGACGCTTTGCAGGTGTAGGATATTCGTCACTGGATATCGGTTCAACTTCAACATTCAGTCCTGCCAGTTCAAATATTTTCACCGCAAACCTGTACCAGCTTGTACTGCCTTCACAGGTGGCATGGTATTTCCCGTAACTTTCAGTTTCCATTAAGAACAGAATAACCCGGGCAAGTTCCATAGCACTGGTCGGTGAACCTATCTGATCCGATACCACCCGGATTCTTTTGCCTTCATCTGCCATTCTCAGCATGGTTTTTACAAAATTTTTCCCTTCTCCATAAAGCCAGGCTGTATGAAGAACGAAAGATTTTTTACAGTACTTAAGGACAAAATTATCTCCTGCCAGTTTGGTTTGCCCATATACATTAATAGGGTTAGCCTTGGCTTCTTCCGTATAAGGAGTTTTGGCTTGTCCATCGTATATATAATCTGTAGATATATGAATAAGTTTTGCTCCTGTTTTTTCGGCTGCAATAGCAAGATACTTGGGCCCAAGACTGTTAATTTTATATGCCATTTCCTTTTCTTTCTCGCATAAATCTACCGCGGTCATAGCCGCACAGTTTATTATAATATCGGGATTTGTACTTTGAATCTCATATTCTACGGAAACTTCATCAGAAATGTCCAGTTTTCTTATAAGCCCGTCGTCACTTCCATGGGAATCGGTAAGGTATAACCGATATTCATTTTTTTGTTTTAAAAGCTCATATAAAGCCTGTCCCAGCTGCCCCAAAGCGCCGGTAATAAGAATCTTTTTCATATGTGCTCCTTAAATTTCTCCATAATATATCATAGTATAAACAATTTCGTATTAAAATACAACGGTTTTCAACTTATCATACCGCCAAGCATGCCGCCAAGACCTGTAATAATAAACACAGTAATAAGACTGCCGATAGGAAGAGGCCCTACCCGGTTCATCAGCAACGAAACCAGCATCAAAATGATAAAGTAAAATACGCCGACAACCAATCCCCATATAAACTTTCTGTGCTCGGTCTTTTTTCCTACAAAAAAGCCTCCCATAAAAGTTGATACTATATAGGTTACATTAATTATCCCGCTTATTACGGAACCGGAAAGCTCAAAATTTAGCATTAAAAATGAAACTATCAACAGCAAAATTGCAGTAATAATATAGGAAAAAAGCAACCCTTCCAAAACGTAAATAAATTTTTTATTTTGAGTAACTGCCTTATTCATTTTACACCCCTTGTTTTATCCTCTAATAGAATATATTAACAAGGAGTCCAAAATATTCATCTGTCATACAATCCGTCCACAGAATAGTTGCTTGCCGCATTCCATAAAAGCCATTCCCTATACCCTGAAGCATATACAGCCTCAATTTGCTCACGGACCTGCTTACCTGTATAAACCTGGTAATTCCGTATCCATGAAGCGGTAAAGTCCTGCAGCCAGGGCCTTACTATTGCTTTATGTTCCCCTTCGGGTATTTGCTCCAATTTTTCCCTGGATACCATAAGAACCTTCCTGATAATCTGATACGGTTCTAAATCCGGATATTCTACCCCATAATTGCCTTCCGCAAAATGAGACGGATAAATCATAGGACAAATATAATCCAGATATCTGGCCATTTCCACATAATTCTGACCTACCAGGCTTGCGTCAATAGTGCTGCTTATAATAGTTCCGTAAACATCCGCCGATACAAATACTCCTAAAGGCTTTAGCTTTTCGTATGCATATTTTGTAAATTCAAGAATAATTTCTTCTTTTGTTTTTTCCTCAGCCAGTGGTCCAAAATCGACATCAGACATACCCTTTCCTGTCGAAAAACGGATATAGTCAAACTGTATTTCTTTAAAACCCACTTCCGCTGCCTTTGTTGATATTTCTATCAGATAGTCCCAAACTTCTTTATTGTAAGGATTAACCCAACTTTCTCCGTTATTGTCCCGGTAAATTGTACCGTCCTTGTTTTTAATGGCATATTCCGGTTTATTTTCGGCTAAATACGGATCTTTAAAGGCAACTATTCTGGCTATAGGATAAATGTTTTTTTCTTCAAAAAGTTTCATTAAATCAGCTATATCATGGATGGTATTGGTGGTTGCACCGATATCATGAGCCATGGTATTTTCCATGTTGAACGTAATCCTGCCGTTATCATCCTTTACATCTATTACCATAGCATTTATTTCGGTTGAATCGGCTATTTCAATCAGTTGATCCCTTTTATACATAATAGCCAGGGATGTAACATAAATTCCCTTAACCTTTACCGATTTTCTCGGATCATCTTCCCTATAAACTTCATTACTTTCCTTTCCGTTTTCAGGCTTATTGTCTTTATTTTTACCTTCCGTATTATCCGCCTGTTTGTTATCCTGCTTTATATCGCTAGCTTCATCTTTATTATTCATTTGGTCAACATGATTTTTTTCATTGATATTTTCATCCTTGCCGTTAACCGAATCGGCATTATCTTTGACTAAATAATAGTCATCGGTATTATCCGCTTCCAATTCAGATATTTTCTTTGCGTATCCGTTATTTGCTTCATAAGAACTGTTTTTTCTTAGGCTATATTCCCCTCCTGTTTTAATCCTGATGGCATAATAGGTGCCAAGACCAGCAATAACAGCAAGAATAAAAACAATTATAACCCCCAGAAATGTATTATAACCCCTTCTTCTTTTGCGGTAAGTTTTTTTATAATCTATATACATGTTAATTTCGTTCTTTTTTCTCATGTTTTTACTCCGTTTTCTTCTTATGGTAACTTTCAATAATTATATGATAAAGCCATATATTGGGTTAGTCAAGTTTGGACATCCGCTTGTATGACTTATGGTGCGGTAAAGTTTTAAGTATAAAAATTTAAAAGGATAGGCATACAACAGATGCTTATCCTTTATTGTTGATGTAAAATATTTTATTATGCATTAAGACCGCAGCATTTTTTATATTTTTTGCCGCTGCCGCAGGGGCAAGGATCGTTTCTACCGATTTTCTTTCCTTTTACAACAGTTCCTGAACTTTTCTGTTCTCTGTAAAGCTCTTTCCTGCGTTCTTCGGTAAGCAACTGATCCCATTCTTCCAGATTATACAGCCAGTCGGCTTTGGCAGCTACCATATTATAATAAAGTTTTTCTTTATCATAATTTAAGCTGACTAACGTATCCTTGTCCATCTCTTCAATAGGGTTAGGAGTTACCAGGCTGTCATTTATACCGTCCAAAAATCCGACAAAAAGTTTAAGGTCTGTACCAAATTCTTTTGCCAGATCTTCAACGGTTCCTTCCCACACCTTGTCCGGATTGGCAAGCAATTTTTTATATATTTCCTTTTCAATATTAAAATAGTTTGCCCAGAACATCTGACCAGCTCTGCTGTTCATATCATAGGCATAAGCATAATCTCTCCATTCCTGAAGTAGACCCATAATTTCATCCTTCCCTAGTACTGTATTTTATAGTCAGTAATTATATCATATAAACCTTACAATATCCAATATTAAAAAATTTTAAAAAAAATTTCTTTCAATGTATAAATAAAGAAAAACTGTATCATAATAGTAATGTCCTTATATAGAATATTCTGTATAGGACAAAATGCGTATGCTCTTTTCATAATTGGACTCCCCCTCCAATTATGGGCACTAAAGACAAGTAAATACTTATCCTCCCCTTTTTTGTAAAAGTCCGGCACAATGGCGTGCCGGACTTTTTTCATATCCCATAAAGGCGTAGTGGGTTGTTATTTATGCTTATAATTATTTCTATTTTTTTAAATAACCTTATTTTGATAAAGCGCCTGACTTTTTGTTATCTGTCAATGATTCGGCTTGTTTCTCCTGTTCTTTTTCAATCTCTCTAATACGTTCAATTAAGGACATTTCTCTTGAAATTAGTGCGTTAACTATTCTGTTTAAAGCAACAGTTAGAATTATAAAGCCGATTGGCACCAGAACTATAAGACAACATAAAATGAAAAACAATCCATCAAATTCTAAAAAACGTCTGTTATCAAACACTAAAATAGCTGATATAAGTGAAAATAATACACTTAAACCTGAAAAAAATATCAAAATATTTTGTAATTTTTTTAATTCTGAAAACATAACCTCACTACCTTTGCAGTCTATTGTTTAATAATTCTAATTTATTCCATCATAAGTTTACTATATTTTACTTTATTTTTCAATAAAATTAAATAATTTTTATTACTCAATAGATTCTATTGCGATAAATAATTATTTTAAAATTTTTAAACTTATAAAGCTTATTTTATACTCACCTTGTAATTTGAAATTACAATCTTAATTTTAGCAAAATGCCCGCAGAAAAAATGCAAATAGCTCTAATTAAAATTATCCTTTTACTAACAGGTGATATGCTTATATAAATCCGGTTATATATCCTGGAACACGAACATATTATGATATAATTGAAATATACCAGCAGGTAACCGGATATGAAGCAGGTTAGAATAATGGTTTTAAGTAAAAGAAAAATCAAAAGAAACCTCTTCATAATACTCTTTTCTTTTATTGGCTTATACTTGCTTATCTCTCTGTACTTTATCAATCATTTTCTTTTCCGTACCGAAATAAACGGTGTCAATGTGTCTTTAAAAGCTCATCGGAATTTTTCAAATATTATAAGTAAGTATATTAGGGAATATGACATCCTTATAATAGAACGAAGCGGAGAAACAGAAGTTATAACCGGCCATGAAATCGGAATGAAATATAATAACGGCATTTCCTTACATAGGATTTGGTGTATCCAAAATCCTTTTATGTGGTTAAGCTCTTTATTTAAAAGCAGCAAGTTTTACATTAAAGACCTCTTTATTTATAACGCTGAACTTCTCGACATAAGGATTAACCGTCTAAATTGCCTAAACAGAGAAATAATAAACCCCCGTAACGTAGATTTTAAATATATCAACGGTTCCTATGAAATAATCAAAGAAATAGACGGCAATAAAATAAATAAATTTTACCTTAAAAAAGCCCTTATAAAATACATATCCGAAGGAAAACGCATTTTAGACCTGGATAAAATGAACTGCTACGAAAAACCGAAGTATACCGCAAGCTCTAAAAAGACTATTAAAACAAAAAACCTTTTAGATAAATATGTTTCTGCAAAAATAACATATCGGTTTGGTAAAGATACAGAAACTTTAGATGCAGCGACCATACATAAATGGCTAAAAGTTGATGAAAATTTAGACGTTATTATAAACAATAATGATGTGGCGGCTTATGTTCGGGAACTCAGTAAGAAATACGATACCGTAGGCATTAAACGGACTTTTCTTACTTCTACCGGTAAAATAGCGGAATTGCAGGGTGGTCTGTACGGCTGGAAAATCGACCGGAATGCAGAAACAGAAGCGTTAATCAATCATATTAAAAAAGGGGATAAAATTGAAAAAGAACCTGCATACCTTCAAAAGGCTGTTTCCAGATATGGCAACGAAATAGGAGACACCTACATAGAAATCAATATAACAAAGCAGCATCTGTGGTTTTATAAAGACGGAAAAATGATAGTCCATGGACCTGTAGTTACCGGAAATCCTAACAGGGGCCACGCCACTGTACTTGGTGTATATATGATAAATTACAAGCAAATGAATGCCACTTTAACCGGGCCCGGTTATGAAGCAAAAGTAACCTATTGGATGCCCTTTTTCGGCAATATCGGTTTGCATGATGCCCCGTGGAGATATCGGTTTGGCGGTGACATTTACCTTAGAAACGGCTCACATGGATGTGTTAATGCCCCCTTATATCTGGCTAAAACTGTTTTTGAAAATATAGAAGAAGGAACTCCCGTAGTAGTCTATGAGGAATAATAACTTTATAAGTAACCCTATTTCGGATTAAACAGCAACAACCCACTGCAAAAAAGCAGTGGGTTGATTTATGTTATCAATAGTTTTATTTCACTTTAATTTTAAATGTAAATTCCTTCTTTGTTCCGTCTGCCAACTCTGCTGTTACTTTAATTTTTACTGTGCCTTTCTTTTTGCCGGTTATTTTTCCGTTTGAATTAACTTTTGCGATTTTGCTGTTACTTGATGAATAACTTATCTTTACTTCATAGACAGCGTTTTGTTCTTCAATACTAAAATCTTTTACTGCAGTAAGAGCATCCGGCAAAGAAAGTTCTATTTTGGCAGTTTTCCCTACTTTAATTGAACTTTTTGATACAGCAACATTTATATCATTGAAATAATCATAAACTGTGGCTTGTCTGATTTCAAAATTTTTTATTATATATCCGGAATAATTCCCCGTCCCGACAATTACGACTGTTGCTGTTCCCGGATAAATATTATTTATATATGAAACCGTATAATCAATGTTCTCGGTCAAGCCGGGTATTTTTACTGTCGGCTTCTTTACATTCCCGTCATAATAAAATATTGCCCTGGATAATTGGGCTTCATACGAAGAAATATCCGTTACAGGTGAAATAGTATTCTCATCATATAAATTTGTGTCAATACTTACGCCGTTATTATTTTTTTCAATATTTTCACTTACAGCGCTGTTTTCATTATATACGCTTTTATCATTTGCATTATTGTTTTCGCTTATTGTGTCTTCATTTGTATACGGATATATGTATGAAGGAATAGAAGGACTTGATATATAATAATAAGAATCCGCATTCTCTACCTGTACCAGTCCAAGACTCACAGGAATTCTGCCATAGGGTACCGCATCAGAAGGGTCGGCGCAGTAAAATATTCCGTCCGTATAGTCCGTCAATAAAATTGCATGGGCTCTGGGTTTACGGTTTTGGTGATACAAAACAATGCCTTCCGGATGCTGTTGTAATAATGCAATCGATTCATTTACCGGATCATTTGCGAATTTGGCCTTATTTACGGTAATACCGGCATATGTAAATGTATATTTCAGACCTATCCCGTCAACCCAAGCCTGTACTTTTACTTTATCTACCGTTATATCTTTCCAATTTGGATTTCCAGTCAAAATGGCAGCCCTTCGTATCAACATAGTGGCAGCTACTAAGGTACACTGCATATCTCCGTTTACCTGCTTTAAAAAAACATCCGGATGATTAATTTCATCAAAACTTGCTGCTTTTGAATATGTTATAAAATTATAGCTGCCATAAAAGCATGGGCTTAAAATCAAAACAGTTAAAATTATTGCTATACCCTTCTGTACCCTCACCCGGTTTCCTCCTCGGTATTATTTTTACATTCCTTAAATATTTTTCATAATTTGATTAATTTTGTATTATTATAAAGCAAAAATATGTCAAACTTGTGCCATTAAACGTAAATCCTATGTATTAAAAAGCAATTTTAGCTAATGTACCGTAATCTCAGTTATATTTATTTAAATTTGCTTTTACTTATCAGTTACAATTTCGCCGGCTTTTACCAGTGAAGCCTTTGATACGGCGGGACCAATAATAGAATATATAAATGTAGAGCAAAGGATTATAACTCTTATCTGAGCAGCATAATCAGGGACAATCCTGCTTGCCACTGCAACCAGTCCCAAGGCCACTCCTGCCTGAGGCATCAAGGTAGGTCCAAGATATTTGCAAATCTTTTCTTCCTGTTTTGTAACAACACCGCCAAACCAGGCTCCAAGGCATTTTCCTATGACTCTTGCCACTACATAAACAACACCGATAATTCCGATACCTTTAAGAGCAGAAATCTTGAAACCTGCCCCGGATACCACAAAAAACAGCATTAAAATCGGAGGGTTAAAGGCTTCAGTAATTTCGACAATTTTATTGATATCAGTGAATATATTTGCCAAAACTCCTCCCAATGTCATACATGCCATCAGCGGAGAGCCGCCTAACATTACAGATGTCCAATAAGTAAATAAAATAAATGAAATTATAATACATAAGCGGTTTGAAGGTTTTTTAAACCAGCGGAACATAAATTTCATTATAAAACTTAGGCATGCGCCAATTACAAAAGATATTAATATCTCATAAAAAGGAGAAAGCAAAGCTAAAAGAAGGTTAAAATTCTTTTGGCTGCTCATCATATTAACAATTGCTGTGGCAAAGCCAAATCCGATTAAAGCCGTTGCATCATCAATAGCTACAACACTTATCAGCATTGATGTCAAGGAACCTTTTGCTTTGTACTGGTTAATGACCGCTATAGTCTGTGCAGGCGCTGTAGCGGCAGCTATAGCTCCAAGCATAATCGACAGTTTTAAATCAAATCCCAGCAGTACAAGGGCCCCTAAAACAAAAATTATAGCCCCAAATGATTCCGTTGTTGCAATTAAAATAGGCGCGATTCCTACCTTCTTAAAATACTTCAGGTTAAATTCGTTTCCTATAGAAAATGCTATAAAACCCAGCGCTATATCAGATATAAGATTAAAATTTTCCACCATATCTGCAGAAATAATATTTAATACAGAAGGTCCCAATAAAAGACCGGCTATCAAGTAGCCAGTCACATTAGGCAATTTTATTTTTTTAACTAACCTGCCAAACAGAATTCCCGATATAAGAAGGAGTGCCACGTCAAATATTACTTCATTTTCCATTTCTCTTTATCCCCTTTGCATAATCTATCGGAAAGCTGAATACTACTCCGTTATTGTCTTGTGTTAGGTCACCAACAATATTTTCTATAATATCAACTACTTTGTTAAGCTGCTCATCTTCTATAATCATAAATATTACATAACTGTTTTCTCTTTCCGGGTTAAGAAAGTTACGTAAGGATGCCAAAAACGGCAGTTCATCTTCGTCATACTTACTGCTTAAAATTTTCGCCATACCTGTACTTTCAATAATGGTTGCCCCATTAATACCGTTATGGGCAAACTCATCCAGCAGAGTATCCAGATACTCTGTCTTATTCAGTACATAAAAAAAGAGTCTCATAATAAAAATATCCTCCAATCAAATCCTGTTTTATTAATTATAAAACTGTACTTTTTATTATTCAATCTTAATAGAGACCAATTTTTTCAAATTTGATACCGATTTTTTTGTTATTAATGAATAAATAATCATTTGATTTAACCAATAAACCCATGCTTATGATACACTTCCCACTACTATACGCTAAGGTAACAGACCATAGATTAAGCCTATATTCATTTTTTCTGTTTCCGAAGCTTTGGCGATAATTCCTGATAAACGTATTATAAGCCTTTATATTATGTAAATCCTGAGCGTATCTAAAAAAGCCCGGCACATTTAATGCCAGGCTTTTTATAAAGCGGCAGGTTCTTATATTTCTTTATGTTTTAAGTAATTTTAAATCTACTGTTCTTCACTAAAAGTAAGGGTAAGAGTAATTTTTTTGCCGTTTCTTACTACAACCGCCTTTACCGTATCTCCTGCTTTATAATTTTCTTTGATTTTGTCCAGTTCTGTCATAGTACGGACTTCTTTCCCGGCAAGGGAAATAAGTATGTCTCCGTTTTTAATACCGGCTTTTTCCGCTCCGCTTCCTGGAACAACTTCAACAATATAAATTCCTACCGGCAAACCGTAATAGCGGGATAACTGCTCAGTGATTTCCTTTCCGCTTATGCCTATAAACGGTCTTCCTTTTACATAACCAAACATTATAAGCTGATCAATAATAGGCTTAGCTTCGTTTATAGGTATGGCAAACCCCAGTCCTTCCACACCGCTAACAGATATTTTTGCGGTATTGATACCTATAACCTGCCCTTTGGAATTAACCAGGGCTCCACCGCTGTTGCCAGGATTTATGGCGGCATCAGTCTGAATTAAATTTAGGACTTTATCATTTATATTTATTGTCCTGTTAAGGGCGCTTATTACTCCTACAGTTACGGTACCCTGAAACTCCAGCCCCAACGGATTACCGATTGCAACTGCCAGTTCACCTACTTCAAGTTCGTCCGAATCGCCCAAGATTGCGGCCGGAAGATTTTTCTTGTCAATTTTTATTACAGCCAGATCGGTTTTTGAATCCCCACCTATAAATTTAGCCGCTGCCTGCTGCTTATCCGAAAGAAAAACTTCCAATGTTGTATTTTTGCTCAGTGAATTTTTAGGATCGGCATACTGTACCACATGATAATTTGTCATAATATATCCGTCATTGCTTATTATAATGCCTGATCCTTCATACTCAGATTCGGTCATTTCATCTGTGGAATACCAATATCTCGGGCTTTTTGTTACCATTCTTATACCGACAATAGACGGTCCGACTTTTTTTGCAATATTTTTTACTGACATTTCCCCGTCTGTGGCAAGCAGCAGGGCATTTTCGAGGGTAATATCTGAATCTGATATAATATATTCTTTCTGTTGCGTTTTTACTCTTAGTTCTTTAATCTCATCGGATAGCTTCGTATATATTGCTCTTCCTGTAATAAAGCCTGTCATAAGGCAGCTGGCAATCAGCAAAAAAACCGTTCCCAAAATACTTCCTGCTTTTTTTCTCTTATTCTTTTTTGATATTTCGTAATTTAAAAATCGATCATCAAACACACTTATCACCTCCAACGAGTTATTGCATACGGGAATGAATAAAGAATAAAATGAAATCATATAATGTCCCAAGTTTATGTACTCTTAAAGCAATAAATATAATAAAGCGTTTTAAACCTCCTTTTAAATTTAAACAAATACTCGCGCGAATGCATTAGCAGCTAAAAGGAATGTTAAAACGCCTATGATACATTTATGGAAGCTATACTCAAATTTTATAAAATTATACAATTTTTGTCAATATAAAGTGCCTAACAAATAGATATTGCATGAATATTCAGACATAAACATTATTACATACTTCATAACTTAGCATTTATATTATCATACTCTTAAATATGAACATATCTTATAAAATTAAACTGGTATGATTTTAGAAATCATTATATTTTATACATTTTATCGGCATGATTTATTGAACATTTATATCGAAATTTAATTTTTCAAGAAATTTTCACATTTCTTTTCACATTTCAATATATTATTTCACCATCATGTTTTATCTTTCATATCCTTATGCATCTTAGCATTCCTGCACCTTTTTGAAAAAGTAAAATACAGATACCATGCTAAACTGAATGATAATATATAAAGCAAAGGAACAACTAATTCACCTACAATCATTTTGCCGAACGACTCATATTGATCTGCCGAATTTCCAATTAAATTTTCCTTTTTTAATATATTAAAAAATATAATAAAATAATTCAAAACAGAATAAAGGGTTCTTATAATTATATATTTTTTGGCTGCGCAAGAAAAATTTTCTTTCATTCTGAATACTACAACAGCGGTATAAATCGTATAAAGAATAAATATACCTCCTATAACAAAAAACAATACTCCTAGTATAGGAATATGCCCCATATACTTGTACTCCTGGGATGCAAAAGATAAAGACTGCAAAGGGTCTATGCCAAGTATCATAATTATAAACAATATCAATAGTCCTTTATTATCTTCTCTATACTCAAAAGGCTTTCGGAATTCGGAATTCATAAATACCTCCTAATATTCGACTTATTTTCTTAAATTACAACAAATTTCCTATAGTTAATAAATACCTTATCTGTTACATTATAAAGTGTATATCAACTTATTTATTACCATATTACACCCATATGACAATTTCAGTAAAGTTTAAAATTAAACACTTTACCAAATCAGATGGGTATAATAAAAAACATCTTATTTTGACAAAATTATGCACCAAATTACCTTTATATTATGTTCTATTGAATCATATTGTGTATAATGCTATAATTACTTACACAAAAAGGGGCTATACTATAATTATTGCTTAGGGGGAAAAGTAATGTTTAAAAAGTTTTATGAAAAATCAACATCTTTTTTTCGCAATTTCAAAAAAGAGTTGGTAAATTCAAACAATGGGGGTTTATTTACATCATTAAGATCAAAATTGATTGCCATGTTCTTAATTCCGGTTTTTTGTATTATATTGCTCGGAATTGTGTCATATAATCTGGCTTCTTCGGGAATTATAAGCAATTACAAAAAGTCTACAGCCGACTCCATTAATATGGCTGCGGAATATTTACGATTTGGTTTTGACAATGTCAAATCTACCAGCAACCAATATGCCAGCGATAATAATCTTACAAAATATCTGCAAAACAAAGGCGATGTTGTTGAACTGATGAACCTGAAGAATACCACTTCAAAATCTATTGCAGCAAGACTCACATCTGACGAGTTTATCAAAAATATTTACATAATATCAAGTAAAGCCAAACCAATTATTTCTACAAAGATTCAAATCAGTGATACTTTTTTTGACGAATTTTCAGAAACCGAAATCGGCCAGTATTTACTGAAAAATCCTTTTAATATTTTATGGGATGGCCAGGACGATTATCTGGATGAAAAACTTCAGACAAACCATGATGTTTATTCCATTCGTTTAGTCAGATTATTAGGTAGCTTAGACTCCGTTCTCATTATAGAAGTAAAAGCCGATACGGTTAAGAACATCCTTGCAAATTTATCATTTGATGCTTCCGGATTTTTAGGATTAATAACTCCCGACGGGCGTGAAATAATAGATATGTCCAAGAAAGAAGCGCCTCTTTCGGATGATGTAATATTTACAAACCAAACATTTTATCAGGAAGCCGTAGCATCTGAAAATATTTCCGGTTCATACGACGTAACCTATAAAGGAAAGCCTTATCTTTTCATTTACTCAAAAGTAGGCGACACGGGAGCTATGGTATGTTCACTGACTCCTTTGTCAGTAATAAACAGACAAGCCAACAATATCAGACGTACTACATTTGTTATAGTTGTAATCGCCTGCTTTATTGCATTGCTTACCGCAGCACTGTTATCCACCGACATAAAAAATACTATCAGCAAAATAAATTCAGCATTAAGAAAAGCTGCTCAAGGCGACCTTACGGTTCAATTTTCTGCCAACAGAAAAGACGAATTTAAAGCCCTGTCCACAGAATTGCAGACTACAATAGATAATATGAAAAAACTAATCCAGCAGGTAAAAGACCTGAGTTTGGAAGTATCACAGTCGTCTTCCAAAGTGTCAAAGGCTTCCGAGGCATTTTTGAAATCTTCCGAAGATATATCAAGGGCCATGAATGAAATTGAACAAGGCGTCAACTCACAGGCACTTGAAGCCGAACAGTGCTTGCTTCAGATGGACACATTGAGCAAAAAGATCGAGGTAGTAAGTGAAAATACTAAGGAAATAGGCCAGATTGCAGGAAATACTAAACAACGGGTACTAGAAGGAACCGTTGTATCCGACGAACTGAATAAACAGACCTCTTCCACAATTTCCATTACTAAGGGCATAATCAGTGAAATAGAAAAACTGGCCGAAAAATCTTCATCAATCAACAGAATCATAAATGTTATTAACGATATAGCCAACCAGACCAACCTGCTGTCACTTAATGCATCTATTGAAGCTTCCCATGCAGGTGAATACGGCAGAGGTTTTGCAGTAGTTGCTGATGAGATCAGAAATCTGGCTGAGCAATCCAAATCGTCAGTCAACGATATTAAGAAAATTATAGACAGTATAATAAAAGACACCAAAAATCTGGTTGAAACCGCAAGAAATGTTGAAAATGCCCTTAAACTTCAGGAAAGTGCAGTAAAAAATACAACCGATTCCTATCAGGAAATTAATGAAAGTGTTGAAAAATTGGTTGTATTTTTACAGGAAATATCCGATAATGTTGACAGTATAAATACTACTAGAGTTACAACTTTGGCAGCTATTGAAAATATATCTGCCGTACTGGAAGAAATTGCGGCTGCTTCCAATAACGTAAGCCAGACCTCAGACGATCAGCTGCGTTCTGTTGAAAGCCTTAATGAAGCCGCTGTGCGCCTGGACACCTATGCTGATAATCTAGCCAAGGAAATACAGAAATTTACGGTATAAAACATTATAATAAAGAGGTAACATATGAACAAAGTAAAAAGAATTAGTGCCATAATCGGTATCATAGCTATATTGTCTCTGTATTTAGTAACCTTGCTTTTAGCTATCTTTGCCTCGGATAAGGCACCGGGATTATTTATGGCAAGTGCTTTTTGCACAGTAATTATCCCCATTATGATACACTTATTTTTAGCAGTCTATGAACGGGTGTATAAAAAACAGGATATAAAGGATTATAATTTTAATGATCCTGAAGATACTGACAATAGCGAAAACGAGTAAATATCCAATTTAAAAAGGGGGTTGCCACATATTATGCGGCAACCCCTTTAATCTTATTTTATATAATTGATACCCTCATCAAAAAATGTTCAATTAATCATATTTCTTCTTATAAACTAAATGCAGTTTTAATTGGCTCTTTATATATGATTAAACCTCTGCTTCCTCTTTTATTCTCTTAAAATATTCTTTAATGGTTTTCTCATAACCGTTGTCAGACGGAACATAAAATACATAGTCTTTGATTTCATCCGGCAGATATTGCTGCTTGACATAATTATTCTTATAATCATGGGCATATTTATAGCCTATTCCATGCCCAAGTTTTTCAGCTCCCTTATAATGGGCATCCTTAAGATAAGGGGGAATGGATGCCGTCTTTACAGTCTCAACTACTCTCATTGCCTCTCCTATTGCCTTGACTGCCGAATTGCTTTTCGGTGCAGATGCTACATATATCGCTGCCTGTGAAAGTACTATCTGAGCTTCCGGCATGCCTAACCTTTCCGCTGCCAAAGAAGCACTTACCGCAACAACTAAAGCGTTCGGATCGGCGTTTCCTACATCTTCGGCGGCACATATCATAATCCTTCTTGCAATAAAAGCCACATCTTCTCCCGCATACAACATCCGTGCCAGATAGTAAACGGCCGCATCAGGATCGGATCCTCTCATACTCTTTATGAATGCCGATATGGTATCGTAATGATTATCCCCTGTTTTATCATATAGGATTGGGCGCTTCTGGATACATTCGGAGGCTACCTCCAATGTTATGTGAATATATCCGTCATCAGACCGCTCCGTTGTAAGTACCCCCAATTCTATGGCATTGAGGGCAGTCCTTGCATCCCCATTGGCCATATCAGCCAAAAAGTCCAGGGCATCGTCATGGAGTTTTACTTTATAAGCCCCTAGCCCCCGTTCTTCATCTGTAACTGCTCTGGTAATTAATATCTTGATGTCTTCCTTTTCCAAAGGTTTGAGTTCAAAGATAATAGATCTGGAAATAAGGGCTGAATTTACCTCAAAATAAGGATTTTCGGTAGTCGCACCTATCAGGATAATTGTACCGTCTTCAACAAATGGCAGCAAATAATCTTGCTGGCTTTTATTGAATCTGTGAATCTCATCTATAAACAGGATTGTTCTTTTCCCGTACATTCCCAGATTACTCTTTGCTTCTTCTATTACGGACTCCATTTCTTTCTTGCCTGATGTCGTTGCATTTAACTGCATAAATATGGAACTTGTCGTATTGGCAATAACCTTGGCAAGAGTGGTCTTCCCTGTCCCGGGAGGGCCGTAAAATATTATGGAACTTAATTTATCCGCTTTAATGGCACGATAAAGCAGCTTATCTTTGCCTATAATATGTTTTTGGCCAACCACCTCATCAAGAGTTCGCGGCCGAAGCCTGGAAGCTAAAGGAGCTTCCTTTTCCAGAGCATTGTTTCTCATATAATCAAATAAATCCACAATGCCACCTCCCGTTTATACTAAAGTAAATGTCCATTTATATTGCAATTTTAAGGATAATGTGCATAATAATAATTAATAAAACAAGTTGTGTATTTAAAAAGAGGTGATAAAATGAATCTCCCTAAAGATCCATATATTCTCTTAAGTTACATCAACACAAAATTAAGAAACGAGTTTCATTCATTGGACGATTTATGCCAAAGCCTTCATGCGGATTATGAAGAACTTACATCTTCCCTGGCATCCATCGGCTACGTTTATGATAGCGTAAAAAATCAGTTTATCCAAAAAGACTGATATACTATTGGCAATTTATCTTTTGCTTCGAATAAAAACCAGCGCATTAAAAGCATAATACCCAATCAATGCACCTATGCCGTCGATACACACATCCTTTATTTCTCCGCTTCTTCCGGGAACAAAAGTCTGATGATACTCATCGGATGCAGCATAAAGTACGGTCAAACCTATTGCAGTCAGGGCCAGTTTTATGCCTTTTAAACCGGACTTTGATAACGGCCAGGCCCAAGCTGCGGCAAGCAAGGCAAACTCCGTAACATGTGCTCCTTTTCTCACTATATGATCCAAAATTTCTACCTCATATAGCCTTTCTTCTTCAGTTTTTGTCCTGCCGGTAATACCTTCGTATACCGAATAGATCTTATTTGCTATTCTCATACTGCTTTTTCCGGAAATATCGGCCGGCTTTGACGAAAAAGCAAATATAACAATCATCATACATAAAGCAGGAATAAAGTAAAGGATTCTTTTCATAATTAGTCTCCCGTTTACGCACTCTTTAAAGTGAATTATACCATATGGCGGGTAAAATTCAAACATATGTTTTAATCTCCCTTAATCAGGCAGTAATATACCCCAGTTAGGGCCAGCCTTAAATATATGCTTTACTTCCCACCGTAAGGTCATAAGCTTCTGCCTGCTTGCTTATATCAGATGCTGCTGATATAATTAAGCAAGAAAAAATTTTGGGAGGAAATAAAATGGATCAGTCCCTGGAATCATATAAAACCATATACCAAGGCGGTACAGGCGAAATCATAATGAAAAAGTCAAGATTTATAGCAACTGTCAGTCCAGCGGAAACCGAAGAAGAAGCTCTTGATTTTATTCAGCAGTTAAAGAAAAAATATTGGGATGCAACCCATAACTGCTATGCGTATATAATAGGTATAAAAAATCCCGTAATGCGGTGTTCCGATGACGGAGAACCCAGCAAAACAGCCGGCAAGCCCATGCTCGATGTCCTTATCGCCAAAGAATTAACCAATCTGGTTGTGGTGGTAACCCGCTATTTCGGAGGAACCCTGCTTGGTACCGGCGGTTTGGTAAAAGCATACCAGACAGCTACAATAGAAGGTCTAAATAACAGTATAATCATAAGTAAGGAGCCGGGGGTCCATATGCGGCTTATAACCGACTATAATCTTGTCGGTAAAATCCAATACTATCTTGGTCAGGAAAATTATCATATACTTTCATCAGACTATACGGATACCGTAACGCTTGATGTTATAATACCTGCAGATAAAGTTAATGCTTTTCAAAAAAAGCTGGCAGATCTGTCAAACGGAACACTAAAAGCTGCAGAAATAAAAAAGACATACTATGCCCTTATTGAAGGACAAGTACATCTTCTATAAAAACCCATGCTGTGAATTTGCCGCTTTATTTTCGGTGCCTGTCCGATTAAAGCCTGCAAAATCACAGCATGGGTTCCGTCAAACACATCTGAAGAAGTGTTAATACTGTATGTATTTAGGACAATTCATACTGCCTCAAGTGTTATCAGGTCGTCTACAATCTCTACCATCGAAATAGGTGTAACTGTGTTTCTGTGCAAAATTTTTGCGATTGCTTCAACCTTATCTCTGGAATATGATATCCCCTCAATTTCTTCAACTTCTTTACTTCCGTCCAAATATTTAGCGATCAGTATTCCATAATAAGGTTCGTCAGTGTCAGAGCTTCTGTTTTCAGTAATATTATACTCCAGCCTCATAATTCTGTTGTCTTCCAATGTCACTTCATTGCTAAATAACAGACTCATCTTTTTCATTTTCATCCCCCATTATATTGAAACTTCCCGAAAACTGCTGACAAATATAATTATACACTGAATATTATACGAAATAAAGTGAAATTTAACGCACCTTTCCGTAGAGTTCGTTAGTTTTCGACACATCTTTTCATTTTATATACAATGCCCCTATATAATGTTAAATTATAAAAATAATACAACAATATATAGAATTATTAGAAAAAGACAAGTTTTATCCGTTTTCCCTAAAATTGGTATTTTATTCCTATAAAACGGTAATCCTTTATATGTAAAGATTTTATACTTTATTTAATAAGAATAATTTGTTATACTCTTCTTAGTCCGAAGTCCATGCATTTTTAATGCAAATTGGAGGTTACTATGAATTACAGTAAAAAAGGAATTGAGCAAAAGCAAAATTATATAAAGTCAAATGCCAGACGCCTTACATCAAAATTCAGGATAACTGTATTCCGCTTATGCGTTATTGCTGCCGTTGTGGCGGTAATAATCGGTGCATATGCGGGTTTTGGTTATTTAAAAGGATTGATTGACAGTGCGCCTGACATTACCCAGATTGACGTAAGCCCCAAGGGTTTTACCACAAAAGTATATGACAGCGAAGGCAACGTTATTGAAAATCTGATAGGCGCCGAGGCAAACCGCGAATATGTTACCATAGATCAAATTCCGAAAATAGTCCAAGATGCATTTATCTCTATTGAGGACGAGAGATTCTACGAACATGACGGAATTGATATCAGAGGTATACTCAGGGCCTTTTTCTCAGGTATAAAAGGCGGCGAGTTTGACCAGGGAGCCAGCACAATTACCCAGCAGCTTATAAAGAATCAGGTTTTTGACGGAGGCAGGGAGCAAAAATTTATTGACCGACTGAAGCGTAAAATTCAGGAGCAGTATTTGGCTATCCAATTGGAAAACCGGATGGATAAAAAGCAGATACTTGAATATTATCTTAATACCATTAATCTCGGCTCCGGTACATATGGAGTTCAGACGGCATCAAAGAGATATTTTAATAAAAATGTCTGGGAACTTAATTTGTCCGAAGCAGCGGTACTGGCTGCCATAGCACAATTGCCGGTATATCATAATCCCATCACCAACCCGGAAAGAAACGAAGCCAGAAAGAACAAAATTCTTAGCCTGATGCTCGAACAGGGCAAATGTACTCAAAAAGAATACGACGAGGCCATGGCTGATGATGTTTATGCCAGAATTCAGGCCGTAAACGAAGAATATTCTTCAACTTCATATTACAGCTATTTTGTAGATGAATTAATAGACCAGCTAATGAATGATCTTCAGTCCGAACTGGGTTATACCCAGTCAGAGGCTTTGGATTTAATATATAGCGGCGGTCTAAGAATAATAACAACTATGGATCCCACTATCCAAAGAATTGTTGATGAAGTAATTTCTGACGAATCATATTATCCAGAAATGGGCATATCATATTATGAGTTGAATTATGCCATTTCAATTCAAAAGAATGATGAAGAGAAAACAACTAAACATTATCACAGCTCAGACCTGCTAGAATACTTTAAAAACTATTCCGATCCGGATAATTTATATGCGGATGAAAAGGGCAGAAAATTTTCCTTATACTTTAAAGATAAGGATGACATGCTCAAAAAAATTGAAGAATTTAAAGCATCCATACTAGAAGAAGGCGATAAAATCCTGCTTGAAAGGATTAATATGACTATCCAACCTCAAATTTCCTTTGTGGTTATTGATCAGCATACAGGCCATGTTGTGGCTATAGCCGGCGGCAGAGGCGAAAAGGTTGGTAACCGTACCTTAAACAGGGCTACTGATACAAAAAGACAGCCCGGTTCAACCTTTAAGGTCCTGTCTACTTATTTACCCGCACTGGATATGGCCGGTTTTACCCTGGCAAGCGTTCAGGACGATTCAGGCCCATACTATTATCCCGGTACCAAGGTTGAGGTCAGCAACTGGAGATCGAAAAAAGAATATGAAGGATTGGTAACTCTTCGTAAAGGTATTTATGATTCTATGAACATAGTTACAGTCAAGACCCTGGCTGAAGTTACACCAAAGGTAGGTTATGAATATCTTAAAAAACTTGGTTTTACTACCCTGGTTGAGTCCAGAACGGAAGCCGACGGCAGAGTGGTATCAGACATAAACCTTCCTATGGCTCTGGGAGGGCTTACGGACGGTGTAACCAATCTGGAACTGACGGCAGCATATGCAGCCATTGCCAATAAAGGGGTATATATTGAGCCCATATTCTATACAAAGGTTCTGGATCAAAACGGCAAGGTTCTCCTTGAAAAACACCCTATGAAAGAACAGGTAATGAAAGAATCAACGGCCTGGCTTCTAACAAATGCCATGGAAGACGTTGTTAAAATCGGAACTGGTACCAATCTGCGACTCAGAGAAATCGATATGCCCATAGCCGGTAAAACCGGATCAACTTCGGATTATAATGATTTGTGGTTTTCCGGTTATTCTCCTTATTATACCGCCACAGTCTGGGCCGGTTTTGACAACAACAAGACAATGGTGGACCGTACCTTTAACAGAGTTATCTGGCGTACCATTATGGAGAGAATCCATATTGAAAAAGGCCTGGAAAAACAAAGCTTTCCTATGCCCAATTCTATAGTTACAGCAAAGATATGCACAAAATCCGGAAAATTGGCCGTAGAGGGCTTATGTGACCACTATTTGGGTGGAAATACGATAAAAACAGAATACTTTGCCAAGGGAACAGAACCTACAGAAAAATGTGACGTACATGTAAAAGCTACAATCTGTACCGAATCATCGGCTCTCGCTACCGAATATTGTCCTGCAAATAAGCAGAAAGAGGCCGTATACCTTGACAAAACAGAAACCGGTACTACTTATGACACCCCTTATATCCTTCCTAAAGAAACATGTCATATTCATACCGGCAACTATTATGAAGATGAACCGCCTTTTGCTCCTTCCGATGATAATTATTTCAATGAATACTATTTTGAAGATAATTTTAACGATTTTTTCATTAACTTTAGGTAGTTTGCCTGATATTATATAATTAGTTACCGAAAATTAAATACTAAGATATAGTTTAAAAGATAAAAGACACATAGTGTACTATAACGCCAATAGGCCACAGTAAAGTACACTATGTGTTTTTGTTTGAATTTAAAATAATAAAACACCTGCTGCTTTATTTAACTGTATTTCGTTCTAAACAACAAATTGCTTAAGCAGGTGTTTTCAATTAAAAATTGACATTTATGAATCTGTTATATGAATTTGTTCTTATAGTAAAATTTTTAATCCGTATTAGATTGGCTTAAATTTATGATTTCATCTTCGGATTAAAGAACCATGAAGCAATATATGAAAAAATAAGCGCTGCCGAAATTCCGACTGCCGATGCGGTAAAACCGCCTTTAAAAATTCCGATAAATCCTTCCTGATCCACAGCTTTTTTTATACCCTTAAACAGGGCATTTCCAAAGCCGGTCAAAGGAACATTGGCTCCGGCTCCAGCCCACTTTGAAAAAGGTTCGTATATACCGATAGCTCCAAGAACAGCACCCAAACAGACTAATATTACCATTACCCTCCCTGGCATCAGTTTTGTTTTATCAAGTAATATTTGTGTCAGTGCGCATATGGCCCCACCAACCAAAAAGGCGATAACATAATCCATTAAAAATCTACTCCTTTCTTCTGTTACCTTGCCTCTACCATAACCGCATGAGCAATACACGGTATCGTATTTCCTTCATTAAAGCTGACCTGGGAAAGCAGAGCTCCTGTCGGGATAAACAATATCCTTCTCCAGTTTCTTTCCCTTAACTGCTTTAATATATAAGCTGCAAATGTTATGGCAGAACAGCCGCATCCGCTTCCGCCTGCATGGGTATCCTGGGATTCCTGATCAAAGATTTCCATACCGCAGTCCATATGTTGATTTGTAATGTCGTAGCCTACTTCTTTCAGCAATTCTATCAGTATATTCTTGCCCACATATCCCAGATCTCCGGTAATTATTTTATCGTAATAATCCGGTTTGATACCAAAATCTTCGAAGTTCTGCTTTATGGTGTCAAAAGCGGCTGGAGCCATTGCGGCACCCATATTCATAGAGTCCTTTATTCCGTAATCCACTATTTTGCCTGTAGTAAATCCGGTAATAACGATATCCGGTTCTCCTGTATTTTTATTAGGATCTTTTTGATTTGATATAATAACCGCTCCGGACCCGGTGACGGTCCAGGATGCAGAGTAAGGCCGCTGATTGCCGTAATCCAGTGGGAATCTGAACTGTTTTTCCGCCCCGGCAAAATGGCTTGAAGTAATAGCCATAACTTTATTTGCATATCCTCCCTCTACAAGCGTGGAGCCTATAATCATGGCTTCACCCATGGTAGAGCATGCTCCGAAGACACCGAATACAGGTATGCCAAGTTCCGCAATACCGAAAGATGTCGCTATTAGCTGACCAAGCAGGTCTCCGCCTATCAGATACCTGATATCGGTATTTTTAAGGCCTGCTTTTGTCAGAACCTTTTGTGCCGCCATTTTCATCAGTTCGCTTTCAGCCGCCTCCCAGTTTTCCTTGCCGACCATCGGGTCTTCAACTATTTGGTCAAACAAGGTACCAAGCGGTCCTTCACCTTCTTTTTTCCCTGCTATGGAGGATGCTGCAATTATATACGGAGGCTTCCTAAAAGCGACACTTTGCTTTCCTACAATCTTACTTACGCTTGTTTCATTGCCGGTATTTGCTTCCTGCATATTGCCACTGAGATTTTCCGCCATTTTCCCAACTCCCATCGTGCTTACTTTTTACTTTTTTATTCTTATACAACTCCAACCTGTTTTAAAATATAATAGATTAAACCCAATACCCATGACGAAAATATTCCGTATAAAATTACAGGTCCTGCTATTGTAAATACCTTACATCCGATCCCGAATACCTGTCCCTCTTTCTTGTATTCAACTGCAGGAGCGGCTACAGAATTGGCAAATCCGGTAATAGGAACCAATGTTCCTGCACCGCCGAATTTGGCCAGTTTCTGGTACAAACCGACTCCTGTCAGAAAAACAGACAGGAAAACAAGGCAAATTGTAGTATATGCCTTTGCCAATTCTATATCTCCCGACCTCTTTAAAAAGAAATTAGTAAGCCCCTGGCCGATAACGCAAATAAAACCGCCTACAATATACGCTGCCACGCAGTTTTTTACCGTACTGAATGTCGGTGTGACCTGCTTTACATATTGATTGTATTTTTCATCTCTTATCGTCTTGTTAGTTTCCCTTATTATATCAGATACTGTATTCTTCTCCTTTTCCACTTAAGTCACCTCCCAGAAAACATATTCAGCAATCCTGCTCAATTCTTATATTCACCAGTGTCCCGTCAATATCCCTTTTCTTTTCTCCTGTAAGAAAACCTACGCAAAGCACAACAGCAACTGCGGCTATAATTAGCAGGGTTGCCACTACAATAATTTTTCGTTTTTTTATCATAAACATCCCTCCCAGCAAACGGCTTTTTATCAAGATTTATTTGAATAAATATAAGAATTTCCGCCTTTTAATGGATATATTTTATAGCATGAAATTGAAAAATTTTATTTATATAAAAAAGCATCAGTTTATTTATCCTGATGCTTTTTGTTTACATTTACCTATATTATTATGTGTTTTTAGAAAATTACTATACAGGAAAATCCATGAATTTAAGCACCGAGCTTATCTTTTAGTATTTTTAAAATTCTTTTTTCCATTCTGGAAACCTGAACCTGTGAAATACCAAGTTCTTTTGCTATATCGGTCTGAGTTCTATCATTAAAATATCTAAGCTTGATTATTTCCTGTTCCCTTTCATCCAGGGAAGCAATAACTTCTCTTAATGCAAGCTTATCTATCATATTTTCGCTTTCATCTTTTGATTGTGCCAATTTATCTATCAGATATATTGGGCTTCCGTCACTTTGGTATATGGTTTTATAAAGTGATTCAACTTCGGCTCCTGTTTCAAGAGCCATCAAAATTTCATCCTTTGGAAGTTTTAATTCTTCTTCTATCTCTTCTATGGTTGGTTCTTTACCGTACATATTGCTGTATTTTTCTCTGTACGCTCTTATTTTGGCGGCATTTTCCTTTAGTGACCTGCTTACCTTAATCATACCGTCGTCCCTTAAAAACCGTTTTATTTCACCGGTTATCATAGGGACAGCATAAGTAGAAAATTTAACATCATAAGAACAGTCAAATTTATCAATTGCTTTAATCAATCCGATACTGCCAATCTGAAACAAATCTTCCATTTCATAACCTCGGTTGGCAAACCTTCTTACTATACTCCATACCAAACCGACATTTTCAGCTACAACCCTGTCCCGGGCTTCCTTATCGCCTTCCTTACTCCTTTTAATCAATTCCAGCGTATCCACATTAACCCCCACTCCCTTCGGTTAAGTTTAGGCCTAATTATCCGGTATGCTGTGTATAACCTTTAATTGCTTCTTTACCTATCCGTTTTCTCATTCTTACTAAAGTACCTTCTCCGACTACAGATTCCACCTCAAGCTCGTCCATAAAAGCCTCCATAAAGGAAAAACCCATACCAGACCTCTCAAGATCCGGCCTGGTTGTATATAACGGCTCCATGGCCTTATTTATATCTTCAATGCCTACTCCGTTATCTTCTACTTCAACAGTTATTTCATCTCCCGAAATGGAGCATCTCATGGTAATAATGCCGATTTTGTCAGGATATCCATGAATTATGCAGTTTGTTACAGCTTCGGATACGGCTGTTTTTATATCTGCAAGCTCCTCTAAAGTTGGGTCCATTGTTGCCGCAAAAGCCGCAACCACAGTTCTTGCAAAACTTTCATTTTGAGACCTGCTTTCAAACTCCAATACCATTCGATTAGTATTATCCATAAATACTTATTCCCCTTTCCTATTACTTATATCTATATAAAACTTTGCAAAGCTGCTTCAACCGTATCGTACTTCTCTATAATTTTATAAAGGCCGGAAAGCCTTAAAATTCGGTCTATAGCAGAACTCACATTGGCCACGGCTATTTTCCCCCCAATGAAAACCAACTTTTTATATCTGCCCATGATAACCCCAATACCTGCACTATCCATAAAATCGGTACCTGAAAAATCAAATATAATATACTTTATATGATTCCTGTCAATCAGCTTATCCGACTGTTCTCTTATTTTTACCGCATTGTGATGGTCTAACTCGTCATTCAGTCTGATAATCAGGCATCTTTGGTAGATTTCATAGCTTGTCCCCTCCTTTCCCGTCCTTACGTCCGGTTTATAATACCTTTTGCTATCTTGCATTAAAACTTAACCTCCATTCTGTTGGATATAGTTATATTTTTACATATTATTCCAGTTATAGTCAAGTTAAAAATAATTATTAAGATATCCCGTCCTTTATAAACAAGGTATACCAATACCTTCTCTGTTTTATGTCTAAAAAAAGCCGTTATTTATGCTTCACATTAGGATACAACAATCCGTATGTGAATGCATAAATAACGGCCAAATTTATAAACAGCCTAATTCTTCAAAAGAATGAGATATGGCTTACTATTTTTCATTATAATCTTTTTATGTAATTGATATATTAATCAGGCAAACTTTCCAAAAATTCTGCTGCACTCTGATATCTTCTGGAATCGGCAAAATCATTTACTATCATTTCATAATAAGTCCGGGCACTCTCATAATCCTCAAGCCTATGATATGACCGGGCAATAAAATAGATAGCATCTACATTGGTCTGGTCATAATTATATGCCAGGAACAGTTCATCCAGTGCTTCTTCATATTTATAGTCACTGTATAATTTATGCCCTATGTCATAATGTATTTTCGATACAACCGGGAAAATATCCTGCTTAAGCCGGTCTATAAGCAGAAGGGATTGTTCGGATTCATATTTGTCGGTATCTATGTTTCTTAAAATCTCGGCTATCTGCGAATAATCCCTGTCTCTTTCCCTTTTTTTAAGCTCATCCATATATAGGGAAGCTGCTTCAAATAAAGGGTCGTACAATTCAGGATTTACTTCCGGCATTTCAATACCGTCAAGTTCGGCCTGCAGGTCATTTATCTTTTGGCTTAATTCTGCATTTTCTTCCTGAAGCTTTGCAATAGCAGCCTCTTTTTCTTCCAAAGCGGCAAGCCCCGCACTGTAATCTACATAATCCTGATTGTTATCGGCTACGTTATTTCTTTTTATTGAGGGAACTATCAGGAATGCCGTTACGGCAACGCCTATCAATACCCCGATAATCAAATTAACAAACGCCATAATATTGGGCTTATCTTCCCTGTAAGAAGAAATAGGCATAATTGTGGAACTGTCATGACTTAAAGAAGCCTCTCCCTCCTGCCCGCCAGCAGGTTTTTGCTCCAGCTCATTCATATATCTTAAGGTTGTAGTATTTGATACATCTATTTTAGATGCCCGAAGTAAACATTTTCTTGCTTTTTCAATCTCACCATTTTTAATATATAAGATTGAAAGTAAGTGATAAGCTCTTATAAAATGGGGATTTAACTGAAGAACTCTCTTTAATTGTATTATAGCGAGATCATCACTTCCCTGTTTGGCAAACGTAAGCGCATTATTATACCGTTTAATAGCCTGGTTTAGGGCATCCAGTCTTGTAGGATTTTCCTGTACGGCATTAATATATTTATCTGCATCATTATCATCCGGTTTAAAATGCCGGCTGATTACCCATTCGGTAAGTGCAGCTACCGTTTCACCCATTTCAAAATATACCAGTCCCAGCAGGTTTCTGGCATTAGTATTCCTTTTATTGAATTCCAGACTCTTTCTTAAAGCAATAACCGCTCCGGATAAATCTCTTACTTTTGCTTTTTCAAGCCCCAAATTATAGTACATATTGGAAGCTTTGTATATCCTTTTGTATAAAGTCAAATCCTGCCCACATCGGTCACAGCGACTTCTTTTTTCAGAAACCATGCCATGGCAATTCGGACAAACCATATAATCCCCACCTAACTTCACTCATCAAAATGAATTATTCTCTTTATCCTTAAGTAACGCTTTTAAAATGTCAGAGATATCCGTCAAATCATTGTTGTTGATCAAGTCTTCCGCTTGTTCTATTTCAGGACTCGGTTGAAATTTTTCGATTTCTTCTTCAAAATTAATCATAATCATTTCTCCTTATCTATAATGATGATTTTAGGAATATCTCAAAAATTTCTATATTCTAACTATCATCATACTCATAATAATACTAAAAATCAAGTGTTTATACTATTATATAGCAATTTTTATAAAATCTTCATTCCGTCCACAATTCCGTTACTTAAAAGCCACATATTTTTCAGTCCTTTATACTTGACTAACCGGTCAAATAGTTTACAATAAAAGTGCTTAACTTTTAATCTAAATTATATACATGTAAAACAGGAAATATAATATAAATAAATAATTAAAACCGATATTGCTGTTTGAAAGTACTTTGCTAAAGCAGCATATTTAACTCTTATTGATAAGGCAGAGGTAGTGTTATGATAAAAACAACAATAAAAATTATCGATATGTTTTTTAAAAAAATAAAAGATGATCATATATCTGCCTTCTCGGCTCAGGCAGCATTTTTTATCATCATATCTTTCTTTCCGTTTATCATGTTTTTATTAAGCATTGTTCCATTTTTTAATATTCAGGAAAGCACCATCCTGAAGATTTTTATACAGGTTTTTCCTAAGGCTTTTAACTCATTAATAGTCCGGGTTATAACCGAAATTTATGACCTCACCAATTCAGGAACTGTAATTTCTGTTACCGCTCTTACTGCCCTTTGGTCGGCAGGCAAAGGTTTTCTTGCAATAATGAAAGGTTTAAATTCCGTTTATGAAATCCAGGAAACCAGGCATTCAATATTTCTAAGAATTGTTTCAACCCTGTATACTCTTATATTTGCCATAATGATAATCATCAGTATGACAATTTTTGTATTCGGAAACAGATTATACCTGTGGATAACCCAGAGGTTTTCCGTTTTACACGATTTAGCCCTGGTGATTATAAGCATTCGTACAATGGTAGGCCTGATTGCCCTGTTTATTTTCTTCTTAATAATATACAAGTTTGTACCAAACCGACAAACCAAACTGTCCAAAGAAGTCCCGGGAGCCTTTGTTTGTGCTGCGGGATGGATGGGATATTCCTATGCTTTTTCATATTACATTGACCATTATTCCAATTATTCTTCCATGTACGGAAGCCTTACAACCATTGTGCTGTTTATGCTTTGGATGTATTTTTGCATGTATATCCTCTTTTTAGGTGCGGAGATCAACATACTCCTTCAAAACAAAGATTTAATAAACAAAGTAAAACAACTTTATAAAAATGAAATCCATTACGCAAGCTCACACGCAGAGAGGGGCGAACAATAAAATATGCAGGATTCATATTCAACAGTCTCCGCATAAAGAAACTGAGTTGAATATAAATCCTGCCTAATATTTATGCTATTCATAAATAAAACCTATATTGGTTCCTCTGTAAAAATACGAAATTATCTCATCGTATTTTTTCCCTGCATCAGCCAATGATTTAACACCGTTCTGACTTAATCCTACCCCGTGACCGTAACCTCCTCCGGTAAGAGTTATACTTTTTAGCTTTCCGTTTTCCTTATTCTGCTCTATAAAAAAGAATGCGCTGGGAAGCAAAGTCAAATTGTTTATGCCTTTTTCATCCTGCCGATAAACCGTAGCATTAACCGGTGCCAGAAGGGCTCTTATATTGTACTCTGTCTGCACCTTTATTGTCCTTTCGGTCCCTTGTATAATAAGCTCATATATAATTCCGCCTGTTCCCCTCTTTGCCACGGATATATCAAGAATATCCCCTACTGTTTCCACCGGCATACTTTCAAATACTGCATTTTTATCCGTAGGCTTATTTGAAACAAGAGTTTGTATAAAATCAGGATTTGCCTTGTATCTTGCTGAAAGCTTATCGTTTATATTATTCTTTATATCGTCTGCATTTATTGTTACCTGCCACCTGTACCAGGCAAAATCGCTGTCATAGGTATTATAATCTTTATCAAGAATAAAAGTCCTGAAATTATCCTCATTGGTTAAATCACTGTAGATATTGGTTTTCTGATTTGATATGACACTCTCACTCTCATCTTCTGCGGAAAGCAGCCTTCCTTTCAGGAATGGCAAATCTTTTCCGTTAGGCCATACATATTCCACGTCGGTTGTATGCCCGCAGGAAGTAGAAAAATAATATGCCGCAACCACATCTCCATTGTATTCTACGACTTTTCCGTAAGTTTCCTTGACGGCAAGAATGGATTCTTCATTTTCTTCTATATTGTTGTAAACCTGATATGCTACGCTGTCGTCTACATGAGCTCCGTATGCACTTAAGCTGTTTGCCAAAAGATGGCGATATGCATAGCTTCTTGCGCAAACCGCCTGCACTTTTAACGGCTCAAGACCGTAATATGTGGGCATTTCGCTGGGTATAACCGCATACAGATATTCCTCCAGGGGCAATTCATTTACAATCAGAAGCCCCTTGTCTTCCTGTGTAATCTCTATTCTCCCCCTGTATTTGGGAGTACCCGTAGAGCGCTCTATTGACAACAACTTAATTTTACCTTCCTCCGAAACAGGCTCTATTATTACTCTTCCCAAAGACAGCATCTTGTCTCCCGGCTCTAAAGTCAAAGTTTCGGAAGCGCTATAGCGGGTTTCGCTTTCACCGGTTCTTACTACATAATCGGAAGTCGCCCCTATTTCAACCTGCTTATGATATATATCTTTAAATCCCGTAGTATGAAGAAGCACCCTAATTCTTTCGGCTTTTATACTTTCCTTGATGAGTGCGGCGCTGATTTTTCCTTCGGATACCACAAAATCCGTGGTGTCATATCCTACCAGAATTCCGCTTGTCTGTTCCATTGACAATTCGCCGTAAATCTTATATATTTTATAGTCATCATCCAGCGGAATTTTTCCGTAACCTTCGATTTCTATAAAATCTTCACCCGACAGCAATACTTTTCCTGTTATAATATCAGGCTTGATACTGATACCGACTACATTTCCGTTTTCAATAGCAATATCACCGACTATCTCTTCAATATCCTGGGAAAGTTTAAACTGAGCCTGGAACTCTTTATGTACTCCGTTTATAAAAGTATCAATTTTAAGTTCTTTACCCTGTTTAATCCAGACATTTTTAATTGTAATTTTACCGGTATAAATATTTTTTATATATATAATTTCATTTTTACAGGCCAACACTTCTATTCCTTTATTATTGAAACGCCTCAGTACCTCTTCCCCGGTTAGCCTGTCATAAGGCCTGTCTGCTTCGGGATTATAAAACTTTTCGTAATCCATTGAATTCACATAAAAATATTTCCCTTGGTCGGTAACTATTCTGTCTTTGCCGTCCTCGGCTATTTCACGGTCCAGGACAAAAAGAATCTCGTCCTTAACAATTTTCTCATCCTCAGGAAGCAAATCAAGAATGGCATTATACAATTCCAAAAATTGAGGTATCAGCATTTCGCTTTCAGCCTTCAGAAAATCAAAAGAAATTCCTGAATACACCCCTTGCAGTATTGGCTTTTTAGTAATAAGTTTATCGATTAAAAATTTGCATTCCCCAAGTGTCAAAGCCTCTTTGGGGGATACGGTTATATTTTCGTCTATCAGGCCCATTCTCCAAATGGCATTTACATACCTGTCATACCAATCAGACATATCTTTATCGGCATAAGTAATCCCCATCGGCAGAGATTCTCTTTTTGCTTTGTCATATTCAAGATAGCTTAAAAGGCGGTAAGCTTCTGCCCTTGAAATAACGTTCTCTGCCAGAACATTATCTTCCTGCTTATTATCCCTATCCGCTATAATTCGTCTGATAATATTGGCCGTTAATACCATTATTATGATTACAAAACATACACCTATTATAATAAGCTTTTTCTTTATATTCATAAATATTCCCCCTTCGGGCACAGAAGCATACTTTTCTGCTTGTTGCCAAAAAACTAGTGCGGATTGTTATCCCATATGCTAATATATTATATCAGTGCACGGAATATTCGTACAAGTTGTTAATAATAAAAGCCTTCTCCGGAATAATCCCTGAAGGCCTGATATTATTTTTCTTATGTCGTTTTTTAATTCTTCCGCAAACTCATCTTAAAACCTGTCCTGATAATCCGGTTCTTTTTCATTTGTCCTTCTGTGATAACACCGGGCCAAATTGCCGCTGTTTTCTTCAATCTCACCGAAAAATTCCCATCCGCAGCGTTCATAAAAGCCGGTATGGTCTGTTATAAGATATACGTCAGTTATTCCATGCTCATATAAGTCTTTGCATACCCTGTCCATAAGCCTGCGGGCTATTCCCTGACGGCGGTATTCTTCTTTCACATAAACAGCGCATATATTGGGCCTTAAATCCGGGCGCTTATGGAAGTCATTCTCTATTACTCCGATCCCTGCAATAATTTCATCATTTTCCTTTACAATATACCACTCAGGTATGCCTTCTTTTGCGTTCAGGCTTTCATTTATGCTGTCTAGGTAGGCTTGTTTTGGTATTCCCCATATACTATGAAAAAATTGCGCCGCTTTGTCAAAGAGATCAGGGTGTGAGCTTAATTTAACTATGTCCATTATTTATCCTCTCTTATTAGGATTAAACTTTCTTGTTTAGTTAAAATCATAATATCATAGTAAAGGTCTCGTGGCAAATTATTTATATTAAATATAACAGAGTATCTATATCTCGTCCTACATTTTTTACTTATCAAAATTTATCGATTTAAATAAATCAGAGCTGTTTATAAACCATATACAACCTTTAAGGTTTATAAACAGCTCTGTTAACCGTTTACCGATAATTTAAATAAAAACAGGCACGCTATATCGGCTTTTAAATAGAATTGAATCGGTTTCTTTACCTATTCTTCATCTGATTTTTTGAATTCCCGTATGGCTTTTATAATTGCATCAATTTTTCTTTTATCGGCGGTAAAGCGGATGGGATAACCGGTATCTACAAGGTAAAAGCTTTCATCATACGGATAGTATTTGCTTGTATATGTTTCACCGGTATCTTTATAGCGATAAGTAATGGTAAGCACGGGTTGCAGGCCTTCTACAGATACTTCCTCTTTAAGCTGAGTATCATACTTGGCTCCTATCATAGCCTGGTATACTTCCTTAAATACGTCCTCTTTCGCTTCCTTGCCGTTATAGTAATAAGTTGCTACGGTTTCTTCGTTTCCTTCTTCGTCTGTAGTAACTTCCCGTTTAATTTCCATTGTGTAAGGCCTTCCGGAGATATCAATATCTACGCGCTCAATATTTTCAATGTTATGGATGCTTACAAACGAACTCATAAGGTTAAAAATATCTATTTCAAGCATAGCGTCCACATAGCTTGGGGTCATGGTGTAGACCGCATTGTCTCCGTCTTTCCTTACATAATAATTTCCCTTATCGTCCTTGTTGCCGACATATAATTTAAAGCTCTTATCTTCCCTGACAGTTTTTTTGGTGATTTCTTCACCGGTGTCCGGATCTGTTTCAGGTTTTTCAAGTTCTTCTTCCCGTTCTTCATAATATTCTACAAATATGGTGGCTAATGGCTCATCTAATCCATATTTGGAGAAATCACTTGCTTTGTAGTCTACACAACTTAAGAAGTAAAAATTGGTAAAATCATCAAGAAGTTCTGTAACTTTGGAACTGTCTGCGGCATAGGGCTCCTCATAAGGTTTGAGTATGGCCCAGGACAATAAAGGTGTACCTGCCACATGATATTCCGAATCGGGGTCATAAAGCAGCTCAAAGTCTTCTCCGTCCTTTTTTGTGACCTCTATATGATATATATTGTTAGATATTATGGAAGGCCCATTTTCTACCTGAGTCATATTGACATCGCTGTAAGACAGATTGGTTGCGTATATAGTAGGCAGTATAAATACGGTATCATTACCCTCCAGTTTTGCATAATACCCATTCCCGCCGGTAACTTCGTTTCCGATTAAAAGATAAACGCTTTTTCCGTCGGACTGGGTTGCTTTTATAGATGCGAAAGGATCAGTAAGCCCGTACTGTCCAAGGTCATCGGGATTTTCAATGACAATCCTGTCAGCTTTGATCTCATCAATGAGATTTATCATATTTTGAATATAATTTTGTCTTATAGGCCTTTCTTTATCGTCCACATATACCCATGTATCATTTTCCTTTATAAAGGTCATATCCGCATTCTCATTTTTATAATGAATAGTATCTATAAGCTCAGGGTCCATTGTCGCCATGATGAGAGAGGTATCTTCATCACTTGTTTCATTGTTATTGCCGAATTTATCCCTGTTTAGATACCATACATAAAAACCCGTCAAAATCACTAATATCCCTATAAGGGATATCAGTGTTATCCGGTTTTTCTTTTTTTTCTTTGACATTAGCGCTTCCTCCTCCTAACTACGATTACTATACCTGAAGCTAGGATAATTACCGGCAGCACTATTACTATGGCGGCGGCCCATATCATAGCAGCTTTCTGTGTTATATTAAGAAACTGAGGATACAGATATCTGGCTCTTACCGATATGGTATCCATTTCTCCTACCAGATTGGATATTGTTCCGACAAGCAGATAAAAGTTTCCGAAATCGCTTATCATATTATCGTCAAATATCATTTCCGATGTATATACTACCAGTTTTGAAGTAACTCCTTCATAGGTGTCACTGGAAACAACACCAATATAGAATGGCCCGTCAATATCCCCATCCTCTTTCAAGAGGGTCTGAGGATTTAGGTCGACTTTTGAGTATGCAGAATCGGAAGTTTTTAGTAACGGTTCAATGGTAAGGGAACTTCTTACATTATCCAAAAGGGTTATGCCGGAAGATTTGGGGGTAACCACAATACGGTTGCTTTTTGATAAGGTATTTGTAATATCATGTTCCAATACCTCAGGCACAATGTATCGTGGATATAATGGAACATATCTGTCGGCATCCGCTTCACATATAATCCCTTTTTCAATCTGCATACCATAGTAATTTATTAATGAATTTAAGTTTACAAAATCCTGGGCCTGATAGTCCATTACTATGACTGCCTTGCCCCCTGCTGCCATATACTGCTTTATCATATCGATTTCCGAATCGGAGAAATCTATCTTAGGGCTGTTAATTATCAATACGTCACAGTCATCCGGCATCTTTTCCAGAGTCAGAGTCTGAAGAGACTGGATTTCTATGTTCATCCTGTCTAAGGTATCCTTAAACAGTTCACCGATTTCATACTCTTCATGGCCGACCGTATAATAAACAACAGGAAGATCCGGATTTGTAACATATTGAATGGCTGATATGAGTTTACCTTCTACATCCACACCTACCGTAAAATATTGAAAGCTTTGGTAGTCGAATTCCTGCACAAGCATTTCATTATAATCCACATACTTTGCCTTGTTTGTGCGGTTATTTACTACAAGAAAACTGCCTACACTAATCTCATCATCCACATACTGCTGGGCAAAAGTAGGGTATTGAACCGGGTCTTTTTGCACCAGGGTAATCTTGTCGGAAAGACTGTCAAATTTTTCGGCTATCTTTTGGAAAATCTGAGCTTCATTTCCCGCTTCGACCAGATAATAAATTGTTATGTCGTCTTCCATATTCTTTATGTATTCCTTGGTTTCGTCAGTTAAGGTGTACAGCTTATTGTTACTTAAGTCAATTTTTAAATCAAATTCTGATATTATTAAATTTATAAGAAGAATCAAAACTATAACTACCGCAGATATTACAGATACATAAGCTCCGCTTTTAAATTTTCTTCCGGTAAAGGAAGCCTTTATCTGCTCAATAATATTTTTTGAATTTTGCTTTTTATTATCGCTCATTGCTTCCTCCTCCATCCCTAGCTCCATCTCTTTTTCTTAATAACCTGAATTGAAAGGAACAAGAATAATACAATTATACTTAGGTAATAAATTATATCCGACAAATCAAATATACCCATGTAAAAATTATAGAAACGGGCATTTGCCGAAAGCCAATTAAATACCTTTATAACAGACCCTTCAAGGAGAGCAGGTTTAGACAGATAAATGGCAAGTAATATTCCCTCTCCTACAACTGCTGTTCCGACAGAAACAGTCAGGTTATGCATCATAAGCCAGAGTATAAAGCAAATTATTAGAATCAAAACCGTAAAAAAGATAAATGCGGATTTACTGCCGGTAGATATACTTTTGGCTATATTGTCCATAAATAAAGTTATGAAGAATACTATAAAAGTAATTACAGCCGCAACAACCTGGCTTTCAGTAAGGGAAGAAAGATACAAGCCCATTGCCAGATAAGCTCCTCCAAGCAAAAGAAAGCCAAATAAACTGGCATAAGCCGAAGCATACGGAACTTCCCCGAACCTTGACATAATCAGGGGGTATGTACTGATAACGGCAACTACCATAAACAATATGGTAAATACCGCAAAAAACTTACCAAGAACAATATCGGCAGCCGTAACCGGCGATGTCAAAAGAAGCTGGTCGGTTTTTTGTCTGTTTTCTTCCGCCATGATTCTCATAGTAAGAAGAGGTACAAGAAGAACAAAGATAAAACTTACATTTGCTACCGTATATTCAAAATTTGCTGCCCTGTTTACCAGGTTATAAATGTAAAAATAAACTCCGATTATAGCCAAAAACAGCGATATAAATACATACCCTATCATAGAAGTAAAATACGAACGCAATTCTTTTTTATAAATCGCCAGCATTATTACTTACCTCCTCTTTATCTGCGGATGATGACAAATCCTCGGTTTTATCCTCATATACTTCCGGTTTGTCTTCATTTATAAAAGCATCATCCTGAGTAACCTTAATAAAGATATCTTCCAGACTCATCCGTATGGATTGCATCTCTAAGATAGGAGTATTGTTTTTGCTCATGCTGTAAAAGACTTCTTCCCTAATATCATCGTCTTCTTTACAATATACGGTAAAACTGACTGTTCCCTCTTCAAGGCTTTCTTTTTCTTCTATCTTGGTTATTCTTCCTATCTTTTTAAGCTCATTAAGTACATCGTTTTTATTGCCCTTAATAACCAGCTTAAGGCCTCCGGTAGACCCGAAATGCAGGCTTAAGTTTTCCGGTTTGTCCTGTAATATTAATCTGCCTTTATCAATTATCATAACACTGTCACAAACCGCATTTACTTCCTGCATTATATGTGAACTTAAAATTACAGTATGATTTTTGCTAAGGTCACGAATCAAATCTCTTATTTCAATAATCTGCTTAGGATCAAGTCCGACTGTCGGTTCGTCAAGAATAATAACTTCAGGATATCCCATAATGGCCTGGGCAAGTCCTACCCTTTGCTTATAACCTTTAGACAAATGTTTTATCAGACGGTTTCTCATGTCTGCTATCTTTGTGGCTTCCATGACATCATTCACCATCTGTCTTCTTGCAGATTTTTTTACTTTCTTGATATCTGCCACAAAGTTAAGGTATTCCCAAACCGTAAGATCAGGATACAAAGGCGGGAATTCCGGAAGGTAACCTATCATTTTTTTAACTTCTTCAGGCTCTTCAAAAACATCAATGCCGTTTACTGTTACTGTTCCTTCCGTCGCAGATATATAACCTGTAATAATATTCATAGTTGTGGTTTTTCCTGCCCCGTTGGGGCCGAGAAAACCTAATATCTGCCCCCTGTTAACGGTAAAAGACAAATCGTTTACAGCGGTATGGTTTCCATAACGCTTAACCAGATTTTTTACCTCAATCAAAACAGTCTCCTCCCTTGCAAATATGTATATATTCCATCCAGTATAATACAATAAGAATACGAAAAAATTGTGAACAAATATACAATTTGATATTATTTCATCATTCTATGTAATTGAAAATATATATTAACCATCATCATATATAAGAGTAAAAATAAAAAACCCTAAAATCACCGGTTAAGTGTTTTAGGGTCCAGTTTTATTTTATACTTAGCCTATTACATCATTCATAGTGTACATTCCGGCAGGCTTGCCATGCAAAAACTTTGCTGCCTGTATAGCGCCCTTGGCAAAAATCGCTTTGGAATAAGCCGTATGTTTTATTTCGATAACCTCGTCGCTTCCCGCAAATATTATTTCATGTTCACCGACAATAGTTCCTCCGCGGACAGCCGATATTCCTATTTCTTTTTTCTGTCTGGGAGCCCGGATATCGGTACGGTCATAGACATATTCATAAGAGTTGTTTAACGCATCGTTTATGGCATCGGCTAAGGCAAGTGCTGTCCCTGACGGGGCATCTACTTTTTTATTATGATGCTTCTCTACGATCTCAATATCAAAGCCTGATACAGCAAGAACCCTTGCGGCTTCTTTGACCAACTTGGTAATCAGGTTTATACCCATGGACATATTCGCCGACCTAAGTATGGGAATTAACCTTGAAGCTTCCTCTATCAGCTCCAGGTCCTTTTTTGTAAAGCCCGTTGTGCATAGTACAATCCCTATACCCCTGTCTATGGCAAAATCCAGCATATCCCTGACATTCACCGGTGAAGAAAAATCAATAATGACATCTGCCTTTATATTACACTGGGAAAAGCTTTGAAAAACCGGATAAGTATTTTGACCATCAGTTGACAAATCAATTCCTGCCACAATGGCGACATTTTCATCTTCATTTACCAACTGCGTAACTACCCGGCCCATTTTGCCATTGCATCCGCGTAAAATGATATTTGTCATATGCTTCCTCCGATCGTATTTTTACCGGTATTTATGCTACCGTTTTAATGTTGCAATTATTCATTTCTTTCTTAAGTCTTTCCTGATTTGCAGGTTCCATTTCGGTCAAAGGCATACGGGGTTTTCCTACATTAAAGCCCATCAGATTAAGAGCTGCCTTTACCGGGATAGGGTTAACTTCACAGAATAATGCATTAATTAAAGGAAGATATTTAAGCTGAAGATTGCGGCTTGTAATTATATCGCCTTCCAGATATTTCATAACCATATCATGGGTTTCTCTGGGAGCAATATTTGACAATACGGAGATTACCCCTATGCCGCCCAGGGATAAAATAGGAACAACCATCTCGTCATTTCCTGAATACATATCTATATTTCCGTCAGTCAAATTCATTATTTCTGCCACTTGAGCTATATTGCCGCTGGCTTCCTTTATTCCTACTATATTATCAACGTTCTTTACCAGAGTTGCTACCGTCTTGGGCAGAATATTGCATCCGGTTCTTCCCGGTACGTTATAAAGTATAATAGGAATCGACACCTTTTTTGCCACTGCCGTAAAATGTTCTATAAGCCCGTTTTGTGTTGCTTTGTTGTAATACGGTGTGACAAGCAGAAGTCCGTCCGCCCCGTATTTTTCTGCTTCGGTTGACAGGTATATGGCTGTTTCGGTGCAGTTTGACCCGGTTCCCGCTATAACAGGTACTCTCTTGTTTACTTTTTCCACAGCAAATTTGATGCATTCCAGATGTTCTTCTTCGGTAAGTGTGGATGATTCTCCTGTCGTTCCGCAAATTATTATGCTGTCCGTACCGTTCTCAATCTGATAGTCAATCAATTCACCCAGTTTCTCATAATTAACCTCGTTTTTTTCGTTAAAGGGTGTTACGATAGCAACACCGGCTCCTTTGAATAAAGCCATAATGACACCTCCGTAAAATTTTATCTATGATTAATTACATTTCGTTCTGTATTCAATATTATGCTAAAAAAAAGGTCGACTGCAGAGTCGACTCTAAAGAATTCTGTACGTATATTAATTTATAGACGTACTATACGTATAAATTTAAAGATATATACGCATAATACGTATATAATACGTAAATTCTTTAGGTAGCGCTCCATCAATAAAACTGATGACAGTCATATGGTTATTCACCATATGCCCAGCAATAATAACTCAGGATTATTATTGCTTCGGCAGCATCCCCTTTCCGCTGTAATCACCTATCCCTGAAATATCATACAGCGTACTTATGAATGCCGCACCTCTACCTTAAGCAAAATTTTCAATTTTCGTAAACTTATATTAGCATTTATATCATATGATGTCAATACAAATAATTAAGCCTTAATTTTTTAATCAAACTTTTCATATTTTTATTAAAAGGCCAAAAAATTTAATAAATATTTTAAAAGAAGCTTTACCAAATAAATAAAGGTATACAGATATAACCCAACACACCTACCTCATTATATGCACCTTAAATTCAAAATGTGTTTATCGTTATGTTTTGGTTATATCCGCATACCTTGAATCTGACATTATACATTTTAAATATCCAAAGATTATGATTCATCCAAATATTCCAGTTTGCTTACGGAGACCTCATAAGCTATGCGCTTTTCAAATTCGGTTTCACTAATTTTCTTTTGATATTCCCTGCTTTGAATTCTGCCCCAGATCTGCACATGACCGCCAACCGCAAATGTTTCGGCATATCTTGCGTTCCTGCCCCAGCTTATGCAGGGAATATAATCAGATTTTCCATACGGTCGGTTTACTGCCAGCAATATGTCCGCTATTTCTCTGCCAAGAGGGGTCTTACGGTAAACCGGAGGTTTGCATACATAGCCGTCCAGAAAGATGTAATTGGTTTTGACATTTTCGGATAATTGGTCGACTATTTTAATATCCCTGGCAAAAACCGACAGCACCAGTTTATTCTTGTTTTCTTCATGCCTGTTATAGGATCTGAACTGACCAATTATCTCGGCGTACTTACCGGTGTAATCCTGTTTTACGTCAATCAGCCTTTCGGAGACCATAACCGGTATAATATCGACCGCATCGCTAAGCCTTTTAACGATTACGTCAAAAAGATAAAATCCTTCTCCGAAGACCTCATGGCTAAACGTAAAAGCGTTTGCCACTTCACCTGCAATACTTACTTGATTGTTTTCAAAAATTTTATCCGCCATATCGTACCTCTCCCTTCTTTCGTGACGTTTTTTACGCCACTGCTTTTTATTAAAATGTGGGGTAAATTTATCTGTTTATTGTTAACAGCATTCATTCACCTATGATATATATATGCTAATATACATAATTTAGAAGTAAAAATTTACATATTTTTTTATTTTATCCAAAATTTGTTATATTATACAAAAATAATGTAATACATTGTGAGTTTTTCCTGAATCAAAAGTTGATTTTTATGTTTCCCTCTGATAAAATGTAAAAGTTGTATAAATAATGGTATGCTAAATTTAGAAAGAAGGTTAAATTAATGAAACGGCACGATGTCAGAAATGTGGCCATAATAGCTCATGTCGACCATGGCAAGACTACTTTGGTGGATGGGTTATTAAAGCAAAGCGGTGTATTTCGTTCCAATCAGTTCGTAATGGAACGGGTTTTAGATTCTAATGATTTGGAAAGAGAACGAGGCATTACCATTTTATCGAAAAATACTGCCGTTACTTATAACGGTATTAAAATTAATATAGTGGATACGCCGGGCCATGCGGACTTTGGCGGCGAAGTTGAACGCGTGCTTAAAATGGTTGACGGGGTCATTCTGGTTGTAGATGCATTCGAAGGACCTATGCCCCAAACTAAATTTGTACTTAAAAATGCTTTAGATCTTTCACTTCCTGTAATAGTATGTGTAAATAAAATCGACCGGCCGGAAGCAAGGCCTATGGAAGTTGTGGATGAAGTCCTTGAATTGCTCATTGAACTTGATGCGGATGAAAAGCAACTTGATTGTCCTTTTATTTTTGCTTCCGCCAAGGCAGGTTTTGCATCCTTTTCACCTGATGAGAAAACAGACAGTCTTAAGCCCCTTTTTGATACAATAATAAATTACATCCCCGCTCCGGAAGGAGATCCCGACCAGGGCACCCAGATTCTTATCAGTACCATTGACTATAATGAATATGTAGGCCGTATCGGCATCGGAAAAGTAGAACGGGGAACTATACGCGTAAATGACGATGTTGTAATTGTAAATGCCCATAATCCCGATCAAAGTAACAGGGTAAAGGTAAGTAAACTTTATGAATTTGACGGACTTAAAAGGGTTGAGGTGACAGAGGCAACAATCGGCTCAATTGTAGCCGTATCGGGTATTGCCGATATTCATATCGGTGATACAATATGTTCTCCCGACCGGCCGGAACCCCTGCCTTTCCAGAAAATATCCGAGCCTACTATTGCCATGTATTTTAATGTAAATGACAGCCCTTTTGCCGGTACCGAAGGCAAGTATGTCACATCAAGGCATTTGCGTGACCGCTTGTTTAGAGAATTAAATACAGACGTAAGCCTGCGGGTAGAAGAAACTGATACAACGGAAAGTTTTAAGGTTTCGGGCCGAGGAGAACTTCATCTTTCCATACTGATCGAAAATATGAGAAGAGAAGGCTATGAATTTTCGGTAAGCAAACCTGAAGTTTTATATAAAGAAGACGAAAAGGGCAACAGGTTGGAGCCTATGGAACGGGCCCTTATTGACGTTCCCGATGAATATACCGGTATTGTTATAGAAAAGCTTGGCCAGCGTAAAGGTGAATTGATAAATATGCGCCCCACAGGAACAGGCAATACCAGACTGGAATTTTCCATCCCTTCAAGAGGCCTTATCGGTTATCGCGGAGAGTTTCTTACCGATACTAAAGGAACGGGTATAATGAATACCATTTTTGACGGATACGGCCCCTATAAGGGAGATATTCAGTACCGCAAGACCGGAAGCCTTATAGCATTTGAAACCGGTGAAAGTACAGCTTACGGTTTATATAATGCCCAGGAGCGTGGTATCCTCTTTATCGGCCCCGGAACGAAAGTTTATTGCGGCATGGTAGTGGGTCAAAATCCCAAATCCGAAGATATAGAAGTAAATGTATGCAAACGCAAACAGCTTACCAATATGAGAGCTGCAGGTTCCGATGAGGCTTTAAGATTAACACCGCCTAAAATATTAAGTCTTGAACAGGCTCTGGATTTCATTGAAACGGACGAATTATTGGAAATTACTCCAAAAAGCCTTCGAATCCGCAAAAAAATCCTCGATTCAACCCAGCGTATGCGCGAACGCAGAAACAGAACAGGTTCATAAATGTAATCATACAGCCTGATATTACAGTTGGTTATATAAAAAGAGTGCAAACATTCCTAAGTGTTTACACTCTTTTTACTTATAATTTATTTTCCGTCAGCAACCCGTTTGCTCCAATATATAATCAAAGCAACGATCCGGGTATTTTTTGATATCTTTTACGGATTTAATATCGTATTTTATACAAATATCCTTAAAATATTGCTTCATACTTTCCTTGGATATTATCTTGTTATTATATTTATCAAGAGATACCTTCATCATAGTTCTTTCAAAATTCATCAGGGCTTCTAAAGCTTTAGGTCCGTACCACATAAAAGCTTCATAAACTTCGTCTATTAATTCCTTTTCCTCATCATTCAGGTAATCGTCACCCAAATCCAATTTCTGTATGCCGCAGCGTTTCATATTTTGATATAATTTAAGATACGGCATTTTCTCGTTATTAATTCCATAGTCTTCTTCAAACATTTCCTTATCATACAGGGCAAGAGAAAAGGCCTGAACATAATACAGCAAATACTGAATATAGCATGGGCAAACTTCGGCATCACTTTTAGCAATCAAATAATACGCCACAGCATATATCTTGGATGCCATGATTTTTGAAAGAACTGCTTTCTTGCTCTTTTTAAAAGCTACATTAGTAAGGCAATCCTTTCTCTTCATCAATAAATCATAATAATATTCAGGATTGTCCAAAATAGTCCTTAGCTTACTGGAATACTCGCTGGTGGGTATATCCCCCTCCATATAACGAATTATTGTAGTTTCTCCCCAACCAAGCAATTTGGCTAAAGGTTTTTTCCTATCCGGTATTTTTCAAGTATTTCTCTAATCTCCTCTGATGTAATTACCCCTTCGTTTTCATATTTGTTACTCATTTCCATACTCCTCTACTCCTCATCTTATGGCTATTATGGATATAACAACGGTAATTGATATATATATACTCATCAGTAGTAATTACCTTTGCATAATATAAAATTAAAATTTCCTGAATTCGTTTATATCATGAATTATAATTTTAAAGCCCCTAATAAGCCTGTCAAACGTCCCCACTCTGTATAAGTTTACAATCACCATTCCGACAGGAACGCCTAAAATCATTCCCAAAACCCCATATAACTTATATCCGATATATAAAAATATCAATGTACTAAGCGGACTGAGGCCTATACTGTCACCGACCATTTTGGGCTGCAGTACCTGCTTTGTAATCTGGCAAATCAGATATATAATTACCAATCCTATTGCCCTGAAATAATTACCCGAAAGCATATCCACCAAGGCCCAGGGCCAAAGCACCGCTCCTGTCCCGAAAACTGGAAGGAAATCAAGAAAGGCTATACCAAGCGCCAGCAAAACCGAATATGATACCTTTAGTATTTCAAATCCCACAATCATAATAATTGTTAAGACAAACATAATTTTTAGCTGGGCTTTAAAATAGCCTCCTACAGCCTTTGTAAAATTGTTATATATTAAATTCCATCCCTCAATTACGGAGTTCGGAAAAAACTTTTTGAAGCCTTCCATAAGCTCGTCTCTTTTAATTATAAAGAAATATGCCGACAATATGGTTATTATAAATGTCAGGAAAAATTCAGCGATATTCTGTGCCAGGTTGCTTGCTCCACTGAAGGTAAGCAAATCTCCGCTTGGTTCAAAATTCATCAGATTCTTGTTTATTCTGTCCAACAGATTGTCAACAAATTTCTGGACCGGTTTTGGCATATCATTATTTATATCCCTTATTTTTACAGATATATTATCAATCTGTACTTCAACCTGTTCTATTATAGCAGGCAGATCTTTTGCCAACTGCTTGCTCTCTTTAATCAATACCGATACAATCAGATATAAAGTTCCCACTATGGCTGCAATAACTACGATAATAATTATTGCTGAGCTGTGTTTTCTAAGCAACTTAACCTTGCTTTCCAAAAACTTTACAAGGGGATTTGCAATCATTGCTACAATCCAGCCTATTACAAAAGGCAAAAAGAAACCAAGCAGTTTAGGTACTATAATAACCAGACATAAAACAACAATCACGGCAAATAATAAATTTATAAATATTTTTAAATATTTTATAAATCTTGATTCACCCATAAATCCTCCAGCGCCGGATTATGCCTCATTGTATAAGACTTGCAGTAACCCATTTTTAATATAATATCATAAATATTTATACATTTCCATAGAATAAATAAAAAATTAACTAATATTAAAATTAGATTTTCTAATATTATAAATATTGATTCATTAATAAATAATTATCTCACACTTTTCCTGCTTATAAGCATAGCCTTAATGTTTATAGTCAGGCATAAATACTCTTATCAAAAAAACGTTTAAATTTTATAAATTTTACACCAAATAAATTAATTTTTCCAGTGATTATGGAAAATGTTTTGTTAAACCCGTATAATTTTTACTTATTTGCTTTTAACTGTTCCGATAATTAATGTAATAAAGAAAATCAAGGCAGCTATTATCACCACAGTAGGACCGGTGGCAGTTCCCAGATAAAAGGATAAAATTAAACCTGTAATACCTGAAAATACGGAAATCAGCAAGGAAAACAGGTGATATTCCCTCATATTTGATGCTATATTGCGGCCGGCGGCAGCAGGCAAAGTCAGTAAAGCGTTAATAATCAGTATGCCTACCCACTTTATAGAAAGCATTACAATCACGGCAATTAAAATACAAAAAGATGCTTCGACCAAGTTAATATTTATTTTTTTACTTTTCGCCAATGATGTATTAATAGCTACAGAGTGAAGTTTATTAAATCCGACAAACCAATATATTAGTGTAACGATAAGTATAATGCATAACAGCCTTATTTCCATGGGGTTAATACTTAATATGTCGCCTAACAGCAAACTTGAATACTTTGAAAAATTTCCGCCCCGGGACAGAATTACAAGGCCCAGTGCCATGCTGAATGAAGAAAAAACCGATATTAAAGTATCAGTAGACAAAGTTTTTTTATTCTTGATGTAATTTAACAATACTGCAAATATAATAGCGTAAGCTGTCATTGAAAAGTTTGTATCCGCTATTCCCATAATTGCCCCAAGGGCTATGCCGGTTAATGCCGAGTGCCCCAGTGCATCCGAAAAAAAGGCCATTCGGTTATTTACTATCATGGTACCTAAAATTCCGAATAAGGGTGTTATAATAACTACAGCCAGCAAAGCATTCTTCATAAAATTATATTCAATCCAGGAAAAAGGAAGTATTGTTTCCAATAAATTATAGATAGTATTCATTCAACCCTCCCAAACACTTTTAAAAAGTCTTCGCATCCGCTTACTTCTTCAAAAGTGCCCTCTTTAAATATAGTTTTATCCAGCAAAACCACATGGTCTGCATATTTTTTTACGAACTCAAAATCATGGGAAACCATTATTATCGCCAAATCAAAATTTTCTTTGATTTTCTGAATGTTATTATAAAAAAGCTCCATGCCGTTTTTGTCTATACCGGAAACCGGCTCGTCCAAAAGCAATAAATTCGGCATAGGAGTTATAGCAATTGCCAATAAAACTCTTTGAAGTTCACCGCCTGACAAATCGCAGGCTCTTTTGTCGATTAAGTCCTGCGCATCAAAAATACTTAAACGCTCTTTAATAAAGTCATATAATTTCTTGCTTTTTTTAAGGAAAACCGGAGTCCTGCTTATGTAGCCGGCAAAAAGATCGTATACACTTACAGGTGTATTTTTTTCGATATGAAAATTCTGCGGAACATATCCTATTTTTAAATCTTCCACTGCATTACTTTTTAAATCGGTAAACTCAATCCTTCCGCTATGCTTTACTTCACCAAGAATTGCTTTTATCAATGTTGTTTTTCCGGCTCCGTTTCTACCTATTATAACAGTAAGTTTACCGCAATGGATATGAAGATTAATTTTGTCTATGATAAACTCCTCATCAGCCTTGACACTAATATCCCTGATTTTTAAACAGTGCTGACCACAGGCAAAATTGCCGGAACTTTCATGAACTTTGTTTCTTTTTATATCCTGATTAAAGGTCCACAGCATAGGTTTCCTCCTTAGGCTAATTGCCGCTTTCAAATGCTTCTTTTAGTGTTTCTATGTTTTTTCTCATGGATTTAACATATGAATCCTTGTCCGCATCGCCTGTAACCGCGGTATCTATTATATATACCTGAGCATTTGTTTCTTCCTTAATCCGATCCGATACGGTATCTTTATGCTGCTCTTCAGCAAAAAGATAACGGATACCATCTTTTTTAATTAAGTCAATAACTTCAGCGATTGTACCAGCACTTAAAGGATTGTCATCATGGACCTCCAATGCAAAAGCCACATCAAGCCCTGCCTTTTTGGCAAGATAAGCAAAAGAATCATGGAATATTATAACCTTATTGCTGATGTTTTTATTTTCAGCCATGTCCTTTATTATATCAAGTAACCGGTTCATTTCATCAGAAATAACTTTAACTTCATCAAGATATGCCTTGGCATTGGTATTTATCTTTTCAGTAATTTCACTCTGATTTTTAACAGCTATATTACTGAAGTATTCCTCTAATCCCTGTCTAGCGTTTTCTATCTGTATCATATATAAGTCCGGATCAAGCCAAACATGGGGGTTATATTCACCTTCATGTTCAAGACTCTCAAGCATAGATATATTTTTACTGAGATCAATCACTGTAATATCCGGATAGTTTTTAATAACATCCTCCAAATATTCTTCCATCCCACCGCCGTTTATTATAAATACATCGGCATCTGACAATAATCTCATATCGTTGGTAGTCAACTGATAATCATGCAGGCATCCTGCGCTAAAGTCGGTAAGACTGTCTACTTTTATGCCAGAAACCTGATCAGTTAAATTTAAGGTCAGGATGTATACCGGATAAAAGGAAGTAACAATCCTGATATTATCCTCATCTGTTTTTAATTCTTTATTATTATTGACGGTAATTACGGCAAAAACAGCAGCAAATACCACCAGCATTATACTTAATAAAATTAATAATTTTTTCTTCATAACGTCTCCCTCTATTGCAACTCATTTGCATTTACAAATTATATTATAAGTATTACCCTAT